>Ga0209212_1000017_pt1 | contig 379831 bp, 305 predicted proteins | sample RifGroC2_FD_183996 | JGI IMG/M metagenome (GOLD analysis project Ga0209212, IMG submission 183996) | Groundwater microbial communities from Rifle, Colorado, USA - Groundwater C2 (SPAdes) (version 2) | ecosystem: Environmental > Aquatic > Deep subsurface > Groundwater | place: Rifle, Colorado...
TTAATAGCTTCTTCATCGGCCAGTTCTTTCGAAGAGTTTTTAAACTCTGTTTCCATTGATGGTGCAAGCAGTCTTTTATAAGAATCTTTAACAGCCATTCGAACCTGCTCAGAAACATCATAAACTCCTTTTACATATTGTTGTTCGAGAATTTCCACGGCTTTGTCTTCGTCAGGCTCAATGGTAAGTTTAAGGAAACCTTCATTCTCTCCCCTGTACATAGCCAATAACCGATGCGACGGGCAACGTTTCAACGGTTCTTCCCATTCGAAATAATCCCTGTATTTTATGCCTTCTTCATCTTTTCCTTTAACCAGCTTCGACTGAATAGTAGCTTCGTGTTGAAATAACCGCCGTATGCTGTTACGCGATCTTTCGTTCTCGTTAACCCATTCAGCAATAATGTCGCGTGCTCCCTGTAAAGCATCTTCTACCGTTGGAACATCATCGTTAATATATTGTTCGGCTTTAGCAGGTAAATTGAGTTCCTGTTGTTTAAGAATCAGCTTTGCCAAAGGTTCAAGCCCGCGTTCTTTGGCTTTAGTGGCACGGGTTTTCTTTTTAGGTTTATATGGCAGGTAAATATCTTCCAATTCAGTTATTGTTTGGGCATTCTCAATTTTTTGCTTTAAATCATCAGTCAATAAACCCTGCTCATCAATTGTTTTTAAAATCGTTTCACGACGATTATCCATTTCTTTGAGCTTGGCTATTTGGTCTTTAATAAATTCAATTTGAATTTCGTCCAAACTACCTGTAACTTCTTTTCGGTATCGGCTGATAAAAGGAATTGTTGCTCCTTCGCCGAGCAGTTTAATTGTATTTTCAACCTGCCACTCGTTAACACTTAACAAGGCTGATATTTTTTTTACATATTTTTCGTTCATCGCTGAATAAATCTAAAAATTATAAGAAAAGCTAAATTAGTTTATAAAAGATGAACTATTAATTGTTGCAAAGTAATTTTATAAACAATTTTTAATTCTTTTCAAAAATCAGGTTACATGACGGTACTGGTGTGTGATTAGCTGGCGTTTTCTAAGCTCTTTCTTACCAGGTTGCAATTTACGTTGAATAAAAGTACAAAACTTTTGCACCCGGGCAAAGCGAACTCATGAACTGCCGGATGGTGGTGAATAAACCACTATCCCGCCAACCGGCAGTAAGGAGTTCACCGTAGGAAATTAACTATATACCATGTCAGGCATCCGGGCGTTTTAATTTTCAATTAGTTACGTTAAAAGTACGATACAAAATCTTTGTTTTTCCGGCACCGGAGTGGAACGGGTTGTCAGATTCTTCAACCAAACTTTTTGTATCACCTCGGCAAAAACAATCTGTTACACCCGCTTTTTATACGCCCGCATCGCAAATATATAAGCCACAAGCATAATCCCGATACACCACGCAAGTGCGATCCAAATATCGTTTCCCACTGGCTGGTTATTGAGCAACGCGCGCATCGCGTTAACTATTGATGTTACCGGCTGATTTTCGGCAAACACACTTACCACCGTAGGCATTGTGTTGGTCGGTACAAACGCGGAGCTGATTAACGGCAAGATGTGAATCGGATAGGCAATTGCAATGGCGCCATCCTGCGTTTTTGCAGTCAAACCGGGAATTGCAGCCAACCATGTCAAGGCAAGCGTAAACAACGCGAGTATTCCAATTACGGCAAGCCATGACAATACGCCTGCAGGCGAGCGGAATCCCATAATGAATGCAATAAGAATGATTACAACAACCGATACTGCATTGGAAACCAACGAGACCAGCACATGCCCCCACAACGCGGCAGAACGTGCAATCGGCATGGAATGAAAACGTTCGAATATTCCTTTTTGTACATCGTTAAACAGACGAAAAGAAGTGTAGCCCATACTGTTTGCAATAGCCATTAGCAGTACGCCGGGCAACAGGTAATTCACATAATTATTACTACCCGACTCAATTGCGCCGCCTAACACGTAAACAAACAACAGCATAAGAGCAACAGGCATGATGGTAGCTGTAATGATTGTATCTACACTGCGGAAATGATGACGCATGGAACGCCCAAGCATAACACTCAAATCCGTGAAATAATAGTTTTTAATCGTTTCCATTTTACTTTTCCTCCTTTTTGCCGACAATTGCAAGAAATATTTCTTCCAGTGTCGGTTGTTTTTCAATATATTCAACTTTTGTTGGCGGGAACAGTTTTTTCAGCTCCGTGAGCGTGTCGTTCACGATAATCCTGCCATTTTGAAGAATGGCAATTCTGTCGGCGAGTTGTTCGGCTTCTTCTAAATACTGCGTGGTCAGGAATACCGTTGTGCCGTTATCTGAAAGTTCTTTAATAAACTTCCAAACTTCAATACGAGCCTCGGGGTCAAGCCCGGTGGTCGGCTCGTCGAGGAAAATAAGCTGCGACTTACCAACAAGGCTCATGGCGATGTCGAGCCTGCGGCGCATTCCGCCCGAATAGGTGGAGACCCTGCGGTTGGCGGCATCGGTCAGGCCGAAGCGCTTCAGCAAATCGTCCGCAACCTGACGAGGATTTTTGAGGTGCCGTAGCCTTGCAATCATAATCAGGTTTTCCCGCCCGGACAATATTTCGTCCACGGCTGCAAACTGCCCTGTAAGACTTATGGACTGCCTTACACTGTCGGGTTTTGACGCAACATCGAACCCGTTTACTACAGCAGTTCCGCTATCGTGTTTGAGCAGGGTGGTGAGGATTTTGACAATCGTTGTTTTGCCCGTGCCGTTGGAGCCGAGCAGGGCGAAAATACTGCCTGTTTTTACTTTAAAATCTACTCCTTTCAACACGGGAATGTTTTTATAGGATTTTTTCAATCCTTGCACCGAAATGGCGATTTCATTTGGTATCATTATTCGTTTCCTCCTTTTTGTGATATCAAAGTGATACCAGTTAAATCTGCCTTCCCTTGTTTCAGAAATTCGTAAGTCATCCGGTCGGCCCGACAGTCTATAAACCGGATTCGTTTCAATTTTTTATTGTTTTTAAAGAAAGTGTTACTAAGTGTTACATTTTGGAATGTTACTCTTGTAAATGCGCAGTTTTCGAAATAACAGTCGTCCAACGTGCCGGTGAAAACGATATTGGCAACCTGTGTATCAATAAAAGAGGTACGGTTCCACACGGCTTTTGCAATTGTTTTTTTCCCGAAATCACCAGATTTAACAACCACTCCGGTAAAGCCTCCGGATTTAATCACCACTCCCGTAAAATCGGCACCGGTGAAATCGCAGCCGTAGATATAACTTTTAGAAAATTTGGTGCCGGTAAAATCGACACCGGAGAAATCGCAGTTTTCGATATTGCTTTCTGAAAATTCGGTTTCTTTCAGTTTACAGTCCTTGAATACATTATTGCCTAAGTTGGAATCCTGAATGTGGCTCTTGCTGATATCGGAACCTGAAAAGTCACAGCTATCCACATTATTGTTTTTTAGAAGAAGCCCCGACAAATCGGAACCTATAAACTTGCAACGCTGCATGTTGGATGAACTGAATTTTTCATGCAGGTTTTTCAACCCTGAAAAGTCAGCATCCACCCAGTTTCCGCGTGACATATCCCAGCTAAGCTTATTCCCTGCCTTTCCGACCTGGTTTTCCTTACCTGATGTCGATCCAACCGTTTGCTTAACCAATGACTCAACAGGAGCTATTTCAGTGGGCGGGGATTGGAAATTTTCTGAAAAATAGTTAAGGTCAACACCCAGAATTTCAGCCAGACGGTTAAAAGTTGTGATATCCGGCATTGATTCTCCGCGTTCCCATTTTCCGACTGCCTGTGAACTGATGAATAGACGCTGAGCAAGCTGGGCCTGAGAAATATTGATTTTCTTTCGTGCTTCGGCAATTTTATTGCCAATTTCTTTAGTATTTAACATAATCTCTTAATTTTATTGTTACTATTTCTTTATCTTATTTTGTTTTGTCGACATCACAAAGATATTTGGCTTCATTCCCGGAATCAAAAAAAATAAAAAACTTTTAGTTGTAAATCCGCTACATATAGTTGTTATTCAACAACTATATGTAGTATATGTTGCTATTCATGGAAATAATGGAACAGATCTTTGGCAAAAAAAGTTCAGAAACTAGTTGGGATGCCAGCAGAGATGGGATGATGCTCTGCGTGTTGTATGCCTCCTGAATGTATTTTCATGAACGCCGGCAAAACAAAAAATTATTTCATGTTATAATTAAGAGCAGTTATGGTGCACAATGGTTAATGGTAGTGAGTCGTGTGTGGAGTGAGATGCGTTATTACTTATCAGTTTACACCAGCTTTTTTACGAGTTACAAACCTTTGAAAATATCTGGAACCTGCATGCACTATATCATTTATTAGGCTTTCGTACTTTATAAAATTTCATTTATACCTTTATATTCTTTAATAATTTCAAAACTACCTTCATACGAAAACTCAATTTCTTTAGAATTACTTATTTCACCACTCCAGTATTTTTTTGCAAGTATTTGGTATTCATCGATTGAAAAAGTTTCTGTATCAATCAAAGTTCCGTTACCTTTATGAACTCTTTTATTGTCATCAAGTTTTAATTCAAAAATTCTTTTCTCAGCACTGTCTCTAAATATATCCCACCATTTTTGTATATCATTTTCTGTACAAATCCATATACAATGTTTTCTTGAAGGTAAATCATTATCAATCTTGATTCTTTCAAGTTCAAAAATTTCTTCTCTTATCCATTTAAGATATTGAAATAGTGACCAATGTAATTTATTAGCGAGATTCTCATATTCAAAGCTATTGTCTTGAAATTCGTAATAAAGATTTTCAAAATCATTATTTTGGCTTTTAATATTCTTGTTTATATCTTTCTTAAAAATCAGGTTCGAATATTTTATTAATCCTATTGTTTCTCCATTTGCATTTACTTTATCAACAGTGTCTCTTAATAATCCTGAATAAAAGGCATTGTATCTCGTCTTGGATGTTCGCAAACAGTCACCTTTATGCCAGATATCTCTCTCAAAACCGGACCTTTGAATATGATAGTATGTTTTGCTATGTGTTGTCATTGCATGAAGCCTAACAAAAAGATAAGATTAGAATTTACACATTTAATGCATTAAGCCGGGAATCAATTTTTTCAAGAAGTTCTGATTTACAGATTGGCTTAGCAATATAATCATCGCAACCTGCTTCAATAATAACCCTCCGGTCGTCGGCCATGGCATTGGCTGTTTGAGCAATTATTGGTAAACCGGGCCTTATTTTTTTAATTATTCGGGTTGCTTCCAGTCCGTCAATTGTTGGCAGTTGAATATCCATTAATACCAAATCGATATTTTTATTGTCTGTACAAAATTTAACAGCAAGGTCACCATCTGTTGCATGCAGGATATTTGCCCGTGTTCCGTTCATGAATCGTGTTAACAATTCAAACGATACTTTTACGTCTTCAACAATGAGTATTGTTTTTGTTTCCCAGTTAAAAGTTTTGGGTTTTTCTTTAATATCCTGCATTTTACTATTTGATTCCTTAACTGCCAGTAAAGGTATTGTAAAAAAGAATGTTGAACCAACAAATTTTTCAGATTCAACCCAGATTTTACCTTTTAAATTTTCGATTATTCCTTTGGATATCGAGAGGCCTAGTCCAGAGCCTCCATATTTTCGTGTGAGTGCATCGTCGGACTGCCTGAAACGCTCAAATATGATATCCTGCTCTGCCTTGCTTAATCCTATGCCTGTATCCTTAACATAAAATTCAATATCATCTTTACGTATTTTGTAACCAAAATCAATAGTTCCCTCTTTTGTAAATTTTAAAGCATTATTTAACAAGTTATACAATATCTGGCGAATACGGGTTGCATCAGTATAGATCAAAAAACGGGTATCATCAATATCTTTTGATACCGTGATTTGTACATTTTTTTCTCCCGCGTTTCTTTCTGAAATATAATGGTTTAAAAGATCGTCCATTAATTCGTTCAGGTTGCAATTTGAATAATTAATTTTTAGTTGATTTGCCTCAATTTTTGAAAGATCGATAATATCGGTTATGAGATTTAATAAAATATATCCACTCCTGTTTATAATATTCAGAAATTTTAAGCGGGTTTCTGTATCCAATTCAGGGCTATCAATAAGTAACTTTGAGAACCCTATAACTCCGTTCATGGGAGTTCTTAATTCGTGTGACACGTTTGCCAGAAAGGCTGATTTTAAACGATTTGCTTCTTCTGCTTTTTCCTTAGCACGTATTAATTTTTCGTTGTTTAACTCAAGTTCTGTCTGGCATTGTTTTTCTGAACTTAGTTGTTTTTGCCTGAAAAAAATATAAACCGACAGAACAATAATTACCAACAGAGATAAAACAAACAAGATACTATAAAAATCAAACTGGTTTTTATGGTAAAAATTAATTAGAAAAATGTTCTTTTTTTCTTGTGAAAATGATTGATAAGAAAAGAAGAAAAGAAGAAGAAAAGATAAATAGAGTTGTTTAAAAAACATAATGAATTTATAAAACAGTACAATTTATAAAAAAATGATAAAATACAAACGATATAATAAGAAAAAGCAACCTCATAGGTTGCTTTTGTATTTTAAAGACAATTTTTTATACAAGTCCTGCAAACCCCATGAATGCTAATGCAAGAATGCCGGCAGTGATTAATGAAATAGGAACGCCTTTCATTCCTTTAGGGATATTAACAAGTTCCATTTGTTCACGAATACCTGCCAAAATAACCAGTGCCAACCCAAATCCAACAGCTGTTGCAGCACCAAATACAACGCCTTGCATTAAGTTGTAATTTTTTTGAATAACAAGAATGGCGACACCAAGAACAGCGCAATTCGTGGTGATTAACGGAAGAAAAATTCCTAATGCCTGGTATAATGGAGGGCTTACTTTTTTAAGTATGATCTCAACCATTTGAACTAAAGCTGCAATCACAAGAATAAAAGTAATGGTTTGCATAAATGCAATACCTAGTTTATTCAAAACATAAATCTGAATAAGGTAGGTAACCATGGTGGCCAAAACGATTACAAAGGTAACAGCACCGGTCATACCCAGGGCAGTAGTTATTTTATTTGAAACACCTAAAAACGGGCATACACCCAGAAACTGGGCTAATACAACATTATTAACAAATATTGCTGATATAATAATTAATATATATTCCATATAGCTTCCTCCTAGTTTGCTTTTCTGATTCGATTAATAAGAGCAATTAAATATCCTAATGCAATAAATGCCCCAGGAGCAAGAATGAATACAAGAATTCCATCTCCTGAAATAAATTTGTACCCAAAAATTGACCCGCTTCCGATCAATTCTCTAATTGAACCAAGAATACCTAAGGCCATAGCAAATCCTAATCCCATTCCAACTCCGTCAATTAATGATGATAGAACAGTGTTTTTACATGCAAAAGCTTCAGCTCTCCCAAGTACGATACAGTTAACTACAATTAATGGAATAAATATGCCTAATTTCTCATATAATGATGGAACATATGCTTGCATAAGTAAGTCAATAATTGTAACAAATGATGCAATCACAACAATAAAAGCAGGGATTCTTACTTTGTCCGGAATTATTTTAGCTAACATCGATATTACAACATTTGATCCAATTAAAACGAACGTTGTTGCCAAGCCCATACCAATTCCATTAATTGCAGAAGATGTTGTTGCTAATGTTGGGCAGGTACCCAGCACAAGAACTAATATCGGGTTTTCCTTAAAGAATCCTTTTGTAAAATTTTGTAATTGGTTCATTTTAAACCTCCTTTTTGTAAAGTATTGTATGCACGTTGAATTGCATCACAAAATGCCCGTGAACTAATTGTTGCTGCAGTAATTGCATCAACCTGGCCTCCATCTTTTTTAACTGTCATAGCAAATGAAGACGGATTTTTACCATTAAACTGATCTTTGAACTGAGGCTCAGCCATTTTGGTGCCTAAACCGGGAGTTTCCTTTTGCTGTAAAACAGCAATATTTATAATACTACCTTCAGGTTTAAACCCAACTATTAATCCTACATATCCACTAAAACCTTTGTTTGTATATGTCTTTACTGCATACCCGACAATTTCGTCGTTATTTTTAGCCGGATAAATCTCGAGGCTGTCACCTTCGTCTGTAGGTAATAAAAACATATCATCAGTTGGATTATTAGTAAATGAAGGTACTACCTGTTTTATTGCATCAAGTTTTTTATTCAAATTTGTTTGCTCAATAGGTACTTTTGTTTTTTCATAAACAAACCCTAATGTGGTTGCCGCAACTAAAGAAATACCGGAAAGCACAAGAAACATGTTCTTAAATGTTGATTCTGTTTTAGCCATGATTTACTACCTCCCCAAAACGTTTTGGTTTAACATAGGTATTAATAAGTGGTACAAATGAATTCATTATAAGAATTGCAAATGAAACACCTTCGGGATAGGCTCCAAAAACACGAATAAGTACGGTAATAATTCCAATTCCAATACCGAAAATCCACATCCCTTTCGGAGTCATTGGTGAAGTAACATAATCGGTAGCCATAAATATTGCTCCTAACATTACACCCCCTGTTAATAAGTGGAATAAGGGGTCAGCATTGGTTTCAGGATTTATATACCATAATATTCCTGTAAATATTGTTATTGTAAGTATTATTGAAACAGGGATATGCCAGGTAATTACTTTCCTTATCAGGAGATAAGCAAATCCAAGAATTAAGGCAGCGGCAGCAATTTCTCCCATTGAACCTCCCATGTGTCCGTAGAACATTTCCATGTGGCTTGGAACCTGGTTCATTAAATCTGAAATCTGGTCTCCTTTACCTAAACCTTCTTTAACTATACCAAGAGGTGTTGCTCCTGTTACTGCATCAGCATATCCGGTTTTGAATCCGCCGGGTATTGGCCAACTGGTCATTTGTACAGGAAACGAAATGAGTAAAAATACACGTCCTACGAGTGCCGGATTGAATGGGTTATTACCTAATCCACCAAAAGACATTTTTCCAATTCCTATAGCAACTAAGCTGCCAATAATAATTATTCCAATAGGTAAATTCGATGGTACATTAAATGCAAGCAGGATACCGGTAACTATGGCTGATCCATCGGTTATGGCAGGTTCCTGTTTTAAAATATATTTCTGAATTAACCATTCAAAGGCTAAGCACGAAACTACGGCAACCAATGTTACTATTATTGCACCCATACCAAAAAAATAGATGGATATTGCCAATGCCGGCAACAATGCAATAACAACATCGAACATTAGCCGTTTCACTGAAGTGTCCTCATAAACGTGAGGAGACGGTGATATTGTTATTCGTTTATTCATTATTGTTTTCTTGATCTGATTATTTTACTTACTCTGGATTTTCCCAGGCGGATATAATCCAGTAATGGTAATCCTGCAGGGCATGTAAAGCTACATGAACCACACTCGATACAATCCATTACCCCGCTTTGTTCCAGAGTATCATTTTTTTCTAACTGAGCTTGTTTTTTTAAAAGGTAAGGTTCTAAGCCTTGAGGACAGGCAGAAACACATTTTGCGCAGCGAATACATGTTGCTTCTTTCTTGCGTTTCGATTCACTTTCCGACATGATTAAAATGCCGGATGTTCCTTTTGTAACGGGCACTTCAAGCGAATTAACAGCCTTACCCATCATTGGGCCGCCGTTAATAATTTTCCCGGTATCTTCAGGTAAACCACCTGCTGCTTCAATTAAGTTTGAAACAGGAGTTCCGATTCGTACTAAAAGGTTTGAAGGTTTACTTACCAGTTGGCCTGTAACAGTTACCACGCGTTCAAATAATGGTTTGTTTTTTTGAGTTGCCTCGTAAACTGCAAAAGCTGTACCTACATTATGAACTACAGCCCCAACATCGAGGGGTAATCCTCCGGATGGCACTTCACGATTGATAAGGGCTTTTATTAATTGTTTTTCACCACCCTGTGGGTACTGTACTTTTAGTGCATGTACTTCTATTCCCGGGTAGTTTTTTACCAGGTTAGTTAAATGTGCAATAGCATCCGGTTTGTTGTTTTCAATACCGATTAATGCCCTGTTAACGCTCAGTGCTTTCATCAAAATCTGAATTCCTACAAGCATTTCTTCAGCTTTTTCAACCATTAATCTATGGTCTGAAGTTAAATAAGGCTCACATTCAACACCGTTGATTATAAGTACATTTATCTTCTTGCCATCAGGAATTGATAATTTAACGTGCGATGGAAATGTTGCTCCGCCCAAACCAACAATTCCTGCCAGGTTAATCTTCGCGATTATTTCCTTATCAGTTAAGTTGATTTCTCTCCTGAGTTCAGGCGAGCGGTCAATAGTTTCATTCCACTCGTCGCCTTCAACATCGATAACAATACATGGCCGTTTGTAGCCTGTAGAATCAAGAATATCGTCTATTTTAGCGACAGTTCCTGAAACTGAAGAATGAATGTTTGCAGAAACAAATCCTGAACTTTCGGCAATCTTATCACCAACTTTCACTTTATCTCCTTTAGCAACAATTGCCTTTGCAGGAGCACCAATATGTTGGGCTATTGGAATTGATACTGTTTTAGGGAGCGGCAGAATCTCAATCCGGCTATCTTCAGAATATTTACATTCTGCCGGATGAACGCCACCTTTTGCAAATGTTTTTAACACTTTAACCCTCCTGTTTATTAAATATGATTATTCGTTTTCTTTTTTACCGGTTTTTGATGTCTCTGTATTTTCGGCGTCTCCTTCTTTTTCTTTTCGCGGAGGAAAATTTATTTCAAGAATAGCGCCTGTAGGGCATTCTTCGACACATTTCCTGCAAAGCTTACACTTATTCGGGTCGATATAAGCAAGGAAGTTTTCGAGAGTAATTGCTTCGTATGGGCAAACTTTAACACATTTTCCGCAGCCAATACATGCCACTTCGCATGCTTTTTTAGCTATTCCGCCTTTGTCTTTGTTTACACAAGAGACAAATATTTTTCGGTCTTTTTTATTTTTTTTCCTTAATTCAATAATTCTGTTAGGGCAAGCTTTAACACAGGCTCCGCATGCAGTACATTTATCATCTATAACAACAGGCAAGCCGGTTTCTTTATCCATGTATATTGCGTCGAATTTGCACACGGCAACACAATCACCCATTCCAAGGCATCCATACTGACATCCTGTTTCTCCGGAATAGAGTGACGAAGAAATAATACAAGAAGTTGCCCCGTCATATTCGTTTAATCTTGGCCTTTTGGCAAATGATCCCGAACAACGGACAACGGCAACAAGAGGTTCTTTAGCTATAGCTTCTTTACCCAATATTTTTGCCACGGTAGCCATAACATCATTTCCGCCTACAGGGCAATAAAACGATGAAATATCATCGGCTTTAACCATTGCTTCGGCAAGACCCCGGCATCCCGGATAACCACAACCTCCGCAGTTTGCTGCTGGTAATGCTTCTGTAACCAAATCAATACGGGGATCCTCATATACTTTAAACTTCTGGGCAACAAAATATAAGATTATTGCAGATATAGCACCTAATGCACTTAAAGAAATAATAGTAAACAATAGTGTTGTACTCATGTTTTAAAATATTTATTCAATTTTTTGTATAGTAAATGTAAACGACTGTTTAAGTTTTTTTCGAAACAAATATAACGTAAGATAATAGGGAATAAGAACGGCTATGGCAACCAAACCCGATAATGCTTCTTTTCCCGTAATTTCAGTTAGAATTATTAATGTTAATATTACAAACAGCAGGGGTTGAATATACCCGAGCCATATAGCCTTAAAACCCAGGTTCTGGTTCATAACTACATGAACATCTTCTCCTACAGCATATTGATTCGAGAAATCAGTTACTTCAACTGATTTCTCTTCCATGTTGGATGGCGAACAATACGATTTCGCATGACAAGATGCACACCCCGAATATGCTATGAAACTTACACTTATTTTGTTTCCGTTAATTGATTCTATTCGGCCCTTATGTTCGACTGATTTTGAATTTGACATTCAGTAATAAATCAAAAAAATTTGGATACAAAAATAATTTTATTTAAAAAAAATATATTGCTTTTTGTCAGTTTTTAAACAACAAACACTTATTTAGTATGATTTTAAATAAGAAATAAATAGTATTAAAAAAATCTCATCTGAAGAAAAATGTATATTCTTTTTGTAATTTTATAAGAATAAGGTTTAAATAATAGAAATATTAAAATTCAGCAATTAAATAATTTATAGTCAGATAAATATATAATAGAATGAAAAATATTTTTACATCCGTTTTACTAGGAATAATTCTTTTTACATCATGCGAAAAAGACAAACCTGAATTATTTGAACAGGAAGCAAAGTTAAAAATTGAAAATACTTCTACATCAAACAATATTATAGGTGTTTATTTTGGTACTGTTGGACCGGGAGAAACGAATAAAATTAGCAGCAATATTGAACCGGGAGAGAGTAAAACATTCACTATTGATATAGAAGATGATAGTGTTTATGATATTAGAATAACTTCAGATATGGTTGGTTACGAAGAATTTACATTGACTCATCTCACATTTTATTGGGATGATGTTTATGTTATAGAATTGACAAACAATGGGTGGTACGATGACGAATCGTGGAAATAATCACTTAAAAATAACCCGGAACTGAAAGCTCCGGGTTATTTTTAATATTTATCAATTAACGAACTAAGCGGATGCTTTATTCCTGAGTATTTAACCAGCCTGGCTTTTACCGTACCAGCAATTATCGGGCTTTCGATCCAGACAGGAATATGGTTTTTATCGTCGGTAACCCAAATGGTAAGATCTTCACCTCCTTTAAATATATCGCCTGCAATCAACGAACCTGTAAATTTTATGCAATTGAATTTACCTACTCCACGTACTTTTTTAACTTCTTTTCCTTTATAACGAATGTAAACATCATGCAATTCGTTGTCGAGTAATATTTTGAATTTTATTTTTTCGTCTTTTTTTACTTTTGAGAAATCAATATTGCGGGCCTGATAAATTACTGAAACAACATCGTATGTGCATTTGGGAACAGGGATTGTATCATACCAAAGTGGTTTTCGTGTTTTAAATGATTCGGAATATGCACACATATTTTTGTAGTCAAAGGTGTATTTTATGTTTATGATATAACCTCCTTCATTTACATCGCGATGATAATAAACAGGCAACAAGGTATTCGGTTCTGCCCAGGAAGTATATATGTCTTTTACAGGGAAGAACCAGTCGTAAAAAGGATACGAGATTCCAATTCCTCTTAACAAAAGCACATCTTTGTTAAATTTTTTGTCCGCTTTGGCTTCGAAAGTAATGGCGCCAACATCTGTCCAAACCAGAAACCAGTTATATGTAATTACATAGTTTAATGTTTCGCCCGATTTAAAAGCATTGTTTTTAAACCCGCAGGAAGAATTATCCTGGGCAAACAATAAAGATGAATTCACTAAAAGAAGTAAGATGAAAGTATTTTTTAGCATTTCGAACAATCGGGCTTGTATCTTAAAATTTCTCAACTGCAATAAAGATGCCAGTAAAGCTATTCACAAACGATATCGCGGTATTTTTGTGTTTTATTTTCTGACCACCAGTATTTTCCAAAGGCCAGTTCAATAACTTTTTTGGGAAGTACCATTTCCATATTGCGGTATAGTACAATATCATATTTACGGTGATAATTAACCCAGCACTCGTTACAATTGTGTTTATGTTTCCTGTGTAATTCAATAGTCGATTTTTTGTTCATAATTGAATTAATCGGTTCGTTGTACACATTTCCTAAAATTATTTGCTTATTCTGGCAAATCGGAATGTCCCCGTTTGGGTAAATAACAATACTGTCGGCAATACTATTACAGGATAACTTTAAATTTCCATCGCGGTGCTTGGTGTATAATGCCATGAAATCGTAATTTTCTTTAAAATCTTTTACCACTTCGGGAATGTCTTTTATGCTGTAATTAAGTGAGTCTGACCTTTTTTCCGATTTGTCTGTTTCGAAATATTCCATATTGTTATATATCCCTATACGCATATCAAGATTGTGTTCTTTACAAAATGCAGCAACGTGTTCCAAATCGGTATAATCGTTGTAGTTTGTAAGCGTGAACATGATGGATATTGGCACAATACCCTTTATTTTTTCAACACTCTCTAAAACCTTATCGTAACCGTCAACTCCTCGAAGCTTCAGGTATGTTTCCCTTGTACCATCGAGAGAAATATATACTCTCTTAGGTTTGTACCTGGTAGCGAAATAAACAAGTTTTTCAACCATGAGGCCATTCGATAATAAATCGAAATTAGGATGATGTTTTGCAAAATACTCGAATATTTGTTCTGCTTCCGGGTGCATAATAAATTCGCCACCTTCAAGGCCAAAAACGGTATCTTTATTAACAAGTTTACTTTGAACAATTTCTTTAATCTTTTCGAATGATAAATGCTGTTTTGGATTCTTTTTCCATATATAGCAATGCTTGCATTGTGAATTGCATCTGTCGGTAGCATAGAGCATTATTGTCGATAGCTTTTTATGCTTTGGGAAAATAATATTGTTTGCAAGTTTTATTCCTCGCCTGAAATAATCTGATACTTTATACATTTGTTAATAAACTTGAAATTAAACTAAATCTTGTAGTTGGTTAAAAGGTTTCAAAATTAAGAAAAAAATTATCAACCCTGTCTTTAATTAAATGGCATTAAAATTTGTTTTTGATCTCATCAATGAGTTTATAGGTATTTAAAACTGATTTCAGTGTTGACTGGTTTGATGTTTTTCGTCCTTCACATAAATCGAGAAAACATTGAATCTCGTTAAAATAACCGGATGAGTATATTTGATTCTGTTCTCTGGAAGGCAGGAAATTATTTTGGTGGTAGAGTATTGTTTCCTGGAATTTGGGAGATTTTATTTTTTCTAATGGTACTGAAAAAATAGTAACGGGTTTAGGAATTGAAACCAACTCTTCGGTATTTTTGCTTTCAAGATAGTGTTTGTCGGTATTAACAAACATGGATTCGTAACTTTTTGACCACCAGTAATCAGACGAAAGTTCAAGATTCCCTATCACTCCTTTTTCATGGGCAAGATGAATTAAGTATGTCTGGCTACCCTTTGTTTTAACAATTTTCTGTAACGACAAAATTTTTGCAGGCCCAAAAAAATTCGAGACTACATCTAAGGGATGAATAAATAAATCAAGTAATGCATCGCCTTCGGGATAATTTCCAACAATATACCTGTAATTGTAATAACTTGTACTTTTCGTGTATTTGCCTAATTTTATGTACAAAGGAGCGTATCGTTTCTGAAGGCCGACCAATACAAAGGCATTACTTTTGTCTTCTATATCAATAAGTTCCTGCAACTCGTCTTGGGTGGAACATGGTGGTTTTTCTATAAAAACATTTTTGTTTTTAAGCAGGGCTTGTTTAACCAGCTCAAAGTGCGATTTTGGATTCGCTGAAATTAAAACGCCCGAAATTTCAGGATCGTTTAATACCATCTCGTAATTATTCGTTCCCCGAACTTCGTTATAGTTTTCATCAACTGCTTTAGCTGTTTGCTCGCTTTTGGTTACCACATATTTTAAATCGGCATGCAAATAATTCAGTACAGGATATATATTATTAATCGAATGGTTTCCAATTCCCACAAAAGCAAACCTTCCGGAGTATTTATTCTGAATAAAATTTATAGTTCTTGCCCTTTTTAATTTATTTATCAAGTTTTCCATTCTTATCGTGATTTATATCCTTATTACAAATATCATAAACTTTATACTCAAATCCAATATCAGCAAAAAGTTGTTCTTTCTCATTTTCTCAACTAAAGGCTCCACGGATTATTTAGATACTGACGGTTCACGAAACAGGTTTTTTAGTTTCTGCAAACCGCTCTAAACCGGGAAATGATCTTATAGTTGATAACCCGAATAGCAAGTGGTATTCTTACTATTTGAAGATTGCATGTTTAGTTGAACCTGTATGAAGCTTTCTCTAAATCATTTACTGTTTTAATTTTTTTAGGCGGATCAAGATATTGATCTAAGAATTTGTAAATTTTCACCCGGATTTCTTTAGCATCTTTTGTATCCATCCTGTCGAATGAATGGCCACCCGGAATAGCTTGAAATATTTCATATTCGAACTTTTTACCATCAGCTTTCAGTGATTTTATAAGACTTTCAACTTCAAGTACATTTACATCATCATCGGTAGTATTCGTGTGAATTAAAAGGGGTGTATTTTTGAATTTATGGGTATTCCATGCAGGCGAGCGCCTTCGGTATTCATTTACATCTTCGTTTACTGTTTTCCCGATATGGTATTTTGCAGAATATAAATCTCTGTATTCATCGTCGTAGTAACCCATTCTGGCAACAAGATCGCTAACGGGAACTCCGGCAAATGCAACGTTATAATTCCCGGGATAATTGAAAATATTAAACAAAGTAATCAATCCTCCATGGCTCCAGCCCATTATTCCAACCCTGTTTTTATCAACAATATCGTAATTGTCGATCATGTGCTGGCGGCTGGCATTTACATCTTCAACTTCAAGGCCTCCGTAATCGATTTTCTCGTAATGTGATTTTCCATACCCGGTGCTGCCCCTGTATTCAGCAGCTACAACAATATATTGCTGTGTAATTAATTCACGGATAATATGCGCGTAATAAGTTGTAAAATCGGCATGTACACCACCATGTGGAAGAACAAGCAACGGGTATTTTTTCGAGGGATCGATATCTTTGGGAATAAAAATATAAGTCCAGAATTTAACAGGATTGCCTGCACCCATGGCTGTCGGGTTTTCTTCTTTCGCTAATGGCGGGCCATAAATATAACTTTTATCTATAAAAGCAATATCACCAACTTTATTGTACCACAATATATCATCAATATTTTTTTCTAAAACATCTAACCGGTGCTGTGTATATTCAAGTTGTTGATCGAGTTTTTTTATAATCTCATCTTTTTCAGTTATATTCTGAGCAAGAATGCCTGAATGTGTTAAAACGAAGAGAAGTGTAAATGATAAAATAATGTTTTTTTTCATCTTGTTTCAATTTTAAAGAGTTTGATAATTAGATGCACTAAAAAGAAAAAAGGTTAAATATCAATTTCACCTTTAAAAACAAAAACAGCGGGACCTGTCAGCCAAATATCAGTAAAGTGCTGATTATTTATTTTCTTAAATTTTACATTCAGGTTTCCTCCCAATGTTTTAATATTCCATGAATTTTTGTCAGTTTCTAATTTTAGCGATGCACTTATGGCAGATGCTGTAACTCCTGTGCCACACGATAAGGTCTCATTTTCTACACCCCGTTCGTAAGTTCGAACAAAAAGCTCATTATTGCCAACTTCAACAAAGTTTATATTTGATCCGTCTGTTCCGAATTTATTGCTATATCTTAATTCCCGCCCATCCCGGAACACATCTATTTCAGCTATATTCTTTTCGAAAACAATATAGTGCGGTGAGCCGGTATTTAAAAAATAACTGTTTTCAAGAGTTTGAATATTTTTTACATCACCCATGAGTAAGGATATAGTTCCGTCGTTATTTATGGTTGCTTCATGCAAACCGTCAATAGCTTTAAAATGAACATTTTTTGAAATAATTCCAATGGAATTGGCAAAAGAAACAAGGCAACGCCCGCCATTACCGCACATGGTACTTTTGTTCCCGTCGGAATTGAAATACCGCATACTAAAGGCAAGTTCAGGATGATTTTCAATAAACATTAAACCATCGGCTCCAACTCCAAAATGCCTGTCACAGAGTTTTTCTATAATATCTTTCTCTAAATTTATTGTTCCGGAGCGATTATCAATAATAATAAAATCGTTTCCTGTACCGTGATATTTATAAAAATCGAACTTCATTTTTTATTTTTTTGTAAATTTAAAAAAATACATGCGATTTTAATCGTTTCGTTAAATAATGTTAAGATTTTAGTAATCTGATAACATGGGTATTAATTTTGACGTTAGCTTTGTGTTAATTTAAAGTTGAATTCAAAAAATATTTTTTATGAAAACAAAAACTTTTTTCTGGAACATCTTGATTTCACTTATTACTGCTCTTATAACTATCTTGGTTTATACATCAATAATCAATGAGAAAGAAGAGTCGATTAATACCGGGCATGCAGGTTCGGCGACAATTGATTCGAATACCGACACGAATTCGTTTCACATGGTAAATATGCCCGTGCTAAGTGGTGAAACTTATACTGATTTTACCGTTGCTGCCGAAAAAAGTGTGAATTCAGTTGTACACGTTACATCAAAGTATAATATTGAAAATAATTACTACAACAACCCGATTCTTGAATTATTCTTTGGTGACGGGTATAGTAATCAGCCTGTCATGTCGTTTGGTTCGGGAGTAATTGTTTCTGATGATGGATACATAGTAACAAATTACCATGTTGTTGAAAAATCAAATGAAATAGAAGTTATTTTAAACGATAAACGCTCATTTACAGCGGAAGTTATCGGAACCGATCCGGGTACAGATTTAGCTTTATTAAAAGTTAAAGAAACAGGATTGCCATTTATCCAGTTCGGGAATTCTGATGATGCTAAAGTAGGGGAATGGGTGTTGGCCGTTGGAAACCCGTTTAACTTAACATCAACGGTTACAGCAGGTATTGTTAGCGCTAAGGCCAGGAATATTAATTTATTAAGAGACCAGCAATTCCCGCTTGAATCATACATTCAAACCGATGCAGCAGTAAATAAGGGAAACAGCGGGGGAGCATTAGTTAACCTCGAAGGTAAACTTATTGGTATTAATTCTGCCATTTTATCCCCATCGGGCTCTTATTCTGGTTATTCGTTTGCTATACCTGTAAATATTGTAAAAAAAGTAATTGCCGACCTTATAAAATACGGCGAGGTTCAGAGGGCCGTTTTAGGTGTTAATATTGCTGATGTGAATAATGAAATTGTTCAAAGATTAAATCTTGATAAGATTGAAGGAGTTTATGTTGGAGGTGTTACTGAAAACGGCGCGGCTGAAGAATCAGGGATGAGAAAAGACGATATTGTTCTGAGTATAAATAATGTTGCTGTAAACTCCGTTGCCGAACTTACCGAGCAAATGGGCAAATACAGGCCGGGTGAATCTGTAAATATTATGATTAAAAGAGATAATAAACGAAAAGAATTGGCGGTGATTTTAAAAAATGTTCAGGGAAACACTAAAATTGTTACAGTGGAAGAATCATTTGCAGCTTTGGGTGCATCGTTTAAGAAAATTGAAGGAAACGATTTGAAACGCTTTGGAATTGAAAACGGAATACAAATCTCAGATTTGAACGATGGCGTATTAAAAGAATCGGGGATAAAAAAAGATTTTATAATTACTAAAATACAAGGTCAAAGGATTAATTCAGTAGATGAGTTAAAGAATATTCTCAAGAACAATAAAACCTTAATTGAAATTGAAGGAACATATCCCGGAGCCAGATATATGTATATATACAGGGTTAATTTTAAATAAAAATTGATAAACACGAGATACCTTATAATTATTAAGTTTTGGCTTTAGTTAATTTTTGTCATACTTTCGCAAAATAAAATTTAGCTAATGAGGCAACTTAAGATTACAAAATCGATTACAAACAGGGAAAGTGCATCCTTTGATAAATATTTACAGGAAATAGGTAAAGAAAGCTTAATAACTGTAGAAGAAGAAGTTGAATTGGCCCAACGAATAAAAAAAGGAGACCGGGAGGCACTTGAAAGGCTTACAAAAGCAAATTTGCGATTTGTTGTTTCCGTGGCTAAACAATACCAGAATCAGGGATTAACATTGCCCGACCTAATTAATGAAGGTAATATCGGGTTAATTAAAGCTGCCGAAAAATTTGATGAAACACGTGGATTTAAGTTTATTTCCTATGCGGTATGGTGGATTCGACAGTCCATATTACAGGCTATTGCAGAGCAATCGAGGATTGTGCGATTGCCTCTTAATCAGGTTGGCTCGTTGAACAAGATAAATAAAGCGTTTTCAAAATTTGAACAGGAAAATGAACGAAAACCTTCTTCAGAAGAATTGGCTAAATCACTTGATTTACCCGAAGATAAGGTTGCAGAATCTTTAAGGGTTTCGGGCCGCCATGTTTCTTTTGATGCTCCTTTTCAGGAAGGAGAGGAGAATAGCCTTATTGATGTTTTAACAAATGACGATGCGCCAAACTCTGATAGTACTCTTATATGTGAATCGCTGGTTAAAGAAATTGAAAGAGCATTAGCTACATTAACCGAGCGTGAAAGGGATATTTTAAAATTATTTTTTGGAATAGGAATCCAGGAAATGACCCTGGAGGAAATTGGCGACAGGTTCGATTTAACACGCGAACGTGTAAGGCAAATAAAAGAAAAAGCTATACGAAGGCTTCGCCATTCTTCGCGCAGTAACCTGTTAAAACCATTTTTAGGATAAATATTCAGGAAAGCTGCCGGGGTTCCGGCAGCTTAATTTTTTTCTTTCAGCAATTCCTGTAAAGCAAACATCTCATCTCTTAATCGTGCAGCTTCAATAAAATTAAGTTCTTTTGCAGCTTTTTCCATTTTTAATTTAATGTTATTAATGGCTTTATCAAGAGCTGTTTTATTCATGTATTTTATTATTGGGTCAGCAGCAATATCGACATTTTCAGGTTCTACATAGGCTTTCCCGGTTTTATCTTTGTAACCCATCATTGGCCTTGATGCTTTTACAATCTGGGTAGGAGTAATGTTATTTTTTTCGTTGTAGGCCAACTGTTTTTCTCTTCGCCGGGTTGTTTCTTCAATGGTTTGTTTCATCGAGTCGGTCATCTTATCGGCATACATGATTACCCTGCCATCGATATTCCTTGCTGCACGCCCCGATGTTTGAGTTAACGAACGTGCAGAACGTAAAAAACCCTCCTTGTCGGCATCGAGAATAGCTACTAAAGCTACTTCGGGGAGATCAAGCCCTTCACGTAAAAGATTAATTCCGATTAATACATCAAACACGCCATTACGGAGCTGATCCATTATTTCAACCCGTTCCATGGTATCTACATCGGAATGAATGTACCTGCATTTTATCCCGAACCGGGTTAAGTATTTTGTTAACTCTTCGGCCATTCGCTTTGTTAAGGTAGTTACTAAAACCCGTTGATTTTTTTCTGTACGCGAATGGATTTCTTCCATCAAATCATCTATCTGGTTTAGCGATGGGCGAACTTCTACTTCAGGATCCAGCAAACCTGTAGGCCGTATGAGTTGTTCAACAACTACTCCTTCGCATTTTTCAAGTTCATAATCAGCAGGAGTTGCACTAACAAATAAAATCTGATTTACAAGATTTTCAAACTCGTCAAATTTTAACGGGCGATTATCGATAGCTGCCGGGAGGCGAAAACCATATTCAACGAGATTTTTTTTACGAGAAAAGTCGCCTCCATACATTGCTTTTATTTGAGGCAAAGTAACATGGCTCTCGTCGATAACTGTCAGGTAATCTTTTGGGAAATAATCGAGCAGGCAGAAAGGCCGTGTACCTGGCTTTCGGCCATCGAAATAACGCGAGTAATTTTCTATTCCCGGGCAATATCCCAGTTCTTTTATCATTTCCAGGTCATATTCAACACGTTCTTTTATTCGTTTAGCCTCGTAATTTTTACCTGATGATTTGAAAAACTCGATTTGCCTGAAAAGGTCGTCTTGTATTTCACGAATAGCTTTATGCATCCGTTCTTTGGTAGTAACAAAAATATTGGCAGGATAAATAATCCCTTTTTTTAGTGTTTCAACAGGCTGATTGGTTATTGGATTAAACGATTCAATCTCTTCAATTTCATCGCCAAAAAACACAATTCGGTATGCTAAATCGCTGTATGCAAGATAAATATCAATTGTATCTCCGTTAACACGAAATGTTCCTGCTTTAAATTCCAGTTCGCTTCGTGAATATAAGCTCTCTACAAGATGTCTTAAAAATTTGTTCCGGCTGATAGCCTGTCCCTGCTCAACAGTAATTGTATTGCTGTGAAAATCCTCTGGATTTCCAATACCATAAATACACGATACGGATGAAACAACAATAACATCGCGCCTGCCTGATAATAATGATGAGGTTGCACTTAAACGGAGTTTTTCGATCTCCTGGTTTATCGATAAATCTTTTTCAATGTACGTATCGGTAACTGGTAAATAAGCTTCGGGCTGGTAATAATCGTAATACGAAACGAAATATTCAACTGCATTGTTTGGGAAAAACTGCTTGAACTCGCCATACAATTGGGCAGCCAGTGTTTTGTTGTGGCTTAAAACAAGCGTGGGTTTCTGAACTTTCTCTATCAGGTTGGCAACAGTAAATGTTTTTCCCGATCCGGTAACGCCTAAAAGTGTTTGAAACTTATCGCCTCTCGAAATTCCTTCCGCAAGCTGCTTAATGGCCTCCGGTTGATCGCCCGTGGGAATATAATCAGAAACAATTTTAAAATCCATGCCCTGTTTATAATGTTTATAAGTTCTTTTATCCCTATATGAATAACTCGAAATGAACAATTAAAAGGGAAAGTGGAAAAAATGGAATAATGTTATGTATGAAACCAATTTCAAAGCCTTCCATTCTTCCGATGTTCCATTTTAAAGGTATAATTAAACTGTTTCGAATTTATCTTTTAATAAAGGTTACATATACCGGGTAATGATCGCTGTATCCTCCGTAGTAATTGTTTCCACCATAAGTTCTGTTGGGCGATTTTTCTCCTTTATTATTCACGAAGGTTATAAATTCAGGATTAAATATATTCCCCCGGTTTTTTTCAACAATAAATCCCTTGTTATTAGTTAGAAAAGATCGTGAAACGATAATATTATCGAGCATGTTCCATTTACCCCGGTAGGTTAGAGTTCCATTTCCTTCATCGGCTAACGGGAGCATTAAATTGAACAGGTTTTTGGTATCTGCCATGTTGTTGTTTGCTTTTAAGTATTCAAAAATACTTACATTTCGCGGTTCATCGTTTAAGTCGCCCATAATCAGTATTTTTGCATTCTTATCAGATGCCAGTAGTTCATCTACACGGCTTCTGAGAAGTTGCGACTGGATTACCCTGTATTTTTCTGTTTCTTTTTCCCCGCCACTTCTCGATTTCCAATGATTTATAAATACATGAACAGTATCTTTTTTACTCAGTATCCCCTGAACATATAAAATATCACGCAATTTAAAGTCAGGTTCTTTGGCAGCCGTAAACGGGATAATACTATGTGAAATATATTGGAATTCTGCAGGTTTGTAAATTAGTGCCACATCTATTCCCCTGCCGTCGGGACTATCCTTGTGAACAATTTGGTAATTGCCGTTTCTTAAATAACTTATTGATATTAAATCTTCTAAAACCTGCCTGTTTTCTATCTCGGCAAAACCAATAATCTCAGGAAGTTCCTTTTTGTTTATTGATTTAATTACTTTAGCTATATTTTCAAGTTTCTTGTTATATTTCTCAGTATTCCACTTTTTAGCTGAAGAAGGCAAAAATTCATCATCATCAATTGCCGGATCATTTATTGTATCAAAAAGATTTTCAACATTATAAAATGCTGCTGTTACTGTTTTTCTGTCGTTTTTTTGAGAAAAAAGGGAGAGAGAAATCAAAATGAAGAGTATAATGAATGCTGAGTTTTTCATATCATATTTATTTTAAGTGTAGGCTTACAAATTTAGTATTTATCTTAAATCAAACAGAAATTTTCGAAATATGTTTATTGATAAGTTAATTTTAAATGCGAAAGCTAGCTGGTAAGTGTACTCAGTTCTTTTCCAAAATCATGCTGTAAATCTTCATGTAAAGTTGGTAATTTCTTTCGGATAAGCTCAATTTGTGTATGGTATAAATTGGCAAGCCGTGGACTCCGATTGATTGATGGTTTTAAATTTTTTAGCTTGGTACAAAAATAAATGAGCAGTTCTACTTCGGTTTGTTTATTCTGCGAGTAGCGGATATATTTCTTTATATTCGATAATATTTTGCGAACACTTTTTTTAATCAGGTAATAGGTTTTTTTATTAATCAGCTCAAACTGTTCATCAATCTCCCTTTTTACGCTCTCCACATACGATACTTCGTCAGATTCGAACAAGAGATACGTTAATAATTCCTTGTTTTCTTTTTTAAAAACCGACAAACGAAGACAGAGTTCAAGCAGTTCCCTGGGTGAACGATTCTTTAATTCTTCTTTGAGTTCTTTAACAGTAACGGCTTTCATTTATTCTGTTTAAATAAGAGTTTAATTTTCAGATGTTTTGGCGTGATATTTTTATTCTTATTCTTTCGTTATGGGTAAAGTAAATTTAAAATCACTTCCTTTTCCTGGTTCGCTCTCGACCCAAATTTTCCCGCCATGTTTTTCTACAAACTCTTTACAAAGCAATAAACCTAAGCCCGTTCCTTTTTCATTGGCTGTTCCCGTGGTTGTATATAGTTGCGATAATTCCCAAAGTTTTGATTGATTGTCTTTGTCAATCCCTGTTCCGTTGTCTGATACTGTTATTGTTATATCAGACGGGTTATTTTCAGTGTAAATGCTGATTTGCCCTTTTTCGTTTGAAAATTTAATCGCGTTTGAAATTAAATTTCGTAAAATCGTTTTAACCATATCTACATCAGCCATTAATACAGTTTTCTCGTGTTCAAAACAATTTATTGTTATTTCTTTTTTATTTGCCTGGTTTATCAGGCTATTGGTTACCACGGCACAAATTTCCCTGAAATCAACTTTTCGTGGCTTAAATGGTATTTTCCCGGATTGTGCCCTTGCCCACAGTAAGATATCTTCCAGTAATTCAAAAGTGTTTTGAGCGGTATTGTTAATTATATTTAATTGTTTTTCAATTTTTTCAATATCATATTTATGAATGTTGGTTAAAAGTAAGCTCAAAAACCCAAGTATTGTATTAAACGGGCTTTTTAAATCATGACTGAGAATAGTTATAAAACGGTCTTTGTCGGCATTAAGATGTATTAATTTTTTTTCGCTTTCTTTTACCAGGTTTCGCTCCCTGTTAAGTTTTATTTTCATTAAGGCAAGGCTGACCTGCTTTGCAACAGACTCGATAAAACGAATTTCACCCTGGGTCCACTTTCTTGGTTCTAAAACCTGGTTTAAGGCAAACAGGTATAAATTATTATCATCAAAATCGAAAGGATACCAGAGTAAACTTTTAATGTTCATGTATTCGTGCAATATTTTATCTGCCCCGTCGGTAATAAAATTTTCATTAATATCAAAATAGTGGCTCTCGATATATTTTTGTGTTTTTTTAGCATGAATATATGAGGATTTGAATAAATCCAGCGAGTAGGTACCTTTGGTTGCAGAAATTCTGGAATCAGTTGTTTTTAACCATTCGCACAAAGCAACAACCTGGTTTTGTGCGTATGAAACATAATAGATTAAAGCCCTGTCCAATTGTAAGGTTTCGCCTAAAACGCGATTAACATCTTCCAGTAAGTCTTCAGGATTTCCTTTTATAACAATTATTTCAGCAATTGAATTCAATGCTGATGTAAATAATTCCTGTTGTTTACGATAATTATCATTAGAGACTTTAAGCCCGATAATTTGCTTTTCTAATTCTTCATATGTCGGTTTTTTCTTTCTCATACGGTTACGTATTACTTGTGCGACAGTCTTCGAAATTTAGACGGGAATTTCCGCCCGGCTTTTTTATCAGTTGAAAAATAAATTTATGAATTTATAAATTTAATAACCACTAAACTTCAGTTAAAATTTAAATCGCCCGATGTTACGCATTGACAAAATTCTACTTTTCTATAATATAAGTATCTCCTTTCTTTATTAATTCTTGTCCATTATGCTTTATGGTTTTCAAATTGAAACCGCCAAGGCATTGAATAGCAGGATCTATTTTATATGTAATTTCCAGAGTATCAGTATCAAAATGATTTAAATAGAGAAAGATTTCATGGTCTGGGTTAAAAGTATTTAATATTCTGGTAGCCATTGACAAAATACTTTCAGCACTTTCAATGTCAAAATACGATTTAGTTTCATAAGTGTCTTGAAACAAAAAAATTGTATCAGAATTGTAAAAACCGGTTTCAAGCAAATTATTGTCTAGATTATCAATAATTTTAATCTTCAGTTCGCAACTTATTTCGTCTTTTGAGTCATCAGTACAACTTGTAAAAGCTATCAGGAAAATAAATAGCCCAAATAAAAAATTTTTCAAAGTCATTTTTCGAAATTTTGTTTATTATATAACGATATTCGGTTATGTTTTGCGCTGGAATTATTTGCTGGCACTCATGAGATAGCTTCGCTTAATTTCGCTTAGCGTTTCTTTCAGCTGCTAACCAAGTTTAAAAATAGTAAAAATTGTCAAAAAAACACTGAATCCCGCTTTTTTTATGATGCAATGTTGGCAATAGTTGTTCTTTTATTTGATTTTCAAGTCATCAGGATTTTGGTTGCAATCCCAAACAGTATGAACAATAATGAATTCAGAAGCCACTTCATAAAAAAGAATATATTCATCAATAATCAGTCCGCGAACCGATTCTAAGTCAGTATTAATTCCAATTTCCGGCTGTTTTAGAAGTATTGATAATTCTTTTTTAAATTTCTTGTATAGTTTCTTTGAGTAGGTTGTACTTTTATTTCTTTCAGAGTAGTAATCGAGTATCTTAAAAAGTTTAATATTTGCTTTATGAGACCAAACTATCTTGCGCTTTGCCATTTTTTAAATTCTTTGTCAAGTTCAGCTTGTTCAATAAAAAGTCCTTGTTCAATTTCTTTTTTTGATTCAATAATTTCAACTTGTTGATCGGGTGTCAAAGAAATAATTTGGGATTGTGTCTTAGAGTCAAGTATAGTTTTTAGTGCTTTCAGAAATGATTCATCGTTAATTTCTGCAATTCTATGTATCAATAATTTCTTTAATTCAATCGATGTCATAACTTTCAAAATTTATCAAAGATACAAATATTTTAATAAAAATGTATCTGCTTATAGCGATTTCAACAATTATTGCCAACGGTTCGTACTTACGTTTTGAGCGATCACCCGTTACCGAAAAAAGACAACTGAAATTATAAAAAAACTACCAGCCCTTGCATGGAATAAGAACCGTTATTGTGTGCCGTATTTAATTCCATACATTTTTAAAAAACCGTTCCAGCTTTTCTGGGTCAAGTTTATTATTTGTTCTGACTCCACTGCACAAATCAAGTCCGAAAGGTTGTACTTGGTCTATAGCCTGTCTTACATTTTCCGGGGTAAGTCCGCCTGCAAGAAATACGGGAACTTTTGATTGTTCCACTATTTTTCTGCTTAATTTCCAATTATGAACCCGGCCTGTTCCGCCTAGTTCTTTTATTTTTAAATTTGGGTTTCCACTGTCCAGAAGCAATGCGTCAACAAGATGTGAAATTTTCACTGCTTCATCTACTGTTTTTTCATCAATTACATGTATAACCTGAACTATTTTTATAGCAGGGAGTTCATTCTTAATAAGTACATAAGAGCTTTCATTAATCTTATCAACAATTTGAATTGTACTTGTAAGTGTTCTTTTATGGTGCTGAATAATTTCATTTGCAGAAGTTTCACTTGTCAACATAAATGTAGAAACTGATGGAGGAACTATTCTGGCAATCTTCATTATCAGTTCATCCCCGATAACTCCTGGTCCGCTTGGCATATTCCCAACAAGTCCTAATGCAGAAGCTCCATAATTAATTGCAAGATTTGCTTCTTCTACTGAACTAATACAACAAATTTTTACTCTTGGTATCATTTTATTTATAAACTTTAAAAGTCAAAAAAAATATGGCATACAACGGCAGTTTGTCTAAAAACTGTTTTTATTTTAATTTATGATATAATTGAATGCAAAGAGCTACGAGGTATTTACGGAATAGTTCTTTACCCAGAATATTAAATATTCTGTGGATGTTATGTAAATATCAACCCCCATTTCAGAATCAGCTCTATCTTTTCCCTTTTTAGTCAGAACATAAGAAAATACCCATTGGCGTTGTTCCACGATAGCCTGCTGGTTTCTGTATATATCTTTGTATTTATCAAAGTTTTCCTTATTTTTTCAACATATTCGGCGTATTGGCACCGTTGAATGATTCTTCCGTTCTTTGTAGATTTTGTGCAGAGATATTTTAAGGGGCATTATTTTTCCTTTTTTTGGTTTTAGCTTCTAATACTTTCAAACTTTCCAAATAATTTTTTTCTGCTTCGCTCAATGTTTTTTGCTGATACTTCTTATATTCTGTGGTAGCTTTTTCAATGGCAATTTCATGACTGATAGAGCCTACTCCCTGCAACAGTTTTTCACCACTCATTGTTAGGATTTTATCTAAATGTTCAGCCCAATCTTTCATTGTCATAGTCTGCTCTCTTTCGGCTTGACGTTCAGCAAAATCCAAATACCCTGATATTATTTGTCCAAGCGAGCGAAGTTCCTTTTCGTCCAAATAATTTTTTGCTACAACAACATCTTTCAGGTATGGACGATTTCCTGGGAAAGTCATCAAGCCCATAAATTCTTTTTCGGCATCGGCACGGGTGTAAATTACTTCGGCTGCTGTTTGTCCGTGTACTGCATAATGAATTTTGTTTTGTACCTTTTTAAAAAATGTAATGGAAACTTCTGCTTTGGGGTCGTAATCAATACTGGTTGCGTAAATATCAAGTACCTGACGATAAAATACTTTTTCGGACGCACGAATATCTCGAATACGCTGCAATAATTCTTTCCAATAGCCACCACCACCCAAATTTTTGAGGCGTTCATCGTCCATGGTAAAACCTTTACGGATATATTCGCTAAGTCGTTTGGTTGCCCAAATACGAAATTGGGTACCACGTTGCGATTTTACCCTATACCCAACAGAAATAATAACATTCAGGTTGTAAAATTTTACTGGTTTATCGGAATTTGCAATGTGCAAAAATTGCACATTGCTTTTTTCGTCCAATTCGCCTTCCGAAAATATATTGGCAATATGCTTAACTATTACAGTCCTGTCTCTTTCAAACAATGTAGCCATTTGGTCTTGTGTTAGCCACACTGTTTCATCTTCAAAACGAACATCAACAGATATTTTTTCGTCTTCGGTTTTGAATAAAATAAAATCTGAATGTTTTTTAACCATATTATTTTTTTCTTTCCCAATGTTGTTTAACCTTAAATAATTTAGCAACTTCAAATTCTTTAATGTTTGAAATTGCTTGACCTTTTTTGATGTTTTCCATGCTTCGGGCAATTGTTTTACTTGTATTACCTGATAAGCCTAAGAACTTTTCCATTACCTTAATATTCCGGTCCTTAATGTCAAGTAAAAAAGCTATTTCACACATGGTTGAAAAATCAAAATCGGGTTGATTATATTCTTCAATCCCTTGTGAAAGTAGCACCACTGAAACACCCTTTGAGCGAATTTCACGTAACATTTTTTCAAGAATACTTTGATATTTTTTTTCTTTAAAAATTACGTGAGCTTCATCAATTAATATCACATATCGCATTGCTTTTATGTTATCTTCAACAGGACTATTGTCCATGTTCATAAAAGTATTGTAGATGTAATTGATAATTAAAAACAAAGAGGTAAAACGAACAGAGTTTGATAAGTCACCCGATAATGACAAATAGAGGTTTTTGGCAAAGAAATTTGATTGATTTTTCGGGTCGTCAATAAATATTTTATAACGACTTAATTCATCCATAATTTCAGTCAAAGTATCTTTTTTGTCTCCAACAATACTTTGCAAATGTTCATTTATTTGGCTGATTGATGGATAAGTACCGCCTTTTTGTTCAATAAATGCTTCTAAAGCCGCTTCACGAAGTTTACCCTTTTGTTTAATTCCAAGATTTGAATATTTACATACAATATCAACAAATTTATCAATCCCCATATTTTTATTAACCTCATTCACATTATCAATAAATGTTAGCGGATTTACAGGGAATGGATTTTGTGGAACATCAATAAAGTCCGTTTTAGTATCTGTAAAAAAGTTTTCTAATTCTTTTACATCATCTTGTTTTAAACCTTTAAAATCGAGGTAAATATAATTTACATGTCCATTTGATTGCTCAAAAATTTGAGTTAGAAATTCTAATGCAAATTGAGTTTTTCCAGTTCCAGAATTACCTGCAACTGCTATATGGCAATTATTGTAAATACCTGTATTGTTTAAACTTAAACATATTGGTTCATCGTTATCAATGCGCTTACCAACTTCTATTTTAATAGGATTAGAATAGAAAGATTTGTCAATATGTTGCTGATTGTTTTTTACAGGGTCAAGTGAAACATTAAGGTCGGTTAATGACAATGCCCCTTTTTCAATATGTTCTGCAAGAAAATCAAAAAAAGTATAATTGTAATTGTCTTGAAAAATTCCCTCTAACAATTCCAAACCATGGTCTATATGTAATTTTATGTATTTAGGAATGTTTTCATTTGTTTTATAAATTCCGTAATGCTGACAAATCAATGCTACATAAAAATCTCTAAATTTTGCATCAAAAAGAATATGGTCTTTATATTCTTTCCCTTTAGAATCGTAAACATTACCATCATTGGACGAATATTTTTTTCCTGTTTGTAAAGAATAACCTAAAGCAATACGTGCAATTACATTTTCTTTGGTGCCATTTGGAAGTTTTGACGTTAATTTTCTTACAACTTCCTGATTTTTTTCCGAAGTTTTTATATTAATCTGCATTGTACAATTCTTTATAAGTTTCTAGAAATTCATTGGGCTGACACTCTTTAAACACTGATTTTTCGTTTGAAATATTATCAATCAAGAATGTTTTACAAACTTTTGTATGAAGTTGTTTATACTCTTTTTCTGTCAATTCCTTATTTATAAGTGGGAATATAACGACTTGTTTTGAAACATTCGGATAAAAATGTTTGATAATGTTTTCAGCATGTTGCTCATCAAATTTCTGCATTGGACTGTCAATGAAAACAGGGAATTCAATATCTGATTCATCTACCAACGCATTTAATAAGGCAGAAGCATACATTTGTCTTTCTCCCATTGAAAGAGAGCCTTTATCAATTTGCTTATTGCTTTTGTTGTATAGTGAAATATCAATATCTTCACCTGTATGGCTAATATCCACTTCTACTTTAGTGATAAAATCTTTTTTGTGCATTAAAGTATTTAATCCTTTAAGCATTTTTTCCTCTAAAGACTGTTTTTTCAATTCCTTGAACTTAGCAATGAATGTTTGAAGCTTGTTAATAATGAGCTTTGTTTTTCTTTCCTTTTCAGAGTATTCAGTTGATTCATCAATTTTTTTTCTTAAAATTTCTTGTTTTTGTTTAAGAATCTTGGTTTGATTGTTAAGTTCACCAATCTTTTGACTTATTGTTTCAATCTCGTTACCTATTGATAAAATTCGTTTATCTAAAGTTTCCTTTTTCCTTCTTAATTCTGCAATGTATTCATCTTCGGCACTTTTTTCAGCATCTCTAATTTTTCTGCTAATTGAATCCAACTGATTTTTCAAATACGAATATTCAGTATTTAATCTTGCAAAAGTTTCTTTAAAACTATGCTTGATTGTATTTACAAGTTGATTCAACTCATTCGTTTCAGAATTTGAAAAATCATGTAATGCCTGAAAATTTTCTGGAACATCTGGCACGTCAGAAAAGAAATGTTTTTTAATCAAACGAACTATTTGATTTTCATAGAAATCTCGAACATTTGTATCAAAATACAATTTTTCATTAATTCTATGTTGTTCGATTTCTTGTTTTATCTGATTTATTTTTGAATTTACATCTTCTTGTTTATAGGTCTGTTCAATTAAATTCCTTTCATTAGTAACCTGCTCTGAGATATTCATCAATGTTTCACCTGCCAATGCAAAAGGAATAATATCAAAATAATCCTTTAAACTTTCTTGTACATCAGATTTTTTCTGTTCAAGTTTTGATTGTTCTTCTTTTAGTAAATTTAGTTCATCGAGGGTCATTTTATCTCCCTCCTTTATTAATCTTCGTTGAATGTCTTCTGCTTCCTTCTCTTTTTGATTTTTTTCGTGCTTTAAGTCATCTATATTTTCAACGAGTTTTTCAATTTCAATCTTGTTATTTTCAATATCTGTATGAAGTTGATTCAATTCCTCCTTTTCTTCTGGTTTTGCAGAACGACGACGATATTCATCCTGTTTTTCCTCAAGGTTTGCTTTTAAATCCTCATATTTTTGAATTCCTAAAACTTCAGAATACGCCTTACTTAACTGGCGACGCTGATTATTGGAATTAATTTCAGCAAGTGAAACTATTTTCTCGGCGTCAAAAAAGAAGAATTTTGCAATTTCAATCGGTAAGATAAAATCACGAATAAATATTTCTTCTCCTTTCTGATTCTCCTTTGTTAAATCTTCAATAAGTTGATTTTGATAACCATCAATTAACACTTCAACCCTGTCAGATGTATTGGAAATTATATTATAGCTACGCTTTATTGTAACCTCATTGCATGTTACATCAGGGATTTTAACGCCTGAGAAAGTAACGGATACAGAAAACTCAGATTCTCCATCTTCGAATGCTTTCCTGTTTAAACTATTGGAAATATATTTTGTATAATTGCCCTTATCTCTAATTTCTTTTTCATACAATTCATCAACTTTCTCCATTTGTTTACCATAGAGGCACCAAACGAGTGACATTAAGAAGGTGGTTTTACCAAAACCATTTTTACCACTTATTACAATAATATTTTTATCGCCATCAGGCATTAAAGAAATTTTATTAATGCCTTTATATATCCTGAAATTATTCAGTTCTATCTCTTTAATGTACATTTTCAGACTCTTTTTTTAGGTACTTTTCAATAACTCTTTCCATGTCATCTTTTAAACCTCTTTTGCGATTCAATAATGCTTTGTTTTTTTGCATTATTAAAAGTTCTTGAATTAAGTCAAAATCTGAAGTTTGGTCTTCGCAAACACCTTTAAGCAAAGCGATTTCCTTTTGGATTTTTTCGTCGTTTTTCTTCATATCCAGTTCTTTATTGTAAACTCTGTTATATATATCTGAAACCCTGTACTCAAAGCATAAATCACGATGCCAAATTACTTGAATTGCAACTAATTCTTGATTAGTAACAAGTTCTAAATGTGGTTTTTCAAGCTGAACTTCTCTTTGTGCAATTAGAACTTGTTCTAACAATTTTGCTCTGTATTTTGGGGTGTAATTTCCCTGAAAATGTCCTTCGTCAGTAATGGCAGATTGACCGTTTCTTCTAGTCGGCATTCGGTTTTCAGAAATATTTCTTTCATCAACCATGCTTGCTCTTAAATCCAATAATGGTTTTAACCAAGGATAACCCTTACTAACCATTGCTGTCATTGACTTATCTTCTTTTACAACGGTACAAGTCCAACATCCAAATCGACTTTGCCCACATGAAGAATGACTTTTGTCTGTTACCATTGTAGGACATTCATAATCATCGGCACTTGCATCGGTGTATATTTTGAAAAGTTTTGAATTGTCGGCACCCCATGGCGAAGTCATAGCATTAATAATGTACCAAACTTCTTCAAGCATTAAATCTTTGATTGGGGAATAGACATAAGTATTATGTTGATGTGGGTGCTTAGTAAGCCTCTTACCCTTTATTTCGTGCTTTTTGATTGATTTTGCCCTTGTTGCACTTTCCGCACTTCTTGTGCCAATTAAAATTATTGCTTCACCGTTTTCCGCAACCTGATCAGTTATAAACCTTGATGTTGGTTTAATTTTCATTTTATCAGTACACCAGCGAAAAGCATTATTGGGAACTGGATAACCTCTACCAAGTATATTTACCCAAAATGTATCTTCTAAACGTGGAATTGTTTTTTGAACTTCTATTGGTAAGCCTTGTTCAACAGCTGCCTGTTCAATTTTCTTTAAGATTTCAAAAACATAGTCCGTAACAATTGGATTCTCGACTAAAGTGTCGTTGCAAACCACATAAATCTTTCTATTTCTTAACTCATGAGGAATATTTTTAAGTGCAAGCCAAACGAGTTGCAGAAGAGCTGTAGAGTCTTTTCCTCCACTAAATCCAATAATCCAGGGACGTTGAGAATCATTGTCCATTAAATATTGGTCTTCAAGTTCTGATATGATGTAATTAATTTTTTTTGACATAATTAGTTTTAAAACTTCAAATTTAGTAAATTTCTATGAGCAGTGAAAAGAATGGCTCTTTTGATTTTGCCGAAGGGTTGGCTTTGTGTGTCTGGGCAAAATTAAATGTGCCATTGTGTGTCGTCAATTGTTTTAAAAAATATGCGGTGGGCAAAAAGTAAAAAACATCGGGCCGTCTTGAGTGTCGGCTTTCTTGTTTTGTCAATATTTCTTTTTCTGTCTGTCCTTTCACAGGTTTACTTTTCAATTTCTGTCTGTCGTTTCCGTCATCTTACACTTGGTACTAACTACTTTATAGATATACTTTTATCATTTCAATATATCAGCTATAAAGTTAGGATAAACATGTTTGATAATTTTTCGATTTTTAAAATTAAACAAAAAATTTAAAAATTCTTTTTCTTTTCTTCAAAACAATTTTTTTACTGACAAATAGGCATATTTCCCGGTTAAAAGTTTTTTTGTTTTTAAAGACAAAAGCAATTATGCTTTTTACCCCGGCTTGAATAAATACCCTGGGATGCTGATTTATGTTCCTGTTGGAATTCAAAAACGTGACGGGTATAATTTATATTCTGTTTAAATTTGGTATATTTATTGACTGGTTTGAAATCGGTGTATATAAGTATGTAAATAATTAATACTAATTTGAAATTAAATAAATTATAACAATATGGCACTATTTAAAACAATTGAAAACCTGGATGAAAAAGAAAATCAGGATAAATTAGACTCCGGGGTTGAAAAAGTAAAATGCTTAATAATAGGTTCGGGTCCTGCAGGATATACTGCAGCAATATATGCAGCAAGAGCAAACCTGAATCCTGTATTGTACGAGGGTTTAGAACCTGGTGGCCAGCTGACTACCACTACCGAAGTAGAAAATTTCCCCGGTTATCCCGATGGAATAACAGGCCCGGCGATGATGGAAGACCTTAAAAAGCAGGCTCAGCGATTTGGAACCGATGTACGTTTCGGAATTGCCACGGCATCTGATTTATCGAAAAGGCCATTTAAAATTACAATCGACAATAAGAAAGTTGTTGAAGCCGAGAGTGTTATCATTGCTACAGGAGCAACAGCCAAATATTTAGGACTGGAATCAGAGAAGAAATTCATGGGACAGGGCGTTTCTGCCTGTGCTACCTGCGATGGGTTCTTCTATAAGGGAAAAGATGTTGCCGTGGTTGGCGGTGGCGATACTGCAGCAGAAGAAGCAACATATTTGTCGGGTATTTGCAATAAAGTATATTTAATTGTGCGAAAAGATTATTTACGTGCATCGAAAGTGATGGTAGAAAGAGTAATGAAAACTCCAAATATAGAAGTTCTGTTTGAGCATGTTACTAAAGAAATTGTTGGTGATATGAGCGGAGTAACAGGTGTGATTTTAACGAATGCAAAAGGGGAAGAAGTAAAAAAAGATATTCATGGTTTCTTTGTAGCTATAGGACATAAACCCAATTCTGACATCTTTAAACCATATATTGATACCGATGAAGTAGGTTATATAATAACCGAAGGCAGTTCATCCAAAACTAAGGTAGATGGTGTTTTTGCCTGTGGCGATGTTATGGATCCGCATTACAGGCAGGCAATAACTGCTGCTGGTTCAGGATGCAAGGCTGCAATTGATGCAGAGCGATTTTTGGGTACGCAGAAATAAAAAAAAGCCGGTTTAAATTTTAACCGGCTTTTTAAATCTGAATATTTAAGTCTATACTTTGGCAATTGATTCGGCCCTGTATTCGCCGGCAATTAATTTTTTATGTACTGCTTTAAATGCATTAATCGTATATTCAACATCTTCTAATGTATGTGCAGCTGTTGGAATAATACGTAGCATTAATTGTCCTTTTGGAATAACCGGGTAGGTTACAATAGAGCAGAAAACATTATAATTTTCCCTTAAATCCATTGTAATGTTTGTTCCTTCAGGTACACTTCCCGAGAAGAATACAGGAGTTACAGGTGATTCTGTTTTCCCGAGGTTAAATCCTGCTTCGCGCAATCCTTTTTGTAATGCATGGGTTATTTTCCAAAGATTCTCGCGGAGTTGTTTCTGGGATTTTAATAACTCAAGTCTTTTTAAAGAGCCAACAACCAAAGGCATAGGAAGCGATTTTGCAAAAATCTGTGAACGCATATTGTAACGTAAGAAGTTGATTACTTCTTCTGTTGAAGCAACAAACGCACCTATCCCTGCCATTGCTTTTGCAAATGTGGCAAAGTAAACATCAATTTCACCCTGAACACCTAAATGTTCGCCGGTACCGGCTCCTGTTGCTCCCATTGTTCCAAAACCATGAGCATCGTCAACCAGGAGTCTGAAGTTAAATTTCTTTTTAAACGAAACGATTTCTTTTAATTTACCCAAATCGCCAGCCATACCAAAAACACCTTCGGTAATAACCAAAATCCCGCCATTTGTTTTTTCAACAAGCTTTGATGCATGTTCAAGTTGTTTTTCAAAGCTTTGCATGTCGTTATGCGTGTAAACGAATCGTTTTCCCATGTGTAAGCGCAATCCATCAAGAATACATGCATGTGCTTCAGAATCATATACAATAACATCGTTCCTGCTTACAAGAGTATCAATAATTGAAACCATCCCCTGGTAACCAAAATTGAGAAGGTAAGCATCATCTTTACCAACGAATTCGGCCAGCTGGTTTTCCAGTTCCTCGTGCAAAGTAGTTTGCCCCGACATCATTCGTGCTCCCATTGGATAGGCAAGGCCATATTGTTTCGATGCATCGGCATCTGCTTTTCGTACTTCGGGGTGATTTGCCAAACCGATATAATTATTTAAACTCCATGTCAGAACTTCTTTTCCGCGAAACTTCATACGGGGAGCAATTTCTCCTTCGAGTTTTGGAAAAGTGAAGTAACCATGTGCTTCTTTCATGTACTGACCCAGGGGGCCCATACTCTTTTGTATTTTATCGAATAAGTCCACTTTACTTAAATTTTAAGTTAAATTTGATGGCACAAAAGTAAACTTTTTTAAAAAATTAGCAAGCAGAAGAAAATAATTTAGCTATTTTCGCCGTTTTAAACAATTAAATTTTATCATCTTAAACTAAAAATGTACATTTGCAAAATGTTTGAAAAAATGAACCGATTATTATTTATATTAGCTTTTATAGCTTTATTTACATCATGTAAATACGAAAAATTACTTAAAAGCCATGATTACAAGCTTAAATACCAGAAAGCCCTGGAATATTATGCTGAAGAAGATTATATAAGGGCCGATGGTTTGTTTGAACAGCTAAAACCGATTTTAAAAGGTTCTATTCAGGCTGATACCGTATTTTTTTACAGTGCCTATTGTAATTTCTACCAGGAAGATTATCTCTTGGGAGCACATTATTTTGATGAGTTTAGAAGAACATTCGGGAATAGTCCCTTTGCTGAAGAAGCAGAATTTATGAGTGCTTATTGTACATATAAATTATCTCCCCGTCCGACCCTGGATCAATCCTATTCAACTAAAACAATATCTCAAATCGGACTTTACCTTTCAAAATACCCAAATTCACCGAGGAAAGATGAATGTATGAGAATAATTGAAGAACTGAGAAATAAACTTGTTGAAAAATCATACCTGAGTGCAAAATTATATTATAACCTGAGCGATTATAAAGCAGCGGTTATAGCTTTAAATAACAGCCTTGAACAATTTCCCGAAACAAAATACAGGGAAGAAATCATGTTTTTAATTCTAAAAGCCAGTTTCTTACTTGCCGAAAATAGTGTTGCAGAGAAAAAGATTGAACGATACCAGGCAACTGTAGATGAATATTACACGTTTACTGAAGAATTTCCTGGAAGCAGTTATTTAAAGGAAGCTGAGAAGATGTTTTCTGATTCCCGAAAAATATTAAAAAATTAAATATTAATAAATAGTTCAGTATGATCGATTACAAAAAAACCAAAGCTCCGGTTACAACTGTTACACGTAATCTTGCAGATTTAAATAAAGATACAGGTAATATATACGAAACAGTTGCGATCGTGTCGAAAAGAGCAAATCAGATTAGTGGAGAGCTTAAGGAAGAGTTAAACAGGAAATTAGAAGAATTTGCTTCTTATACCGATAACCTTGAAGAGGTTTTCGAAAACAGAGAACAGATTGAGATTTCTAAATTTTATGAACGTTTACCAAAACCTACTTTAATTGCAATGCAGGAATTTCTTGATGATCAGGTTTATTTCAGAAAACCTGAAATCGAAGAAGTAGAATAAGGCTTGCAAAAATTAGCTTATGAAGCTAAACGATAAACATATTTTATTAGGTATTACAGGAAGTATAGCGGCCTATAAGGCTGCTATTCTTGTTAGATTACTTGTGAAAGAAGGTGCTCAGGTAAAAGTAGTTATGACCGAACTGGCCAAAGAGTTTATTACACCTTTAACCATGGCTACCTTATCCAAAAATCCTATTCTTGTTGATTTTTTCGATCCTGAAAACGGGCAATGGAACAGTCATGTGGATTTAGGAATGTGGGCAGATTTGTATTTAATAGCTCCTGCGACAGCCAATACTATGGGTAAAATGGCTAACGGGGTGGCCGATAACCTGCTTTTAACTTCATACTTATCGGCAAAATGTCCTGTAATGGTTGCTCCTGCAATGGATTTAGATATGTTTCAACATCCTGCAAATACAAAAAATATTGAAATACTAAAATCATACGGGAATATTATATTAGAACCTGCAACTGGTGAACTCGCCAGTGGATTGTCGGGTAAAGGACGAATGGAAGAGCCTGAAGTGATTGTAGAAAAAGTAATTGATTTTTTTACTTCAAAAAAAAAACTAAATAACAAAACAGTTTTAGTTACAGCCGGCCCAACATACGAGCCGATTGATCCTGTTCGTTATATTGGAAATTTCAGTACAGGGAAAATGGGTTTTGCTATTGCTGAAGAACTGGCAAATCAGGGAGCCCGGGTTTTTTTAATTACAGGGCCTACATCCTTAAATACAATCAATAAATCAATTTCACGAATTGATGTTGTTACAGCTGATGAAATGTATTCAGCAGCAATTAATTATTTCCCTAAATGCGATATAGCTGTTATGTCGGCAGCTGTTGCTGATTTTAAACCATCGGAACTGTTCCAGGAAAAGGTAAAACGCGGAAAAGATAACTTGCAGATAAACCTTGTCCCGAATAAAGATATTGCAGCCGAATTAGGAAAAATAAAATCAAAAAATCAGGTACTGGTTGGTTTTGCTTTGGAAACCAACAATGAACTTGAAAACGCAACTCAAAAAATCAAATCAAAGAATTTGGATTTTATTGTTCTCAACTCGTTAAAAGAAAAAGGCGCCGGTTTTGGTTTTAATACAAATAAAATATCCATAATTGATAAAAACGGGCGTAAATCGGATTTTGAATTAAAACTGAAAAACAAAGTTGCTATAGATATCGTTAATAAATTAGTTGATTTGCTTAACCAAAAAAACAACTAATACTTACTCTTATGGAAAAAAAGTTTTTCGTTCTCATTGCATTCATCTTCGTGTCATACCTTGGCATTGGTCAGGAGTTAAGGTGTAATATCCAGGTTGTTTCATCGCAGATACAAGGTACAAATAAACAGGTTTTTCAAACCTTGCAGAATGAGTTGTATGAATTTATGAATAATACTGCCTGGACAAATCATATTTATAAGAATGAAGAACGAATTGATTGCAATATAATGATAAATCTTACCGACCATTCGGGAGATGAATTTAAGGGAAGTATTCAGATTCAATCCAGGCGGCCGGTTTATAATACATCGTATAACTCGGCAATTTTAAATTATAAAGATGATGATGTTAAATTTAATTATGTTGAGTTCGAACCTCTTGAATTTAGCTTAACCGAACATCGCTCGAACCTTACTTCGATATTAGCCTATTATGCATATATTATTATAGGTTTTGATTACGATACCTATTCATTGTTAGGCGGAACAGAATACTTTCAAAAAGCAGAACAAATTGTGAACAATGCTCAAAATGCAGCTGAAAACGGATGGAAAGCATTTGAAAGCAGGAAAAACAGGTACTGGTTAGTTGAAAATATTCTAAATGATCAATATAAAGGCGTACGTGAGTTCCAGTATCGCTTTCATCGCCTGGGACTCGATGTAATGAGCTCAAAAGAAGCAGCAGGAAGGGCAGATATAGCTGAAAGCCTTGAATTACTGCAAAAAGTTTATCGGCAAAAACCCGATCCTTTCCTGTTTTTCTACGACATGGTAATGTCAGCTAAATCTGACGAACTGGTTAATGTTTTCTCTGAATCATTTATGGCTGAAGCCGACAGGGTTTACAACATACTTGTTGAAATTGATCCTTCCAGATCGGAGAAGTATAAGAAAATCAAAGAACAATAAGTTTTATTCAATTTCATTTTATTTCTAATAAAAACGATTTAGTAAAATTTCCTGATTTTTACCTAAGTTTGTATTTAATAACGGAATTGATTTAATGTTATTTTAGAATGCTACAATCCTTATATATTCAGAATTATGCACTGATAAATGAACTGGAAATTGATTTTAACAGTGGGCTAAACATTATTACTGGCGAAACAGGTGCAGGAAAATCTATTTTATTAGGCGCACTATCATTAATTTTAGGGCAAAGAGCCGATACCACGATTTTAAAAGACAAATCAAAAAAATGTTTTGTCGAAGCAAAATTTAAAATCAGTAAGTTCGAGATTAAAGATTTTTTTAAAACGAACGATATTGATTATGATGATGTTAGCGTTATACGAAGGGAAATCACTGATAATGGTAAATCAAGAGCATTTATAAACGATACACCCGTAAATATTAGTATATTAAAGGAGCTTGGAGCATTTTTAGTTGATATTCATTCTCAACACCAGACCTTGTTGCTGGGAGATGATCATTTCCAGCTTAGCCTGGTCGATTCTTTTGTAAATCATAAAGAAATACTTGAAAAATACGGACTTGAATACAATGAGTATAATAAATTGGTAAGTGAATATAACGGATTACTTACGAATTCAAAAAAAGCTAAAGATGATCTCGATTATTACCAGTTCCAGTATAATCAACTCGATACAGCTAAATTAATCGACGGAGAACAGGAAGAACTCGAAGCTGAATTGGAGAAACTGACACATTCTGAAGAAATCAAACTCAATCTTTCCAACTCGTATAATATATTGAATGGCGAAGAAATTGACCTGCTTTCGAACCTGAAACAGGCAAAAAATTCAATAATTTCTATTTCGAATTACATGAAAGATTCTTCCACCCTGGCTAACAGGCTTGAATCTGCTTACATTGAGTTAAACGATATTGCAAAAGAGATTGAAAACCTGAACGATTCCATTGAACATGACCCGGAACGTATAGTATTTATTAAAGAAAAGCTGGATATCATCTATTCATTGCAACAAAAACACAAGTGCAACTCGGTTTCTGAGTTAATAAAAATTAAAAATGATTTAAGTGATAAAATAGAGTTAATAACATCTTATGATTTTCGAATTGATGATATTGTAAAACAAATAAACCGTGAAAAAGAAGTTTTAGAGAAATTATCTGTACAGATATCGGGAAACAGGAAAAAAAGAATCCCCGACATTGAAAAGAAAATTGCAGATATGTTACACCAGTTGGGTATTCCAAATGCTGTATTTAATGTTGAACAAATACCATCTGGTGATTATCTGCCTACAGGCAAAGAAACCATTGTATTTCTATTTTCGGCCAATAAAAATGTTGTCCCGGAAGAATTGTCGAAAGTTGCATCTGGCGGAGAAATGTCGAGATTAATGCTTAGTTTAAAATCGATTATGGCAGAGTCGTTAACTTTGCCTACAATTATTTTTGATGAGATTGATGCCGGTACTTCAGGTGAAATAGCTGACAAAATGGGAGCAATAGTTAAGCGAATGTCCGAAAAAATGCAGGTTATCCATATTACACATTTACCCCAGATAGCAGTAAAAGGGAATTACCATTATCTTGTTTACAAAAAAGACAATACCGAAACTACCAATACACATATCAAATTATTAAATAAAGAAGAACGTGTAAACGAAATTGCCAAGATGCTTAGTGGCGAATCTCTCACCGATGCAGCAATTCAGAATGCTAAAGTTTTACTTGGCGAAGAGTAGAATAATTTGAACTTTATTACCAGTTAATTGTATTTAGTACGTAAAAACATAATTTTATTCATATGACTCATAATTTATTAAAAGGAAAAAAAGGATTGATTTTCGGAGCATTAAACGATCAGTCTATTGCATGGAAAGTAGCTGAAAAAGCCTATGAAGAAGGAGCAGAAATAGTTTTAACAAATGCACCTTTTGCAATGAGGCTTGGAAGTGTTGATGAGCTTGCTGAAAAGTGTAATACTATCGTTATTCCTGCCGATGCAACCAAAGTTGAAGATGTTGAAAATTTAATCGTGAAAACAATGGAGTTTTTCGGGGGAAAATTCGATTTTATTTTACATTCAATAGGCATGTCGCCCAATGTTCGTAAAGGAATAACTTATGATAATTTAAATTATGATTATTTTTTAAAAACACTTGATGTTTCTGCATTATCATTTCATAAAATGCTTCAGGTTTCAAGAAAACATGATGCACTGAATGATTGGGGATCTGTTGTTGCATTATCATACGTGGCAGCTCAAAGAACTTTGTACGGGTATAATGATATGGGTGATGCAAAAGCACTTTTAGAATCAATTGCACGAAGTTTTGGATACATTTACGGACGCGAAAAAAGAATCAGGATAAATACTATCTCCCAATCACCAACAGCTACAACGGCCGGACAGGGAATTATGGGTTTTGATGGATTGGTCGATTTCTCGAACAGGGTTTCTCCTTTAGGAAATGCTGATGCCGAAGAATGTGCAAACTTTTGTGTGACTATGTTTTCTGATTTTACACGAAAAATTACAATGCAAAATATTTTCCACGACGGGGGGTTCTCAAGTATGGGTATGAGCAAAAGAGCAATGGATGTTTATAATAAGAATCTCGATGAATGTTGTGAAGATAAAGATAATGATGAGTTTAAAGATATTACTTATAAAATAAAATAATTCATTTAAAGAAGAATGATAAGTCAGGAGTTGAGAATTAATTCCTGACTTATCATTATAAATGAAAGCAAGAGCAATTAAAATCCGTTAAGTTTCATGTAAATAGTTGGTATTAAAAGAATAAATGCTGCAACAATTAATATTAGCATTAATGGCAGGAACCAACGAAACCATTTGTTGTACGGAATTCTGGCAATACTTAATACTCCGACCATAACACCAGAAGTAGGCGTGATAAGGTTTGTAAAACCTCCTCCAAGCTGATAAATTGTTACCGTGGCTTGTCGGCTAATCCCTATAAGATCAGAGAATTGAGACATTAATGGAATGGTGAGTGCCGCTTTGGCTGATCCCGAGGCAATAATAAAATTTAAAAGGTTGTAAAAAATAAACATTATGGCAACCGACATTAACTTCCCGTAACCCTGCATTGAATCAGCAGCATAGAAAAGCAATGAATCAATTATTTTCCCCTGTTCAAGAATTACAACTATTCCACTTGCCAATCCAACTACCAGTGCAGCCGACATAATATCCTTGGCCCCTTCAATAAAAGATTTGGCAATCTGATTTGCACCCTGCCCAAACGAAACTCCTGATAAAAGCCCCATGACAAGAAATAAGGTTGCAATTTCTTTTATATACCATCCATATCCCATTACGCCAATTATAAGGAATAATATAGTAAATATGAGGATGTTAACAATAAAAAGCTGAACGCTATGACGTAATGCCATGATTCCAATTATTATCCAGATACCCGTGAGAATTGGAATTATTGGAGCAGAAATTGAACTATTTCCAATGGCTAAATGGGTTATGGGGTAATAAAATGAAAAGAGTAAAAAAACTATAGAAACAAAAATAAATACTAACCATGCTGGCCTTTCAGCTTTATTTCTTGTGCCATTGTTTTCTGCTTCACCCTTTTTTCTCCAGTATTCATCAATCTCGTAAACAGGAGATAGTTTTGGATTTTTCTTTATTTTGTTTGCATACCAAAGTACATAACCAATACCTATAGTGTTAATCACCAACCAGATAATAAATCGATACTCTATTCCGGAGAATAGTTGAATGCCAGATAGTCCCTGGGCTATTCCAATTGTAAATGGATTAAGAAGAGCACTTGCAAAACCTAATCCCGCGCCAAGAAAGCAAAGACAGATACCTACGATTGAATCGTATCCCATGCTAATAGCAAGGGGGACAAATATTACCACAAAGGCAATTGTCTCCTCGCTCATGCCAATTACTGCCCCAAAAAAACTGAAGCATACCATAATTAATATAATTACAAGGTTATTCACCCCGATAAACTTTAAAATTTTGAAACGCTCAATCCGTTTAGTAAAGTTAAGGAAAGAATAAATGGCTACATCAAGGGCTTTACTTTCATTCATTAACCAGAATGCGCCACCAATCATTAAAATATAAAAAATAATGTCGTAAGTGCGTTGCATCCCCTTAAAAATAGATGTGAAAACCTGCCACGATTGAGGCTGATTATCAACCTGGTTAAATGATCCGGGTACAATTACTTCCCTGTCAATACCATTTATATTTTTAATTTCACGGGCAAATTCCCCTCCTGGTACAATCCAGGTAAGAATAGCGCTTAAAATAATAATTGAAAATATAATTACATAGGTGTGAGGAAATTGACGTTTCTTTTTCATAGCGATAATTTTTTCTTTGCTTATTATAAATAGGTATATCTAAAATTAATTTTACTGTTAGCTTTCAGTATATCATTAATGATTTATCATATAAAAAATCATTTGTTGATTCGTAAAAATAGAACATAAGTTGTACAACAGGAAATTTTTTATTGATATACAATCGTTTTTTGTATTTTCGTAACATTAAAATTCTCTGGATTATGGCATTACTGATTAAGAATATCAAATCTTTGATTAATACTGAAAACAAACCGGTTAAATGGGTTGCAGGAAGCGATATGCAAAAATTAAACACGATTGAAAATGCATATCTTCTAATCGAGAAAGATATAATAGTTGATTTTGGGAAGATGAGTAATTTAAAAATCAACGACTTTAATGGTAAAACGATTGATGCAACAGGAAAAATGGTTTTCCCTTCATTTTGCGATTCGCATACACACCTTGTATATGCTGGTAGTCGTGAAATTGAATATGGCGATAAAATAAGAGGATTATCGTACGAAGAAATTGCAAAACGTGGGGGAGGAATTTTAAACTCAGCTAAACTTCTGCATAATACATCTGAAGAATCATTATATCAGCAGTCTTTACAACGAATCAATGAAATTATTGGTTTTGGAACCGGTGCCGTTGAAATAAAAAGTGGTTATGGACTTAATCTCGAAGATGAGCTTAAAATGCTCCGGGTAATAAAACGATTAAAAGAAACTACACCTGTAACCATAAGATCAACATTTTTGGGTGCTCATGCAGTTCCAGCCGAATATAAAGGAAAGCAGGGTGAGTATGTTGATTTAATCATTAACGAGATGATTCCTGTTATTGCATCAGAAGATTTAGCCGATTATATTGACGTTTTCTGCGATAAAGGATTTTTTACCGTTCAAGAAACAGAACGTATGTTGATGGCAGGTATTAAATATGGTATGCGCCCGAAGATTCATGCCAACGAACTTGATTTCTCAGGAGGTATTCAGGTTGGAGTTAAATACGAAGCCTTATCAGTAGATCATCTTGAATTTACAGGTGATGAAGAAATACAATCCCTTAAAAATTCTGAAACAATGCCTACATTATTACCAGGAGCAGCTTTCTTCCTGGGAATGATTGATCCTCCGGTTCGGAAAATGATAAGTGCAGGCTTGCCTGTTGCCCTGGCTTCTGATTACAACCCGGGTTCTTCGCCATCAGGGAATATGAAATTCATTATGTCTTTAGGAACAATAAAGTTACGAATGTTGCCGGAAGAAGTAATTCATGCAACTACAATAAATGGTGCTTATGCTATGGGAATAAGTGATACACATGGAAGCATTGCAAAAGGTAAAATCGCGAATGTGTTTATTACCAAAGAAATCCCGACTTACGATTACATGCCTTATGCATACACGAGCAATTTAATTGAAAAAGTGATATTAAATGGAAAAGTAATTATGTAAAAGAAGTGAACTGATTTTGAAATAGTGATTAACGATTTAGGAATTTTGAAGTTGAAAAAATGAATAGAATAGAGATAGTTGGAATAGTTGCTGGGGCATTATCTTGCACTACATTTTTACCTCAAGTAGTAAAAACATACAAATCGAAATCTACCAAAGATGTTTCGCTTGTTATGTTTATAATTGCAACTGTTAGTACTGCTTTATGGCTAATATATGGAATACTTATCGACAGTTTTTCAGTTACATTCACCAATGTTATAGTATTTATCTCATCAGCAATAATGCTTTACCTAAAAATAAAGTACAGAAATCGCGAAAACTAGATTTATTTAATAGAATGATAATAATTTATGGCAATAAAGTCGAAACAGCGCAGAAAAATGACATTAAATTCAAATCTTAAATTAAATATTGTTAATCATTAATCATCAATAAGGATAAATAACTTTAAATATTAAACTAATGATAGGAAAACAATTAATAGAGTGCGTTCCCAATTTCAGTGAAGGGAACGATATGAATATAATTAAGCAGATAACTAATGAGATTGAATCTGTTGAAGGTGTTAGCCTGCTTGATGTCGATCCGGGTAAAGCTACAAATCGTACAGTAGTTACAATGGTAGGTTCTCCCGAACAGGTTATTGAAGCAGCTTTTCGGGCTGTAAAAAAGGCCCAGGAGCTAATTGATATGCGTGGACATAAAGGTGCTCACCCACGGTTTGGTGCTACAGATGTATGTCCACTGATTCCGGTTGCGGGAATAACCATGGAAGAAACAGTAGAGTATGCGCGAAAATTGGCAAAACGAATTGGTGATGAATTAAACATACCTATATATTGTTATGAGAATGCAGCATTTTCTGAAGTTCGAAAAAATCTCGCCAATTGCAGGGCAGGAGAATATGAAGGCTTAAAAGACAAGCTTTCAAAACCGGAATGGAAACCCGATTTTGGTCCTGCCGAATTTAATGCCAGGGCAGGAGCAACTGCAGTTGGTGCGCGTGACTTTTTAGTAGCCTATAATGTAAATTTAAATACAACATCTACGCGAAGGGCAAATTCAATAGCTTTTGATGTTCGCGAAAAAGGACGCCCCATGCGTGAAGGTGATCCTGTTACAGGCAAACAGGTTGTTGATGAAAAAGGAAACAAAGTATGGATTCCCGGTACTCTTAAAACAGTAAAAGCCATTGGTTGGTATATTGACGAATATGGTATTGCGCAAATATCGATGAACCTCACCAATATTAGCATAACACCCGTTCATATTGCCTTTGACGAAGTTTGTAAAAAAGCCCAGGAGCGCGGAGTAAGAGTTACTGGCTCGGAACTTGTCGGATTAATTCCTTTACAGGCAATGATAGATGCAGGGAAATACTTTCTGAAAAAACAAAAACGTTCGGTTGGAATACCTGAAAGTGAAATTATAAAAATTGCAGTGAAATCTCTGGGTTTAGACGATTTATACAAATTTAAACCCGAGGAAAAAATCATTGAATACAAGTTGGCTGCTGATCAAAAGAAAAAAAGGTTAGCAGATTTAACCATAACCGGGTTTGCAGACGAAACGGCTTCGGAATCTCCTGCCCCTGGTGGCGGCTCTATTTCTGCATATATGGGAGCTCTTGGTGTGGCTTTAGGAACAATGGTGGCAAACCTTTCTTCACACAAGCGTGGTTGGGACGACCGTTGGGAGGAATTTTCAAACTGGGCGGAAAAAGGAATGAAATATCAAATGGAACTTATCCGATTAGTTGATGAGGATACCGATGCATTCAATAAAATAATGGATGCTTTCAGTTTGCCTAAGAAATCAGACATTGAAAAAGATATTAGAAAAAAAGCTATTCAGGAAGCTACAAAAAATGCAATTCTTGTTCCGTTTAAAGTAATGGAAACAGCATATAAATCAATGGAAATTGTAAAAGCAATGGCCGAAACAGGTAACCCGAACTCAGTTTCCGATGCTGGTGTAGGAGCCTTAGCTTTACGCTCATGCGTTAAGGGAGCTTTCTTGAATGTAAAAATTAATGCTTCCGGTTTAGAAGATAAAGCCTTTGTTGATGATATCCTTAAAAAAGGAACTCATATTGAAACAGAAACAGAAAGACTGGAAAAAGAAATCTTGGAAATTGTAAGCTCTAAAATATAATTACAATATGTTCTATTTGTACTAAAGGGTTGAGTTTTTCAATCCTTTAGTATTTCTGTCTGTATGCATTATCAATTGTAAGTAACTATATATAATACTTTGATTTTTAAAAATATGATTTTATCAAGAATTATTCATTTTTAAAAAAATGTTAAAAAAAGTTAAATACGAAATATTGTTTCTATTATATTTTTATTACATTAGCACGTTGAATAATTTTTATTTAATTAACTTTTTATGAACCTAAAATTTTTATCTATGAAAAAACTAACAATTTTTCTTGCATTCTTGTTGTTTGTAGGGTTTACCGTACAGGCACAGATGCAGATTTCGGGAACGGTAACCGGCGCTGAAGACGGTTTATCAATCCCCGGAGTATCTGTAGTGGTAAAAGACAATCCCACTATTGGTACTACAACCGACATTGATGGAAAGTACAGTATTACCGTACCCAGCAGTGCTCAAGCATTAATATTTAGCTTTGTTGGTATGAAAGCACAAGAGGTTGCAATAAACAACCAATCTGTGATCAATGCTATTATGGAAGCTGAAGTTCTGGAAATGGACGAAGTTGTTGTCACTGCTCTTGGTATTTCCAGAGAGAAAAAATCTCTTGGTTATGCTGTGCAGGATGTAAAGGGTGATGAGTTGGTTAAAGCTCGTGAAGCTAACGTTGTAAATTCATTGTCAGGTAAAGTTGCAGGGGTAAACATTACATCAAGTTCTGGTGGTATTGGTGCTTCTAGCAGGGTTGAATTAAGAGGTTCTTCTTCTTTAACCGGTAATAATCAACCATTATATGTTATTGATGGTATTCCAATTGATAACAGTAACTATTCTGGTGCTTCAAGTACTGGAGGTTTTGATACTCCCAATGGTATTTCTGATATTAATGCTGATGATATCGAATCAGTTTCTGTGTTAAAAGGCCCTAATGCTGCTGCTCTTTATGGTGTTCGAGCTGCAAATGGGGTTATTGTTATAACAACAAAAACAGGAAAAGCTGGTAAAAACGAAATAGGAGTTTCTTTTAATTCTACAACTACATTCGAAAATCCATTAGTTATTCCTTCATTCCAAAACTCTTATGGACAAGGTCCAAGTAAAGATAATTTTTATTGGGTTGATGGTATGAATGATGATGGTGGTGTTGACGAAAGCTGGGGCCCTCCATTAGATCAAGGTTTGGAATTTACACAATGGAATTCTTATACCGTTGATGGCGAACCATTACCATGGGTTTCTCAACCAGATAACGTGAAAGATTTTTATGAAACAGGAGTTACTACTAATAATAACTTATCTTTTACAGGTGGAACAGAAAAATTAGGATACAGATTATCATTAGGATATAGTAATCAAACCGGTATTATACCAAATACGGATTTAAAAAAGTACAATGTTTCTGGTAATGCTAATTATAAATTTACTGATAAGTTTAAAGCAGGTTTTAACTTTACTTATACAAAAACTCAAAGTGATAACCTTCCAACAGTTGGTTATACAAATGAAAATCCTATCCAGCAAACAATTTGGTCAGGAAGAAATGTTGATTTCCAAGCTTTAAAAGATTATAAAAATCTACCATTAGCTGCTGAAGGTACTGCTGCTGAAGGTACTCCAATTAACTGGAATACACAATTCCAAAATAACCCTTATTGGGTTCTTGACAATAACTTGAATAGTTTAAATAAAGACAGAATTATTGGTGCTGTTAATTTGTCTTACCAATTGACTGATTATTTAAGCATTTCGGGTAAAACTAGTCTTGATGATTATTCTCAGTTAACAACTGTTCGTAAAGCTATTGGTACAAACGAGTATCTTGAAGGATTTTATGGTGAATATTCAAGAAGATTTTTAGAATCTAACTCAGAATTATTATTGTCATTGAATACAAGTATTACTGATGATTTAACATTCAGTTTCAACTTTGGTGGAAACACTATGTACAGACAATATTCAAGATTATCTGGTGAAGCTCCTCAATTGGAATTACCAAACTTATATACTCTTGCAAACGTTAAATCTGGTGTAACTGTATCATTGTCAAATTATTCAGAAGAAACAAAAATTAACAGTTTGTATGGTTTTGGACAAATCGCATTTAAAAATGCAATATTCTTAGATTTTTCAGGAAGAAATGACTGGGCAAGCGTATTGCCAGTTGATGGAAACTCATTTTTCTATCCTTCTGTAAACCTAAGTGCTGTATTAACAGATTTACTTCCTATTAAATCAACAACTTTAACTTTCTTAAAATTACGTGGTGGTTGGTCAAAAGTAGGTAGTGTTGGTATCCTTACTCCATATATGTTGGAACAAACTTATTCCTTTAGAGCAGATCCATATGGAGATGTACCATTAATGTACAATCCAGATGAATTAAGTAATCCTGAAATTAAACCGGAAGTAAAAACATCTATTGAAGCTGGTTTAGACTTAAGAATGTTTGATAACAGAATCAGATTAGATGGAACTTATTATAACATGAAGAGTACTGACCTAATCGTTGGAGTTGAAATTTCAGCTGCATCTGGTTATATTTATGCTTTAAGAAACGTTGGTGAAATGACTAACAAAGGTTTTGAAATCATGTTAGGTACCACTCCAATTAAAACCAAAGATTTAACAGTTGATTTAGATTTTAACTTTTCTAAAAACAGAAACGAAGTTACTTCTTTAGGCGGTCTTGAAACTTTAATTCTTGGTGGTCAATGGAACGTTGATGTTATTGCTAAAGAAGGCGAAGCTTATGGTGCAATATTTGGCCCTGCCTACTTAAAAGACGAAGATGGTAATATCGTTCACGAAAATGGTTTACCGGTTATTGACAGCGAATACAAAATTTTAGGAAACTACCAGCCAGATTGGAGAGGTGGTGCTACATTAAGAATAGCTTACAAAGGTATTACTTTGAGCACTACAATTGATGCTAAAATGGGTGGAGATGTTTACAGTATGACAACTACTTGGGGTAGATATTCCGGAGTTCTTGAAGAAACTTTATTAGGCCGTGAAACGGGTATAGTAGGCGATGGTGTTAAATTAGATTCTGATGGAAATTATATTCCTAACGACGAAGTTGTTTCTGCTAAAGCATACAACCAAGCTGCATTTGATAATTCCGTTGCTGAAGGTTCAGTTTTCGATGCATCATATGTTAAATGGCGTGAATTGGTATTAAGTTACAATCTTCCTTCAAGCTGGTTAACTAAAACCCCGCTTAAAGGTGCTTCTATATCTTTTGTTGGTCGAAACTTAGCAATTTTATATAAAAATGCACCACATATTGATCCTGAAACTGCATTTAGTTCTGATAATGAAGATATGGGTATGGAGTTTGGACAAATACCTTCAACCAGAAGTTTGGGATTTAATTTAAATATTAATTTCTAAAAATTTGAAATATTAAAATTATGAAAAAATTTAAAATATTATTAACAGCATTTTTGGTAGGTTTATTAGCCTTCGTAGGATGCGACAGCGGATTCGAAGAGATTAATAAGAATCCGAATGAACCTACAGTTATTCCATCAGATCTCCTAACGGCTGATATCGTTAGAAATGTTGGCAACACTATGTATAGTACTTTTGTTGGTGGTGACATGGGCTCTTGCTGGTCTCAACAATGGGCAAAAGTTAACTATGAAGACGAAGAACGATACGATATTCGTGAAACAATGATGGAAACAATTTGGAAAAGTTTCTATGAAGATGGTATAGCTGATGCTGTGTCTATGGAAAAATTAGCTAAAGCTGAAGGAAATGATATTTCCCGTGGTGTTGCTGTAACTATGCAAGCTTATACTTTTTCTTTGTTAACCGAATTGTTTGGAAATGTTCCATTCTCTGAAGCCATTAAAGGTGAAGAAGGAAATATTACTCCTGTTTACGATGCACAGGAAGATATCTATGATGGTATTTTTGCCTTGCTGGATTCTGCAAATATTTACCTTGCTGGTTCAGGATCTTTAAATGCTACTACTGATCTTATTTATGGTGGTGATGTTTCTAAATGGCAAAAATTTGCAAACTCATTAAAATTCAGATTGTTAATGAGAATATCTGGAAAAAGAGATGTAAGTGCAGAATTGCAGGATATTGTATCAAACAGAGCAATTTTTACTTCTTCTGCCGATGATGCAAGCCTAAAATTCTTAACTGCCGATCCAAATGCTAATCCAATTTATGAATCTATTGTTTTTGGAAATCGTAAAGAGTATAAAATAAATAGTGTAATGGTTGATATGTTAGTTGCATTAGAAGACCCAAGATTACCTGTTTATGCCGAATTAAATAATAATGATGAATACAGAGGAAAACCTTCTGGTATCATAGAAGTTCCAAACGACGAATACAATTACGATAACGTATCTGCTATTGGTGAAAAATATGTTGATGCTGAACTTCCCGGATTCTTTATGACATATTCTGAACTTCAATTCTTAATGGCTGAAGCTCGTCATAAAAATTTAATAACTACAGGTACTGCTATAGAATATTATAACAATGGTGTGTTAGCTTCATTTGAATTCAATGAAGTTGAAGATGAATTTGCAACATACATAGTTCAACCTTCGGTTGCTTATAACACTACATCAGGTTTACAAAAAATTGCTGAACAAAACTGGATAGCAATGTATTGTCAGGGTGTTGAATCATGGACAGAATGGAGAAGAACAGGATTTCCTGAATTAGAAATAGCTATTGAACATGATCCTGCTGTTTCTGAAATTCCATCGAGATATATATATCCTATTATTGAAAAATCTGTGAACGCAACAAATTATAATGCTGCATCAGATGCTATGGGTGGTGATTTATTAACTACCAAATTCTGGTGGTTACAATAAAAATTAAAAATTAAAAATTAATAAACTATGAAAAAGTTATTATATATAATGTTATTAGCAATAACACCTTTCTTTTTCATTCAATGTGATTCCGAAGATGATTTGGTAACTGAGAATGCTAAAGAAGGTGGTTTATTCGAAGCTTTGACCCCTTACTTAAACTATGTGGTAGGTGATGGTAAAGCATATTCATTTAGTTTCCAGGTTTACCAAAGCCCAGACATTAAAGCTACTTCTGTTGAAATATATAAATCATGTTTTAAAGTTGCTGTAGCCTGGTCTGATCCTGGCGATTTAACCCATACTACTGCAGATTCTATTCCTGCTATTTGGTCAAATGAAGTTTTACAGGAAACAATAACAATAACAAACGATGAAAATCATGTTATTTCAACAACTGCGTTAGATTATGCAGCATTAATTGCTGATCTTACAATTGATGGTGACCCACTTCCTGCAAGTGATGGAGAAATGAGAATTGGTGATTATTTCAATTTCAGAATTGTAACTAAATTGGATGATGGAAGAACTGTTGAACAAAGTATTCAAAATACTTTAACCGTATCAACCCGGTTTGCTGGTACTTATAAATCTATTGGTGGAGCTTATTATCATCCGGATTACAATCCTGCTCCTTATTTAAGTGATTTGTGGTTAGGAGAAACAGTTATAATTTCTTCTATTGATGCAATGACTTATAGATGGGAAGAATGGGGAATTTTATCTGGTTGGTCAGGAAATGTTTTATATTTCCAGATTAATCCTTCTACAGGTAAAATTACATACCCTGAAAAATGGGCTGGTGCTGATCAAATACTTAATAACCTTCCACTTCTGACTGCAGAAAGAACCCCGGGTTCTCTAACATATGCAATACCTGCTGCTGGTACAAACATTGACACTGCAATAAAAGATGATGTTGAAGGTAAAGATCAACTTAATATGGTATTTGGGTATCTTGGAGCTTCTGGTTCAAGAGAGTTTTTTATACTATTAGAAAAGGTAGTAAATTAATTTAAAACTTAAAAAAATAGTAAACATGAAAAATATACTAAAGATAAAATTTAGTGTTCTGTTCGCAATGATTGTCTTCTTATTCTCTTGCGAAACAGATGATAATACCGGGTATAGTAACCTGGAACCTACTAGTCCTTCAATATCGATTAGTAATCCTTATGCATCGATAAATTTAATTGAAAAAGACTCTGTATTTACATTCGATGTAACTTTATCTGAAGCTCAGGTTGTTGATATATATGTATATATCAAACAAATTGATGGAGATGCAGAACAAGGTGCAGATTTTGTTATTGTTAATGATGCAGGCAGATTAACAATACCTTTTGGTGCAACTACAGGTCAACTTATGGTTAAAGTTTTAGCTGATGATTTAGCTGAAGGAACAGAAACTTTCACTATTCAAATGGGTGATGAAAGAACTGCTAATGCTACAATTACTCCTGTAACTGTTGATTTTTCTATTCAAAATAGTGCTCTTGATGAATTGAGTATTGATATGACATGGGAAACAGATGTGTTTGAAGCAACTGGATTAGAATTAGATCCTGATGAAGTAGGTGATTTAAGATTATTGATTTTTGATCAATCAGATAATCTTTTAGTAGATGTTGATGGTAGTTCTTTTGAAAACTATAGTGGAATGGATACACTCTCTGATGGAACATATAAAATTGCTGCTGCATTTTATTCTACGATAGACGTGGGTGATTTTAATTCAGCAATTACTTTTAGTGTTACATTAGATTTCTTTCAGTCTGGTGTATTAGATGAGAGTTTAATTTTTGATAAAGTTTTTGATAATTTATTTCCATGTTATGATTTCAGAGTTTATCTTGCGTCAATAACAAAATCAGGATCAACTTATACTTTTGAAAAGGAAATTTCTTATTCAACTCCTGCCAGAACTACTTGGTACGGATCTGATTGTTTAATGTCATATGGTGATTATCCAAGTGAAGTTGAAACAGCTGAAGGTTGTAATGGTGAATTGTTGATTTATGGATTAAATGCTTGGTGGATATCAGATTTTTGGGGAGAGACAATTGTTGATGAAGGACACGTAAGGTATGAGATTAACGAATATACTAAAGAGATAACTATTGCAGAACAGTATGTTTTTACAACTGATTATGATGGGGATTTGTATCCTTATACAATAAAAGGTACTGGCACGTATGACGATAGTGGGACATACCCTACAATGCATATAGAATATTATTTAGATCAGGATGGTTATGATCCTGGATATTATGCGTATAGTCATGGTTATATGGCAACTGAATATTTTGAGGCTAACTTAACACTTGATCCTGCCGGTAAAAATGTTATTAACGTAAATGCAGATAAAGAATTTGATTTAAGTAAGAAACCAGTTCGTTAGTTTTTAAAGTTTATTTACATATTAAGAAGCTGCCTTAATAGGCAGCTTCTTTTTTTATTAACAAAACTTCACAGGTATTTGATAAATACTTGTTTTTTTAAATTGTTTTTTTTTAAATTAGCAGTTTAAAATAATTATGATTAATTAACTATTTATGAACCTAAAATTTTAATCTATGAAAAAATTAACAATTTTTCTTGCATTCTTGTTGTTTGTAGGGTTTACCGTACAGGCACAAATGCAGATCTCGGGTACGGTTACATCCGCAGAGGATGGGCTATCTATTCCCGGTGTATCAGTAGTGGTAAAAGATAATATCACCATTGGTACAACTACCGACATTGATGGTAAATATTCATTAACAATACCAAGTAGTGCACAATCACTTGTGTTTACTTTCGTTGGTATGAAAGCTGCTGAAATAGCTATCAATGGCCGTTCAGTAATAGATCTTATGATGGAAGCTGAAGTTCTGGAAATGGACGAAGTAGTTGTTGTTGCTTATGGTACAGCAAAAAAAGCTTCTTTTACAGGATCTGCTTCTGTTGTTAAAACCGAAAAATTAGAAGCTAAGCCTGTTGCCAGTTTCGATCAGGCTTTGCAAGGTAATGTTGCGGGTTTACAAATTTCCAGCGGATCAGGACAACCTGGATCTGCTACAAGTGTTCGAATCAGAGGTACAGGATCTATTAGTGCTGGAAATGAACCATTATACGTTATTGATGGTGTGCCTGTTATATCTGGTGATATTGCAGATAATACTCGTCCAAACGATAATCGTCCTTCTGTAAGTGCTATGGCTTCTTTAAACCCTGATGATATTGCTTCAATATCAGTTTTAAAAGATGCTGCTGCAACTTCAATTTATGGTTCGAGGGCTTCTAACGGTGTTGTTCTTATTACTACAAAACAAGGTAAAGAAGGTGAAACCCAATTTATGTTAAAAACACAATATGGTATTTCTACTTTAGGTACTTATAATTATGAAGCATTAAATGCTGACGAATACAGGGAAATGAAATATAGAGGGACAAGTAACGCTTTAGTGCTTGCCGGCGTTGAAGAAGAAGCTGCTAATGCTGCTGCGTATGCTGAAATGATGAGCCTGGGTGATGCTAATGTTGATTGGATTGACGAAGCTTTCCGTACAGGAACCACTCAGAAAATTGCTTTAGAAGCTACTGGTGGTACTGAAAAAACTAAGTTCTTTTCTTCATTATCTTATTTCGACCAGGAAGGTATTGTTCTTGGTTCATTTATGAAACGATATGCTGGTAGGTTAAATCTTGACCATAAAGCATCTGATAGAATAAGTTTTGGTGCTAATGTTACAGGTTCATTTATCGATCAGGATAACGTGAGTGGTGGTGGTTATTATAACGACCCGGTTACTGGTGCTTATTTCATAGCTCCTACAACTCCAATTTATAATGAAGATGGTAGTTTTAACTCAATTATCCCGGAAAACCTGAACAATAACTTAGTTGCTAACAATGAATGGAACACCAATTTAAGTAATACTTCACGTGTTATTGCGAATGGTTACGGACAATTTAGTATTATTGAAAATTTAAATTGGAGAACTGCATTGGGTGTTGATTATTTAGAACTTGAAGAAGATGATTATCTAAGCCCATTGTCTAATGATGGTGCAACTTATAATGGTTTAGGTCAAAAATACTATACCAGAAATTCAAACTGGATTATTACAAACACCTTAAATTATAGTAAAGTAATAGCTGATGTTCACGACTTTAATATTTTATTAGGCCAGGAAGCTCAGGACTTTTTCTTAAGTACAGCCGATCTTAGTGCAAAAGAATATCCTTCGGAAAAGTTACAAACATTACAAAATGCTGCAGAACCTTTAACTGCAAGTACCTTTGAAACAGCTAATAGTTTAGCTTCTTATTTTGGCCGTTTAGAATATAATTATAGTGGTAAATATTATTTATCGGGTAGTTACAGACGTGATGGTTCTTCTAAATTTGGTGCAAACAACAAATGGGCTAATTTCTGGTCTGTTGGGGGTAGCTGGAGAATTTCTGAAGAAAGTTTTATTTCTAACATCGAAATGATTAATAACCTGACTCTTAGAGCTAGTTATGGTACTTCTGGTAACCAGTCTGGTATTAGTAACTTTGCTGCATTGGGATTATATGGTTTTGGAAGCGATTATAATACAAAACCAGGTTCTGCTCCTGCACAAATTGCTAACCCCGATTTACAATGGGAAAAGGCTAAAAACCTAAATATTGGTTTAGATTTCAGAATCTATGATATGTTTAGCGCTACAATAGGTTGGTATAATAACATTACATCTGACCTTTTACAATTAGTGCCAATTTCCAGAACTACAGGTTTTGAATCTCAGTGGAGAAACATTGGAGAGATGCAAAACACAGGTTGGGAGTTTGAATTGACTGCTGATATTATTAAAGGTAAAGATTTAAAATGGTTTATTGAAGGTAATATTGCATACAATAAAAACGAAATTCTTTCATTAAGCGAAGGTGAAGATATTGTATCTTATCCTTTTATTCGTCGCGAAGGTGAATCATTTGGTTCATTCTGGGCTCCAAAATGGGCTGGTGTAAACCCTGCGAATGGTATGCCATTATGGTACGACGAAGATGGAAACATTGTTGATACATATGCTGAAGCTGATTATCAGATTGTTGGTAAATCTGATCCCGATTTTATGGGAGGTCTTACAAGTACCTGGTCATATAAAGGTATTAACCTTAGTGTTTTCTTTAACTTTGTTCAGGGAAATGACATATATAACAACTCTGGACGTTATTTAACAGGTGATGGTGCTGCTGTTGGTAATCAGGACCGCAGAGTATTAACAGCTTGGGAAACCCCAGGAGAATATACTGAGTATCCTCAATTTGTAACAGGTAATGCTTCAAACTCAAACAGGTTTTCAAGCCGTTTTATTGAAGATGGATCCTATGTTCGTTTAAAAAGTGTGATATTAAGCTATGATTTACCAAAAGCTATTGTATCAAAAGCTAAATTAAGTTCAGTTCGTATATTTGCACAAGGCGAAAACTTATATACATGGACAGATTACAGTGGTTTCGATCCTGAATTGGCTGTTGATGGCCAGGCATGGTTCTCATACCCTCAAGCCAGGACAATTACATTTGGTATAAATTTTGGTTTTTAATCAATAATATTGTACTAATTAATGCTAATAATTAAAATAATAAATATGAAAAGAATATATAATTTAATATTAATAAGTTTAGGCCTTTTCATCATTACATCTTGTAGCGATGATTTTATAACCAAAGAGCCTATGCAAAACTTATCAGATGAAACAGCCATCGAAAATGTAAACGATGCGCAAGTTGCTCTGACAGGTGTTTACGACAGATTACAGACTTCCGGCTATTGGGGAAGAGGAATGCAAATTTATGCTGATTTATTTGCTGATAATGGTAGAATGAATACAGCTAACTCGGGACGTTACTTAAATACTTACAACTGGAATATTGTTACAAATACAAGTCCTGGTTTGGGTATGTGGGATAATGCTTATGATGGTATTAACCGTGCAAATAAAGTTCTTGAAGCTATTGAAAGTAAGGGTTTTGATGCTGATGACCTTAAAGGCCAGGCTTTAGCTTTACGTGCTATGTTACATTTTGATATGGTAAGATTGTTTGCTCAAACTTACACAATTAATGATGCGACTTTAGCCCCGGGTTCTGATGGCAATGGCGGACATTTAGGTGTACCTTTAATGTTAGCTTCTGATCCTTATGCCGAACCTTCTAGAAACACAGTTAATGAAGTTTATACTCAGGTAATTGCTGATTTAGAAGAAGCTATGACATTAATGGATGGTGATGTTGATTATTTCTATTTTAACAAATGGGGTGCTGAAGCATTATTGGCAAGAGTATATTTAACCAGAGCTAGTGGTGGTGGTACTGATGCTGATTATACAGCTGCCCGTGATCATGCTCTTAATGTAATTAATAGTGGTCCTTATTCTTTAGTATCTAATGCAGACTATATTGCTAGTTGGATTGCTGATTTCAATACAGAAAGTATTTTTTACTTAAAATATACGAGTGTTGATTATCTCTATACTGATGCATTAGGTGGTGCTTTAAAGAAAAGTGGTTATGGTGATGTTGTAGCAAACGAAGATTTATTAGGATTAATACCTGATGGTGATGTTCGTCAACATTTATTTTATGCTAACCATGATGATAATGAAGTTCAGATGGATTTTTATGATGAAGATAAATCTGCTGAAAATTATTATGTAAATAAATATCCTGGTAGAGAAGGAACTGACGGGGTTGATAATTTACCTTTGATTCGTTTGTCTGAAATGTACTTGATTGCTGCTGAAGCTGAATTAGAATTAGGTAACACTGGCCCTGCAGAAGATTATATTATGGAAATTATTGATCGTGCTAAACCAGGTGCATTAATTACCGAATATGGTGCTACATTACGTGAACAAATTTACAATACTATTAGAATTGAATTGTGTTTCGAAGGTCATCGTACATTTGATATTAAACGCAGACAAGATGACATTATCAGAATTAGTGTAACTAATGAAAGTGTTCCTAGAGAACTCCTTTTCCCAAGTTATTTATTTGCACTCCCAATTCCACAGGAAGAAATGGATGCTAATGCTAACATGGTTCAAAACTATAATTATTAATAATTAAAATTGATTTGAATATGAGAACAATTTTTAAAATATTAGGCCTATTTTTTATAAGTAGTGTCTTGCTTTTTACTTCCTGTGATGAGAAATATGATTATTCATATACAGGAGATGAATTTATTCAATTTAAAACTGCGACTTCAAATATTTCAGAAAGTTCAGTTGATACTCTTACTATACCTGTGTTATTAGCAGGAAGCTTACCTAAATCAGATGTTACTTTAACATTAACTGTAACAACAACTGTTAAAGAAGGTTTTACATTTGTTCAGGGAACAGATTTTGATCTAATTGGATTAGATGGTACAAACTTGGTTATTAAAGCGAATACAGCTCAATCTGATATTCAATTGGTTGTATATGATAATTTTGATGAAGATAGTACAAGAACTGTAACCTTTACATTAACAGATTCTGATGGAGATTATGTAATGGGATTACCTGGTTCAGAAAACAAAAAATCATATGTAGTTAGTGTTATTGATGATGATTGTGCTTTTGTACCTCAAAACTTTGCAGGTACTCCAAGTGGGTTAGATGTTACCAATTTCCCATCTCAGGCAGTATTTGTTTTAGATGAGGCTTGGGCAGATATGTCTGAAGCTAAAGCTCGTTACAAAGTTACTAAAATTGCTCAAGGTATTTTTGACCAATGGGGTGAAACTGTGACTTCTGGAGCTGATGGTACTTATTTAATATTTGATAATACGAATCCATTAAGCCCAACTATTTCTATGGACTTAACTATGTCTTCAGATCCTGATGGTAATATGATTGAAACCAATGGTGGAGATTGGGGATATTTCATGTATGATAACACTTCAGCAATAAACTATTTTGCAACTTGTACTGGTTATATGGAATATTGGTATAAAGTTGATTTATGGCAAGATGGTGCTTTATATCCAGGAGGTGAAGGATACTATAGCTGGGGCTTACGTGTTACATTTGAGCTTTAATTATTTAATAAATTAATTGAATAAAATATGAAAAAAATATTAAAATATTTAGCCATTTTTACTGCCTCAATCCTTGTGTTTACGGCATGTAACGATGAAGAATTAGACTGGAATAAGATTGAATTTCAAGCAGCGCCAGCTTTTGCAGATGCTGTTTCTATTACTGGTATTCAGGATTCAAGTTTTGTTTTAAATCTTGAACCTGCATCAGCTGAAGGTTATATCTTTTATATCGTTCAGGCTAGCTCTAAAGATGATATAACTGATCCAATTTATATTGTGGAAAAAGGAGAAAAGGAAAAAGTTGAAGACATGGATGTTATTTCAGTTACCATCTCAAACCTGGCACAATATACTCAATATGAAGTTTTTGCTCTTCAAACTAATGCTCAGGGAGTACCAAGTGCTATTAATACAACAACTGCAACAACAATTGACAATTGGGCACCTACTATTACAAGTTTTAGTCCGGCCAAAGGTTCTGAAAATGTTTCAATAACAGCCGATTTTGTAATTACTTTCAGTGAGCCTGTTACTTATGTTAGTGGTAAAACAATCAGATTATTTTCAGATTTTGCTTCTTATGATGAAACAATAGCTGAAGAAAACATTATTGTTGAAGGTAATGTAGTAACAATTATTCACTCAGAATGGCCATACGAAGATTATATCAATCTTGAAATGGACGAAGGAGCATTTGTTGATGGAACCGACCATCCATCTGCAGCTATTGTTTATTATCCTGCTACTCCTAATTACTGGATTTATACTCAATCACATGTTGACTTTACTAATTTAGTTGGACATTTTTATGTTGCTTCTGAAAATGAAATTGGTTTTGGTAATGGTGAAAGAGGCGGATACTGGGTTGATATTGAAAGAACTGGTGAATATGAAATAACTATTTATAATTTAAGATTCTCAGGAGCTGAATTAATTCTTACTTTAAACCCAGATGGCAACACTATTGTAGTTGCTGATCAATGGACAGGATTGGTTCATACAAGTACTGGTCAGAATATTATGGCATCTGATACAGATCCATACGATATAGGTGTAGATTATGTACCAGGGTCTTTTGATCCTGCAACTGGTGAATTAATTTTCTATACTCATTACTATATTGCTGCCGGATTCTTTGGTTTTTATACTTACGACCTTAAATTAGCAGAAATACCTGCTGGAATTGAAACAGGTCCTACTAATATTGATTTTACTTATAATCAAAAATAAAAGATTAGTATTTTCATATAAAAAGACTGCTGTAAAAAGCAGTCTTTTTATTTTTTATCGATATAATTTTTTATTTTTGCTGTTGAAAAAACATAGAAATATAATTTAAATTTAAAATGCCTTATGAGTCGTCTTGTAATAGTAATAGTTATTTTATTCGCTAGTTTCCAGATTTCAAATGCTCAAATTAACGGATTAGGAAATGCAGATAATTACGAAGGAATAAATAATTTAAATGATGTTAAAAGAAATATAAGTTTTGAGCAAAAAACTCAAAATCAGATGAAAAAGAGTAAACTCAATTATTATCTCGACGGAGATTGGCAGGCAGGTGTCTTTTATACAAAATCAAATACTTCAATCAATGGGTTTTTATACAGATACAATATTTATACCGACCAAATTGAACTTCGTTCTGTTATAGATCACGAATCGATGGATATTGTTTCTATTGGCACAAGGAAATTTATTTTTTCACAATTTCTTAATGAAGATAGTACAATGGATGAAGGTTACTTTGAATTACTTGTTAATGGCGATTGTAAACTATTAATTCGCAGAAGTCTCGATTACAAGGAAGGAAATAATGATTTTGCATATGGTGTTCCTTCTTCCACCGCTGTTGTTGAAAAATATTATATTAAGAAAAATAATGAAGTTGCTGTTATAATTAATAAATCGAAGGAAAGTATTATGAACATACTCTCAGATAAAAATGATTTTGTTAATTATATTGATGATAAACTGTTGTTAATTATCACGGAAAAGAAACTAATGGAAATAGTCAACCATTATAATAAAATCTGAACATATTAATTTATAATTATTCTATCTAAGGAAAAATCTATAAATAATCGATATTATATTTCTATTTTTGTTGTTTACATATTAGAAATATGATTAGTGATATTCCCAATCTCCACCCTATTTTCGATAAAATCCTTAATCGTAACGATAAGGAAAAATTATTAAACCAACATTCTGTTGTTGTTTGGTTTACGGGTCTTTCTGGTAGCGGGAAATCAACAATTGCAAAAGCACTGGAGCTTGAATTACATTCCCGTGGTTATATTTCCAAAGTTCTCGATGGCGATAATGTAAGAACAGGAATAAATAACAATTTGGGTTTTTCAGACGAGGATCGCAAAGAAAACATTCGCCGAATAGCAGAAGTCTCAAAATTATTTATGGAATGCGGAATTATTCTGATAAACTGCTTTATATCACCAACATGTATTATTCGAAACCAGGTTAAAGAAATTGTTGGAACAGAGAACTATTTCGAGATTTATGTAAATACACCACTCGAAACCTGCGAGAAAAGAGATACAAAAGGTATTTATGCCAAAGCCCGAAAAGGATTAATAAAAGAATTTACAGGTATATCTGCACCGTATGAAGAGCCTGTAAATCCTGATATCGAAATCAAAACAGAAGAGATGTCAGTAGAACAATCAGTTGAAATCATATTAAAGAAGCTTTTACCTCGAATAGAATATAAAAAATGATTAATTTTGCAGGTTCTGAATAGTAAACTTATTATCAATGAATCAATATAAAATTAATCATTTACGAGAGCTGGAAGCCGAGTCGATATTTGTAATTCGTGAAGTAGTAGCCCAGTTCGAAAATCCTGTAATGTTATTTTCAGGCGGAAAAGATTCTATTGTTATGTTTCATCTGGCACGTAAAGCCTTCTGGCCCGCCCGTGTTCCTTTTCCTTTAATGCATATCGATACTGGCCATAATTTCAAGGAAACACTTGATTATCGTGATAAACTCATGGCCGATACAGAAACTAAACTTATTGTACGATACGTGCAGGATTCTATTAATCAGGGTAAAGCTGTTGATGAAACGGGTGTTAATGCAAGCAGAAATAAACTTCAGACTGTTACATTATTGGATGGAATAGAAGAATTAAAATTCGATTGTGCAATGGGTGGCGGACGGCGCGATGAAGAAAAAGCACGTGCTAAAGAACGATTCTTCTCACATAGAGATGAATTTGGCCAGTGGGACCCCAAGAATCAGCGCCCTGAGTTATGGAATTTATTTAATGGTAAAAAACACATGGGTGAACATTTCAGGGTATTTCCTATAAGTAACTGGACAGAAATGGATGTCTGGCAGTATATCATGCTCGAAAATATTCCTATTCCAAGTTTATATTTCTCACATGAACGTGAAGTAATCAATCGGGATGGAACCATTTTAGCTGCCGGAGAATATGTAGCATTAAAAGAAGGAGAGATTCCTCAAAAACGTATCATTCGGTTCAGAACTATTGGCGATATGACTTGTACAGGAGCTGTTTTATCTAAGGCAGGTACAGTTGAAGAAATCATTGAAGAAGTAGCTGCAACCCGTGTTACAGAACGTGGTGGCAGATACGATGACAAGCGTTCCGAAGCAGCTATGGAAGACAGGAAAAAAGAAGGGTATTTTTAATACTTAAAATTTAAATTGCCTAAAATGCCTGAAATAATTTAATAAAATGATGGAAGAAGAAAAGAATCAAAAGAAAAAATTTGCAAAAGATTTAGAAATGAGAACTAAATTATTTGCAATTTCTATCATTAAATTATCAATAAGGTTGCCTGATACAACTGAAGGCAGAGTTGTGAAATATCAGATAACTAAAGCAGGAACAAGTGTCGGGGCAAATTATAGAGAAGCAAATAGGGCAAGAAGTAAAGCTGATTTTAAAAACAAGATCAAAATCTGTGAAGGTGAAGCAAGTGAATGTCAATATTGGCTTGAGATTATCATGGAAATAGGATGGATTAAGTCTGATGATTTGAAAAGTGAGTATGATGAATCAGGTGAATTATTAGCTATCTTTACTTCAATTGGTAATAATTTACAATAGTAAATAAAAACAATTATTATAACAGTTAAAAATTTTAGTCATTTTATATTTACAAGAATGTCGGCAGAATATAACAGAGGATATTTAGATATGGAACTTTTGCGGTTCACAACTGCAGGAAGTGTTGATGATGGTAAAAGCACGTTGATTGGCAGATTACTCTACGATAGTAAAGCTATTTTTGAAGATCAGCTTGAATCCATTGAACGTGCAAGTTTAAAGAAAGGTGAAGAAGGAATTAACCTGGCATTGTTAACCGATGGATTAAGGGCTGAAAGGGAGCAGGGAATAACTATAGATGTAGCATACAGGTATTTTGCAACACCTAAACGTAAATTCATTATTGCCGATACTCCTGGCCATATTCAATACACCCGGAATATGGTTACAGGAGCATCTACTGCAAATGTGGCTCTGATACTTGTTGATGCACGCAATGGTGTTATTGAGCAAACCATACGCCATGCTTTTATAGCGTCATTATTGCAAATCCCGCATATTATTGTTTGCGTAAATAAAATGGATTTGGTTGAATTTGATGAAACAATTTTTGAAAATATTAAAGCTGATTTCGATAAAATCGCCACGAAGCTCGATGTTCATGATATCCGTTTTATCCCGATAAGTGCCAAATTAGGCGATAATGTGGTTGACCGTTCTAAAAATATGGACTGGTACGAAGGGCCAACGCTGATGTATTTACTTGAAAATATACATATTGCAAGCGACATAAATCATTTAGATGCCCGTTTCCCGGTTCAGTATGTTATTCGTCCTATGCGTGATGAATATCACGATTATCGGGGATATGCCGGGAGGGTTGAAGGCGGTATCTTCCGAAAAGGAGAAAAAGTAAAAGTTTTACCTTCAGGGTTTACTTCAAAAATAAAATCAATAGATATTTTTGAAAATAGTATTGAAGAAACATTTGCACCCCAATCAGTTACCATAACTCTCGAAGATGATATCGATATCAGCAGGGGAAACATGTTAATTAAAGAAGATAGTATTCCTGAAATTGGACAGGATATTGATTTAATGATTTGCTGGTTTAACGAAAAACCTTTGATTTTAGGAGGTAAATATTTTTTAAAGCATACAACAAGCGATCTGAGATGTGTAATTCGCGATGTGAAATATCGAATTGATGTAAACACGCTTACCAACGATGAAAACAACAAAAAAATAGGTTTAAATGATATTGCAAGAATAACAATTAAAACAACGAAACCTGTTTTTTATGATTCTTACCGTAAAAACAGGTTGACAGGAAGCCTTATTTTTATTGACGAAGCAACCAACGAAACGGTTGGTGCGGGAATGATAATATAACCCGGGTTCAATTTTTAAGAAATATACAACGAATACTTAACTTGTATAGTTGTATAATTAGTGTTATCCGGTTTATTGTTTACAACAAAACATTTCGTGTCATGGTGCTTTATTCAGCTTTGTCGGAAGTGCAGCCAGTTTGGTGATTGTCAGGTTTGTAGAATTAGTACAAAATAAAACCCAATATATAGGAGAGCACTGAAACAGGGCTATTCACAATATTATTAAATATTTCATTCGGACAACAGGTATAAAAATCGGTAATATTTTTTACTCGTAAATTAAATTTATCTAAATTTATAGTCATTAAGTAGCATATCTGTTTAATAATCAGTAAACAATTCTCGTCTCAATTCTTAATTTATTATCATGCAATTAATTAACCGATTTCTGACTTTAAACGTATTTCTGTTAATTTCAACTTGTATTTTAGGCCAAAATCCTGATAGTATTCAGAATGTGATTAATACTACAGATGTTGATTCTGTAAAAATACAAGCTTATTTTGAACTTGCAGATATTTATTATTACGACAATCCCGACACGGCAGCATTTTTTTATAAAACAGGAATTGAAATAGGTAAATCTAAAAATTTATCTAAAATTGTTTTTAATGCCCAGGTAAATTTATTTATGCTCTATACCAGCCAATCGGATTATTTTAATGCCAAAATTATAGCCAACGATGCATTAGCTTTAGCCGGGTTAATGAAAGATTCCATGCTGATTTCACAGGCTCACAGCAACCTGGGAAATTTATATTCGCTAATTGAAATGTATGAAAAAGCCCTGAATCATTTTCACCAGGCGATTCAGGTTTACCCCATAGAAAAAAATCCGGTTGAAGCAGGGAAATTATACGGACGTATGGGGAATTTATACCTGACAATGGGATATTATGATGATGCTGAAAAGGCGTACAACAGAGCAATAGAATTTTTTAAGAAAGCGAATGTCCAAAAAGGGATTATTGTTGCAACTCAGAATTTAGGTATTGTTGAGAGGCACAGGAAAAATTTTGATAAAGCAATCGAATTTTATAACCAGGCACTAAAAGAACACGAAAAGATAGGTAATCAGGCAGGAATTGCGCAATGTATGGCAAATATAGGGAATATTTATGTTGAAAATAACGAATATTATAAAGCGCTTACCAATTATCATAATGCCTTAAAGATTTTTATAGATCAAAACCAGACAATAGATGAAGTTTTGTGTTATTCTGAAATTGCCGGTTTATACGTTAAAATTAAAAAGCCGGACCTTGCACTTGATTATATAAATAAATCCCTCAGGTTAATTCAAACTATGCCGGAGAATTTAAGAACACGATTGGCAGTGTTGTATAACTTGCAGGATGCATATGCGTTGTCAGGCGATTCAGCAAATGCATATAAATTCCTGGATGAATACCAGTCTTTAAACGATTCACTCATGATACTGGATTCGCAAAAAAGAATAGATATTCTTAAAACCCAACTCGAATTTGAACAGAAAGATAAAGATATTCAACTTCTGACTGTTGAAAACAAACTTAAAGAAACAGAGCTTAAACGAAAAAGTATTTTTCAGATATTTTATTTGATTTTTATAGGATTTGCAATATTTGCAATATCTGCACTCTTTTTTCTTTTCCGGTTAAAAAAGAAGGCTAATATAGCATTGGAAATGAAAAACGCTGAAATCTTGCAGCAAAAAGAAGAAATAGAATCTCAACGGGACGAAATAGAAGCCCAGCGGGATATGGTTTATTCTCAAAAACTGGACTTGGAAGCAATTCATCTTAAAATATCTCAGAGTATTGAATATGCTCAAATAATTCAGACATCAATATTGCCTGATCCGGAAATTCTCAAAGGAAGCATTTCGGATTATTTTGTTTTTTATAAACCAAAAGATATCGTAAGCGGGGATTTTTACTGGTGGGCTAAAATAGAAAATACAACTGTTATTACAGCTGTCGATTGCACGGGACATGGTGTGCCTGGTGCTTTTATGAGCATGTTAGGCATTTCCTTTCTTCGCGAAATTGTGATGAAGGAATATATAACTCACCCGGGAGTTATACTTCGAAAATTACGTAAAGAAATTGTAAAAAGCCTGAATCAGAAAGACGAACTGGGAGCACCTCGCGATGGAATGGATATGGCTCTTGTTAGTATTAATCACAATACGAATATAATTCAGTTTGCCGGGGCACATAACCCTGTTTATATTGTTAGCAGCCAATTTCAAAAACCTGAGAAAACACTTGTACAAGAGTATAGCATTGAAGGTGCAGATTGTAAATTATACGAAATTAAACCTGATAAAATGCCTATTGCCATTTATCATAAAATGGATCCGTTTACGAATCACGAAATTCAACTACATCAGGGCGATCAGATATACATGTTTAGCGATGGTTTTGCCGATCAGTTTGGAGGACTTGAATCGAAACGATTCATGTATAATGCATTTCGTGAGTTGATATTAAAAATTTCGGATAAACCAATGTATCTTCAAAAAGAAATTATCGAAACAACATTTAACATTTGGAAAGAAGGGCAGGAACAGATTGATGATGTAGTTGTACTTGGAATAAAAATTTAATTAACTTTGGTGGCTGATTTTTTATTTTAAGCCTTCTTAGCTCAGCTGGTAGAGCAGCTCATTCGTAATGAGCAGGTCGCGGGTTCGAATCCCGTGGAAGGCTCATCCATTAATCTTTTCCTTGTTGTTTTTTGCGTTCTAAGTGCCTTCGTGGTAAAAAAATAATATTTTTGATTTAATTTTTATTGTCTATGTTTTTTGCCCCAATCCAATATAACGAACCAGTTTTTCGTCCACCGGGCGAAGCCCAATCGGCTATTCTGCAGGCTACAATTGGATGCTCCTGGAATAAATGTGCTTTTTGCGAGATGTACACATCTAAAAAATTCAGTGTTCGGTCACCTGAACAGCTTAAAAAGGATATTGAAACACTGGCAGGAATAACAGGAGCTCGTAAAGTATTTTTGGCCGATGGAAACGCATTTGTGTTATCAGCAGGTAAGCTGATTCCCATATTGGAAGAGATTAATAACCAGTTTGGCAAAATTCAACGGATTTCGTCGTATGCTTTACCAAAGGATATTATTTCAAAATCGATTGGCGAATTAAATCAATTAAAGAATCTCGGACTAAAATTGCTTTATATCGGGATAGAAACAGGCGATGATGAATTGTTAAAGTTAATAAACAAAGGGGAAACATTTCAATCCATTGTTGATGGAATTGGAAAAGCTCACGATGCAGGAATTGATACATCAATAATGATTATAAATGGGTTGGGAGGGAAGAATTACAGCCGGCAACATGCTATACATTCAGCAGAAATAATAAACCGGTTAAACCCGAAATTTCTTTCAACCTTAACCTTGAGTTTACCTTTTGGCTTAGAACATTTTAAAAGCAGGTTTGATGGTGACTACAAACAACAAAGCATTAAGGAGCTGTTTGAAGAGTTAAGGTTATTTATTGAAAATACAAACGGAACTAATGTTATATATCGCAGCGACCATGTGTCGAATAATCTGATTTTAAAAGGAGTTTTATCGAAAGATAAGGAAATGTTAATTAACCAGATAAACAAGGCAATTCAAAGCATTCCTGATAATATATACCCCAATTCCCCTGCTTTTTTATAAAGATAGGCATTCCATTTGATTATGTTATTTTTTGTTTCGTTCCAATTCGCGCAGGTTTTCCATTTTCTTTTTCTGTAAAAAGCTTTTTATATCTCCCAAATGCTCTTTAATCCGCTTGTTTCCAAACTCATAAACTTTACTAACCAAGCCATCGAGAAAGTCCCGGTCGTGAGAAACAAGAATTAACGTACCGTCAAAATCCTGTAAAGCGCTTTTCAGGATATCTTTGGTTTTCATATCGAGATGGTTTGTAGGTTCATCAAGAATAAGCAGGTTTACAGGTTCGAGTAAAAGTTTAATCATGGCCAGACGGGTTCTTTCACCGCCCGAAAGCACTTTAACTTTCTTGGTAATGCTATCGCCGCTAAACATGAATGCGCCCAGCATATCTTTGATTTTTGAACGGATATCGCCTTTGGCAACATCATCAATGGTTTGAAAAACGGTGAGTTGCTCATCGAGTAACGATGCTTCGTTTTGAGCAAAATATCCGATAAGGGTATTGTGCCCAAGAGTTAATTTCCCCTGGTAATCAATTTCTCCCATGATGGCTTTTACAAGAGTTGTTTTCCCTTCGCCATTTTTACCAACAAAGGCAACACGCTCACCACGTTCAATAGTAAGGCTTGCATTGGCAAAAACAACGTGATCTCCATAGCTTTTCGACATATCGTCGATGATAACAGGGTAACTTCCGGAACGGGGAGATGGTGGAAATTTTAAACGTAATGCCGAATTATCTTCATCGTCAACTTCAACAATATCGAGTTTTTCAAGCATTTTAACACGCGACTGGACTTGCAGCGTTTTTGAATAAGTCCCTTTAAACCGTTCAATAAATTCTTCGGTTTCAGCGATCATTTTTTGTTGTTCGTCGAATTGTTTTTGTTGTTGCTCCCTGCGTTCTTTTCTTAAAGTAAGGTAATTTGAATAATTTACTTTGTAATCGTAAATGCGGCCCATTGTAACTTCAATGGTACGATTGGTAATATTATCAACAAATGAACGGTCGTGCGAAATAATAATAACAGCTTTAGCACTGGTTATTAAAAATTCTTCGAGCCATTGTATCGATTCAATGTCGAGGTGATTGGTAGGCTCATCTAACAAAATAAGATCTGGTTTTTGAAGTAAAATTTTTGCCAATTCTATTCGCATGCGCCATCCACCACTAAATTCGCTGGTTGGCCTTTGAAAATCGCCGCGTAAGAAACCTAACCCGAGAAGAATTTTCTCAACCTCGGCATCGAAATTAATTTCTTCAATAGCATAATATTGTTCGCTTAATGCGGAAACTTTTTCAATAAGCTCGTAATAGCTTTCTGATTCATAGTCGGTACGGGATGCTAACTGATTGTTTAATTCTTGTATTTCCCTTTCCATTTCGAATATCCTGGCAAAGGCCTGGGCCGTTTCTTCAAAAACAGTGCGGTTATCTTCGGTCATTAAATGTTGAGGTAAGTAAGCAATAACAGCATCTTTTGGTGCAGAAACCCTTCCTTTTGAAGCGGTTCTTTGCCCTGCAATTATTTTTAGTATTGTCGATTTTCCTGCACCGTTTTTGCCCATTAGAGCTATCCGGTCTTTCTCGTTTATTACAAATGAGATGTCTTTAAAAAGGGTAGTTCCGCCAAATTCTACTGTTAATCCGTCAACTGAAATCATCTTGAAAATTTTTATTGAGCGGCAAAGATACTATTTTACCTTAATTTTTTATCTTTTAATAACATAGGTTTACATATTTTTATAATTCGGTACTTTAAATAACAAAAAAATCCCGCGTATGGCGGGATTTTACAATAAAAATAATTCACGAGATTTATTCTTCTTTTGACTGGTATTCGTCGAGTTTTTCCTGTGCAGCTTCGAGTGCAGCCTGCGCATCTTTTAAAACAGGTTTGTACTGTTTTTGTTTTTCAGAAGCTTTCGATTTATTACTTTCAGCAGTTTGTAGTTTCTTATTTTCTGCAGCATATCGTTTTTCAAATTCTTTCAGGCCTGCTTTGTATTTGGTATCCAATGCTTTCATTTCTTTATCAATTGCCTTGTTTTCCTCATCAGAAGCTTTTTTCCTGGTTTTATCCAGTTCTTTCATTTGCGTTGACATGTCTTTATTAAAGGCGCTTTCTTCGTTTTCGATAATATCTAAGTTGGAATTTGCCTCGTTTTCAAGTTCAATGGCAGCGTTTATCAAGCTATCGGCTGATGCCAGTTTGGCAAGTGTTTTATCAACTTTATCCTGTGCTTTTTTAACGTTTGTTTCGAGTTTTAACAAAGTCTGTTGTTCTTTTGTCAGAGCCTGAGGCTGGGTTTCCTGGGAGAATACATTACTATTAATTAAAAATAGTGCGGCAAGTGTAATAAATAACGATGTAGAATAATTTTTCATTGCATTTTTTTTTAGGGTTTAAAGTAAAAATTATACGATAAAAGGTACGAATAGTTAAATCAATAGTAAATAAATATTTATTTATTTTTATAAATATTCATATTTATGCTATAAATCAAGTGATTTTAAATGTAAAATTATGGAAGTAATACTTTCTGAATAGAATGAATTAGTTCAAGTTCAAGTTTATGAATATCATGATAAACTTCTCCATCGGCCATTACAGGCAATGCCTCGCTAAATTTTAGGGTAAGAGATTTAGTATTCGTTTTCCATTTTGATTCACGGGATAATGAAATATATCGTGTATAAATCGAACGAATCTGGCCTGGTATGTTGTGGTTTTCAATCAGGTATTCAAATTTCCCATCGTTATATTCCGACTTTTGTAACGAGCTGAAAAATTCGGCACTACAGTTATTAATTATAATTGATGAACAGGTTTTTTCTGTTAGACTTTCAGAATCGGAATTCAAATCAATTTTAAATTTTTTAATCGAGAAAAAGTTCAGAAAGGCAGCCGAAGGATAACGTAAAAATCTTGGCATCCACCTGAATTTTTCCGACAATAATGTCATGTTGGTTAAATGGCCAATAGTCATAAAACCCAAAATATATTTAGTAAATACTTTTCCTGAACTATGAAATGTTGCTTTTAATAAATCGAATGAAACTGTTTTGTTTGAATGTAAAAGCTTATGAATAAAAGAAACCGATAATTTCATTTTTAAATGCCTTGCAATACAATTTACTGTACCGTTAGGCAGAAAAATAAGCCATTGTTTTGTATGATCAATTGAATTTACAGCTTCATGAATTGTTCCATCACCACCAATAACAATTATTCCATTATAGTTACCTGTTTTTTTTATTATTTCACAAATATGATTTTTATGTGAAGTAATCGTGTAATCAATTTGATTTTGCTTAAAGTAATCGAATAGTTTGACAAATTTTTTATCCTGAAAATTTTTCCCGTTAATTATCGCTAATACCTTGTTTGTTGATTTTGTTTCCATTTTCAGCTATAAAAAGTCCACCAAAGTTTTGTAATTTTTTATTAGGCTTTAGTTCGTTATTATTTATCCACAAATCTAATAAATCAATATTTCTAACCAGTTTTAATCCGGAATTTTTTATCAATATCTCGATCTCGTCTGTAGAAAAAAATGAAACATATCGCTCATTATATTTGCTGAATGTTGATAACCATTGGGCTGCAAGCAAATTCTTTTTTTCTTCCAGCCCGTGCATCCTGTAATCGGCAATAATTATTGAGTTAATAAAAAGTGCAGGCAGTTCGTTTATAAGTTGCTCAATTTCATTTTTCATTAAATAAGAAAGAACACCTTCGATAACAATAAACGTTTCCTTGTTATAATCCAGATGTTCAGCTTTTAATACATCTTTTACCGATTCTTTTTTTAAATCAATTTCATTAAACATTAAATTTGGTGTTTCAAAACCATTTCTCGATAAGATTTTTTTCTTTCTTTTTTGAGTTGCCGGGAAATCGAGCTCAATAAATGTTTGCGAAGTAATGGAATTTTTCAGATTCAGGTACGTGGTATCGTATCCTGCACCAATAAAAATAAATTGTGATGTGCCGCTTTTCATTGCATGGATTAACTTGTCATAAATAAACCGGTGCCGGCATAACGATAAAAGGTAACCAACCGAATTCATTCCTGTATTCCAAAAATGCGGGTTTATAAACGACAGAATTAAGTTATAATAGTAAATGACAGATGTTCTTTTTCCAATAAACAGCTTAGAATAGGGGTCGTTAAATATCGATTTTCCTAGTTTGTTTCTTGTTGCAACAGCTCTTATCATTGCACTTAGTTCGGCTGTTTTACTTGCTAGTCCGTATTTCATTTATGTTGCCTTATGTAAAATTTGAATTGTTGTAAATAAATCTATTTTAATAATTCTAAAATATTTTCAATATTCATTTTCTGAATGCTTTGATTGGTATTTATGAACGATTCTGCTAATTCCGTTTTTTTTGATTTTAATCTTTGGATTTTTTCTTCGACAGTATCGGTAGAAATAAAACGATATACTATCACTTTTTTATCCTGGCCTATTCTGTGTGTTCTGTTTATTGCTTGTTCTTCAACGGCCGGATTCCACCACGGGTCAATAATAAAAACATAATCGGCCGATGTAAGATTTAAGCCAACTCCACCTGCTTTTATCTGGATAAGAAAAACATGATTATCATCGCTGTTTTGAAAATCGTCGATTACCTGTTGTCGGTTAGTTGTACTCCCGGTAAGTATGGAGAACTTACTCCCCATTTCTGATAAATATTTAGAAACCAGGTTCAGGTGTTTTACATATGCCGAAAAAACAAGCACCTTATGTTTTTCTGCAATAAGGTTTTCAATATTACGTGTTATTTCTTCAAATTTCCCTGATTCTGATGTGTATGTTTCATCAATTAATACAGGATGATTTGCAATCTGCCTCAATTTACTTAATCCTTCAATTGCCAGTATTGTTGGTTTTTCTTTTGTTTTTTCAATTGTTTCAAGAATTGAATTACGAATTTTAGATTTTTCTGTTTCGTAATACGATTTTTGTTCATCGGTCATGTCGCAATAGATTACCAGTTCCGACTTATCGGGCAGGTCTTTAGCAACCTGATCTTTGGTTCGCCGCAAAACGAAAGGTTGAATAAACTGCTGTAACCGTTCTTTTTTACTGCTATTCCCGTTTTTTTCTATTCCCTGAACAAATTCTTGTTTAAAAAAACGCAGGTTTCCTAAAAGGCCTTTATTTAAAAAGTTTATCTGTGCCCACAGGTCGGTTAACGAATTTTCTATTGGTGTCCCGGTTAAAACCAACTTGTGTTGTGATTTTAACTGGATTACAGATTTGTAAATTTTCGAATCAGGGTTTTTAATATACTGGCTTTCATCGAGGATGATATAAAAAAACATGTAGTTTCTCAGCAACTCAATATCGTTTCTCACAACTCCATAAGTTGTAAGTATGATATCGAAATTCGAAAATTCAGCTAAATCTTTAGTCCTGTTTGTACCAATGAATTTATAAATACTTATTTCGGGTGTAAATTTCTTAATTTCTTTTTCCCAGTTATGAATAAGAGAAGTAGGCATTACAATGATTGAAGTTGCCGGGCTTTGTTTATCCAGGGGTTTGTTTAAAGTATCAAAAATGTTGAGTTGTTTTAAAGCAGGTAATTTTTCGGGTTGATAAAACACTCCGGTATTCTTCCCTTTTGAATGCAACAGCAAAGTAAGGGTTTGGATTGTTTTTCCTAAACCCATATCATCGGCCAGGCAACCTCCGAAATTGTTTTGCTGAAGCATGTACATCCACGAAAAACCTTCGGTTTGATAAGGCCTTAATGTTGCATTTAACCCTTTTGGAATTTCAAATTGTTGTTTATTGTAATTCTCAATAATACTTTTATATCGTTCGAGAATGGACTTGCCCCGCTCGGGAACACTTGTTTCAATCACGCCGAAATGATGTTTTTGTAGTTGAATGCTTTTTTCGGTATCTGTACCAAACTGAAATAATTCTTTATATTTTTCGAACCATTCCTTTGGAAGTACAACAATTTCTCCCCCGGGAAGTTTGTATTCTCTTATGCCATTCAATATGTTTTTTCGTAATCGCGTAAACGGGATTCTGTATTCTCCTATCTGAACTTCTATTTGAATATCAAACCAGTCATTTTCTTCATTTACTATAGATTGAATATCTGGTTCTTTTAATAAGTACTGTTTTTCCTTTAGTCTCTGAAGAAATTTTATATGAAAACTTTCAAGTTTATCAATATTTTTGCTTAACCAATATACAAGTTCGTAATGTTTTTCTTCAAACGCGGAATTTTCAATTTGCTCAGGAATAAAATATAAATCCTGAATATTTCTAAGTCCAATAGATTCAATGCTCTGAATTATTGTTTTTTCCCAATCAAAATCACGTTCAATTTTATTGAAAACATATTCACCGTTTACAATCTCAAATTTCACTGAACTATTCACTTTTTCAGAAGCAGAAAACTTGATGTTGTCGTTGTAAATGAATGATAATACAAGACAAGGTTCTTCCTTTAAATTGATTTCATAACTCAGGGTTGCTTCTTTAGCTAAATATTGCTGATTTACAGTAAACCCGTATGCCTTAACATTATATTGCCTGATACTATCGAGAGCAAATGTTTCGAACCATTTTTTTTCTGATGCTTTTGGAATATGAATACATTCTTTATTAAAAAACGGAGTAAGTTTTTTCGCATTAATATCTTCGAAGCAATACAAAGAATTATTTATAATTATCCGGCAAGGATCATTAACCAGTGTAAATCCTGATTTATTGAGCAAACTGATTTCTTTATTATTTTGTTTTATTGTTAAATAATATTGGCTCTCATCGGTAAGTTTTGAAATATTAAAAATGGCTTGCGCTTTATCTGTAGTAACAGTAACCAGATCATCCCTGTTTATATACGAGGCTTTTCCTTTAAAATACACTTCAATATCCATTGCCTGTAACAAATTAATAATTTTCACAAGCCTTTTTTCTATATATGGGCGTATATGTTCATCGGCAAAACTTCGAGTTAACGAATTCATAAAATTAACTGTTGTCAACGATTTATTTTTCGAAAATAGTTTGTATAGGTTCTGTTCGCTGTATTCATCGGCAAGTTTTACAAGTTTCTTTTCATTCTCACTAAAACCGGATAAATACACGTCGCTGTTAAATTGCGATATTCTGACTTCAATCTGGTAATAGCCGTGGTTAGGCTTTTTTACTATAATGTAAGGAACCAGAAGTAGCCCGAGTATCGGGTGATCGGTTATTACTACTACCAGTTCTTTTTTAGATGTCATAAAACGTAAAACTCATCAATATTAAAAATCCTGTAAAAGTATTAAAAATACCTGAAAAAGCCATTGGTTCATTTTTATTTTAGAAATTCGTTTTCATATAGTATAAATCGACTTAATAAAAAAAATGTTGAAAACAGTTTAGACTAATTTTAAATAAGATATGGAAAATACAGATTGATTTACAATTACATAAAAATCATATTTTACGACATGTGAAATTTATTGCGAATGAAATAACAAAATTATAAATTAAGCCTTTATTTTAAGTGTTAAAAAACAACCTAAGCCTTCTGAATTATGCGCGTTAAAAGAGTTTTGCAAAAAAACGAAGATGTAAAAGAAAAGATTTTCGTTGATTTAAGTTTAATTGATTCTTTGCTTGAAAAATATAAAAGCAAAAAAGGAAACCTTATACCCATATTACAAGGAACACAAAATATTTATGGATATATACCCGAAGATGCTTTTATTAAAATAGCAGAAGTTACCGGGTTAAAACTTGCTGATATGTACGGTGTTGCGACTTTTTATACTCAGTTCAGGTTACACCCCGTGGGTAAACATATTGTTAAAGTTTGCCATGGAACAGCTTGCCATGTTCAAAATGCAACAGCAATTTCTGAAGCCATTGAAGATGCTTTGGAAATTAAAGATGGCGAAACAACACCCGATAGACTTTTTACTCTTGAGTCAGTTGCATGTCTTGGATGTTGTTCTTTAGCTCCTGTTATGATGATTGGTGATAATACTTTTGGTAAACTCACGGGCAGCCAGGCTGTAAAAATTCTTAAAGAGATAAAAATCAAAGAAAACAATTAACAAAATTTACCATCCTGAATTCTCAAATACTATCAAAATGGAAAAAACGAAAGTTTTAATAGGCCTGGCCAGTTGTGGAATAGCAGCCGGAGCTAACAAGGTATATGAAAAGATAAATGCTTTAAAAATTTCTGAAAAAATAGATTTCGAACTTACGAAAACGGGTTGCCTGGGTATGTGTTTCAGAGAACCCCTTGTTGAAATAATCGACGAAACAGGTTCATATCTTTATGGAGATATTAACGAAGATAAAGCCGTTGAGATTTTTGATAAACATGTAAAGCAACATGAACCCGTTAAAGAATATATTGTCAGAAGCGATTTATTCCAGGCAAAAGACGATAACTTTTGGAATGGACAAATTAAAATTGCTCTTCGAAACTGCGGGGTAATTGATCCCGAAAATATTAAAGAATACGAGAATAAAGGGGGATACGAAGCTATAAAAAAAATTATTTCAGAGAAGATTTCGTCTGAAAAAGTGATTCAAACAGTGCTTGATTCGGGAATACGCGGACGTGGTGGTGGCGGATTTCCTACCGGGTTAAAATGGAGATTTGCAGCGAATAGTAAATCCGATTTTAAATATATTATTTGTAATGCCGATGAGGGCGATCCGGGAGCATTTATGGATAGATCCGTGTTAGAAGGCGATCCTCATGCTGTAATTGAAGGTTTAATAATTGGTGCGTATTCCATAGGAGCTAAAGAAGGTGTAATTTATTGCCGTGCAGAATATCCTTTAGCTATTAAACGATTGAATATTGCTATTGAACAGGCGAGAAAAAAAGGTTACCTGGGAAAAAATATTCTTGGTATTAAAGGCCTTGACTTTGATTTATATGTGAAGGAAGGTGCCGGAGCTTTTGTTTGTGGCGAGGAAACTGCTCTTATGGCTTCAATAGAAGGTGAACGGGGAATGCCCCGTAAGCGGCCTCCGTTTCCTGCAGAATCAGGATTATGGGCTAAGCCTACAAATATTAATAATGTTGAAACTTTTGCTAATATCCCTTATATTATTTTAAACGGAGCGGAATCTTTTTCAAAATATGGAACCGAAAAAAGTAAAGGCACAAAAGTATTTGCATTAACAGGAAAAATCAATCATGGTGGCTTGATTGAAGTACCTATGGGAATTTCAATTCGTGATATTATTTTTAAACTGGGCGGAGGTATAACCGGAGGTAAAAAATTTAAGGCCGTTCAGTTGGGAGGCCCTTCCGGTGGTTGTATTCCTGAATATTTAGCCGACACTATTGTCGATTACGATTCGGTAAATGCTACCGGCGCAATTATGGGTTCGGGTGGTATGGTTGTTATGGACGAAACTACCTGTATGGTTGATATGGCAAGGTTTTTTCTCGATTTTACATGTAAGGAATCTTGTGGTAAATGTACTTTTTGCAGGGTTGGAACAAAACGAATGCTCGAAATTTTAACCCGGATAACGCATGGCGAAGGCAAAGAAGGTGATATAGAAAAGCTGGAAGAACTGGCATACCAGATAAAAGAAAATTCTCTTTGCGGGTTGGGCCAAACGGCTCCCAATCCTGTTTTAACTACAATAAAATATTTCCGCCACGAATACGAAGCACATATTAACGATAAAAAATGCCCGGCAAAAAATTGCAAACAGTTACTAACTTACACTGTAGATGAAGAGAAGTGTACAGGTTGTACCGTTTGTGCCAAAAACTGCCCGTCAAATGCAATTGATGGCGAACGTAAATCGGCACATTTTATCCGACAGGATGCTTGTATTAAGTGTGGTTCATGCTACAGCAAATGCAAGTTCGGTGCTATAATATTATCGTAATTAGTAGCTTAAAGTAAAATTTTTTTAATCATCAAATAAAAAAGAAAATGAGCAATCAACATAATATAATACTTAACGGTAAGAATGTTAAAGGAAATCCAGGGGAAACAATATTAGAGCTTGCGAAACGTAATGGTATTGAAATTCCTACTTTATGCAACGATCCCCGTTTAAAACCATTTTCATCATGTTTTGTATGTGTTGTTCAGATTGAAGGAATGAAAAATATGCAACCATCCTGTTCAACAGTTATCCAGGAAGGCATGAAGATTGAAACAGAAAATGACAGGGTAAAGAAAGCGCGAAAAACAGCTTTGGATTTATTATTAAGCAATCATTATGCTGATTGTGAAGCTCCCTGTAAGCAAACTTGTCCTGCCGGTGTTGATGTTCAGGGATACATTTCATTAATTGAAAAAGGTTTATACAGCGAAGCTATAGGGCTTATAAAACAAACCAACCCATTACCTGCAATTTGTGGGCGTGTATGTGTCCGGCCTTGTGAAGTAGCCTGTCGAAGGAATTATTTAAACGAAGGTGCTGCCGTTGGTATCGATTATATGAAACGTTTTGCTGCTGATCAGGATTTAATGTCAGGTAAAAAATATAAGCCTGAAATAGCTAAAACAACAGGGAAAAAAGTAGCCATAATTGGTGCAGGCCCGGGAGGATTATCAACGGCATACTTTTTACAACAAAAAGGCCATCAGTGCGATATTTACGAAGCAAATGCAAACCCTGGCGGCTGGTTGCGTTATGGTATTCCTGAGTATCGATTGCCAAACAGAATTCTTGATAAAGAAGTTGAATCAGTTACCGAACTGGGCGTTAACATATTTTATAACAAGAAATTAGGCGATAACCTAAGCTACAAAGATTTAAAAGATAAATACGACTCAGTTATCCTGACTATAGGATCTCAACGGGGAACATTAATTGGCTGCGAAGGCGATGATGCTGAAAATATTTTTTCAGGAATCGATTTTCTTCGAAACATGGAAGTTACTGGACAGAAATACGACTTTAAGGGAAAAACAATTGCTGTTGTTGGTGGTGGAAATACTGCCATGGATTGTTGCCGTACATCAATTCGTTGCGGAGCCGAAAAAGTATATGTTATATACCGTCGTACTGAAAAAGAAATGCCTGCAAATCCTATTGAAATTCATGAATCGAAAATCGAAGGTGTTGAATACCTGTTTTTAACCAACCCTACAAAAGTAAATAAAGACAAGGATGGCAAACTACGTTCGATGACTTGCCAGAAGATGGAACTGGGAGAGCCCGATTCTTCCGGTCGTAGAAGGCCTGTTCCTGTTGAAGGTTCTGAATTTGAAATAGAGCTTGATTACGCTTTAGCTGCTATTGGCCAAAAAACTGAAGTAAATTTTCTTGATGACGTGAACAAACACGCTACTGATGGCAAACTGGAAGCAAATAAATGGGGTGATATAAGTGTTGATAAAAATACATTGCAAACCGGAATAAAATCAATGTTTGCAGCAGGCGATGGTGTTACAGGCCCTGCAACAATTATTGAAGCAGTAGCCCAGGCTAAAATAGCCAGCCGTAGCTGCCACCAGTTTTTAACGGGATTGGAATTGAAACCCGAACCAAAAGAATTTGTAAGCCGTCGCGATAATTTTAAAGAACTCTCATCTTCCGATTTTATTGGCAGGTATCAGAAGCAAATACGTGAAGAAATGCCCGTGTTGGAAGCCGGTAAAAGGTTAAATTTTAATGAGGTAGAATTGGGTTATACAAACGAGAAAATTGCTAAACATGAATCAGAAAGATGCCTTGAATGTGGCTGTACAGAATATTTTACCTGCGACCTGAAAAAATACTCAACACGATATGAAGCTGACCAAAAACATTACGAGGGTGAATTTCATGCTCGTGATATCGATTTCTCGCATCCATTTATCGAGATTGATAACAATAAATGTATTTTATGTGCACGATGTGTAAGAATTTGTAAGGAAGTTGTAGGGGCTAATGCTTTAGGATTGGTAAACAGGGGATTTAACACGTTTGTTGCCCCAAGCATGGGCAAATCCCTGACTGAAACCAATTGTGAGTCCTGTGGATTATGTATTTCAACATGCCCTACAGGCGCTATAACAGAAAATGTTTCATTTAAACCAGGTCCTGTTAAACTCGATAAAGTAAACACGATATGTAAATTCTGTTCTGTAGGTTGCGAGGTAGAATATCATTATAAAGGAAATTTTATTTGGCGCGTAACAGGCAAAGAAGGACAGATAAATAAAGATGGTAATATATGCAGGTTTCCAAAGTTTGGTCACCAAATAATGAATGATAGTAAGCGAATTACTCAGCCAATGCTTAAAGTGGATAACAACTTTGAAGTTATCAGCTGGCAAAAGGCATTCGATATTATTGCCGACGAAATTAAAGGAGCCGACCCTGACGAAAATGGATTTTTTGCAGGAGCACGGTTAAGTAATGAAGAAATGTACCTGGTTCAAAAGATAGCCCGGGCTGGTGCCGGAACAAACAATGTTTCAAGTTTTCATTATGTTGGACAGGGAAAAGGGTACAGCTCAAATTCACTTGCAAATGTTCCTTTTGAACAAATAAAACAAGCAGGTAAGATATACTTATTTGGAGCAGAAGTAAATAAAGACAACGCCGTTGTTGGATTTATGATCAATAATGCCAGGGAAATAAATAAAATCCCTGTAGAATCAGTTACTGTTCATGAAAAAAGCTCAATGTCGCATAAAGTGGATAAAGAGTTGGTTATTAAATCACATTACCATTTCATAAAGGCTGTGAATTATTATCTTGTAAAAAAAGGATTACATAATGCTTTGTTTATTAAAGATCGATGTACAGGTTTCGACGATTATAAGAAAACCCTTCTAAAAGAAAACTATGAACAATTAGTTAAAGATTCAGGTGTTTGTTGTAAAGAATGTCTCGAAGAGTTTGCAGAAAAGTACAATAACGAACAAAATGCAATACTCGTGTTTTCTGAAAAAGAAGTTTCATCGAATACAAGTTTCGAGTTATATAATCTTGCAATGATTACCGGGAAATTAGGTAAAACAGCAAGCGGGTTAATATCATTAAAAGAAAAAAATAATTCACAGGGATTATTCGATATGGGAATATCATCTAAAAACGGAGTTGGAAATACGGATTTATCGGATAAAAAGTTTGTTAAAAAACTTGAAAAACTATGGAAAATTAAAGAGTTTCCAAAAACAAGAGAATCCTGTATGAAAGAATACCTTAACGAAGGGAAAATCAAAAACTTCTTTATTTTCGGCGAAGACCCAGTGGGATGCGCTATTGACAAACCAAAAGTTCAGAAATGGTTTGTTGATGCCGAGTTTATACTTGTCCAGGATTATTTTATGACAGAAACTGCTAAAAGTGCAAACTTGGTATTACCTGCAGTTTTCCCGCTTGAAACAACAGGCAGTTTTACAAATACTCAAAAAAATATACAGGTATTTGAGAAACAACTAAACAGTACGGTTGATAAGGAGAATATTGATCAGTTAATGAATATTATTAATCTGGTTTCTCAACAAAAATCTAATTCTATAGATGAAATAAGAAAGGAGATTTTTGAATTATTGCCAAACTCGGCAAATAAAGAAAAGTACATTTTTAATTACACAAAAGCAGAAAACATAAATAAACTATTTAAATACGGTTGCGATTACACACATAAATATTTCGAAGAATTTTTTGAAAAATCATTTGCATCCAAAAATGAAAACTCAAAAGAGCTTTCAGGTAAAAAAGTGATTTAAAAAGTTAAAAAAAGAACTATGAAAAATTTTAATTCGATAAATGAAATACTTGATTTTGCAATAAATGCAGAGCAAGAAGCTGTTGATTTTTACAATCAGCTGGCAGTAAATTCAAAAACTTCCGATATGCAACAGGTATTTACACAGTTTGCACAGGAAGAAATAGGCCATAAAGCACGATTGATAAAGATAAAAAATGAAGGCAGCTACCAGTTAAAACAAGAACAAGTTGCTGATTTAAAAATTGCAGATTACCTGGTAAGTATTATGCCAACACCTGGTATAAGTTACCAGGATGCACTTGTACTCGCGATGAAAAAAGAAAAAGCAGCTTTTAAATTGTATTTTGAACTTTCGAAACGTGCCCAGGATACTGAAATGAAAAATGTTTTTCTTTCCCTGGCCCAGGAAGAATCAAAACACAAACTCAGGTTCGAAATCGAATACGACGAGTTTGTTTTACGCGAGAATTAAATTTTAACTCCCATTTATAAGCATGGCTTTTTAGGTCATGCTTATTTTTTTATTTGTTCAGATGGATTAATTTTGTGCATGTATTTTCTATATTGCAATATTTATTGTTATTTGTTGTTTTATATTTTGATCTTATTTTATTCTTGTAAACGTGAGAATTTTTTATCTTTTTATTATAACGCTTTTTATATTTTCAAAAAGCATATCGGCTCAAACAGATACATTGGTTAATCAAAAATCGACCGACAGGGTAATTATTGGTGGCCAAATGTACTATGTTCATATTGTTAAACAAGGCGAAACACTTTACTCGCTAAGCAAGCTTTATGGTATTTCCCAGAAAGAAATTGCCAAAGAAAACCCTGATATATTTCTCGGCTTAATGGTAGGGCAGGCTTTAAAAATTCCACAAAACAGTAAAGAGAGTACATTAGAAAATAATGAGAAATCAGCTGATTTTATCTATCATCGTGTTAAAAAGGGCCAGACTTTATATTCTCTTTCAAAGAAATATGATGTTTCACAAGAATCAATAATTCAGTTTAACCCGGAAACCCGGTTTGGTTTAAGTACTGGCCAGATAATTAAAATTCCCCGAAAATCATATCAACTTCAGGCCGATACTTCAATTCCAAAATCAGAGTCAGAAATTGACACGATAAAAATTCCCGATCAATATATTTATCACCTGGTAAAAAGTAAAGAAACAATTTATTCTTTAACCAAAAGCTATAATATTACGCAGGAAGTGTTGTTTGAGCAAAATCCATTTCTTAATGAAGGCTTAAAAACGGGACAATTGTTAAGAATACCTAAAGTGCCGGATACCGAAGAAAGTTATGTTTTTGAAAAAAACACTACAAAACTTTCGGATACACTACTTTTCGAAAAACATTCACTGGTTCCATATTCTGAAATTACACAATGCGATACATTAAAGAAAATAAAACGGGAAACATACTCTGTTGCATTACTGTTGCCATTGTATTTGGATCAAAGCGATGAAGAGTTTTATATTGATTCGACAAAAACAAATGAATATGGTAAAAAGATATACGATAAAATATATAGAAACCCCAATTATATTTATCCCCGTTCTTTAAACTACCTTGCATTTTACGAAGGTGTTTTAATGGCTTTAGATACCCTTAAAAGTCAGGGCTTCTCAGTCAATTTACATGTTTTCGATACTCAGGGCGATACCCTGAAATTAAACGAAATACTTCACTCGGAAATATTCACAGATGTTAATTTAATTATAGGACCTGTATATAATAATGAACTGGAAATCGTTTCAAGGTTTGCATTAAAAAACAACATAAAAATGGTTTCTCCTTTATCCGATAATCTTGTATTAGTCAATTCAAACCCATACTTATTCCAGGTTGGGCCATCATTTTTAACACAACTCGATGCTCTGGCAAAATACTCATCAGGGTTTAGCAATAAGAATATAGTGCTTATTCATAATTCCGACAGTTTGCAATACGGGAATATCTTGTTTTTTAAAGATAAGCTGTTTAATTATTCGTCTGTTGATACATCTATTGGAAGTCTTCAGTTTAAAGAAGTATCATATATCGATAGTATTCAATTAATTGAACATGCATTAAATATAAATAACGAAAATGTAATTATTGTTCCTTCAAACGATCAGGCTTTTGTAACATCTGTTGTTTCCAATTTAAATACATTAACGAGTAAAGGGTATCAAATTAAAACTTTTGGGATGTCGCGTTGGTACAAGTTTGATAATATTGACCAGGAATATTTATATAATATTAAAACCTGCCTGGTTGTACCATTTTATATTGATTATAATAACAAATATGTAAAGAAATTTATAAGCAAATACAGAAAAATATTTAAAACAGACCCCGACCAATATACCATGCACGGGTATGATGTGAGCATGTATTTTTTAACTGCCCTGATGAACTATGGAGAAGATTTCCAAAATTGTATTTCCTACCATAAAATGGATCAACTTCAGGCTGAATTCAATTTTGTAAAATGGTACAAAACGTCAGGTTACGAAAATAACGGCATGTCATTAATCCGGTACGATGAAGGTTATAATATTAACAAACTTGATAAAACAGGATGTACCTTTAAATAGGGTGTGTTGCCTGGTAATAAGAGTTTTACAATCTTCGTTTTATTTGTCGTTTATCAAATCGCCAAATATTTTTATTTAAAGAAGTTGCATATTAAAAATTTTAACAATATCTTACTTCTTAATTTAAGTTTCTTGTAAAGAAAAATTTTATAATAAATTAATTTTTAAAACCTTATATATGGCAAGTTGCAAAAATCTTAAAAAGGATATTAATTTCCTGGCTCAGCAAATTATGACAGAGGGATTTTCGTATCTCGAATATTCTCCTGTAAATAACCAGGAAAATGTTCTTGAAATTTTGCACGAAGCTGAGCAAATCAGGCAGCAACTTATTTATAGAGTAAATCATTTGCCGAAAGGAACTAAACAAGAAATTAAGCAATATTACAAAGATATTGTCGATGATTTATATAAACTTAACATTGAATTGCTCGATAGGCTAAACAACTAAACGATTTAAACCGGGAACCCCGGTTTTTTTTATTCGTTTTTTATTTGGCATGCCCTGTACAATAAATCAGATGATTGTACTATTTTATTCTTTAGATTTTCAGGTAAACCGGGATTTTCGTTTAAAAATATCTGAACTTCGGTGACTGCATCAATACCCGAATGGCCACTCAACGTGGCATCGAGCCATTGCTTAGGGAAAAAAATATCGCCTGTTTGTTGAATTTCCTGCAACAATTTTAAAGATGGAGTGATATATCTTACACTTTCGTTACTACGCAATGGATGGTGTAAATAGGTTAATGCGGAAATAACCCAGGGTTCTTTTTCCCTGTTTCTTTCATCTTTTAACGATTCAAAGAACGAATCTCTGACATAGCTGTCATGTGATAATGATGGAATTATAAACTTCATCCTTTTTTTTCGTTCATTATCTTGAATTTTACTTAGTTGCACGGCGAGAATGCTATCTCCTTTTTCTTTACTTCGCAATGCAAGTTCAAATGATAAATCTGTAAAGTCATTCTCACTTAATTCCAGTTCCCCGGTTTTTATTTCCCCATTCCATATCCTGTATAAATTACCAAAACTTTGATTTGATGTACTTATCGAGATATATGATTTTAAAAACATCAGTTTGAGTGCAGCTGGTTTTGAGTTTTTGATTTTGTCCCAATATATCTCCTCGATTTGATTTGCAATTCTTTCGCGTGTTAATCGTGTTAAGAATCTCCAATACAGCGATGTAATGTAGTTTTGTAATAAGCTGATATTTTGCTGATCCGATTCGTAAGTAACAGCATTTGTATAAAACGAAATTAGTTCGTTGGGTAACATATTCCTGTTTAACATATTTTCCCAAAGCATAATATATATTGAGCTTCTGTAAACCGGGTTCTGAATTAAAGATAAATTCTTAACCAGGTAGTTCTTTGTATCATTGTCAAGTTCGAAATACCCGTATGCATTGCCATTAAGATTGGGCAAAATGAGCTCTGAATTTGACAATTTATCGGTTATCGGAATTACAGAAAAAGTGTCTGAAACCTGGATAGGGTATTTTTGAAATATCTTGTTTTTGAAAAAGCCAACATCAATATTTTGTGGCCAAAGTTTATAGTTATCATAAAGATCGGTTTGTTCAATAATAAATGTAGCAAATTCATTTCTCTCGTTAAAGGCTTTATAAAAACGTAGCTTTGGCATACCCGGGGTATTTACCCACTGCTTGCTCCAGTTTTCGAGTTCAAAATCTGTTTTTGTTTTAAGTATTGAAATTAAATCGTTCCAATTGGCATTACCATACATGTTTTTTAAAAGATATTCCTGCAAACCTGCTTGTAATATACTATCGCCTGTAATTGTTTCCAGGTGTTGCATAACAATCGGGGCTTTATGATAAATTATTGATCCATATAAGGTTCCCGCATCTTTCATGTTTTCCAGTTCCTGGTCTATCGGGTTTGCACCTGAAGTTCTGTCAACAGAATATGATTCAGGGAAATGATTTATTATAAAGTTAAGCTGATGATTAATTTCAGGAAACTGGGGATTTACAATTTTATCGGCAATAAAATTTGCAAAAACTTCTTTGAGCCAAACTTGCCCGAACCATTGCATGGTAACCAGATCGCCAAACCACATGTGAGCTGTTTCGTGAGCAATTAGGTTTGCACGGGTTAATTCATCGCGTACAGATGCTGACGGGTCTAAAAATAATTTTGAATCTCTGTACAGAATTGCCCCCGGGTGTTCCATTCCTGAATATTGAAACGAAGGGATTACAATAAAATCGAATTTCTGAAAGGGATATGAAATATTTGTATATTTTTCGAGCCATTCAAGCGAAGTGAATTGTAACTCGAATATTTTATCGGTATTTTGAATTACTTTTAACGAATCACTCTCCCTGTGATACATGGTAATTGCACGGTCTTTTTTTGTTTTTGTTATCGATTTAAATTTACCTGCTGTAAATGCAAATAAATAGGTGCTGATAGGTTCTGTTTCTTTAAACGTATAAACGGAATAACTCTTGGTACTTTCTTTTTCAAGTATTCCCGAATTTGCAATTGCTATCCATTTTTCAGGTATTTTCAAACTAAGAGTGAACCGTGCTTTTAACGAAGGTTGATCAAAACAGGGAAATGCTGTAGATGCACGGTCAGGTACAAAAAGAGTATATAAGTATTCACTATTGCGGTTTAGGGCCCTGTCGGTTGCTATAAAATCAATTTCAATGCGGTTTTTGCCCTTGTTAACCTTTCTGTTTGGTAGAACAATATGCTGGTTTATATAATTATAATTTACATTCCCCTGGTTAAATTTAACCTGCAATAATTTATCTGTACTATTCTGAAAATCAATAACAAGTGGTTCTTTCCCCGATCCTGTAAAATTAAATTCAATAGTTACTTTCCCTTTAATTTCAGCATTTAAAGAGTCGGGGATATCGAAAAATATAAAATAGTTAATTTCAGAGATTTGCTTCTCGCGCAACCCGGCTAAATCTTTCGATACTCCTTGTTCGGTAATATTGCTTTGATCGGGCGAGCATGAATACAGAATAATACTACTTATAATGATGCAAAATAGTGAGCGTATCATGATTTTATAATTTTGATAAATCAGTAAAATTTAAAGGTTTAAAAACCCGAAATTAGCAATAAATTGATAAAATACACTTACATAGTATAAAATATGAAAAAATAAGGGTAGAGAAAAAATAGTATTACCTGATATGCCATGCAATTTTATCGAGTAGAATCTTTGCATTAATAGGTTTTGAAATGTAATCAATACAACCATTCTTTAAACACAATTCTTTTTCATTTTTCATGGCATATGCTGTTTGTGCAATAACCGGAATATCAATATTAAGGTCTTTCATTTTATCCAGGAAATCAAAACCGTTCATCAGGGGCATATTTATGTCCAAAAGTATTATATCCGGATGTTTTGCTTTTACCATTTCCAGCAAAACCATTCCGTTTTCGGCATGTTTAATATTTGCATTGGTACGTGAAAGAAATTCTTTAATTAATAAAAATGATGTGATTTCGTCTTCTGCAACATATATTAATTTACCTGAAAAGTTAAATTCTTTCTTCTGCTCACTTTCTTCTTTTAAAAGCTCATTTTCTTCTTCGGGTGTAATTAGAGGAATTTTAAAAGTAAAAGTTGATCCTTTTCCTAACTCGGATTTAAGTTCAATGCTTCCATGCATTAATTCAAGGATTCCTTTACAAATGCTTAAACCAAGCCCCGTTCCTTCTTTTATGCGCCTGTTCTCCGATTGCATAAATCTTCCAAAAATAAGCTCTTGTTCTTTTTCCGAAATTCCTATACCCTCATCTTTAACCGAAAAGTGAATCTGTTTATTCTCTTTATCAACCACGAAATTTACTTTAATAACACCCTTGTCTGAATACCTGATTGCATTCGAGATTAGGTTATCTAATACTTGTTTTAAACGTATGGGATCGGTTTTACAAACCATGTAAAAATATTCGCTGGATGTTGTATGAATTAATTCAAGGTCATTTTTTATTTTAAATTCATGGCTTTCTTTGTAAAAAGCAATTGATTGTTCAACGATATCATAAATATTGCCCCAGATATACTGGATATTTAACAGGTTGGATTCGATCTTTGAGATATCAATAATATCGTCGATAATTCGCAAAAGTTTTTTTCCCGCATTATTTATGTGAATAATAAACGATTGTGATTTTTCATGTGTTTGTTGTGTTGCAAGAAGTTCGGAGAAACCCATAATAGCATTCATAGGAGTACGAATTTCGTGGCTCATATTGGCCAGAAATGCTGATTTTAAACGGTCGCTTTCTTCTGCTTTTTTCTTTGCTTTTTCAAGTTCGGTAATAAGTTTTTCGGTTCTTTCCAGGTTTTCTTCAAGCTCCTCGTTTTGTGCAAGATATTCTTCGTTTAAAGAAAGGTACTCCTCGTTACTTTCTTTTAATTCGATTTCTGCTTTTTTTCGTTCTGAAATGTCTTTATGTGTCCCGATAACACGTGTTGGGTTATTATTTTTATCCCATTCCATTACTTTTCCCATATCCAGCACCCATTTGTATGAGCCATCTTTACAAAGCAAACGGTGTTCGTTTATATGATGCTGAATTTTGCCTGTTAATAGTTTATTTAAATCGGAAATAGCTTTCTCTTTATCATCGGGATGAATTCTTATTTCCCATTCTTCATAGGTATTTTGAATATCCTCATCAGAATAACCCAGCATGTTTTTCCATTGTTTCGAGAAATAGACTTCTTTTGTTTGTGGATTCCAATCCCAAACACCATCTCCACTGCCTTCGAGCGCGTATTGCCATCGTTGTTCGCTTTCTTTCAGGGCTTTACGTGTATTCCAGCTTTGTTTTTGTTTAACCATCATTCTGCCAAGTATCATTGAGCCAATGGGATACAGCAGGATTACCGGAAGCCCAATTTTTTTAAGTGTTGGAATTGTTCTTCCTTCAGGTAAAAACAGGGTACAAATCAACATTACTACATGCACTATAAAACCAAGATAATATAATTCGGCAGTACCATAATTTATCTTGTCTTTTATAAAAATTGTTCTCAGATTTCTCCAACCAATTCCAATTAAGCCTGAGCTGATTATTACGCTTACACCCATCAACATGCCGTCACCTCCCATGTAAACCCTGAAGATGGTTGTTATTGTCATAGCTATTAATGTAGGTATTGAGCCAAAAAATAAACCGGAAATAGAAAGCATTATTGAACGGGTATCAAATACTAAACCGGGATATAAAGTCCATGGAGTTAACATCAATATTATGCCAATGCATCCTAATACTATACCGGTAATTATTTTATATATAGCGTTCTTTTTTATTTCAATTTTAACCCACGCTAAATCATATAACATGCTAAATGACAGGAGAATGGCGGTGTTTTGCAATAACCCCAGTATCATGAGTTTTTCCATAGGTTTTAATTAAAATATTACTAGATTTCTAATCCCTCTAAAAAAAGCTATCGTGAAGAATGTATTAACCGTTAAATTATAAAATATTTATGATTAATTCAAAATGTAATTCAAAATTATTCAAAACAAATGAAGGGGGGATTATATCTTTTTTAGAATCTCTATTTATAACAGCTTTCTAATATATGAATTTGGATGATTTAAGGGTCTTAATACATATAAAACCCATGCTAATCTATACTTCTGAATTTTTTAATGGCTTTTAATATCTTTTCAAAAGAATAAGGCTTAGTTAATAAGTTATCAAATCCGGCATTATTATAATTACTAAAGAAATCGGCCGGATTATGTGCTGTTAAAGCAATTATCGGAATTTTATTCTTTGGGAAGGAGAAGTTTTCTCTAATGTATTTTGTTGTTTCAACACCGTTCATTACAGGCATTTCAATATCCATTAATACAATATCTATTGTTTTTGTTTGAAGCAATTCAATGGCTGACTTGCCATTATCAGCTTCGAAAATCAATGGGCATATCTCTTTAATGATTTCTTTTAAGAGCATCCTATTCATTAAAATGTCATCTACTATTAAACAGGAAAAGGGTTTCATAACTATATTTTTATCCTAATTTACTTAATGTTTCAATAATGTTTAAACTATTAATTTTCACATTTTTCCCTTCAATATCTATAATTTTATCGTTTTTAAACTCGGTTAAGGTACGAATAAAGCTTTCTTTGGTTGTTCCTGCAAGTTCTGCCAATTCAGTTCTCGACATAGGAAATTCAAAGCTATTTGAGTTAAAAATCTGTTTAGAAAAATAAAGGATTATATCTGCCACTCTTCCGGGCAATTGTTTCTGGTTTTGAGCCATTAATTTATCAAAAAAGTAAAGATTATCTGCACTTAGTAATTGAATCAGCAGTATTGCAAAACGTCCATTTTGCTCCATTACTTCTTTAAAGCATGCAATATCAATAAAAAGTATTTCAGCGTTTTCAATTGCCGATGCTGAATAGCGGAACGTGTCCTCTCCAAAAATTGAAATATTGGCGAGAAAATGGCCGGGAGTGACAATTTTAAATATTATAACTTTTTTATTTCTCCCCTCTTTATAAATCTTTATTAATCCGGATTGCACAAACATAACATGCGATGTGCGTGTATTCTGCTTAAAAACGATGTCTTTTTTATTAAACTTAACTGTATTGCTATTCTTATTAATAAGTTCAGCTTGTTCAGATGTTAAGTATTCCAAACAAGGTATTCCACCTTGATAGATATTTTCATCGATAGGATAAACCATAAGAATAATGGATTTATGTAAATATATGAAATTTTTTGAATGGTGATCTAATTCTCAATTTTTTGGTGATATAAATCATCGCAAACAAGCAAGGAAGATCATTATGGAAATTTGAAATGATTCGTGTAAGGTATGTACTTTTATAATATGCAAGTGTAAAAATTAAATCATTGTAATTCAGTTAAATAAACGATCATGAGTGCGAAAAAGAAAATTATAGTGGTTGATGATTCGGAAACAAACCTTGTTCTTTTAGAAGCTATTTTAGAGGATGAAGGATTTATTGTTAAAACAGCTTTTAGCGTTAAAGAAGCAACTGAATTGTTAAAAGATTATAAGCCAAACTTAATTTTACTGGATTTATTAATGCCAAACGAAAATGGTTTCGATTTACTTAAAAAACTAAAGTTAAATTCGAGTTATAAAGATATTCCGGTAATTATTGTTACTGCTTTTGCAAACAGAGAAAACTCCGCTATTGCTTTCGATTTGGGAGCATTTGATATTATTGAGAAACCAATTGATATACCCTTTTTTCTGGAAAAGGTAAACAAGGCCCTTGCAATTTTTTAATCATAATATTTTTAAAATGACTGAAAAGGAATTGGAAAATAAAATAAAGGTTAAGGCATTACTTGAAACATATTCTACAAAAGATATATGTAAAATATTTACAACTATCGATAGTAAAATATACTCATTGCACGAATGCTCATCCGATGATTTTCTTCGGTTAAATAACGATTTTAAACAATTATATAACCAGTCAAAATTAATTTCGGAAAATGTTGCTGAAATATTTAATATCCTGAATACAAATAAAAACAAGCTTTTATATAACGAGATTTACACCTATTGTGAGAAAATAATTGAAAACACAAAAACTTTTGATCATAACCTGATCGTGATAATCGATTTTTTAAAGGATTTGTCGAATCAATTAAGGTTTGTTTTTTTCCCGGTTAAGAATTATGGCCAAAATTTAATGAGCCTTAAATACTTAATAGCGAATTTAAATCTTACTGTATCTTATTCAAAAGAAAATAGTGACGCATTAAAAAGCTTTAAAAGAATCGAGGAAAATATAAACGGGTTGAAATCATTGCTGGAAAAAATACCAAAAATCGTTAATGCTTCCAGGAAAATATCGAGAATAATTACTTCAAATTTCGCACTGGGTAAAGAAACACCAGATACGAATATTGAATCCATATTAAATGCAGTAAAGTCAAGTATAGGATTAATTGAAAGGAAATACAAAGCGAATGAAAATAATATCCCGGATATTCGAAAGAAAACGGATAAATCGGCTGAGAATATTAGTGATATAATTAAAAAATTACAGTATCAGGATATTATTAAGCAAAAAATGGAGCATATTCAGCATACACATAAAGACCTTATTAATGAACTTTATGAGTTTGAAAATACTTCTGACGAAGAAAAATATATTAACGAAAAAGCAAAGTTTTTCTTGCGCATAAGAGATATTGCAGGATTACAGGCAGCTCAGCTTATCCATGCAAATAAGGAGTACCAGTCTGCCCTGGAAATAATTATTAATAATTTTATACAAATAGGAGATAATATGAAAATTATCTCTCAATTGTGTAATGATATTGTTACGGATAATGAAAATGATGAAGAAAGATTATTTGATGAGATAGTGCAAAATATCAAGCGTTCGGAAGAATGCTACCTTAATAAAAACAACCAGAATAAAAAGCTATACAAAGAGCTAAATTCAATAGAATATCAATTAACCCAGTCAGAGAAAAGTTTCGCACTGCTGAATGAACTAAATAATGATTTAAACATAAATATTAATCAATATTTTAAGGAAATAGAAAAACTGTCGGAACATGATGAGAATATTAAACAATCTTTAATACAATTAAAAAGCCTTTATAAAGATATTCAGCAAAATGGTTTAAAACTGATTGGTTTTAATGGCCTGCTAGCTCCTTTAAAAAAACATGTTCAGAGCCTGATTAACGACAAAACCGATACATCATTAAATAAAAATTTTGAAAGAATTGAAAAAGCCGTGAGCCATTTACATTCATTACGCTTTAGCCTTGATAGCAAATTAAAGGAAAATCAGGATATAAGTAATGGTGTATTAAATGGAATTAAAAAATCAATTTCCGAAATAAAGTATTATGATTTTTTCGAAAAAATAATTGATGAGATAATAACAGAATTAAATACAATAAACTATAACCTGAAGATTGATGATGAAGAAATAAGCAGTAAAGAAGAAAATTTAAAGAAACTTAAAAGTTATTATACTATGCAAACCGAGCATTTAATTCATGAGCAGGTCGAAAAAGGAGAAAAAGCGGATATAGAAAGCGATGATAATGGCGAAATAGAATTCTTTTAAAAGTAAAAACCAACGATATGAAATCAAAAGAAAAAAATATTCAATTAATTCCTTCGGGCAATACGAAAGTGGTTATTATACTTGAACATGAACTTACCATGTTCACAATTGAAAAAATTAAAAGTAAAATAATTGATGCGTTTCAGCAGTATGATTTTATAGATTTAAACCTTAAAAAGGTTCATAACATGGATCTTACATTTGTCCAGTTATTATACTCCCTAAAGGTGTCCGCGCAAAAGTTGAATAAAAAAATAGTATTTAAGGCAGATATGCCTGATGATTTACGATCGCTTTTTGAAAATTCAGATTTGAATAAAATATTGGTATAATAAAGAAAATATCTAAAACTATGAGCAAAGTTATTTTAATTGTTGATGATTCTGAGAGTATCCGGGAAGTGGTAAATTTCACATTAGAAAACGAAGGCTATAAAGTACTTATTGGTATTGATGGCAAGGATGCTTTAAAATTCCTTGATGGCAGGCCTATCGATTTAATTATTACCGATTTACATATGCCGGAAATGGATGGTATCGAATTAATAAAACATATTCGTACCGTTGATGCATATAAGCATATTCCTATCTTATTTCTAACTACAGAATCTCAGGTTTCAAAAAAAATGGAAGCCAAAGATGCCGGAGCAACCGGATGGATAATTAAGCCATTTGTCCCCGCGAAATTAATTGAAGCACTTAAAAAAGTAATACGATGATAGATAAATTCAAAAATAAATTTATCGAAGAAGCAACAGATAATATTAATGATCTGGAAGATGCTTTATTGCTTATTGAGAATGATACCCAAAACAAAGAACTTGTCGAAAGAATATTCAGGGCTATGCATTCCCTGAAAGGCGGCGGAGCCATGTTTGGGTTCAACCAATTAAGTGAGTTTACTCATAACCTCGAGAATTTGTACGACATTGTCAGAGAAGGGAAACAACAGATTACAAGGAACCTTTTAGATGTTACATTAGCATCTGTTGACCACATGAAAGTGTTAATAACAAATGAAAACCTTGATACTCCTGAAATCAAAGCAAGGCAAGAAGAATTAACCCTTCAAATAAAAAAGGTAATGGCCAACGATATTAGCAAAGAAAAAACTGTTGCCTCTGATACAATCCGGAAAAACAAAAACATTAAAACCTACTACATTTATTTTGAACCTGATATCAATGTGTTTAACGATGGTACAAACCCCTTGTTTTTAATCGACGAGTTATATACACTCGGGAATTGTAAAACATATGCTCATTTTAATAAAGTTCCCGATCTTAACAAAATTGATGTTACCAAATGTTATACATACTGGGAGATTCTGTTAGCTACCAACGAAGATATTAATGTAATTACTGATGTTTTTATTTTTATAGAAGATCAGTGTAAACTGGAGATAAATGAAATTGCTGATTATGATATTACATCAACTCCGGAGATAATTGAAAAGATATCGGTATTAGCGGCAGAAAGAAAAGATGTTGGAATTGCTGAGATTCAAAATATTATAAAGGCAACAGCAAAAGCCAGGTTCGATTCAATAAATGCCGATGAGGTAATCTCTAAAGCAGGAAATCTTCCATCTGTAAAAGAAAATGTTATTTCCAGTATCAGGGTTTCATCTAACAAGTTGGATCAATTAATGAACCTTGTTAGTGAACTTGTTACAACCCAGGCAAGATTAAGTTTGTTTGCTGAAAAGTTAGGCGATCCTGAAGTGTTTGCTATTGCTGAAAATGTTCAGAAATTATCACGGCAACTTCGTGACAATGCGTTTGATATTGTGTTGGTTCCTATTGAAACGATGATTACCCGCTTCCAGCGATTAGTCAGGGACCTGTCAAAAGAACTGAACAAAAATGTTGTATTTATTGCCGAAGGTACCGATACAGAATTAGATAAAACAATTATTGAATCTTTAACAGATCCTTTATTGCATATAATCCGAAATTGTATCGATCATGGAATTGAAACAGCCGATACCAGAAAAAGGCTGAATAAGCCGGAACAAGGTAAAATCCTTTTAAAAGCATTTTATTCGGGAGCCAATGTCCATATTAAAATACATGATGATGGCGCGGGAATTGATCTGGAAAGAATCAGGGATAAAGCAATCCAGAAGGGGATAATCGGAAAAGATAGCGTACTGAATAAAAAAGAAACACTAGACCTCGTTTTCTTGCCGGGATTTTCAACAGTTCAAAATGTTACGGATGTCTCAGGCAGGGGCGTTGGAATGGACGTGGTTAAACGTAAGCTTGCTGAAATCCGTGGTGAAGTGGAACTTGATTCCGAAGTTGGTGTGGGTACAACCTTAACATTAAAATTGCCTCTTACTTTATCAATAATTGATGGATTACTTGTGAAAATTGATCAGATTCATTATGTAATTCCATTGTCAGTTGTAAAAAAAATATATGCTACTGAACATAACCAGGTTATTAATAAATACAATAACCTGATAGTTCTGGATAATGAACGAATTCCTTTTTATTATTTAAGAGAAGAGTTTAGTTTACCTGAATCGAATCAGAAGATAGAACAGGTAATAGTTGTTTCTTTCGAAGATAAACAAATTGGTTTGGTTGTAGATGAAGTGGTTGGCGAATACCAGGCCGTACTAAAATCTTTGGGGAGAATGTATAAAAAACAGGAAATAATATCAGGAGCAACCATCCTGGGTGATGGAACAGTTGCCCTTGTTATGGATACAAACAAAATTATCAATAAGTTTTCGCAGGGAAAACTAAATATTTAAATTAATTGGGAGGTATAGCTATGAAAGAAGAAGCCATGGACAAGACTATTTCCTATCTTTCGTTTCATCTCGGAGAAGAAGAATTTGCTGCACATGTTAGTAAGGTGCTTAACATTCTCGAGATGATTAAAATTATTGAAGTACCAAATGCTCCTGAATATATGAAAGGAGTTATTAATCTGAGAGGTACAGTCCTTCCTGTTGTTGATACACGTGTAAAATTTGGAATGACACCAACAGTTTATACCCCAAATACATGTATTGTGGTCATGGATGTGGAGATTGAAAACGAAATGGTAAAAGTTGGGGCTTTGGTTGATTCTGTTCAGGCAGTTCTCGAGATCGAAGAATCAATGATTCAACCTCCACCAAGCATTGGAAGTAAATATAAGTCTGAATTTATTTACGGCATGGCAAAGATCGATGATAAGTTTATTATGCTTCTTGATATGGAAAAAGTTTTTTCGAATGACGAAATCTAAAAACAGGACAATAAAAGAAATAGAAATAAAAACAAACAGATAATTAAAAACTAATAAATTAAAACTATGAAATCAATTAACGATTTAAAAATTGGATTAAGGCTTAATTTAATATTAAGTATCCTGATTGTTGTAATTATTACAGCTTTAGGTGTTTATAATTATTACACCAATAAGCAAAGAATTATTAACGATGCTGATATAAGGATGAACGAACAATTGGATGATATGGTAAGCATTCTGGATGTTCAGATATCTGAAAATCAGAAAAAAGTCAATACTGCACTTCAGGTAGCTTCGCATGTATTTAATACAAGCGGAGATTTAATTTTAGATAGCAGGGAATATATAAACATGGCTGCTTCAGGACAGGGTTTCCAGATGCAGGATATGAATGTACAACTTTGGAAATTGGGGAATGTTCCTATTCAATTAAACAATGACTTTGTTGATAAAATAGGAGAATTAACAGGAGCAAATACTTCGGTATTTCAGAAAGTGCAGGGAGGATACGTGCGAATCGCGACAAATGTACTAAACGAATCAGGAAAAAGATCGTTCGGAACTTTTATGGCAAATAACTCAGATATTGTTCAGAAAATTGAATCTGGCCAAAAATATGAAGGACGTGCCCTGGTATTGAATGTTTGGATGTTAACTGCATATGAACCGATAAAGCTAAATGGACAAATAATTGGGATGATTGGTGTTGGAGTTCCCGAAAAAGATCTTGGTAGTTTAAAAAAGATTTTTGACAGTAAAATCTACTTTGAGTCGGGATATCCTTTTCTTGTAGCAAAAGATGGTACATTTATTATTCACCCTACATCGGAAGGTCAAAATGCAAGCCAGTTTACATTTTTTAAACAAATGACAGGAAGTAATCAAAACAGTGGAAAATCAAGGTATCAATGGCCTGAAACAGCAAGTGGACAATGGAAATATCAATATTTTAAATACGTTCCTAAAATTGATTCTTATGTTGCCGTATCATTTTATGAAAATATTTTATTTAAATATTTAAAAGAAATACGTACATCAATAATTGTAGGGTTAATACTAGCAATTGTAATTTTTATTATTATTGTTTCGTTAATTTCCACGAATATAGCCAAGGCATTAAATAAGGGAGTTAATTTTGCACAGAAAGTTGCCGATGGGGATCTTACAGCAACAGTTGAAATAAAACAACAAGATGAAATAGGGTTGTTGGCTAATGCGCTCAATCGTATGGTTTTACAACTACGTGGTATTGTAGAAAATGTCGATTTAAGTGCAGACAACATTGTTTCTGCAAGCCAGCAGATAAGTTCTGGTTCGCAACAATTATCACAAGGAGCTAATGAACAGGCTTCATCAACGGAAGAAGTATCTTCATCTATGGAAGAAATGGTTTCTAACATTCAGCAAAATACAGATAATTCGCAGCAAACAGAAAAAATATCAATAGAAGCAGCTAATGGTATAGAAAAAGTTGCTCATGCTTCTCAGGAAAGCCTAAGCTCTATAAGGCAAATTGCGGGCAAAATCAATGTTGTTAACGATATTGCTTTTCAAACGAATATACTGGCTTTAAATGCGGCAGTAGAAGCTGCACGTGCCGGTGAACATGGCAGGGGGTTTGCCGTTGTTGCCGCAGAGGTTAGAAAGCTGGCCGAAAGAAGTAAAATTGCTGCCGACGAAATAGTTGGTTTATCAGCGCATAGTTTAAAAGTTACCGAAGAAGCCGGAGAACTAATGGCCAAGATAATTCCTGAAATAGGTAAAACAGCCAAACTGGTACAGGAAATTTCTGCTGCAAGCCTTGAACAAAATTCAGGCGCCGACCAGATAAATAATGCTATTCAGCAATTAAATCAGGTTACACAGCAAAATGCTGCTGCATCGGAAGAATTGGCTACCAGTGCCGAAGAACTCGCCAGCCAGGCCGAACAATTGAGAGAGAATATTTCATTCTTTACTATTGGCGATAATAAAAAATTAATGAAAAGTAAAAAAGATCATGGGAAATATGATTCCCAAAAGAAAGAAAATAAGGCAGCAAATAGTGTTCATGAACAAAAACATGCAAGTTTAAATCGTAATACCGGGTATGACTTTAAGATGCACGATGATAAAACTACTGACGATGATTATGAAAAATTTTAAAGTTATTTATGTTTCTGAATAATTAAATTAAAAAATATTAATGGAGGAATAATAAATGAATAAAGATATTCATAATAATAGCAATTCGTACCTTTCATTTCATCTTGGCGAAGAGGAATTTGCGGCACATGTTGGTAAAGTCCTTAATATACTTGAAATGACAAGGATTACAGAAGTGCCCAAAGCTCCTGAATACATGAAAGGGGTTATTAACCTGAGAGGCACAGTTTTACCCGTCGTCGATACTCGTATAAAATTCGGAATGTCACCAACAGTTTATACTCCAAACACATGTATTGTTGTCATGGAAGTAGAAATTGAAAATGATAATGTGCAGGTCGGAGCTTTGGTAGATTCTGTGCAGGCAGTACTTGAAATAGAAGACTCACAAGTACAACCTCCGCCAAGTATTGGAAGTAAATATAAATCGGAGTTTATTTATGGCATGACCAGGTTTGATGAAAAATTCATTATGTTGCTCGATATGGATAAGGTTTTCTCAAGTGATGATATTCAATCGCTTAAAGAAAAAACATTTGAAGGCGAACAGGAAATGGGGGCTAATACTGAAACAAATATTAAAACTGTGACCAAAACAAAAACAAAATCAAAAACTTGATTACAGCTTGATAGTATAGATAAGAAAATGAATCATGTTGGTAATCAGAAAATTATAAAATTGAGATATGAAAATAAACGATATAAAAATCAGTAACAAGTTAAGAATTTCAATATTTTCTCAAGTGGTTTTTATTGCTTTAATCGTCTTCTTCTTTTTTAATATCAATAATAAGTTTAATGAAATTAAAAAGAATAAGATTTATGTTTCGGAGAAGATAAATGAAATTCGATCGTTTTCTCTAAACGTAAAAGATTTTATTAATAATGACATGGATTACAATCAGTTGCGTTCGGTTTACGAATCCATGAGAGCCGGCCTTTCACAGGATGTTTCAATGAATGTTTTTGATGAGATTTGGTCGGACATTGATAAAATTAATGACTTACGTAACCAAAATCTGGCGATTGAAAACAAAGTTATGGATTTGTGTTCGCAATCAATAAATGCTTCGTCAACTTTTATTATGAGCGTTAGTGCGAAACTTGCCGATGCAAGGTTAAGCAATTCTGTTTCAAAATTAGAACGAATAGTTATTGGTGGTGCGAATAATAATAATTTGTTTTATGCTGAAATAAAAGTGCTTTTTTATAAATTAAAAAATGATATTTCTTTAAAAGAACAATTGCTGACAACACTTAATAGTGGAATTGAGAACGCAACCCAGGACAGGGGGCGTTTAAAAGGAACTCCCTATGAATCGCTTGCGGTTACAGCCATTGATGCAAATGTTCAGATAAGAAGCCTTGTTGTTGAGTATGTTTCAAAAGTAGAAACTGAGAATAATCTTAAAAATAATATTTTTCAGATTATTGATAAAATGGATAAAGAACTAAACAGCAATGAAACAAAATCAACTTTCGATGGATTTGCCGTGATTAAGAGCCAGATAATTACAATTTTTACTCTGATTTTTATTATATCATTCATTCTTATACTGATTTACTATGATTTGGTAAAAGTAGTTGGAAGGTTGATTAATGTAGCTGTCACAAACCTCACCAAGATGTCAGAAGGTGAACTCGATCTTAATATTTCAGAAACATTAACAGATAGAAACGATGAATTGGGGTTGTTCTCAAAAAGTTTGAATAACCTGATTGTAAAGCTAAAGGATATTATTGATTCCATTTCAACTGCTGCAGAGAGTATTAATTCGGCAAGTCTGCAAATAAGTTCAGGTTCTCAGCAATTATCGCAGGGAGCTAATGAACAGGCATCTTCAACCGAAGAAGTATCTTCATCAATGGAAGAGATGGTGTCGAATATTCAACAAAATGCAGATAATGCACAGCAAACAGAGAAAATTTCTGTTGAAGCTTCAAATGGTATCGGGAATGTTGCAAAAGCAGCTCAGGAAAGCTTGAAATCGATCCGCCAGATAGCTGATAAAATTTCAGTTGTAAACGATATTGCTTTCCAAACAAATATTTTAGCGCTTAATGCAGCAGTCGAAGCTGCCCGTGCAGGGGAACATGGTAAAGGATTTGCAGTAGTAGCTGCTGAAGTTAGAAAACTTGCTGAAAGGAGTAAAGTTGCTGCCGACGAGATTGTTGGTTTATCAGCACATACTTTAAAAGTTACCGAAGAAGCAGGGGAACTAATGGCCAAAATAATCCCTGAAATAGGTAAAACAGCCAAACTGGTACAGGAAATTTCTGCCGCAAGCCTTGAGCAAAATTCAGGCGCCGATCAGGTTAATAATGCGATACAGCAATTGAATCAAATTACTCAGCAAAACGCTGCAGCTTCTGAAGAATTGGCAACCAGCGCCGAAGAACTTGCCAGCCAGGCAGAACAATTAAAGGAGAATATATCTTATTTTTCTACCGGGAGCATAAAAAATTATAAAAGTATAAAGAGTAATGCAGCCAAATTGCATGAACAGAAAAAATCATTTTCTCTTACTCCTAAGGCAAGTCCCAAAATGAAAATGAATAAACATTCTGGTATTGATATTCATTTGAACGACAGGAATATTGATGATGAATATGTAAAGTATTAAATTTTTGCAGGAAGAATAATTGATATTTATGGTTCATAGATTTTTTAGGTTAGGGTTTTTAGTACGAATCTTTAATCAAGAGAGGGGATTCTCCCTCTCTTTTAAAACAAATTAGGAATAATGGATCCAACATTATTACAACAAATTTTTAATGCAAAAATGACTGACGATGATTTTAATCGCCTGAGCGATTTTATATATAAGCAGTCAGGAATAAAAATGCCGTATGTAAAATTAATTATGCTGCAAAGTCGGTTGCAAAAGCGACTGAAGGAATTAAAAATTAGCACGTATAAAGATTATGTTGATTATGTTTTTAGTGAAGAGGGACAAAAAAACGAAATTATCCACATGCTCGATGTGGTGAGCACGAATAAAACAGATTTTTTCAGGGAACCTGTACATTTCGATTTTTTAAATACAGATGTTTTACCCAAATTCATGAATAATATTCATTTAAATTATAACTTTAAAGTATGGAGTGCAGGATGTTCAAGCGGAGAAGAACCATATACCATTGCAATTACCTTACAGGAGTTTAAAAACAGAAATCCAAGATTCGATTATTTTATAACAGCAACAGATATTTCTTTGCAGATTTTACAACATGCTTCCCTGGCTGTTTACAAGGAAGAAAGAATATCAAATATACCCCTGGAGATTAAAAGAAAATATTTTCTGAGAAGCAAGGATCATGAAAAAAAAACGGTAAGGGTTGTTAAAGAATTGAGAAACAAAGTAGCCTATTACAGGCTTAACTTTATGAACGATACCTACAATTTGCCCGACGTCTTCGATGTTATATTTTGCAGGAATGTCCTTATTTATTTTAATCGTGAAACCCAGGAACAGGTAATTAATAAATTGTGTTTAAAACTAAAAAGCGGGGGATATTTATTTATTGGGCATTCCGAATCAATATTGGGCATGAAAGTTCCTTTAGAACAAATAAAACCAACAATTTTCAAACGTATTTAAAACCTACGAATATGACAGATTTAACCGACAAAGAATTAATCGACGAGCTTAAAAAACGTTTTGAACAAAATAAACGGGCACTTGAAGAAGTACATGAACTTAATAATGAGCTTAAAAACGCTAATTTGAAACTCGAAGAATCAGAAGCCCTGAAAAGCCACTTTATTTCGAATATTACAAACGAAATTATTAATCCTTTTGCATCAATTCTGGCTTTATCAAAAAATATATTATCTGTAGATAAAGAAAATTGGAAAAAAGTAATTTCAATGATTTCCTTAATATATTCCGAAGCTTTTAACCTCGATTTTCAGTTGCGGAATATATTTGTTGCAGCAAAACTTGAAGCCGGCGAAATTTATCCCGAAATTTTAAATGTGGATATAAAATACTTAATTGATAGTGTTATTGAATCATTTAAGTACGTATCTAAGAAAAAGAAATTAAGCATCAGTTTTAATTTTAACATTCCAACAGAACATAATAAACCGGTTTTCTTTAAATCCGATCCCGAAAAGCTAAGATTAATATTATCAAATCTTTTAAGCAATGCTGTAAAATTTAGCGCTGATGATAAAAGTATTGAAATTACAGCATCTATGGAAAAGAAAAATTTAATAATATCTGTTAAAGATAATGGAACAGGAATATCATTAAAAAACCAGAAAATAATTTTTGACAGGTTTAAAAGGCTCGATTCAGGAATTAACTCAATTAACCGTGGACATGGATTAGGCCTTTCAATAAACAAAGCATTACTCGATTTGTTAAACGGAACTATTAAAGTTGAGAGTAGTATTGGCAAAGGAGCTAATTTCATAATCTCAATACCCGAAAACGATTCACAAGCCAGTGGGTTTTCATTCGATGGAAACGAGTTGTTTTTTGATGACGAATCCATTTTGAATACTGATTCTGAAACATTCTAAAAAAAGTTTTAATGGATAACCTTGGGTCACATTTTTTATATCCGGCGGAACTTTATGCAAGTAAAGAGCCATTCCAGATTAATACTATTTTAGGTTCATGTGTTGCAGTTTGTTTATGGGACAGAACCTTAAACTATGGAGGAATGTGTCATTACATGTTGCCTTATTGGAATGGAGAAGGTTTAGCGTCGCCTAAATACGGTAATATTGCAATAGAAAAGCTATTAGAGAAAATGTATTCTTTTGGTTGCAATAAAATGAATATTGTTGCAAAGGTTTTTGGCGGTGGCGAAGTTATTGAAACAAAATCTCCCCAGTTTCATATTGGTGAAAGAAACATTAAATTAGCACTAGAAGTTTTAGAAGAAAAAAAAATAAGTATTATTAGTTCAAGCCTGGGTGGCAAGCAGGGACGAAAAATCATATTTTATACCCATACAGGAGAAGTTAAACAAAGATATGTGCAACGTCAAACAGTAAATCCTGATAATAAAAACTGACCTGGATAACAATATTTTTATAGATACCAACTTTTTTTACAATATTATATAATTTTGTAAATTACATTGCTATTCGTTATGGAAAGTAAGAAAATAAGAGTGCTTATTGTTGATGATTCTGCGGTTGTACGACAAAGCTTGTCGGAAATAATCCAATCTGACCCTGAGCTGGAAGTGATGGGAACAGCATCTGACCCATATATGGCAGTAAGCAAAATCCGGAATGAGATACCCGATGTAATTACTCTCGATATTGAAATGCCCCGGATGGACGGGTTGACTTTTTTGCGTAAAATAATGTCGCAACATCCTATACCGGTCGTTATAATTTCCAGTTTAACTGCAAAAGGAACCGAAACAGGTATCAGGGCTCTTGAATACGGGGCAGTGGAAATAATTACCAAACCTCAAATGTATTCAAAAGATTTTATCCTTGAATCAAAAATAAGGATTTGTGAAGCAATAAAAGGTGCGGCACAGGCGAGAGTCAAACGCAAAAGTATTTCTCCCGTAATTTATGTTGAACCAAAGTTTACAGCTGATGCTGTTTTACCACCTCCGGCACAAACACATAGCATGATAAAAACTACCGAAATAGTTGTTGCTATTGGCGCATCAACAGGTGGGACTGAAGCTTTAAAAGATTTTCTTATAGAACTGCCTCATGATTGTCCGGGGATTGTTATTGTTCAGCATATGCCTGAAAAATTTACAACATCGTTTGCTCAACGTTTAAATGAACTGTGCAAAATTACGGTTAAAGAAGCCGAAGATGGGGATTCTGTAATCAGGGGAAGGGCTCTTATTGCACCCGGAAATTACCATACCATGCTTAAAAGGAGTGGGGCAAGGTATTATGTAGAAGTTAAAGAAGGCCCTTTTGTTAACAGGCACAGGCCATCGGTTGATGTTCTCTTTAGATCAACAGCTAAATATGCAGGAGCAAACGCAATTGGGATTATCATGACCGGCATGGGCGACGACGGCGCAAGAGGGTTGTTGGAAATGAAAGAAGAAGGTGCTAAAACTATTGCTCAGGATGAAAAAAGCTGTGTTGTTTTTGGAATGCCAAAAGAAGCAATCAAACTTAATGCTGCCGATAAAGTGCTGCCCTTGGATAAAATGGCATCATACCTGCTTACTATTGCTCATTAAGAATTTGTTAAGAATATTTTTGAAATAAAAGTTATGCCTGACGTGTTAAAAATAAAAAAATGAAAAGAAATTAAGGCTACGATAAATCAATGATAATATTGATAAAAATATTGAAAGAATTTAAAAAATATAAATATTGATTAAAATAAATAATTGAGAAGGTATAAATTTGTTGATACGATTAATTATTTTTAATTTCAGCAAAAATTATAACATAAATCTATGGGTGAACGTAATTCTCAAGGCATTGTATTTAAATATACTGTTAGTGGTTTTATTGTTGGATTAGTTACAGTTTTATTTGTAATTATTGTTGATTTTTTAATTAAAAAAATCAGTTTCTCCGAATTAATCGAGATACATAAGTCAAACCCGGTTTATATAATTATTGATTTGTCTCCGCTTGTTCTTGCCTTTTATGCTTATCTGGTTAGTAAAAAATATGCCGATACTTCATCGGTTCTACATGCATCATTAAAAAATGAATTTGACAAAACCCAAAAAATATTCAGGTTTGTTGAAAAAATCAGGCTTGGTAATATCGATGCTGATTATAAAGTTCAGGATTCTGACGATGTGCTTGGCCAATCAATACTCGATTTACGGGATAATTTAAAGAAAAACAAAATAGAAGAGGATAACAGGCGCAGGGAAGATAAGCAAAGAAACTGGATAGCCGAAGGACTGGCTATGTTCGGAGAAATATTACGTAAAGATACCGATAACATCCAGGAGCTTTCTTATAACCTGATTAGCGAACTTGTAAAATATATTAAAGTTAACCAGGGAGCATTCTTTATTATTAATGATGAATCTTTATCCGATAAGCATCTTGAAATGACTGCCTGCTATGCTTATGAACGCAGAAAATTCGCTGATAAAAGGGTTGAGTGGGGCGAAGGAATTCTTGGAGCATGCATTTTAGAACAGGAAACAATTTATATGACCGATGTTCCTAAAAACTATGTAAATATTACATCAGGTCTTGGGCAGGCAACTCCGAAATTTTTATTGGTTGTTCCGTTAAAAATTAATAACGAGGTTTACGGTGTCCTTGAAATAGGTTCCTTTCAGCAAATTGAAAAATACGTTATTGAATTTATCGAAAAAGTTGCAGAAAGCGTTGCATCAACAATTTCAAATGTTAAAATAAATACGCGGACAGCAAAGCTTCTTAAAGAATCTCAATTGCAGGCAGAAACTCTTGCATCTCAGGAAGAACAAATGAGGCAGAACATGGAAGAACTTCAGGCCACCCAGGAAGAAGCTGCCCGCCAAAGTGAGAAGTTTATTACTTTTACAAATGCCGTGAATCACACTCTTATTCGTGCCGAATATGATTCCAATGGAACCCTTCTTTATGCAAATACTAGATTCCTTAAAAAATTGGGTTACGAAAGAAACTCTGAGGTTGAAGGTCAGCACATCTCTTTGTTTATTAATGAAAAAGACAGGGAGTGGTTCGACGAATTATGGGAAGGTTTGGCCAAAGGAGGTAAACATTTCGAAGGCGACATGAAACATGTTACAAAACAAGGCCGCGATTTGTGGACTATGTCAACATACACGTGCATGAGAAATGATGATGGAAGTGTAGAAAAAATCCTGTTCCTTGCAATTGATACTACCGACCAGAAAAAACAAAGCCTCGATTACCAGGGGCAAATTCAGGCTTTGAATAAGTCAACAATTAAAGTAGAGTTTTTACCTACTGGTGATTTACTCGAATGCAATCAGAAATTTATTGATTTAATGGAGTTTTCGTTATATGAACTTAAAGAAAAAACAATTTTCGATTTTGTTGATAAATCTGAATTAAACAAATTACGTGAATTCTGGGATAAAATTATACTGGGTGAAACATGGGAAGGTACGTTACGACAAAGAACAAAAGAAGATAAAGATATATGGGTAAGAGTTTCTCTTTCGGCTGTTAAAGATATGTACGATGACATTTCAAAAATTGTATATATTGGCAACGATGAAACCAAAGAGAAATTAATGGAAATTGAATCGAGAAAACAGACCGAACTACTCAAAAAACAAGAAGAAGAGTTGCGTATATCACGATTAGATTTAAGAGCTCAACTTAAACAGGCAAAAGACGAAATACGACAACAATTTAAAGAAATTGAAAGATCTAAAATACTTCATGAAAGAACATTGGAAGGAGCTCTCGATTCAATTATTACTATAAATCATAATGGAATTATTATATTTTTTAATAAAGCTGCCGAAGAGCTTTGGAATGTAAAAAAAGACTCCGTATTGGGGCGAAATGTTTCAAAACTTTTCCCTGATTATGATTTTAGCGATGAGTTTATTAATTCATTTATTGATTTGAACGAAGATAAGGTAATTGGAGAGCGTAAAGAAGTTGTTATTAAAGATGCAAAAGGAAATGAAAAATCTGTACTTTTCCTTATATCACAGGCAAAAGTGGATGATGAAACAACATATACAGCATTTATACAGAATATTTCTGTAGATTTATTTTAGAACACTTTATTTACGTTGCAAACATATTTTCTTACCACTGAATCGTACATTCGTATTTTACATATTGATATAATTATTTCTATTGATAACTAATTCAGGAAATAAAAAAGGAAAAACAAAATATAGTTTCGTTAAGAACTTTTTTGTAACTGTAGTTTTTCTTTTGTTTAGCATGTTCATTTGTGCTCAACAGAATAAAACCGATAGTTTACTTTTGTTATTCCAATCAGCAAAAGATAATAGAAAGGTTGATCTTTTAAATGAACTATCAATTTCATCCCGTAATATTTCGTTAAATAAATCACTCGATTATGCCAACCAGGCAATTGATTTAGCCCTGAAAATGAACTATAAATTTGGCGAAGCCGATGGGTATAAAAATAAAGGAGTAGTTTACTTTATTCAAAATAAAAATACCGAAGCTTTAGCTGAATATGAAAAATCATTACATCTTTTCAAGCAGGAAAAGAATAGCGCTAAAGTATCTGCCCTTATGAATAACATAGCTAACATATATGTCAGGCAGGGCGATTATGAAAAAGCATTAACAAATTATTTAGAAGCAGCAAAAATAAATATCGAAACAAATAAACAGGAAAGTGTCGCGAATATTTATAATAACATTGGCATGGTTTATAATAAATGGGGTAAAAACGAGCAGGCTTATGAATATTATAATAAATCGCTTGATATTAATAAAAAACTAAATAATAAATTAGGAATTGCTGCAGCATTAAATAACATTGCTTTGATTTTAAAGAATTGGGGACAGTTCGAGAAATCACTCGGGTATTTTCAGGAAGCTGTAAAAACCAACGAAGAAATTGGCGATAAGATTGGCATTGCAAGATGTTTAAGTAATATGGCCCTTGTATATTTAAGCCTGGGGCAAGACAAAAAAGCTTTGGAACTCAATTTACAATCTCTCGAGTTAAAAATGGAGCTTGAAGATAATCAGGGAGTTTTATTTTCATATTCTGGTATTGGAGATATTTATTACAATACCGGGGAGTTTGAAAAAGCACTCGAATTTTACGAAAAGTCTTTAAATACAGCAATTCAATCGAACAGTAAAGAATATATCATTTTATCAAATACGGATATCGGGGATACTTATTTCATGGTTAAGAACTATTTAAAAGCCCTTGAATATTATGGAGATGCAATTCATATAGCCGAAAAAATTAAAAGCAACCAGAACATAAGTGTTATACGGAATAAAATAGGTAACTGTCAATTCGCGATTAATCAATATAATAGTGCCGGGCAAAATTATTTATACAGTTTGAACCTGGCAAGAGAACTTAACCTGGTAAGTTTAATTGAACAAAACGCTTACGATTTATCTGTTCTGTATGCCAAAACAAAAAATTTTGAAAAAGCATATCAATATCAGACAGAATATATCGAAATTCATACAAAACTTTTTAATGAAAATACACAAACCAAGATATCTGAGATACAAACAAAATACGAAACCGAAAAAAAAGAGAAAGAAATTATTGAGTTAAAATCGAAGCAGGTTAAAGTGAAACAGCAAAATCTTTATTATTATACAGGATCAATACTTGTTATTTTTATCATCATCATTATATTTCTGCAAAACAGGTACCTGATAAAGAAAAAATCGTTAAATATGCTCGATCAAAAAAATATCTTGCTCGAAAAAGCAAACCAGGACTTAATTCTTGCTAAAGAAAAGGCACAAGAATCGGATCGTTTAAAAACAGCATTTTTAACGAATATTTCTCACGAGATTCGAACTCCCATGAATGCAATTATTGGTTTTTCCGAATATATAACCGATAATGATATAGCCGAAGATGAGAAGAAAGAACTGTTTAATTTAATTCGTATAAACAGCAATGTTTTGTTAAGTTTAATTGATGATATTCTTGATGTTTCCCTTATTGAAACAGGCCAATTAAAAATTAAAAATGAAAAAGTATCATTGGAGAAATTAATGGAAGAATCTTACCTCCTGGTTAAAGAAAACAAAAAGCTTAAACAATCGCGTATTGATTTTACATATTATATTGACAATCAATTAAAAGGAGCCTGTGTTATTTCAGATCCATTCAGGTTAAAGCAAATATTGGTTAATTTACTCGATAATTCAATAAAATTCACCGATTCCGGACAAATATCCTTTAGTTGTAAGCTTATTGATAATGAGTCAGGTAAAATTATCCAGTTTAGCATTGATGATACAGGAATAGGCATTGATAAAAAATATCACGAAATGATTTTTGAACGTTTTTTTAAAGTTCCTTCAAACAATACAGTTATTTATCGCGGTTCAGGAATCGGGTTATCAATTGCTAAAAGCCTTATAAACCAGATGAAAGGGCAGGTATGGCTTCGTTCTGAACCCAATGTTGGTACATCATTTATTTTTACAATTCCTTATATTGAAAGTTCGCAAGCGAATGAAGTATTGAATTAACAAAATGTTAATCCAACTTTTATTAAACAATTCAGTAATTCCAATTACATTTACAAATTGTTAAGAAAATAGAATAATGAAATATTCATGCAAAAAATTGCACGAAACGAAGATGAATAAGTTTGAGAAAATGCGTATTAGAAAAGATATGCATGGATATTAGCGGCCAGCTTGTGTTTAGTCTGTGTGAGGGAGCCTGCCTGCCGCCAGGCAACAAAAAACGACAACGAATGACTTTGTATAATAAAATAAACAATCTAAACATCACAAAAACATATACAGATGAAGAAAAGAATATTAACAGGTTTCATACTTTTATTTAGTATTTTACACTTTATTTGCTATAGTCAGAATAAACCTGCCGGGTATATACTTAAAATAGTTGAAACAAGCGATGTTCACGGAGCGTTATACAATTATGATTTTATAAACGATACGAAAGCCAAAACATCATTAGCACAAGTAGAAACTTATATTAAGTCGCAAAAAACAAATCAGGATATTGTTTTAATGGATAATGGTGATATTATACAGGGTCAACCCGTGGTTTATTATTCTAATTATAAGAATACTTCAGATACCCATATTGTTGCAAAAATGCTGAACTACATGAATTATGATGTTGCAACAATTGGTAATCACGATATTGAAGCAGGGCATGCTGTTTACGATAAACTCGTGAATGAATATAAATTCCCGTTGCTTGCAGCAAACGCGATAAGAACCGATAACGGGAAACCTTATTTTAAACCATACACAGTTATTAATCGAAAGGGTTATAAAATAGCTGTTTTGGGTTTAATTACCCCGGGAATACCCGACTGGCTTCCTCAGGAACTATGGCAGGGAATTGAATTTGAAGACATGATTGAATCAGCAAAAAAATGGGTTCCAATAATACTTGAAAATGAAAAACCTGATCTAATGATTGGCTTATTTCATGCAGGCTTTGATTTTACTTATTCTAACTCTGATGAAAATACATTTAAAAACGAAAATGCTTCTGTTCTGGTAGCTAAACAGGTTCCCGGTTTCGATATTATTTTTATCGGGCACGACCATCGCATGTGGAACGAGAAAATAAAAAACAGTATGGGTAAAGATGTATTTATTCTTGGCCCACAAGGCTCATCCCGGCAAGTAACCGCTGCAACGATTAATTTTTCAACAAATGAAAAAGGACAAACAGAGAAAACAATAAAAACAGAAATTGTTGAAATTTCGAATTACAAGCCTGATTCAATATTTATTAATCAATTCAAAAAAGAATTTGCTGAGGTAAAAGATTATGTTTCAAGGCCTATTGGTCAATTTGAAAAAACGATTCTAACAAATGATGCAATATTTGGGCCATCCATATTTATTGAACTTATTCACCAGATTCAGCTTGACATTACACATGCCGATATTTCATTTACCGCACCATTGTCATATAACGATACGATTAAAAAAGGCGTGGTTTATGTTCGCGATATGTTTAAATTATATAGATTTGAAAATTTTCTATATACAATGAATTTAACGGGAACCGAAATCAAAAACTATCTTGAATATTCATACAACTCGTGGTTTAATACTATGAAAGATGAAAATGATCATATCCTCATTTTTAAATCAGATAGTGTTGGAAATCCTGTTTATAATGAAAAAAATAAAAGTTATACCCTGAAAAATAATTTCTACAACTTCGATGTAGCAGCCGGAATAAGCTACATCGTTGATGTGTCAAAACCATTTAATCAAAAAATCAGTATTAACTCAATGAGTAATGGTGAACCATTTTATGCAGACAGTGTTTATACTGTTGCTATTAATAGTTACAGGGGAAATGGAGGGGGAGGATTATTAACTTATGGTGCAGGACTGGACAAAGAAGAAATAACTAAGCGGAGAATGAGTTCGACAGATAAAGATTTTCGGTTTTACATTATGCAGTGGATTGAAAAAAATAAAATAATTAATCCTGATTTTAACCCGGGATGGTACGTTATACCAGAACTGTGGTGGGGCAAAGCGGTTGTTAAAGATAAAAAAATGTTAAATGTAAAATAATAAAACGAATGATAAGAATAGCATCACTGCTTTTACTTTTAATTATATCGAATGTAAATATAAGAGCACAAGTTAGTAATCCACGATCACAAAAAACAGCAAAAAATATAATTTTATTAATTGGCGACGGAATGGGAGTAAGCCAGATATATGCAGCGATGTCTGTATCATCCAAAACATTAAACCTGGAACAATTTAAGGTTATTGGTTTTCACAAAACATACTCTGCAAACGATTATATAACCGATTCCGGGGCTGGTGGTACTGCTCTTTCAACAGGAGTTAAAACATGTAATAACTGTATTGCTACCGATACATTGGGAAACCCTTTAAAAACAATACTCGAAATAGCCGAAAAAAACAATAAGGCTACCGGCTTAATTTCAACAAGTTCAATTTTACATGCGACACCTGCATCGTTTATTGCCCATGTTAAAAGCCGCAATAATTTAGAAGATATTGCCACCTGGTTTTTAAAAACAGATATTGATTTATTTATTGGTGGCGGACGCAAACAATTTATTTGCAGGAAAGATGGCTTAAATTTATTCGACTCACTTTTAGAGCGCGGCTATTTTATTACAGACAGCTTACATAAAATTCAAAACAATAAATCTGCTAAGTATGCCGTAATAACAGCGTATGAACACAACCCCAAATATTCAGAAGGAAGAGGCGATCTTTTACCCGATGCTGCTGAAAAAGCAATTCAAATTCTTAGTGAAAAAGAAAATGGTTTTTTCCTGATGATCGAAGGTTCCCAAATCGATTGGGGCGGGCATGATAATGATATTAACTATGTTGTAACTGAAACTATAGATTTTGATAAAGCCATTGGAAAAGCTTTGGAATTTGCAAAAAAAGATGGTGAAACTCTTGTAATTGTAACTGCCGATCATGAAACAGGCGGCTTAACATTGGTTGATGGTAATACTGATAAAAAAATTACAGCAAAATTTTCTACCGATAATCACACAGGAGTTATGGTTCCAGTATTTGTTTATGGCCCGGGGGCAGAAAATTTTGGCGGAATTTACCAAAATACCGAAGTATTTAATAAAATGATGGATGCCTTTGGATTTTGATTTTTAAAATTTGATTCTGTTTCTTATTATTTCCTTCTGTAATATTATCTTTTTGTATGTTTTTTCAATACTAAATTATAGTATGGTTATTAACATATTATTTTTTGCATGTTTTATGCCTGTTGATTAATATTTATTGTCTTTTTAAGATATTTTAAATAGTTTTGATGAATCTTTAAACCCAGACAAAAAATAACGTATTATGGAATTTCAACCATCTGAATTGATAATTAATAAAGATGGAAGTATTTTTCATCTGAATATACTTCCTGAAGATATTGCCGATGATATTATTCTTGTTGGTGATCCCGGGAGAGTAGAAACTGTGGCAGGTTTTTTCGATTCTGTTGAATTAAAAAAACAGAACCGTGAATTTTATACAATCACGGGGAAGTATAAAAATAAACGAATTTCTGTAATTTCAACAGGAATAGGAACCGACAATATTGATATTGTTGTTAATGAGCTTGATGCACTTGCAAATATTGATTTAAAAACCCGTTCACCGAAAAAAGAACATCGTACGTTAAATCTTGTACGTATTGGTACGTCGGGATCACTTCAAAAACATGTTCCTGTTGACTCTGTATTAATGAGTACACGCTCAATAGGATTCGATGGATTATTAAATTTTTATGCCAATCGGAACTCAATATCAGATTTAGAATTTGAAAGCGCATTTAAAAAACACGTGAGTTGGAATGAACTTCTGCCTTCGCCATATGTTGTAAACGCTTCTGAAAATCTAATTAAAAAATTCGAAAATAATTCTATTATAAAAGGCATTACCATTTCGGCTCCCGGGTTTTATGGGCCTCAGGGCCGTCAGCTGAGATTGAAAATTGTTGACCAGGATATTAACGATAAAATTGAAACATTCGAATTTAAAGGCCAGAAAATAACCAACTATGAAATGGAAAGTTCTGCTATTTTTGGGTTGTCAGGATTATTAGGCCATAATGCGATAACCCTTTGTGCAATTATAGCAAACAGAACTTCTAAAGAATTTAGCAAAGATTATAAACCAGTAATTAAAAACCTGATCCAGTTTGTTTTGAAAAAAATTGCGGATTAATTGGTGGTTGGTGAATAGTGGTTCAGAACGCTTGCGGCAGTGATTTGAGATTCATAATTTATAATTTATAATTTATAAAGGTGGCTATTGACAGTAAAATAAAAGCTTTATTGCATTTGTTGGACGATCCCAACGAAGAAGTTTTTATGCATGTATCGAAAAACCTTTTGAATCAGGGTGTTGAGATTATCCCTGAATTGGAGAAAGTTTGGGAGACATCTTTAAACCAAATCCTACAAGAACGAATAGAAAACCTTATCCAGGGAATTCAATTTGTATCTGTTCAAAACCTTTTAACGAAATGGAAAAACGAAGGTGCTGCAAATATTCTTGAAGGAGCATTTAATATTGCAAAATACCAATATCCCGATTTAAAACTCGAACAGGTTGAAAAACAATTCGAAAATTTAAAACGGGATGTATGGCTCGAAATTAATAATAACCTCACAGCACTCGAAAAAACAAGGGTAATAAACCATGTGTTTTATGAAATACATGGTTTCTCGGGGAATAGTTCAAATTTTTATGCTCCGCAAAATTCATACATTAATCTTGTTCTTGAAAATAAAAAAGGAAACCCGTTAACCCTGGGAATTATTTATATTGCCCTGGCACAGAATCTCGATATACCGGTTTATGGAGTGAGTATGCCAAAGAATTTTATTCTTTCATATATCGACGAGTATAATATTGGTTTATTAAAACAAAACGAAGTATTATTTTATATTAATCCCTTTAACAAAGGTGCCGTTTTAGGTAAACGCGAGATCGATTATTTCTTAAAGCAACAAAAACTGGAGCCTGATAAATCATATTACAGCCCTTGTACAAATATTGAAGTTATTAAAAAGTTAATACTTAATTTAATATACTCTTATGAAAAATTAGGCTACCCGGAGAAAGTAGATGATATGAAACAATTGTTCAACATACTACAGGACTAATAAGAATAGGAGAGGCGCTTGCAAAAAATGATGCATTAGCATAATACTTTTTATTCACAGTAAATTTGATTAAAAACAAAAATAATATGACAACTGAAAAAAGAAACGATGAGATTGATTTAATAGAATTGTTTTTAAAAATATATGTATTTTTTAAAAAACATTTCTGGTTTTTATTTATTTGTGCATTTATTGGTGCGGGAATAGGATATTCAACTAAGTTTTTTACAAAAAAACATTATGAATCAACTATGATAATGAATTCAAATACAATACCTGAAAATTTCTTAATAGAATATATCAATAACCTGAATAGCATTATAAAAGATAAAAACTACATGTATTTAAGTAAAAAAATGATGCTCGATTCAAATTTGTTGCTTTCAATAAATGAAATTAAAGCTGAAAGTGCTTATGATGAAAAAGAAAAGAAAAATCTTGGTTATGTTACAGTCTCGGTAAAAGTAGCTAATAATCAAGTTCTTGAACAATTAAGCAAAGGCATGTTAAATTATATTGCTGACGAAACTTATGTAAAGAATGAAACAGAGATTTTTATTGAACAAAATACTGCTTTAATAGAAAAAATTGATGAAGAAATTAAGAAGTTAGAAATACTTCAAACAAGTTTATCAAAGCCCGTGCAAAATAGTGGTGATGTTAATATTTATAATGATCAGAAATCTTTTCAGGATGAACTTCTTTCTCTTTTAAAAGAAAAACAAAGCAGGGAAAAGCTTCTAAAATTTACGGTGCCATTCCGGATAATTCAGGATTTTACTATTTACCAGAAACCTGTAAGAAAAACTGTAACTTATACTTTATCCGGAGGTTTCCTTTTTGGATTTATTGCTTTGTTCTATTTAATCTTTAAAAATTTGAATAAACAAGTTAAGGATTTGGAATAGCTTTGCTATTATTATCATTATTGTAACGTGAGTTCGATATAACCCTGATTTATTTCAAATATATTTTAATGTTTATGCTCCAGAGGCTTGTCTGCTTTTGGCAGGAGTACAATCTTTATAGAAAAATTATCTTGTTTATATCGGCGCATCAGTACTATATAGTTCTATGGTACAAAGTTTTCTTGATGCGCAATGGTACAAATACAAAATAGTTGAGAATCATTACTCATTGATATATACATAGCGCACCACATACCTGATTTCCATTTAAAAATTCGTGGTTGGTGCGCTTTTCTTCATTAATCTAATCTTCTATTCTCTCCAAACAGTTTTTTTTACATAATCTATATAAGAAATAATTATCCGAACAACTTTATCCGAGACATTCGGCATAGAATAATCTGATACTGGAAGAAAATTTCTATTTTCCCTGGTATCTTGATACTTTAATTGTTCCAATCCCTGAAGAATACGTTCCGGGTTTAAACCAACCATCATAACTGAAGCCTGCTCCATGGCTTCAGGCCTCTCGTGGGCTTCGCGAATATTTAGAGCTCTAAAATTTAATATTGATGATTCTTCTGAAATAGTTCCACTATCTGAAAGGACTGCAAATGAGTTTATTTGAAGTGCATTGTAATCATTAAAACCAAGTGGTTTTAAGAACTGGATTTCACTGTTTACTTTTATATTTTTTAACTCAATCATTTTTCGTGTTCGGGGATGAGTGCTAACAATTATTGGAAGTCTGTACTTTTCAGCAATTGTATTAAGAGAGTTTATTAAGCCATTAAAGTTCTTGTCGCTATTAATATTTTCTTCACGATGGGCAGAAACAACAAAGTATTTTTCTTTTTTTAAACCTAACCGGGATAACACATCCGATTTTTTAATATCCGGGAGATAATGATTCAGGACTTCAAACATGGGTGACCCTGTTTTAATTATTCTGTCAGCAGGAAGGCCTTCTCTTAATAAGTATTCACGAGCGATATCACTATAAGTTAAATTAATATCAGATATATGATCTACGATTTTTCTGTTTGTTTCTTCAGGAACTCTTTGGTCAAAACAACGATTTCCGGCTTCCATGTGAAAAATTGGAATATGGCGTTTCTTTGCAGGAATTGCACAAAGACAACTATTTGTATCACCTAAAACTAAAAAGGCATCAGGATTTAATTTGTCTAAAATGGAGTCTGTCTTGATAAGAATCTGTCCAATAGTTTCAATAGCAGTAGAACCTGCTGCATCTAAAAAATAATCTGGTTTACGTATTTTTAAATCGTCGTAGAATATCTGGTTCAATTCATAATCGTAATTCTGGCCTGTATGAATAGTTATATGCTCAATAGCATCTGACTGGTCTAACTTGGCCATTACACGAGAAAGCCTGATTATTTCAGGCCTGGTGCCAACAACTGTAACTACTCTTAACTTTTGTTTCATGATTGATTCTATTAATTCGGAAAAAGATTAAACAAGTTCAAAAAATGTATCCGGATCAGCTTGATCAAAGTGTTCACTTATCCAGAAAATGGTATATACTTCGTCTGCTCCAACATTTGTTATATTATGTGTAAACCAAACGGGCATATCAACAAATGAAGGTTTGCTTCCATCTAGTTCAAAGATAAATTTTTCTTTAGTTCCAATTCTTCTCATCTCAATTATTGCCTTTCCTTTTATAACGGCAAACCGTTCAGCTTTTCTGGTATGAAAGTGATTTCCTCTTGTTATGCCTGGTTTTGTGGTTGAAAAAGAAACCTGTCCTCCACTGTTTAATTTAATAGTTTCAACAAAAGTTCCTCTGTCGTCGGTGTTTAGTTTTAGCAGAAAAGGGAAGAATGATTTATGATCAATATATGTTAAAAACGTGTTATACAGATTTCTTTCAAACGAGTTTGAAAGGTCGGGTAACGTTCCTTTTTCAAAATAATTATCTTTAAAACTTCTGAGTTTTTGTAAAAGATCAGAAACTTTTATAGTTGATGTATGCGAAATAGAATAGTTTTCAACAAATGATTTATTTAAATCGGCATTTTTCTTATCAATCTTTTTGAGAATCTCTGAAACAAGTTCGCCAACATAAATTAATTTTAATTCACCATCAATATCAATTTTGGGAGTTTCGTTATGAGTAAGCTGATGGCAGAAAGTTGCAACTACCGAATTATAATAAGGATGGCCAAAAGGGCCAAAAACATTTGGGATTATAAGCCCTGTAAAATTGGATGAAGTTGATAAGGCCCATTTTTCGATTAACTGACGTCCCTCTTTCTTTGATCGTCCATACATGTTATCTTTATCTTCCTGTGTTGATGAAGAAAAAAGGATATGCGGCCGTGAATGAGTTATTTCACAAGCATCAATAAGTTTTTTAACCAAACTGATATTTGTGTTGTATATTATTTCAGGATCATGATGCCTGTTCATTGCGGCCAGGTGAACAACCACGTCGCAGCCTGAAACAAAATCCTGTAGTTTTTGATTGTCAGAGAAAAACGAATCTTCAAAAGGAACTCTTGAATACTTGCCTGGGTTTAAACCAAGTGTATTATACAAATGTGTTCCTACAAAACCTGCCTGTCCGGTTATTCCAACTTTTATCATACTATTTTTATAACTAATCCGAAAAATGATTATCAGGTGCTTCTCCTAAAATGTCTTTTCTAATTACCGGAAGTTTTAGTAGTAACTTTTTCATACCTTCATTATCTAGTAGTTCGGTATTATGAGAATGGTATTCTTCAAACTTGGAAACATCGGGTATTCCCTCGGAAAAATATTGAGCATAATTTAAATCCCTATTGTCTGCGGGGATTCGAAAATAATTTTCAAGATCTTCAGCCTTAACCATATCTTCCCTGTTTACCAATGTCTCATATAACTTTTCTCCATGCCGGGTGCCAATAATTTTTATTTTACTATTTGATTTATATAAATCGATTAATGCTTTTGCAAGAGTTTCGATTGTTGCAGCCGGGGCTTTTTGAACAAACAGATCGCCGGGCTTGCCATGTTCAAATGCGTATAAAACCAAGTCAACAGCGTCGTCTAGTGTCATCATAAAACGGGTCATGTTTGGATCAGTTATGGTCAATGGTTTGTTATCCTTAATCTGTTCTATAAATAAGGGTATAACAGAACCTCTTGATGCCATTACATTTCCATAACGAGTCCCGCAAAAAACCTGTTTGGCCGGATTATTATTCCTGGATCTGGCAACCATCACTTTCTCCATTAATGCTTTAGACATTCCCATTGCATTTATAGGGTACGCTGCTTTATCAGTACTTAGAACCACAACTCTTTTTACCCCGGACAGTTCTGCAGCCTGAAGAACATTGTCAGTTCCGAGAATATTCGTTTTAACAGCTTCAATTGGGAAAAATTCACATGAGGGTACTTGTTTCAAGGCTGCAGCATGGAATACAAAATCGACGTTATGAATTGCCCTGTGAATACTGTTAGCGTCTCTTACATCACCAATATAAAATTTGAGCTTAGAGTTATTGTAATAACGACGCATGTCATCCTGTTTTTTCTCATCACGGGAAAAAATGCGAATCTCCTGTATTCCTGTATTTAGAAATCTTTTTAAAACAGCATTACCAAATGAACCTGTGCCACCTGTAATAAGTAAAGTTTGATTTTTAAACATAATTCATGTTAAATATTATTTCTGCTTTTCTGGTTTTATGAATATTGTTTGAAATTTCTATAAAAATATTATAATATCATCAATAATTATAATATTTAAAAATGAGTTTTAAGAATGATAAAATTAAGTCAAAATTTAAATTTTACCAATATTTATCAAAAAGCGAGAGTATTTAAAAAATCTTTAATTAAGCTCTTTTTCTTTTATTGTTAAAACAGGTACTAATAAACTATAGAAAAAAACAATAAATGAAGTACCTGCAATTGTATTAAGCATATTTTCGAAAATTAAATTTATACTTACAATTAAAATTAAGAGAATTAGTAAGTAATATTTTACTTTAATTGCAAGATATATTGGATAAAACATCCATAATAATAAACTGACTAATCCAATTGTTCCCAATTTTACAGCTACATCTAAATACTGATTATGTGTATTGTAGTTATGTTCGTCTGCAATTTTTAAATTATATTCGTTGAATTTTTTATCTAATGATAAGTCAATATCACCAGTTCCAATACCATAAATCAAATTGTTTTTATAAATTCCTAAACCTGATTTCCAAAGCCAAAGCCGAATATCCGATTTTTCATTTAAATGAACATTTTTATGTAAAATTTTATATGTTTCTTTAAAATTTCTATTTAATTGTTTATTCGATAATAGAATAACTGCAGCAATTCCAATTGCGATTATACCAGCAAATAATACAAGGTATTTTTTATACTTTTTAATTAAATATAAAATTAAACCTATTAATAAAATAAAATAAATTAAATAAGCAGCCCTACTAGCTAATAACCAAATATAAACTGAAAAATAAATAATTAATGAAAAATTTATCCATGTTTTCTGTTTATTAATTTTTATAAAATAAATAAGAATAACTATTGAAAAAGTAATATACATTGAATAGTATGAAGGGTGATGAATAAAACTCAAATATGAATATGAAAAATGACTGTACCTTAGGTTAATCATCTTAAATATTCCAACATTTTTAGTATCAGACCAAACTGATGGTTCAAAAATTAAATTACCTAAGTCATTATATACTAAACTATTTTTAAGTGCAAAAAATAAACACACTAAGCTTATAATAAAATTAGATATAACAAATAATTGTAAAATTTGATTTTGTTTTTGAATTACTTTCTGAGATATAAATAGTGTAATTAACGGAATAAATACAATTGATAATTTTACTTCTAGGTCGAAAAAACCTGATTTTAAATTATTTGTATATAATAATCCAATAATATGTAAAATAAAATATAAAAAAGGAAAAAGTAAGATTAATAAATTTTTATAATTACTTAAATTTATTTTTTTTATTTGTATTAAACCCGATAAAACCCATAAAGACATTACTAAGGGTAAGTATTTTTTTGTAACTGGTAAAAATATTGCTACCAGAATAAATACATAAAATTGAAAATTATTTTTTAAAAAATCGATTATTGATTTAGTCATAAACTTTACTTTAATACTAGTTTAATCATTCTTAAAATTCCAATTAACGAACCAATACCATATGAAAAATGTAAAATAAAAAATGCAAATATAATATTATGGTAATTTGAATTTCTTATTTTTTTAAACAATATAATATTTGATATAAATATTATATAAATAATCAATAATCCTATACTAAAAAAAAATAATGGGAAATAATACAGAGAAAAAACTAAAGGTAATAATATTGACAAAACAAATCCTAAAGGAACGAAATGTCTAAATGATAATGAATTAATTTTTTTTGTATAATAAACTGTTAAAATATTCCATAGTCCATTTTGAAAATTATTTTTTGCAAATTCTCTAAATGTACTTCTTGCATAATAAATTGCAGAAACATCAGGAACAATGAATATCGTTCCACCGCTTTTTTTTATTCTTAAATTAAATTCTATATCTTGATTTCTAATAAGATATTGATTAAACTTACCATATTTATCAAAAACACTTCTATGATAACATCCAAAAGCTACGGTATCAACTTCAAAAACATTTTCAACACCTGTACGAAAAATAGCATTGCCTACTCCCCATTTATTCGATAACACAAATTGAATAGCATTTGCTGTTTTGGTTTTTTTTAGTGTTTTTGTTTTTAATACTCCTCCAACACAATCAGCATTAAGCTTATTTGCCCATTCAACTAATTTAAAAAAATAATCTTCTGGATATTCAGCATGTGCACTAACAATAAAAATGTATTCCCCAGTTGAATTTTCTATACCTAGATTTAAAGCATAAGGAGTAGTTTTACTATAATTAGTAATTAGTTTAATATTTTCATTATTTTTTGATAAATTATTTACAATTTCAATTGTACTATCATCACTTAATCCATCAACAATAATGATTTCTATTTTATCTTTGGGATATAACCCATTAATAATAGAATTTATGCAAGTAAATAAGTACTTCTCTTCGTTCCTGGTTGGTATTATAATTGAAATATTATTCATTTAATAATCATAAACTTATTATAAATATTTAATAATTTTTCAGACTCGACTTCCCAATTATATTTCTCAATTACTGCTTTTCTTCCATTTTCACCCATTTTTAAAGCTTGATCAGGGTTGTTTATTAAAAACTGTATAGCCGTAGAAATTTCATCTGGATTTGTGGGATTAACACAAATACCACAATTATTATTATGAATTATCTCTTTCCATAACGGGAAATCTGAAGCAATAACCGGAACTCCAGCACTCATATACTCAAACATCTTATTAGGTTGAGAATTTATATGATTTGGTAAAGGTAAAAAAGTAACAATGCCAGCAATTGAAGATACCAAACTCTCATTCACATATTCTCTCGAATTGTAACCAACATAATCGACATTTTGCCATCCTTTTTGATTTTTTAATTCATTATAATAATCATTTGATGAAAAATTCCCAATTAATAAAAGTCTAATTTCTACTTTTTCTAATGCTTTAACGATATATCCTATTCCCCTTTGTTGGTTTATTATTCCTGTATAACAAAGTTGTTTTTGTTTTTGATGTTTTTTATTATTTAAATTAATTATTTCTGATAGTTGAGGGTAGTTATTAAGGGTAATAGTATTTTTATTAATTAAAATAAATCTATTATAAATATTATTTGTAGCAGTTAATAATACATCAAACTTTTTAGAAAAAATATTTTCAAACTTTTCAAAGAAGTAAGAAATAATTATTCTTAAATATTTGTTTCCCCAATCTCTACCTATGATTGCTCTAGGGTTGTCTTCATGAATATCATATATAATTATTTTTCCCTTTCTTTTCAATAAAAAACCAACAATAAGTAGCTCAGGATCATGAAAATGATATATATCTGCATTAATTATTTTAGCTTTCTTATAAAATATAAAGGGTAAATAAAAAAACCTTTTTAATAGATTGTTTGTACTAAACTTTAAAAGTTCATATTTAATTTTAGGCTCAATAGATTTCCAAGAAATTGATCCTAAAATTTGAATATCAAAACCATATTTATTTAAAGTAAGGCACTCTTTATGATAAATCCTAACATCATCTATTGGATGTGCCGAAGTAATATGGCATATTTTCATTAATTAATCTTTTAAAGATTTATCGTACTGATTAACTACAAAATATATAAATATAAAATAAATAATATAGCATATCAACTCAATACCAACAAGTATTTTAAGAAAAACAAGTATATCTATGTTTTTGAAAAGAAATAATACAGATAAAAAACAAAAATAAAATATTTGCCATAAGGCTCCAATTTTTATTTTTTCGAGTGCTGGAAAAACTGAAGCTAAAGGTGAGACAATAAATTTTATTCCATACGAAAAAACCAATATTCTTGTATAAACACCCGAAATGGTATATTGCTTTCCAAATAGTTGGAATATTTCGTTTGCAAATAGTTCAATAATAATTATTCCTATAAAAACCATTATCGAAAGATATCCAGCTGTTTTTAAAATATCTTTTTTTATCGGTTTATGATTATTTCTTTTTTCAGAAATATTTTGTAGCAGAACCTGCGATAAAGATATTGTTATTAATGCTAAAGGAGCAGCAAGAACCATCCTGCTTAAATCAAAATAGCCTACAATTGAATCAGAGTATAGTTTATTTACAATTAATACAGGCAAAACAAGACTAACAGAATTAAATAAATTTGGAATTGCATAGTATTTAGGAAAATCAATATATCTATTTAATTCACGTTTTATGTTACTAATATTAACATTCTTAATTTTTAATCCGAATCGTATTGATTGTACAATACCTGCTATTAAATTTAGAAAGTTTCCAATAATATCACCTAATAAAATTCCGATTGAATTTTTTGTATATCCAACTCCAACTTGAGTTATTCCCTCGCCTGTTCTTCTTATTATTTTATTAACAGAACTTGCTTTAAAAGCTTTATTTTTAATTAACCAGTAATTTATTGCATCATAAGATGCGAATAAAAATACTGTAATAGGCATAAAATATAACCATTTAAAATATTTTTCAGGAAATTCAATTAATTCAGTCCAAATAGAAGGAATAAAAACTACTGTAAAAAAAATGCATACTGAAAATATTGAAATGATAAAGATTGTTCCAAAAAGCAGGTTTGTACTTTTATCCTTTTCATTTGGTAAAACAATCGCTTTGTTATATTGAAGAGGAACAATTGAAGCTAAAATACTTACTATACTATAATAAACTGCATACGCACCAAAATCATCGGGAGAATATAATCTACGTGTAATCAATTGAAAGACTATGGCTATAATCTGAGCTATTCCAACGCCTACAATTAGTATCAGAGTATTTTTTACAATTATTCTATTTCTAAATTGGTTAAGAAACATGATTGTTTTCTTTTAAATCATACGTAAACGGAATAATTGATAAAATTGTAATTCCTTTTTTATAAAAAATTGAATAAAAAATTGTTTTTAATAAAACAGATAAGTAGAGATAATGCCAAATAATCAGAATCAAGACTTAAACGATAAATTTTTCTAAATAAAATTCCATTATTTATTATCGAAATTGAAATAACTATAACATTCCGATTAATTTTTTTACCAGTTAAAGAATTTATCATTTTAAAAAATATTATTTAAAACTTTGGAAATTCTTTCTTTATCAGAGTTAGTTAAATTACTCCCTGATGGTAAACATAATCCATTTTCGAATAATTTTTCGCTACAACCGCTCAAATAGGCAGGGTGTTTTTCAAAAACAGGTTGTAAATGCATAGGCTTCCAAAGTGGACGTGATTCAATGTTCTCACTTTCAAAAGCAAGTCGTAAAGTTTCACGTGAAATTCCATTAGTTACTTTTGGATCAATTAGTATTGTTGTTAGCCAGAAATTTGAATAAAATTTATTATCTGGTTCATCCAGAATAGTAACTCCTTTTATATTCTTAAATATTTCTTTATAAAACAAATGATTAGCTCTTCTCTGTTTTACTCGCTCATCAATAACTTCAAGTTGACCACGGCCAATGCCTGCAACAATATTACTCATCCTGTAATTATAACCTATGTGAGAATGTTGATAATGAGGTGCATTATCTCTTGCCTGAGTAGCTAGAAATCTCGATTTATTAATATATTCATCGTTATTAGAAATTAATGCACCACCACCTGAAGTAGTAATAATTTTATTCCCATTAAATGATAGAATTCCCATTAAACTAAAAGTACCGCATGCTTTACCATTATACTTACTGCCTAATGCTTCAGCAGCATCTTCGATAACCGGTATTTCATATTTATTTGCAATGTCAATAATTTTTTCAATTTGAGCAGGCATTCCATAAAGATGAACTACAATAATTGCTTTTGGTTTTTTCCCGGTTTTAATTCTATCATTAATCGCTTTTTCAAGTAATCCGGGATCCATGTTCCAAGTATCCTTCTCGCTATCAATAAAAACTGGAATAGCTTTTTGATATACAATAGGATTAACTGTTGCAGAGAAAGTAAAAGATGAAACAAGTACTTCATCTCCTTGTTCAACACCTAAAAGAATTAATGCTAAATGAATAGCAGCAGTTCCTGAGCTTAATGCTGCAACGTGATTAATATGTAAGTAGTTTTGTAATTCATTTTCAAAACCATTTACATTAGGTCCTAAAGGAGCAACCCAATTTTCATCGAATGCCTGATGTATATATTTTAATTCATTTCCACTCATATGTGGAGACGATAACCAAATCTTTTTATTCATACTTTTTATTGAAAATAGTTTTCTTTAAGTTTCTTTCTTAAGGCAGTAAAGATAATTATTTTAATATCGATCCAGAAATTCCAATATTTCATATATTCTTTATTAATTCTAACTTTATCAGGGAAAATTACCCTATCATTATATTCTTGAGGATTTGTAACTTTTTTTAAGATATCCTCTTCATCCACATATTTTAAAGATGCTGGCCCTGTAAGGCCAGGTTTTAATTGAAGAATTATTTTATCATCATCACATAACAAATCGGCATAACCAGGTACATCTGGTCGTGGTCCAACAAAACTCATATCTCCTCTTATAATGTTTATTAACTCTGGTAGTTCATCAATTTTTGATTTTCTTAAAAAATTACCAACTTGAGTTATTCGTTCGATTTCTTTAGCAGCTATACTTGTTTCTGATTTTGCTTTTTTCATTGTTCTAAACTTGTATAATCGAAACAATTTCCCATTTTGACCTACTCGGGTTTGTGTATAAAATACAGGCCAACCCATTGAAATAATTACAATAATTGAAACCAATAATAATATTGGAAATAAAACAATTAAAAGTATTGTAGATGAAAAATAATCAAATATTTCTTTAAATAGTTTACTTCCGGGTTTAGCTAAGTTGAAATCAATATTCAAATCAGAAATTTCCTGATGGCGAATTAAAAATGATAATGAAAAAAGAAATAAAAAGATAGGTACACTAAAAATACTATTTCCGCTAAACAATATAAAAACAGATGATACAAATAGCATTAATGAGTATAATGGGTAATTTGCAATATATATAATTCCATAATAGATAGAAAGAATTAAAAAAACCAATACAAATAAACTACCTAAAAAACCTGAATATAAAAGAGAAGAAAGAATTGGGTTATGTGGATAATCAAATTCATTTAAATCGTTTTTAAATTTTTTTCCAAATTTCTCTAAATAAGTAAAACCACTACCAAATAATTTTTGACTAACATTTTGTTCATTAAATGTTTCAAATGCATATTTCAATTTTTCAACTTTAAATGCATCATTTATTAAAACATTAGTCATGTTTACATTAAACTCATTTACATTAATAGTTTGATTTTTAAAATAACCTGATTTAATACTCTCATTAAAATTGGGTTTATGCTTAACCAATAAAATTCCGCAAAATATTACTCCAATTAAAGTTAATGTTAATAATCTTGTATTTATTCTTAAATATTCAATCCGAGTATGTGTTTTACTTTTATTTATTGGAAACTGAACAAATACAAGTATGAAAAATGAAATTCCGAGAAGAAACAAAGAGCGCGATGAATAAGTAAAAAATATATTTACTATTAATATTAAAATTAACATTTGAATATATGTCCTTTTTAATAAATTTAATTGTTTAGTAAGTACAGGAAGAAATGAAATAATTCCTAGAAAAGAAAACAAAGCAAAAAAGTTTGCATCCATATTTAATGATGTACCTGTAGAACCACTTATTATCTCTATATCATAAAATTGTAATATATAATTTGTTATCCCTATTAAAGATGCTATTATTGAGGATACTCCTATTATTCTGGTAATTTTTTTAAATATTTGTTTAAGATAAACGATACTTTTATTACCATGAATTATGATAAATAAACAATACAATAATAAAATATTAATTGAGAATTCAGTTAAATCATTTAAGCAAGTTGCATATATTTTAATCGAATTTATAATTCCAATTAAATAAAAAATGCCCAGTATAATAAGAGGATAAAATGTTTTAATATATTCATAAAAAAGGTTTTTATTAAAAAACATTTTAAAGTAAAAAATAATGAAAAATATTAGATTTACTATAAATACAGGAATAAAAACAAACTTAATACCTGGCAATACCATTCGCATGAACCATAATAATACGGTTAAGATAAAGCTAAGTGTAGTATAATAATAATATTTTTTATACATCAATTATTTTAATCTCTTTGCAGGATTTCCAACCCAAGTTTGATGATCAGGAATATTTCTATTCACAATAGATCCTGCACCAATTATTGACCATTTACCAATTTTAATTCCTGGTAAAATTACAGCTCCAGCACCAATAAATGTACCTTCATGAACTTTAACTCCTCCACATAAAGTAGCCCCAGGGCCAATATGAACAAAATCTTCAATAATACAATCATGATCTATTGAAGCCTTAGTATTTAAAATAATATGGTTTCCAATATAACACGATGAATTAACAATTACACCAGGCATTATAACTGTACCATTACCAATTATTGATCTTTTTGAAATCTTACTCGTAATGTCAATAGCTTTTGTATATTTTGCTTTTGAATAATTTCCAGCTATCTTTTTTCTAGTCTTGTTATCACCTATTGAAATTAATAATTCAGAGCAATTAATTAGTTCAATATCTGGTTTATTACATTTATAGCCTAATAACTCCGTAATTTTTTCATTGTCATCAAACAATCCATTAATTTCAATACCTATAGATTCTAAGATTTCAAGAATAACTTTAGCATGCCCCGAAGCTCCATAAAGATACATAACACTACATTTAATTACTTGTAAATTTTTCTGATGTTAAAGAATTTTTTGATGATATACCTTCTTTATTAATTATTTTATATAATGTTTTTAATAAAATCCGTAAATCCAAAAAAAAAGATAAATTGTTGACATACCAAACATCATATTCAAATTTTTGTTCCCAAGATATTGCATTACGCCCATTTACTTGTGCCCAACCTGTTATTCCTGGTTTCACATTATGCCGTTGCATTTGAAATTCATTATATAATGGCAAATATTCAGGTAATAATGGTCGTGGTCCAACTAATGACATATCTCCTTTTAAAACATTCATTAATTGTGGAATCTCATCCAAAGATAATTTTCTAATATTTTTGCCGATAAAAGTTAATCTATATTCATCTGGAAGTAATTTACCATTTTTATCAGTTTTATCATTCATTGTTTTAAACTTTATAATTTTAAATATTTTTCCATTCTTACCCGGGCGTTTTTGGATAAAAAATGGTTTTCCGGAGTTTGTAATAAATAAAAATAAAGTAACAATTATAAATACAGGTAAAAGTATAATAAATACAACTAATGCAAACACTCTATCAAATGTTCCTTTTACAATTCTATACATTCCTTATACAATTATAATATTCTTTTAAAATGAGTTCCCATATCTTCTGTTGCTCATATAAACATACTATACGTTCTCTTGCCTTTTTACCCATTGCATAGCAATCAATCGTTTCATCAGATATTATAGCTTCCATTGCCAAATATAGCGCTTTACTATCTTTTGGTGGTACAATAATTCCTGTTTCATTATGGATTACAATCTCATTTGAACCATTTATATCTGTAACAATGCTACATTTTTCCATAGCACCCGCTTGCAATACAACATTAGGAAAACCTTCTCTGTAACTGGGAAAAACAAAACAGTTAGCAATACTCAGATAAGGTCGCACGTCTGATTGAAAACCAATCATAATTATATTCTCGTTTTTAGCGATTGTATCTTTTGACTTTACTGAGATTGGGTCTCTTTCTTCTTCATAGTCACCAACAAGAAGAAGTTTAATATTTTTTCTTTTCAGTAAAACTTGTTCAAAAGCACTTAACATTTCATTTACTCCTTTGTCTTTTACTAATCTTCCAATATACAAGAATATAAAATCATTAGTTTTAATATTTAATTTTTCTCTAATAATAAGTGATTGATCTTCAAAATATTTTGGCATAAAATAATTGGTATCTATCCCATTAGTACTTCCATTCCCAATGACCTTTACTTTTGATTCATGCGCAATTTTTTCATTAACAATATATTCTGCAAGTTTTTTTGAATTAGGATATACTTGATTGGCACATAAATAAGTTATTTTCTCAATAAATTTATATATTAAAAATTTCAACCCTTTCGATTCCATTAGAGGTAAGCCGGCTACTGTGTGAAGCCTTACTGGTACTTTTGCAAAAAAAGATGCAATCATGCCTACCATTCCTGCTTTTGGTGTATGTGTGTGTACAATTGTAGGTTTCTCTTTTTTTATTAATATATACATCCTTATTATACTCAAAATATCCTTGATAGGACTCGGTTTTCGCTCCATTGGCAGCTCTATGCAGCGAATTCCTTCATTCTTTATTACCTCATCTATTTCAACACCAGGTGCAGATACCCCTATCACTTCAAAATGCTGAGACATAAACTTTAACTGCCCTTTGAGAAGAATTTTTAAGGAGATTGGAACCGTTGTTATTCTTAGCAATTTAATCATAAGTTTTACTACCTTTTATTGTTGGTAAAAAAGGAATTAATGAAAATAAAGCAAAAACAGGTATTGAAAAATGACTATTCCCACTAAAAAAAGCAAAAACAAATGCCACCATATATAAGATAGCAAATATTGCTAGTTCCTTTCTCAATTTCCAATAACTATAAAAACTTAATCCTAAAAAATAGGTATATAGTAACCCACCTAAAACTCCAGAATATAAAAATGCTGAAATTATTGGGTTGTGAGGATAATCACCATCGACTTTTGTTTTAAAAATTTTATGGTAGACTGAAAGGTATTCTAATCTCTTACCAATCATTTTTTCTAAAATACTATATTCCTTAAAATATTTATATGCGAAATGCCATCGAATCAACCTACTTGTATATAGGTCTCTTGTTTGGTCAAGTTTTTCAAGTTTATAATATGCTAATAAGCTATCCTGAGTTATTGTAGCATAATTTTCATCAGCATATTTTCCCAATTTAAAAAACATTCCAGTATGATTTCTTTGTAGTTCTGTTAACTTTAGTTCCTTCTTATTACTATATAAAATATATTTAAAATCAGAAACAAAAAATGAATCCTGTTTAAACTTAGAACCAATGACTAAACTTGCGCAAAGAGATAAACAATCTTCTACTTTAAAAGAATCTTTTACGAAGTATAGTTCGCCAATTTTTTCAGTAGTAAAAAATCTATTTTTTAATTTCGTATAATGTGGTTCTGTCTGTGGATATCTTCCTATTTTATAGAATAGATTATCCGGATGAATATTGGTTTTATATGAAACTACATAAGTTTGATCAGGTATTGTAGGTACTATCTTCATTATAGCTCCATTTCTTCCAGTGGTTTTATATGATGCAAAATTAACTGAAGAACTATCTATATTAGAACGTGCATAAATTCTAAATTTCTGATTAAACACAATTTTATCTTGCATTAAAAATAAGGAATCGATATTCACATTTCTATTATCTGATGGATTATGCTCATTTTTAATAGCTACAATTGTTCTTTCATACAATTCTTTTTTCTCTATTGTATTTTTTTGAGGAGAATTTATAACAAGCTTTGAAAGTTGTTGTCTTTTCCAACTTAAATTAGAAATGATAAGTTCTGGGGAATTAAAATCAATTTCAAATCTAATTTTATCAGCAGTCTCCTTAAGAATGTCTAATACTATTATTTTTTTATATTTATTATTTCGGTCAATACTGATAACAGTATCTTTAATAATGGAATGAAAAGCCTGACTATAAAAATCCAAAAGCCTAAATTGCGGTGTAGATGTTGTTGATGAGTAATCAAAGTTTAAAGTAAAACGAGAACTATCGCTTGCAGGTAAAAAACTTAATAAACGTGAATTATCACCTGAAACTAATGATTTAAAAATAAACGTATTTTTATTTGAATTGTAATCTTCTAGGATGCAGTTCCCAAAACTTATTGGAATAAAAGAGTATTCAAAATCATAATCAACATTATAAGATAAAGGCAAATTGGTTAATTTTGTTTTATTAAAAACAGAGTCAGGAATTCTTTCTGCTTCTGGTATGTAGCTAATTAGTTCATCTTTTGAATCTACAAACAAAGCTAACTCATTGATACTTTTATAAATGTTGTTGGAATCCTTATTATGTTTTATATCATCTATTATTTTACTTTTTGGGATTTGCCCAAAAATAAAAGGAGGTGAGAAAAAACAAACTTTGTCAGGATTTCCTTCAAATATAGAATAATACTTTGCTGCAGTTGCTATAATACTATTAGAAAGAGATGTTGATTTAACATTATAAAGTAAGTAATGTCTAAAATTGTTGTTTATAAAAAGAGTAAGTGATAATGTTAACACTGAGAATACTATAAAAATATAAACCATAATCTGTTTACACTTTGAACGATATTTCTTCAATATTAGTCCTATTAATATTAAGAATACTAAAACTGAAAGTATAATAATTCCCCTACGTGATGATAGTGTTAAGATAATAAAAGTTATTATAACAAGAAAAACATTATACAGTAATACTTTCCATCTTGTTTGATCTTCAGAATAAATGCGATAAACAATAATTATGACAGACATAATAAGATACATGGCTGTCATATTAAAATCGACTTCATTTGAAAATAAATAAAATGTATACTCAGTATTTATTAACTTGTATAATGTAAATGTTATTATAAATGCTATATAAATTAAAAATATGTCAACAAATTTATTTTTAATAAAACTTAGACCCTTATGAATAGAAACCAGGGAAAGAGAAACATAAAGTACTAAGGCAGATAAAATTCGAAAAAGCTCTTTTTCAATTAAACTAGTTTTAGTTTGAGTAAACAAGATAGCAACTATTAAAACTAAAGCAACTATAAATAGCAACCATGCATTTCTAAAACATATTATTATGTTTTCTTTAAGCGTAATAACTGAAAAATTAACTAAATAAAAAACTCCAAATATCATTAAAGAGATTCCTGATATGAAAAATTGAAATGGTAAAAATGCCCTAAAAATCAATGATAATGATGAAATAATTGGCAATATATAAAAGAAAACTTGGTATTTATTTATTATTTTCTGCATTTAAATTGGAATGAATTATTTACATTGAAAATTTAGTTTGTAATTTGCTTTTTTCAATCATTTCATTTGACTTATACTTTGTTTAATTTGATGATAAACAATAGCTCATTCTTAACAAGCGATATGCTTTCCATTAAAATATTATAATTAGAAACTAAATCTGTAATTAGATTAGACCTTCTATACACTATAAACTTTTACTTTTTATTTTTTTTCACCTCATCGAATGCCGATACTGGAGATGAAAAATTACGACACATTTCTTAATTGTCCTTTTGATAAATCCAACAAATAATTTGATACTGTTTAATTTTTACTATTTTTTTCACAGAGTAAAATTTAAAAGATAAAAATTATGTTCATCTTTGCCAAACCACCCTATTCACATAATCTATATATGAAAGAATAATTCGGATCACTTTCTCAGAAACATTGGGCATTGAATAATCAGAAACTAAACGTAAAGTTCTATCTTTTCCTCTTTTTTGTTTATCTAAAATAGCTAGACCTTGCATTATTCTATCCTCTGACATTCCAACCATCATTACTGAAGATTCCTCCATTGCTCCTGGTCTTTCGTGAGCTTCTCTAATATTTAAAGCAGGAAAATTTAAAATTGAAGACTCTTCCGAAATTGTCCCACTATCTGACAACACTGCTTTTGCATATAATTGAAGATTATTATAATCTGAGAATCCCATTGGTTTCATTAATTTTACTAATGGATTAAATACTACATTTTTCTCTTCAATCATTTTTCTTGTCCGTGGATGTGTAGAAACAATAACTGGATACTTATATTTTTCTGCAATAGCATTTAACAAGTTTACTAATCCATAAAAATTAGTATCTGATGAAATATTTTCTTCTCTATGTGCTGATATAATAAAATATTTCTCCTTTTCTAAGCTAAGTTTGTTTTGTATGTCTGATTTCTCTATTTTATTTAGATAAGCATTTAAAACCTCATACATTGGGCTACCTGTTTTAATCGCTCTATCTGCCGGTATTCCTTCTCTAAGCAGATATTCCCTAGCTATATCACTATATGTTAAGTTTATATCACTAATATGATCTACTATCTTTCGATTTGTTTCCTCCGGTACACGTTGATCAAAATACCTATTACCAGCTTCCATATGAAAAATAGGTATTTTTCTTTTCTTTGCTGCAATTGCACATAAACAAGAATTAGTATCACCTAAAACTAAAAATGCATCAGGTTCTACATCGTCTAAAATAGGATCAATATTAATTAATATCTGACCAGCGGTTGATGTTGTATTTCCCCCAGCTGCATTAAAAAAATAATCAGGTTTTCTTAATCCCAAATCTTTAAAAAATATCATAATCATAATTTTGACCTGTGTGAACAAGAATATGTTCGATACATTCCATTTGATCTAGTTTTAACATTACTTGAGAAAGTCTTATGATTTCCGGTCTTGTACCTACTACAGTAAGAACTTTAAGTCTTTTCATATTAATAATTTATCAATAAAATAATTTAAGTAAAATCTGTTTCTTTTACATTTTCCTATAACACTTTTTCAAAAAAATCATCATTAATTTCATTTGTTTCAAATTCGTTTTGATATAAACTTAATTGATGAAAGAGATGTGTTTTTATAAATCCTGCTTGCACTTTAATTTCAATTTAAATCATTTAAATCGCTAAAATATTTATGAATATTATTCAAAATTTAAATTATTCATTCTTTGACAACTCATCTTTAATATAACCAAGGGAAAGAAGTTTTTTCTTAATTTCCACAATAGATAGTCGATAAGTATTATGGGAATTATAATCATCAGATGACGATGTTTTTACATCACCATCAGTAAAATAATTATTATAGTTTAAATCTCTATTATCCGCAGTTATTCTATAAAAATCTCCCATGTCTTCAGCTCTCATCATTTCCTCCCGAGTGCAAAGCGTCTCATATAATTTTTCGCCATGCCTTGTCCCAATAGTTTTAATTTCGTTATTTGCACTCATAATTTCTTTCACAGCTTGTGCTAAATCACCAATTGTAGATGATGGAGCCTTTTGAACAAATAAATCTCCTTGTTTGCCATTATTAAAAGCAAACAACACTAAATCTACAGCTTCATCCAAAGACATTAAAAAACGTGTCATATTAGGATCTGTAATTGTCATTGGTTGTCCTGACTTTATTTGATTAATAAATAAAGGAATTACAGATCCTCTGGATGCCATAACATTTCCATATCGTGTACAGCAAATAGTAGTTTCATCTTCAGGTACATTTCTCGACTCTGCGACTATAACTTTCTCCATTAAAGCTTTAGAAATCCCCATTGCATTTATTGGATAAGCAGCCTTATCAGTACTTAAACACACTACCTTTTTTACCTTTTTATTTATTGCGGAACGAATAACATTAGCTGTACCAATTACATTGGTTTTAGTAGCCTCTAACGGAAAAAATTCACAAGATGGTACTTGTTTTAAAGCAGCGGCATGAAATACAAAATCCACTCCACGAATAGCATTATCAATACTATCAGGATTTCGCACATCTCCAATGTAGAATTTTAACTTAGAATTTTGATAATAATTACGCATATCGTCTTGTTTCTTCTCATCTCTCGAAAAAATTCTTATTTCTTTTATTTTCGAATCCAAGAATCTTTTTAACACAGCATTTCCAAAAGAACCTGTACCACCAGTTATTAGTAAAATTTTATTCTCAAACATTCTTTTATTTCTTATAGTTATAATACTCTCTTAGCGCTTTATCTTTTTCCTTTCCACTTAAGTGTCCAAACCCTAATGATTCATTTTTTAATTTCTCAAAATATTCATCAGCAGTTTTTATAACTCTAGCCGGATTGCCAACAACTAATGAATTATCAGGAATATCTTTAGTGACAACAGAACATGCCCCAATAACAACATTATTCCCTATATTTACTCTTGGTAAAATTACTGTATTAATTCCAATAAATACATTATTACCAACCATAATTGGTTTTGATATCTCTAATGTTGGTTCCCGTTTTCTAAAGGGAAGAGCTCCACCGTCATGAGTAATGAAAGCAACATTATGAGTTATATGAACGTTCTTTCCTTATGGAATCATCCAAGGTTCTGAATCCCAGCGAATAGTACCATAAAGCTTGAGCTCTTCATCAATAAAATTGACACCTACTCTCTTAGAATATTTAAGAGGAGCCATCCTTATCTCAAGCCTGTTTCTTAATGCTTTTACAAGTCTAAATAATTTCATAAATTATTTTTTTAATTTAACCAACAATCCTTTAGATATTAATAATCTTACTATTTAAATATAACTTTTTAACTTTAATTAATACAGACGGAATAATAATTACTAAATAAAATATTGCGCCAACCCAGGGAATGGTTTCAATCCCATAAATATTTGACAAAATAAACTTTAAAGGTAAACTAATAGCAAAATATATAAAGAATATAATTACCTGATATCTAATAATATTAGCAGCATTTAATACCATAAAATACGGTGAAATAAAAGAAAGCAATAACTGCATGAAGCCCATACCAATTAATAAAACTTTAGAATAACTAAAATTACTATTAATCCAAGCTTTTAATATAAAATCAGAAAATAGCAATAGAAAAGCAATGGCGAAAATTGAAATTCCAATAGATATAATAGAAATGCGGCGGGTATTTTTTTTTACCCAGTTTATTTCTCCCTTAGCAAATGCTTCGCTAGAAGCTGCCCACATTGGTGTACTAATCATAACGCAAGCAATACTTATTAAACTAGCCAACTTAAAAAGTATAGCATAAGTTCCTGATTCTTCCAAACTACTAGTTCTGGCTACAATGAAATTATCTAAAGCTAAACTTAAAGTTGTAAATATTGATAATATTAAGAATAATAGACCTGTTTTTAGTAAGGAAAAAGCCATTTTTTTATTAAAATACTTAAATGTTGGACTAAGTACCTTTCGCTCCTTTCTAAAATAATAAATTAGATTAGCAAACGATACTATTGCAATTGCTGAAGATGCTCCCCAAACCATTGCCAACTTTCCTGCGTCAGCTTTAATTGTTACATAAATTAGAACCAAGCTTATTATTGCTGCCATAGATGACCATATATTACTTTTATAACCTTCTTGCAAAGCCAACTGCGTTCTGGTCACTATACTCAAAGGGATGGACAATAACTTCGGTAAAACTACAGCCAAGACTACACCTGAAGCTAAAATAATAGCTTCCTTAGTATTTGCATTCATTACCTCTCCCCATTTAATAAATTTAAAAATACTAAGAAATATAATATTAAACAGCAATGTTACTCCAATCAGCATATAAAAGGTGCTGGCTATCATTTCTTTACTTTTTTTAATATCATTTTTCCCATACGCATTTCCTAACATTGTTCTTAATCCATTACCCAAACCTAAATCAGCAAAATTAAATAATGAAAAAAAGGATATTATTGCCACCCACAAACCATATAATTCCGGACCAAGATAATTATATGATAATTTAACAGTTATCAAAGGTATTGAAGCTCCCAGCACTTTAGCTATAACAGATGTTATTGCAGTTAAAGCCATTCTCCTATACCTTTCTTGTGACCTTCCTTCTCTTGTTGATGTATCAAAAGGCTTTCTAAAGGCCAAAAAAAGTAAATTTTTAAACTTATTTAATGTTTTCTTCACACTTTGATAAATTGTTTAGATAATAAATAACAAAGACAATAACAAAAGGGAAACGATAACTATAGGTGGCTGGTAAGGCTAGTTCAAAAGAAAAGATAATAAATAATATAAACCAAATATAACGAACATTAATATTACGTACTAAAAAATTATATAATCTTGTATAAATAATTATTATCAAAGGGAAACTTCCCATTGTTAAATATACAATATATCCAGAATCACTATATCCAATTTTCATATTATCAAAAATACAAAACCCTATACCCATTGAACTCAATATTATCTTAAAATTATTTTTAAAAGAACCACCATCAATTAAGTATCTCGCTATCAATCCATTTGTGTCACTCTGTGTAATAAATTTATACCTTTCCCATAGTGTTTCCCACATATTAAATATGACAATAATAATTATTCCTAAAATTGAAAATAAAACTATGGGTTTTTTTCTTAAAAGCCATAGCAACATAATTGTCATAATTATACCATAAACCAAACTAGAATTTGAAGTTAAAAAAACAGTAAAAAAAACAGTAAATCCACAATATATGTAGAATCGCATTAGGCCAGTTCTAATTGCTGTTACATAACTTAAGTAAAACATTATTATATAAAAGTAAGATGCCCAGGTATGAACACCAAAACTCATAACTGTTTTCTTATAATAAAAAGTATATTCTAAGGCTTTCTCATAATATTGAGAGTAATTATTTATAGTAAATTCCTTTATAAAATCACTTCCTAATAAAATCAAGATATTCCAAATTAACATTGCAATAAAGAAAATATCTAAAAGTCTTCTCATATATCTTTGAGAAATTTTATAATCATTAATTTTAAAAGATGTAAGATAGATCAATGATAATACAGGAGCAATTCTATATATAGAAAGTCGTGCATCATTATTTCGTATTAAAGTAAAAATCGTTATACTTCCAACATATATAATAATAAAAACCAATCCTCTTATAAAAAGATTATAATTTATTCGATTAAATAATCCAACATATGATATATATATAACAATTATTATCCAAACTGTCAGAGTCCATATTATACCAAATATCTCTGAATTATGAGAAGTTGGAATAAAAGTAAACATAATCAATGCTAAAAGTGGAATTAATTTTCTTCCAAATTCCTTAATATTTTCGCTATTAATCCCAAACTTAAAATTCATCTAACTTTTTCCTTATGCTTTATTATATAAAGATTCGAGCATTTTCTTTAAATCTGATGAATAAATTCTATAGTCAAAACTTCTTTCAGCTTCTTTTCTTGCTTCTATTCTCAATTGTTTATGATCATTATAATTTTGATTAAGAAGTTGTTTAAAAATATTTAATAAATAATCCACTGAATTTTCTTCTAGAAAATATCCATTAACACTCTCTTTTAGATACAATTCAATATCACCTGTTTTATTAGTTATTACAGGTGTACCTGCCATCATGCTTTCTGCTAACTTTGTTGGAAAGCCAGCTTCATTAGATCGTTTTTGTGGTCTTATAAAAATGCTATAATCAGCATTCTTATAAATATCATGAATTTCTGGTTGGGGAACTTTCCCCTTTATATTAACACAATCAGAAACAGAATCTAATAACTCTGTGTTATTAGAAATATTTTTCAGTACCGTATCTTTTGTTGATCCATAAATATTATATTCTATTTTGGTCCTTTCCTTACCTAGTTTTTTTAAAGCTAAAAATATATTTTCAAATTTTTCTTTATGTGTCCCAGAAAAACCAATTTGCACAATAACTAATTTTTTATTGTTTGTTTCTAATGAATAATCATTATTTTGTACATCAAGAATAGTAGGAATTCTAATTACATTTTGAGTAAATGATTTAAAATATTGTTGTAGATACCTACTAATTGCTATAACACCATCAGATTTTACATATTCACTTTGTATAACTCTATTATAAATTATATTATACGGATTAAATTTACCTAATCTTCTAGAGTTAGTATCATACCATTCTCCAATTTCCAAAACACATGGAATTCCTTTCTCTTTGCAAATCGACCTCATTCTCGAAAAGCGATCATAACAGTTTCCTAATATAACTATATCAACATTATGAGTAGAAATATATTTACGAAAAATTGAGACAGAGAATATTGTGCACTTTATCCTATTTAATGGTGATGGTACGTTAGTAAGAACCTGATAAGAGACATGTTCAAACTGAAATATTTTATTTCTACTCACATTATTCTGAAAAGAATAATCACTAATAATATGTAGTTTATAACCTAATGAATAAAACAATCTTGCAAAATTCTGAAGTCTAGAAGAATATGCTCCACCATAAGGAAATATAGCTGGAGATATATAGAGTAATGATTTCATTTATTAATCTTTTTTGTTTTAAAATGATTGATCAAAAAAGCCTTCTTTTTATAATATGAAAACCCTTTAAGTTCTAATCCATCTAATAAGACTTGATCCTTATATTCTTCAATTCTTTTTATCTTCTTAGCTGGAACACCTGCATAGACCCATCCACTTTCTAGTTTTTTTGATACAATACTTCCTGCCCCTATAATGATATTATCTTCGATTATAACTCCTGGTAAAATAATGCATTTATCCCCAATAAAAACATTATTACCTATTTCAATCTTTTTTATCACATCTAATTTTGGATATTCTTCCCTAAATACCCAAATACCTCCATCATGCGTTATAAAGGAACTATTTGTAATACTTACATGATTTCCAATACTAATTAAATATGGCTCTGTACTAAAACCTACTTTTCCAACAAATCTACAATTTTCACCTACTATCACTCCTATCTTTCTAGCAGCTTTTATTGGGTTCAACTTATAGTGTATTAAATAACGTAACTTTACTAAAATGTTAACAATTTTCTTGATCATATTTAAAAACTTTTGAATAAAACTCTAAATACCAATTAGATACGCTATTTATATCATATCCCTTTTCTTGTATTAAATTATAAGTTAATTGTCTATCAATTATATTAGCTTGTTTAATAATTATTTCACTCCATACTTTTGGTTTATCTTTTATTGAGCAATAAGTTATTAAATTTGTTAATTCTATTTCTTTTGTAATCGAATCAGAAATAACACAAGGTAATCCGGCTGCCTGGGCTTCCAGAACAACTCCAGGAAATCCTTCATAAATAGATGGAAAAATCAAAATATCTATAACTTGCAAAAGATCTGGAATGTCATTTCTAATACCAGTAAAAATAACGGAATCAGACAAACCTAGAGCATCGACCTTTTTCGTAATTTTATTTCTCAACTCCCCTTCTCCGACTAACATCAGTTTTGCTGTTGCTCTAATCTCTTTTACTTCTTTAAAAATATCAATTAAGAAATCATGGTTTTTGGGATATCTAAAACTACCTACATGTCCAAGTACTAAATTATTACTCAAATCTAGGGATTTTCTTAATTCTAAACGTCGTTGCACATTATAACTATATTTTTTAGCATCAATAGCATTTGGAATTATTTTCACATTCTCTTTATTCATCGCTTTTTCTCCAAACTCACTTAATGCTGCAAGTTTTGAAACAGCTAACAAATAATTTGCTGAGTACTTTGCCAATTTTGCTAATAATGCTCTTATTTTATTGCTTTTCTGTGCACTTCTGGCATGGGCTATTCGTATCGGTACATTATTTTTTTTTGCAGATCTAAGATAAATAAAAGCAGTTGTTGTTATATGCCCATGAACAATTTTATATTCAGGGTTTGTTTTAAAAAAAATATCCCATGCTTTTTTATATTCTAATAAATTTTTTCCATTAAATCGAGGAAAAACAAAAATCCTTCCACCTAATTTTCTAACTTCATTTGAATAATAACACTCTTGTTCGGTATGAATTGCAAAATCAAATTGTATTTTACTTTTATCTATAGCTCGATAGACATCCATAGTGCGACTCTCTGCTCCACCATTGTTCAATCTCCCAAGAACATGCAATACTCTTATGGGGCTTTTCATTATAAATTATCCTTATACCAATTTATTGCTTCAGTAATTCCATCTTGAAAACTCCATTGGGGATTATATCCAAGCATTTTTTTAGCCTTCGTTATATCTGCATTGCTATGTTTAATATCACCTGGTCTATCTGGTACAAAAACAGGTTCAATATCTTTATTAAGAGCTTTAGTTAATGCATAATATATATCAATTAAATATTCCCTGCCTCCAAAAGCAATATTAAAAGCTTCTCCAGATGCAGAAGACGGTGCCATACAGGCTTTTAAGTTTGCTTCAATTACATTTTCTATATATGTAAAGTCTCTACTTTGTTTTCCATTACCATTAATCGTTGGCTGTTTGTCATTTAACAATAGTTTAATGAACTTTGGAATAACTGCTGCATAAGCTCCATCTGGATCCTGTCTTTTACCAAAAACATTAAAATATCTCAAACCATAAGTATCAAGTTTATAAAGTTTACTGTACAACCTTGCATATTCTTCATTTGTCTTTTTTGTCAAAGCGTAAGGTGATAATAAATTACCTTCAGTACCTTCTTTTTTTGGTAAATTAGGCTCATCACCATATACGGATGAACTTGATGCATAAATAAATTTCTTTACATTATTTTGCCGTGCAGCTTCTAGCATATTTAACTGACCTTTAATATTTACCTCTTCATAAAAAAGTGGCATTTCAATACTTCTAGGAACACTACCCCAGGCCGCTTGATGCAAGACATAATCCACTCCTTTTACAGCTTTTTCGCAATCTTCGTAATTACGTATATCACCTTCAATCAGAGTAAAATTTGGATTTTTTAAAAACGAAATAATATTTTCTCTTTTACCGGTCGAGAAATTATCAAAACAAACAACTTTGTTTTCATATTTTAACAACTCTTCACATAAGTTTGAACCTATAAATCCAGCCCCACCTGTAATTAGAATTTTTTTATTTTTAAGATTTCTTTCAACCATTACAAATTCCAATTTTTAAGTTTTTATTTAAATTATATAAAATAATTATTTCCCAATGGCTTTTACATTAAATCCTATTTCAATTAATTTTCTATGATCGAGAATGTTCCTTCCATCAAATATAAAGGCAGGTTTCATCATGTTATCATAAATCTTTTGCCAATTGTAGGTTTTAAATTCATCCCATTCGGTTAATATGGCAATAGCATGAGCATCTTTACATGCTTCGTAAGGATCTTTTGTTGGTTCAAGTAATTCTCTGTTTTCTTGTTCGGTTCTGGAATTAAGATAATCAATATCTGCAAACATTTGTTCGTGCTTAACTTTTGGATCGTACACCGAAATTATTGCCCTGTCTTCCATCAAGATATCAGCAACATACATGGCAGCAGTTTCGCGGGTATCATTGGTGTCTTTTTTAAATGCCCAACCCAGGAAGGCTATTTTTTTGCCAGAAACTGTATTAAATAATGATTTAATGATATTATCTGCAAAACGTCTTTTTTGATAGTCATTCATTATGATAACCTGTTCCCAGTAACTTGCAACTTCCTGCAAACCAAGGCTTCTGCATATATATACAAGATTCAGAATATCTTTTTGAAAACATGAACCACCAAAACCTACCGATGCTTTTAAAAATTTAGGGCCAATTCTGCTATCTGCACCAATTGCCCTGGAAAGTTCTTCAATATTTGCTTCTGTCTTTTCACATAATGCAGATAAGGAGTTTATTGAAGAAACTCGTTGTGCAAGAAATGCATTTGCTGTTAATTTTGATAATTCCGATGACCACACATTGGTTTGTAAAATTCGTTCTTTAGGTAACCAATGAGCATATATTTCTGTTAATGCATCCATAGCTTTTTGGCCATCAACAGTTTGCTCTCCGCCAATTAATACTCTGTCAGCGTTATGTAAGTCGTTAATAGCTGTTCCTTCAGCTAAAAATTCGGGATTTGATAAAATTTGAAATTTAACCCCGTTTCCTGTATTATCTAAAATAGATCTTAATGTTTCTGCAGTACGAACCGGAAGTGTTGATTTTTCAACAACTATTTTATCGGTTTTGGCAACTTGTGCTATTTGTCGTGCGCATAATTCAATATATTTCAAATCTGCTGCCATTCCTTTACCAACCCCGTATGTTTTTGTCGGAGTATTTACCGAAATAAAAATCATATCAGCTTCATCAATAGCTTTTTCAATTTCTGTAGAAAAGAAAAGATTTCTTCCTCTTGCTTCGCTAACTACTTCTTTTAATCCCGGTTCATATATCGGGAGTTTATTCAAGTCTGAATCATTCCAATCGGCAATACGTTGTTTATTAATGTCAACAACAGTTACTTTAATCTCCGGGCATTTTTGGGCTATAACAGCCATAGTTGGGCCTCCAACATAACCTGCACCAATACAACAAATATTTGAAATTTTTTTCATCAAGATTTAGTTAATATTGACATTACAAACTCCAATAATTCAATTTTTTAATTTTATTCCTGTAAACCCCTTTTACATCAACAAACAATGCCTCATCAGAAGTTATTGATTTAAAATAATCTTCGGTTAAATCTTTGTATTTGTCATGACTAACGGCAGCTATAACTACATCATAGTTTTTACCAATACTTTTTGCCATTTCAAATTGATATTCTTCTTTTACTTCGTGATGATCGGCATAAGGATCAACCACGTCAACAGCAACACCATACGAAAGTAGTTCCCTGTAAACATCCACAACTTTTGAGTTACGAATATCACTCACGTCTTCTTTAAAGGTTACACCCATAATAAGTACTTTTGAATTCTGAATGTGCTTCCCTGCTTTTACTAATTTTTTAACAATCTGTTTGGCAATATAGCCACCCATGGAGTCATTAATAAATCTGCCTGAATTGATCATTTGAGCATGATAACCCAATTCTTTGGCTTTGTGGAGTAAGTAGTAAGGATCAACTCCAATACAATGCCCTCCAACCAGGCCTGGAAAGAATTTTAAGAAATTCCATTTTGTTCCGGCTGCTTCTAACACTTCGAACGTATTAATTCCCATTCGATTAAATATAATTGAAAGCTCATTCATAAATGCAATATTGATATCGCGCTGGGTGTTTTCAATAATTTTTGATGCTTCGGCAACTTTAATTGAACTTGCTCTATGAACACCTGCTTTAATTACCAATTCGTATGTTTTGGCAATATTCTCTGCCGATTCAGAATCGCATCCTGATGTTACTTTAACAATGGATGTAAGTGTATGCACTTTATCTCCCGGATTTATACGCTCTGGAGAAAAACCAACTTTAAAATCTTTAATGTATTTTAATCCCGATAAACGTTCTAGAACAGGAACACAATCTTCTTCTGTACAGCCTGGATAAACAGTTGATTCATATACTACATAGTCGCCTTTCTTTAATACCTTACCAACAGTTTCGGATGCTTTGATAACAGGTGTTAAATCAGGTAAATTATGATCGTCAATAGGTGTAGGAACAGCAACAATATAAAACTGTGCTTCACGTAAATCTTCAATATTGGCAGTAAATTTAACATCACAATTATTAAATGCATCAGATTCAAGTTCTCTGCTGGGATCAATTTTATTTTTCATCATTTCAACCCTTTCAGGTTTGATGTCGAATCCAATAACAGATATTTTTTTTGCAAACTCTAATGCAATTGGTAAACCAACGTATCCAAGACCAATTACAGCCAATTTTGATTCTTTTTTAACTAATTTGATATACATAATTTTTATATTTTTTATTACACTTTATTCTTGCAAAATGGGTGATAATTTCCTTTTATCCCTATTGGATTAGAATTACGAATAGTATAAACCGTTTGTATTGATTTCTTTGTTTCTTCCAGTCCAAATCCATTTCCTTTTAAAATTTGCTGATAGGATAAGGAATGTAAATCTGTAAAACCACCACTAAACTCAATTTCATTTCCTTCAACAGTAATAGAACGAAATGTTCTCTGGCCTTTATCTTTAATTTCTTTAGGAATATCATTAAAATCGACACTTAGAAACCAGCGTACATTAGCATTTTTAAGTTTCAGGTACCCTGCTGCTTTTGATGGTGTTGAAATATTAACAATATTTTCCATAACATCACCAAAAATCCATGTAAGCATATCGAAGAAGTGAACACCAATATTCGTAGCAACACCTCCTGATTTATGAATGTCTCCCTTCCAGGAAATAAAATACCATTTACCCCGTGAAGTAATATAAGATAAATCTACATCGTATATTTTATCTTTTGGCCCTTCATCTATTTTTTTCTTTAATTCTATTATTGAAGGATGCAGGCGCAATTGCAGTATATTATTTACTTTTCTCCCTGTTTCTCTTTCAATTTCCTGTAAAGCATCAATATTCCAGGGATTTAACACGACAGGTTTTTCACAAATAGCATCGGCTCCATGTCTAAGTGCAAAGCGAATATGTGAATCGTGTAGGTAGTTTGGTGTACATATACTGACAAAATCAATTTTAGTACCTAATCTTTTAAGCTTATCAATATGTCTGTCGAATCGTTCGTATTCAGTGAAGAAGTCAGAATCAGGGAAATAACTGTCAATTTTACCTACACAATCGAATTTATCTAAGCTTGCAACAAGCCTGTTGCCAGTATCTTTTATTGCTTTTAAGTGTCTTTCGGCAATATACCCGGCAACTCCAATTAATCCAAAATTCTTATATGTATTCATTGAAAATATTTAAAAATCAAACAAAAATATTAAATATTATTTATTTAGCTTGGTAACAAAATCATTTTTTAAAAAGTATTTTTGTTTGCTTTCGGGACAAATGGCAATCCCTTCATCGTTAAATATGAGTTTATGGCCATATTCGCTCATCCAACCTGTCTGCCTGCCAGGGTTTCCAACTACAAGTGCATATGGCTTAACATTCTTGGTTATAACTGTTCCTGCACCAATAAAAGCATATTCGCCTATTGTGTTTCCACAAACTATTGTTGCATTTGCACCAATAGATGCACCTTTTTTTACAAGAGTAGTTTCGTATTTATCTTTCCTGATAACAGCACTTCTTGGATTTGTAATGTTTGTGAAAACCATTGACGGGCCCAAAAAAACATCATCTTCACATATAACCCCGGTATATATTGAAACATTATTCTGAACTTTAACCCTGTTGCCTATAACAACATCGGGCGATATAACAACATTCTGACCAATATTGCATAAATCACCAATCCTGCAATTTGTCATGATATGCGAAAAATGCCATATTTTAGTTCCATCACCAATCTGGCATCCCTCATCAATTACTGCTGTTTCGTGAGCAAAATAATTCATTATTTCAATTTTATAAATTCAATAATTGCATTTGCAATATATTCTTGTTCATTTCTGGTTAATTCTGTATGAATAGGTAATGAGAGAACAGTTTTTGATAACATTTCTGTAACTGTGAAACTCTCCCCTTTATTATAATATTGATATCCTTTTTGTTTATGTAAAGGTACAGGGTAGTATATCATTGTAGGAATACCTTTTTCAATTAAATATGCTTGCAATTTACTCCTTTCAATAGATTCGCCCAGTATTACAGTGTATTGATGATACACATGGGTTGATTTATTAAATATTTTTGGAATACTAATCCCTGGTACGTTTTTTAATAATTCGTCGTATATTATAGCTGCATTTTGTCGTGCTTTACAATAACTATCAAGATATTTGAGTTTAACATCGAGAATTGCTGCCTGTATTGCATCTAACCGTGAGTTGCATCCGATAATATCATGGTGGTATTTAACTGATTGCCCGTGATTAGCGATCATCATACACTTTTTTGCTATTTCATCATCTTGAACAAACATAGCGCCACCATCACCAAAACAACCCAGGTTCTTTGAAGGGAAAAATGAAGTTGTTCCAATATGCCCTATGGTTCCTGCAAATGCTTTCTTCCCATTTGAAAAAGTATATTCAGCGCCAATAGCCTGAGCTGTATCTTCAATTACAAAAAGATTGTATTTTGAAGCAATATCCATAATTTGTTCCATATCTGCACATTGGCCATATAAATGGACAGGAACAATTGCTTTTGTTTTCGGACTTATTTTATTTACAATCTGATTTACATCAATTGTAAAATATTCAGGGTGAACATCAACAAATACAGGTTCCAGCCTTAATAAGGCAATTACTTCGGCTGTAGCCACATAGGTATGAACAGGGAGAATAACTTCGTCGCCAGGTTCAAGGCCAAGAGCCATTAAAGCAATTTGTAAGGCATCGGTTCCATTGGCACAAGGTACAACATGTATCCCGCCCAGGTATTTTGAAAGGTTATCCGAGAATTCGTTAACCTTCGGCCCATTAATAAAAGCTGTATGATCAATTACATCCTGAATAGCTGCGTTAATCTCGTTTTTAATTTTCTCGTACTGGCCTTTAAGATCAACCATTTGAATTTTATTCATCGAATGATTTTTAATTGTCAATCTATTTCGCGTAATTAATAGCCCTGGTTTCGCGAATAACAGTAATTTTTATCTGACCTGGATAAGTCATCTCGTTTTGAATTTTTTGTGAAATTTCAAAGGATAATTTTTCGGCATCAGCATCAGTAACTTTATCGCTTCCAACGATTACTCGAAGTTCTCTGCCTGCCTGAATGGCGTAGGTTTTCATAACACCAGGATACGATAATGCAAGTTCTTCCAGGTCTTTTAATCGTTTGATGTAAGATTCAACTACTTCGCGTCGGGCACCGGGACGAGCACCTGAAATAGCATCACAAACCTGGATAATAGGCGATAAAAGCGATGTCATCTCTATTTCGTCGTGGTGAGCACCAATTGCATTACAAACTTCAGGTTTTTCCTTGAATTTTTCGGCAATTTTCATACCCAGAATCGCGTGTGGTAATTCTGGTTCATCATCGGGTACTTTGCCAATATCATGTAATAATCCGGCTCGTTTTGCTAATTTAGGATTTAACCCAAGTTCAGAGGCCATAATTGCCGAAAGGTTTGCCACTTCGCGTGAATGTTGCAAAAGATTTTGTCCGTATGAAGAACGGTATTTCATTTTACCTATTAATCGTATAATCTCGGGATGTAAACCATGAACACCTAAGTCGATAGCAGTACGTTTTCCTACTTCAACTATTTCTTCTTCAATTTGTTTCTGTGTTTTTTGAACTACTTCTTCTATGCGTGCCGGGTGAATTCGTCCATCGGTAACCAGTTGGTGTAATGCAAGACGTGCAATTTCGCGACGAACAGGATCGAATGCAGAAAGAATGATTGCTTCAGGAGTATCGTCAACAATAATTTCAACACCTGTAGCAGCTTCAAGGGCACGAATATTTCTTCCTTCACGGCCAATGATTCTTCCTTTTATTTCGTCGCTGTCAATATTAAATACTGTAACCGAATTTTCGACAGCAGCTTCGGTTGCAACACGTTGAACTGTTTGAACAACAATTCGTTTTGCTTCTTTGTTGGCAGTCATTCGTGCTTCTTCCATGATCTCGTTAATTTGTGACATGGCTTCCGTTTTTGCTTCAGCTTTCAATGATTCGATGAGCTGTTCTTTTGCTTCATCAGCCGAAAGTCCTGAAATTGTTTCAAGGTGCTCAACCTGCTGTTTATGAAGTCGTTCAAGTTCTTCGGTTCGTTTTTCTACCAGGTCAATTTGTACTTGCAGGTTTTCACGAATTGCTTCTACTTCTTTCTTTTTTCGTTGAGTTTCTTCTATTCGTTGTGAAAGAGCGAGATCTTTTTGTTTAAAACGGTTTTCAGCCTGAACCAGCTTGCTGGAACGTTCGTTTATCTCTTGCTCATGTTCTGCTTTTAACTGTAAGAATTTCTCTTTGGCCTGAAGTATTTTATCTTTTCGAATAACTTCAGCTTCAGCTTCAGCATCTTTTACAATTCGTACACTTTTTGCTTTTAAGGCTTTATCCCAGATAAAATAGGAAACTAAACCTCCGATAAGCAAAGCAGAAGCAGCAATAATTACTGAAATTATTGCTATTGAAAATGCTCCTATTATTGTTGAAATGATCATAAAATTTTAATTTTAATAGTTTATAAAAAACCCGCATTGCTTTCTGGAATTCTTAGAAACCCCAAGTGACATGGGTGGAACCGCTATCTGATTTCGGCCTTCCACCGTTCCCTAAGGAAATCCCGACGAATCGGAATTGAGGCCTGCCCTAGATCAAATAAGCTTTGCTCCAATTTGTAAAGTGTTGAGTTTCACAGACATTAAAGAAACAATGCGGGCAATACTTTTTATTTAAAGAACGTTTAGTTTACTCTTTTAAAAAATTCATCAAGTTCCTCATTCAAATCCTTTATTTCATCTGCCACAGGTGATGCTTCAAAATTTGTTTCGCATTCAATCACCTTAATTACATATTGCAATGCTGCCATAGCTAAAAAATCCTGAACATCTTTATCGGTATATCGTTGCTTATATTGCAACACCTTATCATTAATCATTTTGGCCGCCTTGCGGATTTTTTCTTCGTCTCCCCTGTCAATTTTTAAAGGGTAATATCTGTCAGCAATATTAACCTTTATTGATAATTTATCTTCCATTATCTAATCAGATTCTATCTGTTCAAAAGAGCAATACATTTGTCAATCTCCCGCACTATCCTGTTTATCTTTATTTTAGCATCGTGAGTTTCTCCTGTCGTTGCTAAAATACTTTTTGCTAATTTAAGCTTATTATATTTATTTTTCAAAAACTCTATTTCTGCTTCTTTATTTTTTAGTGTTTCTTTTAATTCGTTTTCCTGTTGATGTAACTTTTTGTTTTCTTCCTGAAGATTGTTGTACAATGAAATAACTTTAGAAACTTTTTGTTTCAAGCTAATTGCAACCTGTTTTTGTTCTTCTGCCATAATACATCAAATAAATCGCAAAATTAACATAGCTTAAACAAAATCAAAAAATATTACATCTTATTTTTATAAAACAAATTTAATTTTAGTTTTGTTGTTTGAAAAAGCTATTTAATTCAAATTACCTGTATAAATTTAGTTAAAAATAATGCAATTAAAAAAACTCATTCTACTTTTTTCCTTTATATTTTCTAATTATTTTATCTATAGCCAATTAAATTATAAAGAGATTCCATTTCGCCCGCCTGTTGATTTTCCAATATTTTTAGCTGGTAATTTTGGAGAAATTCGAGCTGAACATTTTCACGCCGGAATAGATATTAAAACTCAGGGTGTGGAAGGAAAAAATGTGTATGCGATTTACGATGGGTACATATCCCGTATAAAAATTTCGGCAAATAACTATGGGAAAGTAATTTATATTGATCACCAGAATGGTTATACTTCTGTATATGGACATTTAAGTAGTTATAGCGATAAAATAAATGATTTTATTAAAAATCTTCAATATAAAAATCAGCAATTCGAAGTCGAATATTTCCCCAATAAAGGCGAATTTCCTGTAAAACAGGGGGATATCATTGGTTATTCTGGAAATACAGGCAGTTCAAGTGGCCCGCACTTGCATTTCGAAGTTCGTGAAACAAACGAACAAGTACCAGTGAATCCATTATTCTATAATTTTTTAATAGAAGATAAAATTACTCCCGTGTTTTATACTTTGGCTTTATACCCTTTATCCGGGAATAGTTTAATTAATAACTCGAACATATCACAATATTTTACGATTAATGGTAAAAATGGTAAATCAATAATTCCTGATACAATAGTTGTTTCGGGAAAGTTCGGGTTAGGTGTTGAACTCTATGACTTTTTAAATAATTCGAAGAATCCTTGTGGTATTTATTCATTAACAATTAAACTTGATACCCATGTTGTTTATGTTCATGCTATTGATAAAGTTCCATTTTCCGAAACAGGATATGTAAAAAGCCATATTGATTATGCAGAAAGAGTAAATTCAAAAAAAACAATTCAAAAAACATTTATATCGCCCAATAACCATCTTTCTATTTATAAATCGGTAATAAATAATGGTGTTTTCGAGTTTTTTACAGATACAACACACAAGATAACCATTACTGCATGTGATGTTAATGGGAATTGTTCAAATCTCTCATTTATTGTAAAAACTTTATCAAATAATAAATTGGATAAATACATAAATATTGAAAAGAAAAATTTATTTCATTGGGATATTGAAAATACTTTTAGCTCTGAAGGAATAAAACTTATTTTTCCACCCAAAACATTTTTCGATACACTAAGTTTCATCTACTCTTCAGATAAACCATTAAAAAATAGTTACTCACTACTACATAAGATTCATAACATAACAGTTCCCTTGTATAAAAACTATTCGGTTTCGATTAAGACAATAAACCTGCCTGAAGAACTGAAAAGTAAAGCATTTATTTCACAGATTAACAATGACGGGGATTTTGTTTACTGGGGAGGTGATTATATTAATGGATTTATTACAACCCAGTTAAAAGAATTTGGAAATTTTATTGTATTAGTTGATACTATTGCTCCCGAAATAAAACCTTTACAAAAAGAGAAAAACAGTATTCTCCCTGATAGTACGATTAGATTTATTATTACCGATAAATTTTCGGGAATTAAATCATTCAATGGGTATATCGATAATAAATGGGCACTGTTTGAATACGATAAAAAAAATGACTTACTATTTTATACTATTGATAAAGGAAAAATTAAACCTGACACAGAACACGAACTTGAATTGTTTGTTATTGATAATAAAGAAAACATAAGCACTTATTATACAAAGTTTTACTGGTAAGAATATGAACTATCCATGCAAGAAATTGTACAAAACGAAAATGATTATTTCATGGCGTATTCCACATGACTGCCGTCAGGCAAGTTGTGACCTTAATAAAAAAATTAAAAAATAAACAGATGAAATCTAAAATCAAAATTTTACTATCCTTTCTGCTATTTTCATCTTGCAGTATAGCCCAACAAACAAATACTGAAATTACACGGGAAGAGTTATACAGCCACATAAAATTTTTAGCCGGCGATTCTCTTAAAGGCAGATACCCCGGAACAACTGAAGATAAAATTGCAGCAGAATATATTAGGAATAATTTTAAGTATTCAAATCTTAATTTCGTTAATCAGGATGGTTTGCAAGATTTCGAAATTATAACAAACCTGTATTTGGGCGATAAAAATAATCTGACTTTTAAGAATGGGATTTACGAACCATTAAAGGATTTTACACCAGTTCCATTTACAGCAAATAAGGAACTAAAAGCAACTATTGTCTTTACAGGATATGGTTTCAATATTCAAACAAATGATATTCAATGGAATGATTATGCTGCTGTTGATGTAACAGGGAAGTGGGTTCTTATTTTAAGAGGCCTGCCTGATTCAGACAACCCCAATTCTCCCTATATTATGTACAGTAGCGACAGGTCGAAGGCAATTTTAGCAAAGGATAATGGTGCTGCAGGTGTAATTTTTGTTTCAGGACCTGTTTTCGATCAGGCAGATGAACTGATTTTATTAGAAAATCCCCAGGGAAATATTGATATTCCTGTAATTCAGATAAAAAGGGAACTTGCCGATAAAATTCTGCAAAATTCATCGAAAACAATTTCACAGCTTGAAACTCAATTAAATAACGAAAAGCAACCACTTTCATTTTTTATTGACGAAGAAATATCTGCTTGTACCAACGTGGAGCTTGAAAAAAAAGAAACGTACAATATTGTTTCGAAATTAATTACTGATAATTCCGAAAATGCAGAATTTATTGTTATCGGAGCTCATTACGATCATTTAGGTTACGGTGGAATAGGGACTGGTTCACGAAATCCAAATATTACTGCTATCCATTATGGAGCCGATGATAATGCTTCCGGAGTAGCATCTATGCTTGAGATAGCCGAAAGACTATCATCAAACAAGGAATACCTGAAAAAAAACTTTTTATTTATAGCTTTTGGTGCTGAAGAAATGGGGCTTATTGGTTCAAAATATTTTACAGGCAATATGCCTGTTAATAAGGAGCAAATAATGGCAATGATTAATATTGATATGGTTGGCAGAATGAAACCTGATAGTAGCTTGCAAATAGGAGGCGTTGGAACAGCAATAGAAAACGATTCGTTAGTGAATCTGATAAATAAAAATTACAACCTGCGTTTGGGCTTGTCGCAGGAAGGATATGGCCCATCCGATCATTCATCGTTTTATAGTATTAACATTCCTGTATTTTTTATTTCAACAGGTGCTCATACCGATTATCATACACCGGGTGATAGTTTAGGAAACATAAATTTTAACGGATTACTTACAGTAACAAATTTTATTTATGATCTGGCTTATGAACTGGGAACAAGCAACACGCGATTAACATATAAAGATGCAGGTCCAAAAACGCCAACAGGAAATAGAAATGGGCGTAATTTTAAGATATCGCTGGGAATAATGCCCGACTTTTCTGGTGTTGTAAAAAATGGTTTACGTGTGGATTTAGTAATTGATAATAAACCTGCTCAAAAAGGGGGGATGAGAACTGGTGACATAATTGTAGCTATTAACGGGATGCCTGTTGGGGATGTTTATGAATACATGGAAAGACTTAAAAGCTTAAAAGCAGGACAAATAATAACTGTAGAAGTCATCCGCGAAAATGAAAACAAAGTATTACTAATTCAATTATAAAATAATGAGAAAAACTTTATTCTGGATATTTGCAATCGTAATAACACTTGCAGCTGCCGTGTACCAGAGAAAGACAGGCCCCACATATCCAAAAAAAGTAACCGTCGGGATTAATACTAAAAAATACACTTTTGATTTAAAACGCAATAGTGATAACGATAAAGATTGTGATATCAGAATTTGTATTCCTGACTCAGGTGTCACAGCCTTGATTAATTACAAACTTTACCCGGTTGAAGATGAATGGAAACAAACCGGGTTTGTCAGAGATAGTAATAATTTAATCGGATACTTACCGAAACAACCAGCAGCAGGTAAATTAGAATATTACATTACTTTCATGTACAAAGACAAACCTGAAGAAGTAACTCATACTGAGCATGTAATCATTCGTTTTAAAAACCCGGTTCCACTATGGGCATTATTACCACATATTTTATTCATGTTTATTGCAATGCTATTATCAAACTTAACAGGTATATATGCATTGTTCAAGCTCGAGAAACAAAAATTTTATGGAAGACTAACCTTATTGTTCATAATACTTGGAGGAATAATTTTTGGGCCAGTTGTTCAACATTTTGCTTTCGGGCAGGCATGGACAGGAGTTCCTTTTGGATGGGATTTAACAGATAATAAGACTCTTATAGCCCTGGTATTTTGGATTATTGCTGTTGTTGTAAACTCTAAAAAACAAAATTTACGATTGACAATTCTTGCATCTCTGGTACTTTTCGTCGTGTATATTATTCCACACAGCTTACTTGGCTCGGAGTTTGATTATGCTAAAGGAGAAGTAGTTACGGGTGTAATCAATCTTATTCATTAGGAAAAAAAAAGCAGGACCAAGTCCTGCTAAATTTTTTTTAAGCACTAAGAATTATTCAGCTGCTGCTTCTTCAACTACTGCTGCAGTATCAGTTTCAGCAACTTCAGCTTCTTCTGTCATTTCTTCAACTTGTTCAGTTGCTTCTTCTGCAGGTTTTTCTTGTTTTGGTGCACAAGAATAGAAAGCTGTAAAACATACTAGTGCTAAGGCTACCAATAATAAATTTAATTTTTTCATTTTGTAATTTGATTTAATTAGATTTTAGGATTCCTAGCAAAAATAAGAAATTATTTGATAAATAAAACCTCAAATAAAATTTTATTCATTTTTTTTCAACTCTAATTAAAAATTACGGTTTCAATTCCAGATGAAATTAATTTCAACTCCCGACTTGAACCACCTGCCTGGCATTTCAATATTACCATAATCAACATAATCAACATTAAAAATATTTGTAGCTTCTGCATATATCTTTATCCATTTATAATTCAAAATAATTTTAGCATCAACAATGAAAAATGGGTTATATTCAATTTCCTGATTATAAACTTTTTTTGCAAAATCGTATGGTTGGTAATACCCGGCTCTGTCCTGGTATTTAAAATTCCAGAAAACATCAATGTTCTTTGTAAGTTCATGTAAAACAGATACATTCAGGTTGTGTTTCAGGTGGTTTAATGCATATTTTGATTCATCTTTTTGTGAATCAACAATCTGATTGATATATGAATAATTTAAACTGATAGATTTTACAGGTATAATGGGAATAAATGAACTGGTATTTATTTTTGATGAAAATTGAATTCCATAAGTTTGAACATTTGTCAGGTTTTCTGTTTGCCATTTAACATCGGCCGTATCTTTAACCCACTCAATCAGGTTTACAGCATCACGGTAAAAAACAGATATGGCTGATTGCAGTATTTTTTTATCAAACTTTAAACCGCCTTCGTAACTCCATGCTGTTTCGGGTTTTAAATCCGGGTTTCCAATATTTTTTGGCCCTTCGTAAAATAAATCAGTAAAAGTGGGCAAGCGTAACGATTTGTTTACTGAAGCAAATGCTTTAAATCCTGAAATAATTTCAAAACCTGCGTCAATACCCGGGTAGAAATTCAGGTCATTATCTTTTTCAGAAATATAACTGGCAAGTAATCCTGCTGATATTGATATCCTGTTAATAAAAACAGACTGTTCAATAAAAAAATTTGCTATTCCACGAGAGTAGCTCTTTGTATAGAAGCCATCAGGTTCATCTGCCGGGAAAATAGTATCATTCATTGGTTCGCCCAATTTATTGCTTAATATATTTTCGAGTCGGTATTCTCCTCCAACAGAGGTTGTTCCAAGCTTTGAAGTATAGCGTGAGTCTATTTTCAAACCATAAATTTGCGAGAAGTGATAATTATGACCGGTGTACCAGCTTGCAGGCTCATATCGAAATAATTCAAATCGATCTTTATGTTGTCTGTAATAAAGTGATGATGTAAATTTTACTTTTTGCCCGGTTTCGAGTTTAATACTTGAAAAAGTTGTTTTTATTTGTTCATATTGCCCGGGATACTCCGGGGTATAAAAGCTGTTAGCTCCAAATGAATTGTTTGTATGCCCGATTTGAAAATCAATTTTGCCGGATTTAAATTTTATTCGTGGATTGTAAAAAATGTTCATTTGATCATAGTCTGTATTAGCGGCATAACCTCCTGATACAGATTTTGAAACAGTAAGAAACTGTCCGAAGTTTTTATAATTTAATGATGTTGAAAATGATGCAGAGAAAAGTGCAAAATCTCCGGCAGAAAAATTTGCTTTAACAAAATTATCTTGAGATTGATTCGTAAGAATATTAATTGCCCCGCAAAAAGCATTTGGCCCAAAAACCCGTGACCCCGAACCTTCTAAAATTTCAATTCTATCGACAGCATTTATGTTTATCGGGAGGTTTAAACTATGGTGCCCTGTTTGGGGATCGCTTATGTTAATGCCATTTAGAAGAATTAAGTTCTGATCAAATGTTCCGCCCCGGATACTCATGTCGGACTGAACACCATTTGTACCTCGCTGTCTGATATCAACAAATGAACTCCCTTCAATTAGTTCGTTAATACTGCTTACAGGCATTTGTTTAAGTGTAGTATCTTCAATTACTGTTACTGTGCGTGAGAGCTTTGAGTATATAACCGGTGACCGCTGTGCAGTGACAATAACTTCTTCCAGGTCGAGAGTCTTGGAAATTGTGCTTGTATCGGTTTGTGCTAATAATTGTACAGGCAATAATACAATTGAATACGCTACATTTAACGAACTTATTTTAACTACTTTTTTTAAACTGTTAAATACCGAGAAGTTTTTATTTGACCATTTAGCAAATGCTATAAATGAGTGTTTTGATTTACTCGTGATTTGTTTTTTCATAAAATGGATTGGTTTAAATTTAAAGGCTCCAAAAGTAATTAAAAATGCGATTATCAACTTTATAAATTATATATTCAAGAACATACAAAAAATAAGAACAAGTATGCAGCATAAATATAAAAACACACGTAATTTAAACAGAACGTTAATAAAAATGTTTTTTGAAATCATAAAATTTATAACTTGTAGACTTATGCAGCGAAATAATTTTTTTAACGTCATTAGGTTAGAAAATGAATAAAAGCGAAAGTATTTATATCAATATCCATCAGGATATCATTGACCGGTGTAAATCGGGAGAACAAAAAGCTCAGTTTCAGTTGTATAAACTGTACTATAAAGCAATGTATAACACCTGCTTACGTATTGTGAATAATAACCTGGAAGCTGAGGATATCATGCAGGAGTCGTTCTTAAAGGCTTTTGAAAAGATTCATACTTACCGTAGCGAAGTAAGTTTTGGAGCCTGGCTTAAACGGATTGTTATTAATCATTCACTCGATGAATTAAGAAAAAAAAAGATTGAGTTGCAATCTATTGAAGAAACAAGCATAAATCCGGTTGAAGATTCTAACGAGAATGATGAAAGCGATATACAGGCAAAAGTCGAAGAGATAAGAGATAAGATTAATAATTTACCCGATGGTTACAGAGTTGTTCTTTCACTTTATTTATTGGAAGGTTATGATCACGATGAAATAAGTGAAATTTTAAATATTACAAGTTCAACATCGAGATCGCAATGTGCCAGGGCAAAACAAAAATTAATTGAATTGCTAAAAGAAAAAAAATCAGAAAAAGTAAACTAAATATGAAAAATTTAGAACATATCATACAAGAAAACCGTTCAGCTTTTGATTTGCACGAACCAAGCGAAGGACATTTTGAACGATTCGAACAAAAACTGAACCGACAGCATAAAAGAAATCAACGATTTACGGTATCATTTGTATTAAAAGCAGCAGCAGTAGCACTTCTTGTAACATTATCTGGATTATGGGTTTATGAGCAGGTTATTCCACAAAAAGTAATGAATAAGGGTATTGCATTACACCAAATTTCACCTGAATACAACGAAGTAGAAATGTATTATTCAACACTTGTAAATCAAAAATTTAACGAAATTAATTCCCTGGAATTTAGCGACGATAAACAGAAAGTAATCCTGCTAAATGAACTAAATCAAATGGATTCGATTTATGAAAACTTAAAAAAAGATTTGAAAATTAATCCAACCGACGAAAGAGTTATAAATGCCATGATACAACATTATCAACTAAAAGTTGAGGTAATGAACCAAATATTAAACCAATTACACCAAGTAAAAACAATAAATCAACAAAAATCTGACAACTATGAAAGCACAGAAATCTAAATTAACGCTCTTACTAATAAGCATACAGCTTTTGGTAATTTTTGCCGCTTCGGCAGGAACTCAGGAATACACTAAAAATTTGCACCAGGATTACGATGCAGACCAAAACACTCTTTTAATTATCCAAAATAAATTTGGAAATGTAAATATCAACGATTGGGATAAAAACCAGGTTTCTATTGATGTTACTATAAAAATTGATCACAAAAACGAAGAAAAAGCTAAAGAACTTCTCAACTATATTAATGTTGAGTTTAGCAAAGAAGGAAACACCTTAAAAGCCATTACAACTATTGATGAGAAATTTAACAATGGATTTTCGTGGAGCGATAACAAGAAAGAATTTAGCATTGATTACGAAGTTAAAATTCCTAAAAATCTTCAGCTGAATTTAGAGAACAAATATGGAAATGCATTTATCAATGAAATTACCGGACATTCAGTTATAGCAATAAAATATGGTAATCTTAAAGCAAATAAAATTATAAGAGATAATACAAGGCCTTTAAGTGAAGTTTACCTGGCTTATTCTAATGGAACAATTAAAGAATGCGAGTGGCTTAAACTTACACTTAAATACTCTAAGATTGAAATTGAAAAGAGTAAAGCACTTATAGCCGTTACAAAATATTCAAAATTGTATGTTGATAATGCCAGTTCAATAGTTAGTGAATCGAAATACGACACCTATAAAATTGGCAAAGTAACTAACTTTGTAACAACAGCAGCATATACCGATTTTAAATTCGTGGAAATTTACAAAAAACTTGAAGTGGAAAATCGTTATGGAGGAATAACCGTTGAACATATGCCGGGGGATTTTGAAAAAATTGATATTGATAATGAATACGGGAATGTGAAAATTGGTATAGAAGCAGGTACATCATATCAGTTAAACGGAATTGCAAAATATGGTGATATTGAATATCCTGATGGAGGCAGAATAAGCAGAATTAAAGAAACTACTGAAACTACTGTTAACGGGATAGTTGGAAATAATGATAAAACAGCATCAGTAGTAGAAATTACAACTAAATATGGAAGTGTTAATTTATCATATACAAAAGGCGAAGATGATGATAATGGCGATGAAGATGACGAATAGATTTTTACAGTATAAAATAAAACCCGGAATTACCGGGTTTTATTTTATACTGAATTTACGAATAAGCTAATTTACAATGAATTTACAAGTCTTTTTGATAAATCCTGTAACGTTTATATATTTTGCCCCCAACACGTTCATATTCAGCTCTCATTTTCGTGTTTTGTTCCATAACAATATGGCTGTCGATAATTTCAAGCCTGGCTTCATGAGCCGACTTGAGCATTGCTGATGCCAGAAGAGAATCGAGCCCAACATTCCGGTATTCTGTTTTTATTGCACCCAATAGCAAATCTAACTCTTTTGTGGTTTTCATTGATCGTAATATTTTTATAAAACCAAAAGGGAATAAGCGCCCGCGTGATTTCCTTAATCCTTCACTAATGCTTGGCATTCCTATAATATAGGCAATTACCTGGTTTTCTTTATTTGTAATTAGTTTTATAAAACGTGGATCGAGTATGGAAAGATAACGATTTGCAAAATCTTTCATTTCTTTTTCATCATAAGGCACATAACCATATATTTTGGTGAATGTTTCGTTGGTTAATTTAAAAACAGGAATAATAAATTGTTTAACATCTTTTATTCGGGTAAACTCATGTAAACGATAACCGTTTCGCACTAACCTGTCGAGAATACGTTGATAAAAATCGGGCAGCTCTTTTGAAATAGCAATATGATATTGAACAAGGTCGAGAAGTTGAGAAAATCCTTCTTTTTCAATAAATTCAGGCATATACGGCAGACTGCAATTTGTAATCATCACTGTAGGTTGATCAAATCCATCTATTAAAAATCCCTGGGGATCTTTATCTGAAAATCCAAAAGGCCCAATAAGTTTTGTTGTTCCTTTTTCTTTTGCCCACTTTTCAATATGACTTATTAAAGCATGAAAAACTTCTTTATCTTCAAAACATTCCATGAAAACAAAACGGGCATTATTTTCATTATGAATTTCGTTGTATTTTCGGTTAATAATCCCCATTATCCTGCCAACAGCTTCACCATCTTTTTTAGCTAAAACCAAAATGGTATCGCAATAATTGAAAGCCCTGTTTTTTTTAGAATCAAATAAAGTCCATTCATCAGAATAGAGCGGATGAAGCCAGTTTTTATGATTTTTATGAATTTTTTCAGGTAAGTAAATAAATTTGCTTAAATCCGATTTGTTTTTAACTTCAATTATTTCTATACTCATTATCTTGATAATTTAGTCAAAAAGTACATAAATAAAATTAATTAAGGTATATATAAATACAGAAAGATGTTATTTTCAATGTTCTTTTTTATTTAATAATCAGATTTATAAGTATTTATTTTTTTGTAAATAAAATCAGAAATTAAATAGATTACCGGGGCAGAAATTATTCCGGCAAAAACATCAATAGCATAATGGGCTTTTAAATAGACAGTACTCAACATGAGTATGAATACAAAAGGAATTAATACAAGAAAATAGTTTTTAAAAGAATCTTTTAATATGATTAAATAAATAATAGCCATACCAACATGCGAACTTGGGAAAGCACCTGTTTCCGATTCGGCATAAGTTAAAATTATACGCATTGTTTTATAAAACAAATATCCCTGGGGAATATTTCTTTCTCTTTCTGGTAAATAGAACTGGGGCCCGATTGAAGGAATAATAGCAAATATCAGGTAATAAATGTAAAATGAAATAATGATTAAAAATAAAATCTTCTGGTATTCAGTATTTTTTTTGAAATAGAATAAACATAAAATGCCAATAGCCATTAAATAATATGAGAAATACCCAAAATGCATCAATTCACTAAACCATCGATACGGAATAACTTGCGAAAAATAAACAGATGGATGAAAACCCAATACGAGTTGTTCGAAATGATATAAAAGCGGATCTATATTGTTGAAAATTAAATTATTGTAATAGCCTGTCTCGTTATAGAAATAACTTATGACGATCAATGGATAGAAATATCTGAGAAAACGCATGATTTTATGCTTGCTGTTTTCAAGTGTTGTGAAATACACGATTAATAATATGACTCCTGAACGAATAGCCAAATGAAGAGATAAATTCTCAAGTTTATTGTAGCCTGATAACATGAATAAGGATGTTATCAAGATATAAATTATTGTTATTTTATCAACACTATTTAAGCTTATCTTTCTCAAATTCATATATAATAAGGTTAGGCTAAGATATTAAATACTTATATCATTCAAAGCAATAAAAATAAAAAACTGTCTTGTATCAAAGACAGTTTTAAATCAGAATTTAATTAAATTTTTTATCTGTTTTTCTCAGTAAAGGCTCTTCCTGCTCTTAAAGCTTTTAAATTAGTATCAATGATATCATCACCTTTGCGGGCAAAAATTTTACGGATACCTTCTTCAAAACTTTCGAAAGGAATGTTAAAAAAAGGCGAAGCTGCTCCTAACATCACGATGTTTGATGAACGTTTTGAACCAAATTCTTCTGCAATTTTATCTGCATCAATAATAATATGGTTTTTAATTTTTTTAATTTCAGATAAAATGGTATCCATTTCAGGATAATTGGTAATATTTACAAAAGGAGTGGAGTTTGTAACCAGCCAGCCGTCTTTTGATAAGAAAGGTAAATACCTGAGCGACTCCATGGGCTCTACAGAAAGAATAATATCGGCATAACCCATCGGAATAAGATCGGAAGCAATTTCTTTGTCAGAAACACGCATGTGTGACTGAACGGCACCACCGCGTTGACTCATACCATGAACTTCTGATTGCTTTAACTGAAGGTTACTATGTAAAGCAGCCATACCAATGGTAGCGGCAATCGATAAGATTCCCTGTCCACCAACTCCGGCTAATACGATATCTGTTTTCATCTTAAATTTTTTTAATTCAATAAATTTATTTTTAAATACTAAAAAGGCTTATTGCCCAAAGCTCTTAGCCTGCCGTCAGGCAGGCAGGCTTTTTTATAACCCCAACTCTTTAATTTTATCACCCAGGGTTTTATTTTTCATGGTTTGAATACATTGGCGGCGTGGAATAATAACAGAAACACCTTTATAAGCCAATTCTTCTTTCATTACCTGAACCATCTCGTCCATATTCTTTTTCGTGGGTTTAAAAACCTTTATATGATCGGGATGAACACCAACGCCTTTACAAATATCTTCTATCCGCCCTAAAGCTTTAGAATCTTGTCCACCAGTCATTCCTGTTGTAAAGTTATCGGAAATAATAATTGTAACAGGGCTGTTTTCTGTAACACAATCAATTAATCCCGTGATTCCTGAATGTGTGAATGTTGAATCTCCAATTACAGCAACAGAAGGTACCAGGCCTGCATCGGCAGCACCTTTAGCCATGGTAATTGATGCACCCATATCAACACAGGAGTTAATTGCATTGAGAGGTGGCAATGCACCTAAAGTATAACATCCGATATCTGAAAATACACGTCCTTCGCTATATTCTGATAAAGCCTGTTTTAAGGCAATGTAAGCATCAATATGGCCACAACCGGTACACATTGATGGCGGGCGGTTTTTTACAATTTCAGGAATACGTTCGTCTGTTACTGTTTCAAAACCTAATGCTTTGGCAACAATGTTCGGATTTAATTCTCCATCGCGGGGTAAGGTGCCATCTAACCTGCCGGTAACCGGGGTACCCGATTCCTGGTATCCTTTTAGCATTTCTTCAACAATCGGATAGCCTTCTTCAATAACCAGGATTTTTTTACATTCTTTTACCATTCTCATTACCTGTTTTCGTGGTATGGGGTACTGGCAGATTTTAAGTATTGGAAAATTTAGTTTCTTATCCTGAAAATTTTCCATTAAATAATTATATGCTATTCCCGTAGTAATAATCCCTAAAGATTTGTCAGAACCATCGGTATATGAATTAAATTTTGATTTTTCCGATTCTGTTTCAAGTCCTGATTGTGCATTCAGAAGTCCTTTGTAATTTCTCTTAGCAATTGCAGGCAATAAAACAAACTGTCTTAAATCTGATGGCAAAGAATTATCGTTTTGTTTTTGTAATGGAAGAGTTTTAACTCCTGCCCTGGAATGAGCTAAACGGGTTGTAATTCTTAACATTACAGGTAATTTGAATTTTTCGGAAAGTTCAAACCCATAATATGCCATTTCGTATGCTTCCTGCTGATTTACAGGTTCAAGAATCGGAATCATGGCAAACTTGCCATAGAACCTTGAATCCTGTTCGTTTTGCGATGAGTGCATGGATGGATCATCAGCAGAAACAACAATTAATCCTCCATTTACACCAGTAATTGAAGCGTTAATGAATGCATCGGCAGCTACATTTAAACCAACATGTTTCATACAAACCATTGCTCTTTTTCCTGCATACGACATACCGAGGGCTGCTTCCATGGCTGTTTTTTCGTTGGCAGACCACATACTGTGGATTGAATTCTCTTTGGCAAATTTCGAAGCCTGGACATATTCAGTTATTTCTGTCGATGGGGTTCCGGGATAAGCATAAATACCAGACATTCCGGCATCTAATGCCCCCTGGGCTATAGCTTCATCACCTAATAATAGTAATTTTTGCATATGTATTATTTTTTATTATTTATTCTGATTCTATTTTTTATCGCGATAAGTTATAAATTTCCAACTACTTGTGAAAATTTATTTTTTTAAATAAAAAGAATGGGAGATTTTACAGGCCACCAAAGCGTTTGAGGTAACCAACCTGAATTGCAATTACGTAATAAAATACAACTTTGCTTATATCCACAGTTTTAGGTTTAATTGCAAGAGTTTTTCACGAACAAAAGTAAGATTTATTTTTAGAATAGACCAATTTTGATTTATTTCCTAAAACATATTTTAGGTTAAAGTGAACTAACCTGCCAGCCGGCAGGCTGGAATGCCTAAAATGATTTAAATTAATAAACTGCATACTGCAAACTGTCAATTGCCAAGTGCTAACTATAAACTGTAAGAACTATTTTTCTGTTTCCTCCATTATTTCTGAATTCACATAAATAAATTCCCTGCCAGATTCCCAGATTCAATTTGTGGTTTGTAACAGGTATTGTTACAGATTGCCCAAAAACAGAAGACTTTACGTGTGCAGGCATATCGTCGTCACCTTCTGATGTATGTTTAAATAATACATCTCCGTCAGGAATCAGGTGATTCATAAAACGATCGAAATCGTGCGTTACTGTTGGGTCTGCATTTTCATTTATTGTCAGCCCTGCTGATGTATGTTTTATAAATACATGTAAAATACCTTTTTCGGGAAGTTCATCAATTTCCTTTAAAAGGATACTGGTAATAAGATGAAATCCTCTTTTAAATGATGGTAAAGTAATTTCTTTTTGAGTTATCATATAAATAATTTTTTTAATATCTAAACAGAAAACAGTAGTTTTAGGCTTTCTTTTTTAAAAAGAAAATAAATTTCACATTTTACTGTTTATAAAGGTATCAATCTATTACTGGATAATGAAATTTAAACGTTTTTTTTGTTTTTTTATATTCATAAATTTATTTGTATTGACATCCAATGCACAGGATATTGTTCAATTAAGTGGCAGTATTAGAGATTCATTGGGGCATGCAGTAGAATATGCTCATGTTAAGGATATTAGTTTAAATACCGGTGTTGTAACAGATAAAAACGGGAACTACAGTATTTCAATTACCCGGGGCAAGGAAACTATATTGCAGGTTTCAAGCGTGGGGTATAAAACTAAAGAAATTACAATTCACCCCGACAAAATAAATACAACCGGTTTTAATATCATTCTTGATGTTTTAATTACCGATATTGATGAAGTTTCTGTTTTTGGAGCAATTTCTTCTGAAAGTAACCTGGTTAAAATTGATGCAAAAAACGTGGGACTTCTGCCTGATTTGTCGGGTGGTGTGGAATCATTAATAAAAACTATGCCCGGTGTTGCTTCAAATTCCGAGTTAACATCGCAATATAACGTTCGTGGTGGAAGTTTCGACGAAAACCTGGTATATGTTAACGATATTGAAATATACCGGCCAATACTTGTTCGCTCGGGGCAGCAGGAAGGTTTAAGTTTCCTGAATTCTGATATGGTTTCGTCCATACAGTTTTCTGCCGGGGGGTTTGAATCCCGCTTTGGAGATAAAATGTCATCAGTACTGGATATTCGTTACAATAAACCAATAGAGTTTGCAGGAAATCTGTCTTTTAGCCTTTTAGGGGGAAATATTCATATTGAAGATATCTCGAAGAATGGTAAATTTACTTACAATACCGGCTTCAGGTATAAAACATCGCAATATGTTTTAAATACACTGGAAACAAAAGGGGATTACAATCCTCAGTTTTATGATTTCCAAACGTATTTCACGTATAAAATCAGCAATTCGTTCGATATTGATTTCCTGGGTAATTATGCTCTCAATAGTTATCAGTTTATTCCTGAAACCCGGGAGACACAATTCGGGACAGTAAACAATTCGCTTAGTTTAAAGATTTATTACGACGGGAATGAAATTGATAAGTTTGAAACCTATTTGGGGGCATTTACTGCTTCATATCACCCGGACGAGCAATTTTCACTGAAATTCATTTTATCGGCATATACCACGAACGAAGAAGAAACTTACGATATTCAGGGCCAATATTATTTAAACGAGTTAGATCGTACTGTTGGCTCTGATACTTACGGCGATAGCATTATGAATATTGGCATTGGAACATTTTTAAATCATGCGCGCAACTATATAGATGCCAGCGTGTATTCTCTTGCTTTTACAGGAGGATATTACTTTTTTAATAATAAAATTCGCTGGGGTGCAAAATACAATATCGAGTCAATAAACGATTATGTAAATCAATGGAAAATGCTTGATTCTGCTGGATATTCATTGCCTTATACAGGGGAAACAGTTGAGTTATATGAATCGGCCAGGGCTCAAAACAATTTAAATACGAATAAGATAGCTGCATATATTCAAAATACCTATAGTACGATTTTATCAAATAATGCCGAGTTGCTTGTGAATTATGGTTTGCGTGCTCATTACTGGGATTTTACAAACGAATTATTTATTACACCCCGCTTGCTGTTGTCTTATAAACCTGCCTGGAAGAAGGATATGTTGTTCAGGTTTTCTTCCGGTTTGTACTATCAACCGGCTTTTATTAAAGAACTCAGGGATAATGACGGGAACATAAATCCTGAAATAAAGTCCCAGAAATCAGTACATATTGTCTTGGGTAATGATTATCTTTTTAAAGCGTGGAGTCGCCCATTTAAGCTAACTACCGAGGTTTATTATAAATACCTCACCGATATTATTCCATATAAAGTTGATAATGTCCAGGTTTCATATTCTGCCGAGAATATGGCTAAAGGTTATGCTTTAGGTTTGGATATGAAAATAAATGGAGAGTTTGTAAAGGGCATCGAGTCGTGGGCAAGCTTGTCGGTAATGCAAACCAAAGAAGATATTGAAGGCGATTCGTATGTTAATTCCGATAATGAAGTTGTTTACCCGGGTTATTATTCACGGCCTACCGACCAATTGGTAAATTTTAGTTTGTATTTTCAGGATTATTTGCCAATGAATCCGTCATATAGTGTTATTTTGAGTTTGCATTATGGCAGTAGTTTACCATTTTCATCTCCCGATGAGAACAGGTACGACCAGGTTTTTAGAATGAAACCATACCGCAGGGTTGATATTGGTTTCTCAAAGGTTTTAATTCGTGAAGATCGTACGTTGAAAAATTCAAATCCATTGAATAAACTCAAAAGCATGTGGTTAAGTTTTGAAGTATTTAATTTATTAGATATTGATAACACAATTTCTTATATGTGGGTTAAAACATCAGAAAACCAGGCGGGTGAAGCAATTCAGTATGCTGTTCCAAATTACTTAACTTCACGAAGATTTAATCTTAAATTAGCAGTAAAATTCTAAAATTCAACCTGCTTTCTCTTGTAATTTTTGTAAATTTATTTGATTTTTAATTACATTGTAAATGTTTGCATCAGACTTTAATTCTAATTTATGCAGTTAACTCATAAAGATATTTTACAACTTAAATCCAAAGGATTAACGGTTAAGGATTTGGATAAACAGATTGAAAATTTTAAAAATGGATTTCCATTTTTAAAAGTCTTTAAGCCTGCAAAAATTGGCGATGGAATTCTTAAACTAACAGGTAAGGAAATAAAGTTATACCAGAATACCTTTGAAAAAACTAAAGCAGATGTATTAAAGTTTATTCCGGCATCGGGAGCAGCTACGCGCATGTTTAGTTTTCTTCATGAGTTTTACGAAAAGGCGGATGATCATTACGCTGATATTAATCAAATTAAAAATGATGATGTAATTTATTTTTTTAAGAATATTGAAAAATTTGCATTTTCTATTGATTTAAAATTAAAGCTCTATTCGAACGGTTTAGATATTCGGGAATTATTAAAAAATGGTAGATATAAAACCATACTTCATTTTTTTCTCTTTAATAACGGATTAAATTACAGTGAACTTCCTAAAGGAGTATTACAGTTTCACGTAGAAAAGGATAATATAAAAACGGCAATTGAAGAGCATTTGATAGAAAGCGCCATGTATGCAAAATCACATGGTAAAACTATAAAAATTCATTTTACTGTATCGCCTGAACATATTTCTTTATTTAAAAATCTTATACAGAAAGTGAAGCCAATATATGAAAAACAGTATAAGGTAAAATACAAGATCGGTTACTCGCGGCAAAAATCATCGACAGATATGGTTGCCGTGGATATGAACAATGAGTTGTTTCGCAATGATGATGGCAGCTTATTATTCAGGCCAGGCGGACATGGTGCGCTTATCGAAAACCTGAATGATTTGGATTCTGACATTATTTTTATAAAAAATATTGACAATGTTGTTCCTGACAGGCTTAAAGACGAAACGATTTTATATAAAAAAGTGCTGGCTGGTATTTTAATGTCTTATAAAGAAAAAATTCATGATTACATTCAGATTCTTTCATCGAAAGAATTGTTCGATTCTGAGTTAAAAGAAATAGGAAGCTTTATTAAAAACGAATTATGTTTTATTCCTGGTGATGAGATTGATGAATTAAGCAACGAGTTACAAGCACACTATTTTATAAAAATTCTTAACAGGCCAATCCGGGTTTGCGGAATGGTTAAAAACGAAGGTGAACCCGGGGGAGGCCCATTTTGGGTTGAACATTCTGATGGCTCTGTCGATTTACAAATTGTAGAAACCTCTCAAATCGATCCTAAAAATCCGAATCAGCTGGATATCCTGAAAAAATCAACACACTTTAACCCGGTTGATTTGGTTCTTTATACAAAGAATTATAAGAATGAAAAATTCAACCTGCTTCAATACCGCGATCCTGAAACAGGATTTATTACTCATAAAACAAAAGACGGGCGAAGTTTAAAAGCACAGGAATTACCCGGCCTATGGAACGGTGCAATGGCCTATTGGAATACTATTTTTGTTGAAGTGCCAATTAGTACATTTAATCCGGTAAAAACAATAAACGATTTACTCAGGCCGGAACATCAGTAGTTTTCTTTATCATTTTTAAATATCAAAAACCCTGAGAGTTTACACAAAGTTAACGTAAAGTTCAATTTTGAGTAATACTGAGGTAATATTGGCAGAATATATTTGTGGTATAAATAATCGCAAACAATTAAATTCAAAATAAAATGAAAAAGTTAACAACCTTAGTTTTAAGTTTATTCTTTGTTGTTGCAGTTTTTGCAACAGAAACTGAAAACGAAAAAAATAATTCCGAAAGTGCTTCGATTGCAACCAAGCTGTCAGGAAAAGTGCTTGATAAATCAACCGGAGAAGCTCTTGCAGGAGTTAAAATCTCTTTAAATGATTCAGGAAATTATGTTTATACCGATTTCGACGGGAAATTTGAACTGACAAATGTAAAACCGGGTAAAATTGAAATTAGTGCTTCATACATATCATATAAAGTAAAAACAGAAGCTTTACATATTGATTTAAATAGCAACAATACTGTAGAAGTTAAAATCGAGAACTTATCAGAGTAAAATTTGAAGTTTTAGATTTGATTCCGGAACCGGGCTTTAGCCCGGTTTTTTACTTGCAATTGGTTCTAGAACCATTGCCTTTTTCTAAAGAAAATTACACTAATAATTGACAACAATAACGAAACAACTATAATTAAAGGCATTGCCAGGCTTGAATTCTCCATGGAATTTGGCACGTTCATTCCAAAAATGCTCGCAATTAAAGTAGGAATCATAAGTAAAATTGAAATTAATGTCAGCTGTTTCATTACAACGTTTAAATTATTAGATATTACTGATGCAAAAGCATCCATCATTCCACTCTGAATATCAGAATATATTTGCGCCATTTCTAAGGCCTGTTTATTCTCAATTATAGCATCTTCGAGCAAGTCTTCGTTAATTTCGGTTACAATTTTCTTCGAATTTCGAAGTTTTGCCAGCACAATTTCATTTGCCTTAATTGAAGTGATGAAATAAACAAGACATTTTTCCATTTTTAACAGTTTATTCAGTTCCCTGTTTTTAATCGATTTTTCAAGATCTTGCTCTATAATTGATGTTTGCTGATTTATTTCTTTCAAGTATCGAAGGTAGGTATTCCCGGAACGAAGAAATAATCGGAGAATAAAATTAATAACATCTGAAATCTGACGATATTGATCTCTGTATAAGGAAGGTTGTTCTATCGGTAATATTTCATTGTTCTGTAAACACAACGTCATTGTAAAATTTTCTGCCATAAAAATACCAAGAGGTATAGTATGAAAAGGAATTCCATTGTTTGTACTTTTTATTGGAATACGGATAATTACTAATGACCAGGTATCATCTATTTCTAAACGGGGTCTTTCGTCAGCATCTAAAATATCCTGTATAATGTCCGATGGTAAATGAAATTCTTCTGATATTCTTTGAATTTCTTCAGCAGTTGGTTGTGTTACATTAATCCAGCAACCATTTTCAACCTGGGGTATTTCAAAATATCCACCAAATGTTTTGAAAATTTTAATCATCTTTGGTCTCCTTACAATAATCCTGTAAGGAGTTATTCACGTTCGCCCTACAGGTAAGTTAGTAATTAATTCTACTATGATACGGGCCTTCGTCCATAATTGATATTGTTTTATTTTGTTGCAAAAATAACTTTATTTTTCAAAAAATGATCTTGTAATAGTTTTTATTTTTTATTGCCTGATATTTTATTAGAATCTAAAAAAAACACCGTCTTTGACGGTGGTAATGAATTTTTGAGAAAGGATAGATGGATTTACCTGATCAAGGTTTATTTTTTTGAGAATAATCCTTTTTATTCATCAATTCGCCTGATTCATTGTACATTTTCCATATCCCGGTTTTAGCCCCGTTTTCGTACTCCATTTCATAGCGCAGAGTTCCTTTTTCGTCCCAGATATACCATTTCCCGTGTTTTTGGCCCAGGTTGTAATTTGCCTCGGCAAGTTTTACTTCAACTTCATTCCAGGTTATCCATGTTCCATGCATTAAACCATTGCTGTACGAACGTTGTTCGTTTTTAATTCCATTTACAAAAAAGATATTCGTGTAACCATCCTGAATCCCTTTTGTTAATTTCATTTCAACACGGATGTTTCCATTTTCAAAATACTCGTTATATGTTCCTGTAAACGGGTTGTTATGCTCATCAAGATAAATACCTTCTGTGTTTTGTTTTATTTGTGCAATTGAGCCTAAGGTTATAACTATTATAAAAGCAGTTGTTATTGTGATTTTTTTCATCTGTATATTTTATTTTATTTAATCGAATAATTTTTATTTAACATTCGTAAAGCTAAAAGTTTAAAATATATAATTTAAATTATAAACGATAAATAGTTAAAATTTATAAGTTAAACTAAAAATAAAAGATATGCCTTTTTCGAGCTTGGTAAAATATTGATCGGTTGCTTCGTATGACCTGAAAACAGCTTCATCTTTACTATTTAAAATATTTTGTACTTTAAATCCAAAATTCATGTGTTGTTCTTTTCCAAATGATTTGGACGAGTTAAAGTTAAGGCTGTGGAATGGTAAAGTATAAATATCAGGCCGGTCGGCAATTCCTACATATTGTAAAGTAGTACCCTGAACATTGTAATAAAATCCTGCTTCAAAACCTTTCCAAAAGCCTTTTTCGCCACCATTGTATGCTAAGCCGGCATTAATAATATAAGGCGACTGTCCTGCCATTTCCCTGTATTTTCCAATTTTCTGGCCTGTTCTTGCATTTGCAACCCTTGATTCGTATTCAGTTTTGCTTAACCTGATACTGGATTCAATATATGACACATTAGAACTAATACTTAGATTTTCTAAAGAATTACTTATAAACCCAAGATTCTTTCTAAATTCAAATTCAATTCCAAAAACTTGCCCGTCGCCAACGTTACGTGGTTGAAATGCACCTTCCTGTTTAACATATTGAACCATCTCAATAGGCCTGGTGAAATGTTTGTAAAATCCACTAATTGAAACTGTTTGGGCTTTTTCCATAAATAATTCCCAACGCAAATCTATATTCTGGATATCTGTGCTTGTAAGATTTCCATCCCAATATTCAGTACCCGAGTAATCATCAGTTTCCGGGAATAAACCACCGATAAATGTTCTTCCACTAACAGGATCAAAAATCTCTGCATACGATAACTCTTTAAATGAAGGCCGGGCAATAGTTTTTGAGTATGAAAACCTTAAATTTTGCTTTTCATTTAAGTTATAAATCAGGTTTACAGCCGGGAAAAACTGCAAATCATTTAGTACTTCATCGTTATTTAAAACTTTAGTTCTTTGTTGATTAGCCCCGGTATATTTTTGAATATAATTTTCAGCCCGAACACCAAGATTAGCTTTAAAACTTTCTGATAACGAGATATTGCCGGATACGTAAGCTGCTGCATACTGAACATTTGAATTAAACTGGTTTGCATTATTTGGGAAAAATGCTGCTTCATATGTAGTTCCTTCTCCTGCATCGCCATTGTATGGCCATAAATTTTCCGGTGCGAATATTTCGTTTGGATCGCCTGTTAATGGGATATCTCCTCTTATATTTATTGCATATTTCAGAATTTCAAAATCACGTTCTTTGTAGGTGTATGCTCCTCCAAATTTGAGTTCAGATTTATTGTTAAACAGGTTAAATTCTTTTGTAAAACGAAGAACACCCGCTAAATTAACTTCTTCTAAGTATCGCCATATTCTCTCAGGAAACCCCGATTCGGTATTAATTACATATCCACCTTCGTCTGTAACATATCGTGTAAAACGAATATCAGGATCTTCAATTTTGGATAGGGTAGGAGACAGTTTCCATTCTATAGTCCATTTTGAATCAATAGATTTATGTTTCCCGTCAATTAACACATTAGTAAGTGAACGTTGACTATAATCAAGGTTATGCTGAAAACTTTCAAATACGCTCCCTTCGTCTGAACCATAAAAATCAAAAATACCGGCTTTTGATTCGCCATTTTGTAAATGCATTAAGTTTACCCGGTATTTCGAGTTCTTGGTTTTAATTGCAAACCCGGCTAACCCGCTTAATAAAACATCACTTATACCATAGTTGCCAACTTGATATTCTCTTTGTTCCATTTCGTAGGTATCAGGGCTTCCAAGTCCATATTTACCAAATTCAGCATCTTCATAAAATTCGGTCTTACTTTTATACGAAAGGGCAAGATTGTAACCAATAGTAACTTTTTTTAATAATTTTTGGTTTCCAAACGATGCTCCGATACTATAATCCATAAAACTTGTTTGGTTGCTGGCAGCCATGGTTGGATTAAAATTATCAAGGATTTCTTTATACCGAGTGGCTTTTTCGCCATCAGGATTTCCGACTACTTCGGCAAAAAAAGGAATATCCGATGTAGCGGGAATCTTTCTTGTTCCATCATCAAATCCAATAAAATCTGTTTTCCCGCCTTCGTAAGTAAGATAATTATCGTTGAAATGAAAATTGGGGTTATAACCACCCGAAAGTGAAATTTCTCCTTTTCTTTCTTCGGGGAAATCCTTAATTTCAATGTCGATTATACCGCCTGTAAAGTCGGCAGGTAATTCGGCACTAAATGTTTTGTGTACAATAATATTGTCGATGATATTTGTTGGAAAGATATCCATTTGCAAGGTGTTCCTGTCAGGATCTAAACCGGGTATATCAAGTCCGTTTAAAATTGTTTTTGCATACCTGTCTCCTAAGCCGCGAACATAAACATATTTGCCATTTGTTACAGAAACGCCTGTCACCCGTTTAATAGATGATGCTGCATCTGTGTCTCCTGACTTCTTCAAGCCAAGTGCTGATATTCCATCAAGCATATTGGGTGATTTACTTTTTATTGACATTATTGCTGATTCTGTATTTCGAACTACTTTAGCAGTAACCACAACACTTGCAATTTCAATTGATGCTTCTTTTAAACCAATGTCATTTAATGCAATTACTTCTCCTGCTTTTACATTTAATCCATCCAGATTAACCGTTTCATAAGAGATAAATGAAATTTTCACGTCATAAGTTCCGGGAGATACAGATAAATTAAATTTACCATCCAAATCGGTAGTTGTACCATGCAAACTTTTTTCAATGTAAATAGTCACACCCGGAAGGTATTCTCCTGTTACGGCATCAAAAACAGTTCCCCTGATTATGCCGTTTTGAGCATTTAAAACTGAACTAAAAACAAGAAAAATAATAATTGCAATATATTTCAAGTTATTCATATTTATTAAATTCAAAATCTGTAAAATTGATATAACCCGTGGGTTTATTAACCCACGAGTCTGTTAATTGATATAAAAATGATAATTATTTTAGAAATCACCCAGCTCTCCGGCTACATCTGCCCACGACCAACCTGTGAATTCAGATTTATCAGCCCCAACAGTATTTGAAGTTACTGCAGTAACAAATGCGTCACTTCCATCTTTAAAGAAATCGGTAACAACAGTTGATGCCGGTAAAGTAACCTGGAAACTGGTAAATGTACACACGTAATCAGTAGGGAGTTGGTCGAAATCCTGTCCGTCAGCAATACCAAAGAAATAAATATTACTCATATCAACATTTGAATTTGCATCAAGGTCAACTAATCCTTCAGCATCACCGGCATATACAGAACCATTTTCAATAATATGTTTGGCTTCCATAGTTCCTTCGGGGCCATCCAATTCGAAACATTCGTCACCAGGAGTTATGATGATAAAATTATCAAGAGTACCACCCCATGATTGGTCGGTATCAATAGCATCATCACCGGCATTCCAAACGATAGCATTTGTAACATTAACTGTTCCGCCGAACCATTCGATTCCGTCATCCTGATTACCAATTATTTCAACGTTTTCAATGATTGTTCCCGAGCCAACACCGCCAAGAGTTAAACCATTAATTTCGTTTCCTTCACCGATGTTTGCGCCTCCATGACGGATTGAAACATATTTAATAATACCTGAATTATCAGTTGCTTCTGTACCACCATATAGTCCGTTTGGGTCAGAAACGGGGATACCTTCAATTTGAACTGATTCGGCATCAGCAGAAATTGGTGCTTTACCCAGAATTAATAAACCACCCCAAAGTCCGTTTAATTCAGGGTCAAGATTAGGGCTGGCAATTTGCCCGGGTTCAATTTCGTCTGCTACAGATGTGAAAATAATTGGTTGTGCAGCAGTTCCTTCTGCCACGAGTTTTCCTCCGCGTGCAATTAATAAAGCAGTTGCATTTTCAGCCGATCCTGCTTGTCCTTTAATTATTACACCAGGTTCAATGGTTAAAGTAACACCATTTACAACTGAAATTCGTCCACCGAGTATATATATATTACCTGTTTCCCAGGTAGTATTTTCGGTGATATTTGCAGTGATTGTAAACTCAGTTTCATCAGTATTGTCATTGTTTTCATCATCATCACATGATGTAAACCCGATACTCAAAGCTGCAAGTATTACAGCTGTTAATTTAAAATAATTCTTTTTCATAGTTTTTTTTGATTATAATGTTTAATTTGTTTTCAAAAATTTACACTACAAAAAAACAATCATTATATTGCTTTATCATTAACCCAATTTTAACCTTTAATTAAATAGAGCCATTTATTTTAGCATTATTAACCTTGAATTAACAAATAGTTAAAATTAAATTATAGTACATTATTAAAATATCTTGTAAATTAGCTACTTAAATAAATAACATCGCGAATGGAAAACAAGAAATACAAAATACTCTTAGTTGATGATGAACCGGATATCCTGGAATTTTTAAGCTACAACATCAAAAAAGAAGGATTTGAAGTTTATACAGCAAATAATGGAAAGGAAGCTATCGGAGTTGCGCTAAAGCATCAACCTCATTTAATTATTCTTGATGTAATGATGCCTGAAATGGATGGAATGGAAACATGCGAGGCCATTCGTCAGGATAAGAATCTGAAAAACACGATAGTTGCATTTTTAACAGCCCGGGGCGAAGATTATTCCCAAATTGCAGGTTTCGACGCCGGGGCCGATGATTACATTACAAAGCCAATTAAACCCAAAGTATTGGTTAGCAGGATAAATGCATTATTAAAAAGAATTAAATCTTCTGAAACTATTCAGGACAATTCGTTAATAATAGAACAATCGAACCTTATTATTGATAAAGAAAAATACATTGTTATAAAAGATGGTGCTGAACTTCTTTTACCCAAGAAAGAGTTTGAACTTTTACTTTTATTAATTTCAAAACCAGATAAAGTATTTACCCGGGATGAGATTTATAGTTCTGTCTGGGGAGATAATATTATTGTTGGCGACAGAACCATTGATGTACATATTAGAAAACTTCGTGAAAAAATCGGAGACGATCATATTCGAACAATAAAAGGAGTTGGTTATAAATTTGTCAACTAATTTTTCACATTGAATATACAAAAAGAAGCTGCTTTAGAATGAAGCAGCTTCTTTTTTTGTATTATAAGCTATTACTTAGTTTCGTGTGTATCAACAAAATCTCTTTGAGCTTTAACAAGGTTTATTGATTGTAATAAGAAATTTTTAATTTCGTTCAGTATTCCTAAATACAAAATACTGATTCTTGTTCCGGATTCCTGGTGCTTAATGCGCTTAACCTGTTTTTTGCGGCAAACGGTAAGTTTATCAAGTATCAGTTGTTGTTTTTCTATTAAATCAGGAATATTTTCGAAATCATTCTTTTCAATAGTAGTTATTATAAGTTCGAATAAACTGCTGATATCTTCTTTCAGTGCGTTAAGTTCTTCAACCTGATCATGATTTAATCCTTTGTGGTTATTGTCGATATGATCATAACTTGGATTTGATATAAAAGAAAGAGCATGAGCCATTTCTCGCAGGTAGTCGATAACCTGAACATAGTAAGGCCCTGTTTCAGCTTCTTCATCATTAACCTGGAGCTTATACAAAGTATTGTGAACATTTGCTTTTAAATTTCTTGCATCAATATTTAATTCATCAACATCTTTACAAACATTTTTAAGAAGTTTTCGATCTTCTTTTGTTAAACCAATAAGCGTGTCATTAAAAACCTGGATAACTGACTTTAACATATTACGAACTTCAATAGAACATTTCTGGTGTATATCTTCTATTTTTAGTTCTTCATCTTCTAGTTTTTTTATCTTGGCTTTTTCAGATTCTCTGCGTTTAAAGAAAATATGCGTTCTTAAAACCAGGAATAATGCAATTAATATTAAAATTACAATAGCTACAGGCCCCCCGTAACTAATTATTAAAGCCAAAATGAAAGCAGATGTAAAAGCCACAAAAGCAGTGAAAAACCAGCCTCCAATTACAGTGATAACTCCGGTAATACGGTAAACAGCACTTTCTCTTCCCCATGCATTATCGGCTAAGGAACTACCCATAGCAACCATAAATGTTACATAAGTTGTTGAAAGGGGCAGTTTTAATGATGTACCAAATGCGATTAAAGCACTGGCAACAGTTAAATTTACGGATGCCCTTATTAAATCGAACGATGGAGCATCTTTTTGATTTTTAATTTTCTTTTGGTATTCTGATGAATCAAACCGGCTATTTATCCATTTTTTTACTGGTTTTGGAACTACTTTTTCAAATGTTTTGTTGAAATCCATAGCAATTCTTACAATGGACCTCGACAACATGCTCGATCCAAATCTTTCATTACCAACAGATTGACGGCCTAAGCTGACTTCGGTTTCTGTAACTTTCCTTGCTTTTTTGGAAAACCAAAGAGCAAATACCATTACCATACCTGCAATTAATAATAAGTACGTATCCGTTTTTATTTTTGATTCTAAAGCAGTCATCATAAAACCATCCGGATTAGCACCGGGTTCAGCAATAAATGCCTGAAATGATTTAAACCCGGCCACGGGAGCACCAACGAAGTTAACCAGATCGTTTCCTGCAAAAGCCAGGGCCAAAGCAAATGTTCCTACAAGAACAATGAGCTTTAAAATATTAATGCGTGTTATCCAATATAAAAGCTGAAGAATTATTGTCCAACCAATGAAACTGTACAAAATAAGTAAACTTGAATTGTTATGAATCCAGTCTGTTGTTTCGGGTGATAATAAGGTTGAACCTTTGGCTCCTTTAATTAATATAAAATAGGTAATTACTGTTATTGACAATCCGCCCCAAATTGCTCCAAAATATTTGTATGTTTTTTCATAATTAAACGAAAAAAGAATTCTTGCAAAGTATTGAATCAACGTTCCAAATGTAAATGCAATAATTACTGAAAGTAATATACCAGAAATAATGGCCAGGGCATTTGCAGAATTAATGTATTTTGACATTTCAGACATATCAGTTCCCATTGCTGTAATTTTTATAACAGCAACGGCAACAGCAGCTCCTAAAAGCTCAAAAACAAGCGATACTGTTGTTGATGTCGGTAGCCCGAAAGCATTAAAAATGTCGAGTAATATTACATCGGTAAGCATTACAGCCAGGAATATGATCATTATTTCAGAAAATGCAAATTGCCCTGGGTAAAAAATTCCTTTTTGTGCAACTTCCATCATTCCTCCCGAAAAGGTTGTTCCCAGAACGATACCAATACTTGCAATAATCAGGATAATATAGCGTGGAGCTACTTTAGCACCAATTGCTGAATTTAAAAAGTTAACAGCATCATTGGCCACACCAACAATTAAATCGGATATTGCTAATGCGAATAGTATTACAACAATTAGTAAATAAAAGTTTTCCATCATTAATTATTTATAAATTTATGCAAAAGTACTTATAACATATATTCTCACTAATTTAATGAATTTAACAAATTGTTAAGCGAATGTTAAGTTAATGTTAATTTTTAATATTCCCATAATAAATTTTATGATAACTATTTAATAGTTAGTACTCTCAAGAAGCGTAAGCAACCTGTTTTATGGATAAATAAATGAGTAAAGTATCTTTTTATTGCCTATTTTTTTGTTTTATAACAAATAACATTAATTTTATAATGTAAATGTTTATTCAATCAGTAATAGAATTATCCTGAGAATTTTATGAAGAAATACGATGTCATTATAAACCATAAAGGTATTATAGACCTTGAAGTTATAGATGATATTCTTCTGAAATTAAAGAATTATTTGCATGAAAATAAAATTGAACTTGTTATACGAAAACGTGTTTACACGCTGGCTGTTGAAAGTTTAGATAATATATATAAACACGCAGATCATTCTATTCATATTCAAAAAATTATATCCGAATTTCCACCACGATTTATAGTCGAAAAAATCTGCGACGATTTTGTCATTCATACCGGGAATATCATTTTAGAATCGAATAAAGAAAAGATAATTAGTAAACTGGAACGAATAAATACACTTTCACAGGAAGAAATAATTCAATTGTATAAAAAGTCATTAAGCCATGCTGAGATTTCAGACAAAGGCGGAGCTGGATTAGGACTTATAGTTATGGCTAAAACAACAGCACAAAAAATAAAATACGATTTTGATAAAATTAACGATAAGTTCTTTTATTTTGCAATGCAACTAACCATAAAAAAATAATTTCAGCTATTATGAAAACTATAAATATAGCTTCAACAGAGAAATCTCCAAAAGTATTTTTTGACCCCAGGAAACATGTTTTTGAAATGGAAGGAAATTCGCGCCCGGAAAATGTTCGTGATTTTTACTATCCGATTATTGATACTTTACGCGATTATTTTGAAGATATTGCTGAAAAACAAACAAGAAGCGAAACAAATAACGCGTTTAACTTTAATTTTAAGTTGGAATACTTTAATTCGGCATCTGCAAAATTTATTTCAGATATACTTGTAATAATTAGAAACGGATACGATAAAGGAATAAATATGAAAGTAAATTGGTATTTTGATGAAGGCGATGATGATATGAAAGAAGTAGGTGAAGATTTTTCTGAAATGATATCATTCCCCTTTAGTTTTATTATGGTTAAACGATAGAATAAACAAGAAAAACTATAATTTGTATAACTAAAATGTTTTTTAAAAATAAAATTGTATGGATAACAGGAGCCTCTTCCGGAATTGGAGAGGCTTTAGTTTATGAATTTGCTAAACAGAAAGCAATAATTGTAATTTCATCTAACCAGGAGAAAGAATTACTAAGAGTAAAAGAAAATGTTTTTAAAACAGGAGCAGAATGCTTTATTCAATATCTCGACGTGACTGATATAGAAAAAATTTCAAAAACAGCATCTGAAATTATCAATCAATTCGGACGAATAGATGTACTTATAAACAATGCGGGGATAAGTCAGCGATCGCTTGTTGTTGATACTCAACTTGAGATAGATAGAAAGATAATGGAAATAAATTATTTTGGCTCAATTGCAATAACAAAAGCTGTATTGCCCCAGATGATAAAGCAAAAATATGGTTATATTGCAGTTACAAGTAGTATTTCAGGCAAATTTGGATTTCCGTTACGCTCAGCTTATTCGGCTGCAAAACACGCGTTGCACGGGTTTTATGAAACACTCCGGGCCGAAGTTTATCAACATAATATAAAAGTATTGATAGCTTTTCCTGGCAGAGTTCAAACAAATATTTCGTTACATGCACTCACGAAAGATGGAACTGCTCATGGTAAAATGGACGATGGACAAGCACTTGGAATTTCAGCCGAAAAATGCGCGATACAATATTTACGTGCAATTGAAAAAGATAAAAAGGAAGTCCTTATAGGTTCTTCCGAACTGCTTATGGTTTATATTCATAAATTTTTACCCAAATTATTTTATAAATTAGCCCGAAAAATTAAACCAACATAATTTAATTATTATAAAACGAATGGAAAAACTGATTAGCGGAATACAGCAAATAGGTATTGGTGTTCCGAATGTATATGAAGCGTGGAAATGGTATAAAGAAAATTTTGGAATGGATATCCGTATTTTTGAAGACAATACTGTTGCCGAATTAATGTTACCTTATACAGGTGGAAAACCACAAAAACGTCATGCTGCATTGGCAATGAATATTTCAGGTGGTGGAGGTTTTGAAATATGGCAATATTCCGAACGCGTTCCACAGGCACCTGAATTTGAAATACAGATGGGAGATTTAGGAATAAATATCGCTAAAATTAAAAGCCCCGATGCTAAAAAAGCGTACGATGATTTTAAATCAAGAAAGGTTCATATTCTTGGAGATTTCTATGATGATCATTTTTTTGTAAAAGATTTGTATGGCAACATTTTTCAAGTTATTTCCGATGATAACTGGTTTAAAAAGACCGGGAAATTAACCGGTGCAATCGCGGGAGCAATTGTTGGTGTTACAAATATCGAAAATTCACTTAAAGTATATAGTGATATACTGGGATATACAAAAATTGTTTCTGACAAAACGGCTGTTTTCGATGATCTTAAATACCTGCCGGGCGGAAATAAAAAATTCCGCAGGGTATTATTAAAATCAGAAAGTGAGCCATCAGGCAGTTTTAGCCGATTATTAGGCCGGAGTTATATTGAATTAATCCAGGCTGTCGATCGCGAACCTAGAAAAATATTTGAAAACAGGTACTGGGGCGATCTTGGATTTATACATATTTGCTATGATATAAGTGGTATGGAATCATTAAAACAGGATTGCCAGTCGAAAGGCTTTCCTTTTACAGTCGATAGTTCTGTAAAACACAATAAAGATAATAGTTTTGATATGGGTGAAGCAGCCGGGCATTTTTCATATATCGAAGATCCCGATGGTACGTTAATTGAATTTGTTGAAACTCATAAAGTTCCAATCCTTAAAAAATACGGCTGGTATCTGAATCTGAAGAAGAGAGATCCAAAGAAACCTTTGCCAAACTGGATGCTTAATGCCCTTGCATTAAATAAAGTAAAATTTTAAATAAAAATCCCCGAATTTTCGGGGTTTCTTTTTAGAAATGAGTTTAGTTTTTAAACCTAGATACAAATAAATAACAGGAACCATTGTTTTATGTTTCGTTTAATTCTTCATCAGGTTGAGCAATGGGGATAGTGAAAAAATACCTGCTCCCTTTACCTGGCTCGCTTTCAAACTGAATATTTCCACCGTTGCGTTCAACAAATTCTTTACAAAGAATTAATCCTAATCCCGTTCCTCTTTCTTTTTCTGTTCCAGCCCTTGATATATTTACATCAAGCCTGAAAAGTTTTCCCTGATCCTCGTAATTCATACCAACACCATTATCAATAACATTAACAGTTACAAAATTATGATTACAGGTATTATTTATTCGAACAAATCCACCCTGGTTTGTATATTTAATTGCATTCGAAATAAGATTTCGGATAACTGTACTAATCATATTTTTATCTGCAAAAACAGGGTTGGAGTCATCAACTTCGTTATAAATAACTATGTTTTTATTTGCTGCCTGCGATTCGAACAATTCGATAATTTCTTTAACCAGGGTTTTTAATGAAAATGCAGCCGGGTTAAATTTCAAGTTCCCGGTTTGCGATCTCGACCAGTCGAGAAGATTTTCAAGTAAGTTAAATGTGAGTTTCGAGCTTTGATGAATAATATTGGCAAATTGTTCCACGCGGGCTAAATCATATTTATATATATTCGTAGCTAAAAGGTATGAAAATCCAATAATTTCATTGAAAGGATTTTTTAAATCATGAGCAATAATAGAAAAAAACTTGTCTTTAGTCGCATTAAGCTCTCTCAGTTTAAGTTCCGACTGAATAATTGTTTTTTCTGCTTTTTGCTGTAATGTAATATCGTTAAAGACGCAATGAGTACTAATAAAACTTCCATTTTCGTCTTTTTCAATTTTACCATTGAAATTAACATATAATTTTGTGCCATTTTTACGAATCATCTCAAACCGGATATCTTTAGCTTCTCCGGAGATTTTAAAATTCTCAAAATTCTTTTCAAATTGTTCTTTCTGACTTGGTATAATAAAATGAGAAAAATAGCTGCCAATAACCTCATCTCTCGAATACCCAAGTGTAGCCAGCCATGACGGATTTACCTCAATGATTTCACCTTTTATATTTAATGATTGGTATGGAATAGGTGAGTTTTCATAAATAAGCCTGAATTTTTTTTCCTGTTCTTGTAGTCGTTCCTGGAATTGATATTTCTCGGTAATATCAACGGCTATACAACGCAGTTTAGTAATCTTATTATTTTCCCACACCGGGTTATTATGAAATTGAGTATGAATTAAATTCCCGTTTTTATGAATAATTCCATAATTATTGCCCGATACGTGGTTCCCGTTAAAATTACTTATAATGCTTTTATTCAGTCTTACCAGGTCTTCAGGCCTTATAATATCTTTTAATGTTACTTTATTACTCAGTATTTCTTCTTTGCTGTATCCCAGGAAATGAATACAGGATTGATTAATAAAAGTAATTTTCAGGTTAGTATCAATTTCGAAAACAAGCTCAGGTAAAAGGTTTAAGAAGTCACTTAATTTTTTTTCATTTTCTATCAGCCGTGTTTCTATTTTTTTTCTATCTGTAATATCTTGTCCTATTAATATAAATCCACCGTGTTTCCTGGTGTTTGATTGATAATCGGGGTTTATCTGCCAGCTTATCCAGAGTTTCTTGCCATCAATATCTGTGTTTTCTTCTTCGAAAGTGTAAATACCGGGTTTATTTAAATACTTATAAAAATTGATAAAATGATTAGGCTTATTATCATTAACGCTGACAATTGTTTCGAAAAGATTTTTTCCTATTACATCATATTCCTTAAAACCAAATAATACTTCAAAATAATGATTCGCGAAAATAATTTCGCCCTTAGTATTTAGCTTTAATGCAACAATACTCGAGTTTTGAAAAATATCAGATAAAATTTCAACGGAAATATGTTCTGTATTTCGTTTTAGCATTATTTGGTGAAATGTAGAGGTATTTATTAATACTGAATTGTAATAAAATTTTTATTGATTAAAAAATTGATTAAAAATAAAAATAGGATTTTAATATTATTAACGAAAAAATGGTAAAAGATATTATTTGTAAAAATATCTCTATTTTTTAAAAATCAGCTATTTGTTATTAATTTTCAATAAAAAAACTCACAAAGTTAACTTTGTGAGTTTTTTTATTATTTTCTCCATTATGAGATTTTAATTTCTCTGGCTGGTTTTTCTATGGCTTCTTCTTTCTTAGGAAGAATTATTTGCAAAACGCCGTTTTTGTATATCGCGTTTATCTTTTCCGAGTTTATCTTTTCAGAAATCGTGAAAGACCTGTTGAAAGAATTGTAGGAGTATTCTTTATGATTGTACTTCTCATCAGTATTTTCATCAGGTTTTTTGTTTAATGAAATAGAGAGTAGCTGTTTGTCGAGATCGATTTTAAAATCAGATTTCTCGAAACCGGGAGTAGCTATTTCAATTCTGAAATCAAATTTTGATTCTATAATATTTGCAGGGGGTATTGCAAAATATTCATGATTACAGATTCGTTCCTGGTTAAACAGGTTGTTCATTACTTCTGATAATTGATCGTGACCGTATGCTCTTTGCATTTCTGATGGTCTCTGCATTCTTACTAGTGTCATTTTTTATTGGTTTTAATTATTAATTTTTGTTTACATTTTTTTTGAATTATATATTTGATTTTATTCAAAGCATATACCAATATAAAAAACAAGTCAAATTGACTTATTTTGAAATTGTAATACTGTCAATATGGCACATGGTTTATTCTTTAGTAAAAAAGAAGGTAAAGAAATTAAATGATTGTTATTTTTGTTGAGAAATAAATTAGTTTATGAGAATTGATATTATTACAGTTTTACCGGAATTGCTCGATAGTCCTTTAAATCATAGCATAATTAAACGTGCTCAACAAAAAAAACATGTTGAAATTTATATTCATAATTTACGAGATTATACAACCAATAAGCACAAAACGGTTGATGATTATCCCTTTGGTGGCGAAGCAGGAATGGTAATGATGATTGAACCCATTGATAAAGCAATTTCTGCTTTGATGGCTGAAAGAAAATACGATGAAATAATTTATACTTCACCCGACGGAGAATTATATAGCCAAAAAAAAGCAAATAAGCTGGCTACATTTACCAATATCATAATTCTTTGTGGACATTACAAAGGAATTGATCAACGTGTCCGCGATCATTTAATTACAATGGAAATTTCTGTTGGAGATTATGTATTGACCGGGGGCGAACTTGCAGCTGCAATACTAGTTGATAGTGTTGTACGCCTTATACCCGGTGTAATTTCAGACGAAACATCAGCACTAACTGATTCATTTCAGGACAATTTGCTGTCACCGCCCGTTTACACGAGGCCTGCAGAATATAAAGGATGGAAAGTACCGGATGTATTGCTTTCAGGAAATTTTAAAGAAATTGACAAATGGAAAGAGCAACAATCGGTTGAAAGAACAAAACGATTAAGGCCCGGGTTGATGGAAAATGAAGACTAAACCTGTTTAATGATTCTATGATATTTTAGTTAAATATCCAATAACCAATACCAGGTAAAAGTTAATACAATCATTGGATACTGGATATTCACTACTAAAAATACAGTTTTTTCATTTTCATGAAAAATTAATGATTGCACTGATGCCCTTCATGATTATGATCATGGTCATGATTGTGATGATGAGCACATAAAACCCCGTTATCAATTATTTTATCTTCGAGGTATTCTTTTACCAGCTTATCTGTATCACCATTACAACCACGGACAACATCAATGCCAAAGCGATTAAGCATTTGAAATGCACCTTCACCCATGTTGCCTGCCAGCATTATCGAAACTCCATCTTGTTTAAGAACCCCTGCAATATTTGATTTGCAGCCACAACCCTGTGGTGATTCCATAATTTCCTTGTTTGTAATGTTTTTATTGTTGTCGATCGTGTAAATTGTATAAAACTCACAGTGGCCAAAATGACCATCAACTACGTTATTTCTCGTTGGAATAGCTATTTTCATAATTAGAAATTTTAATTTTTGTTTAAATTATATTTGATTTATGATATTATTTCAATATTTCCACCTTCTATTTTTATTGCTTTACCATTAATAATGGCATCTGCAATTTTTTTATGAGCCGATTCTATTATTCTTCCAAATGTTTGACGCGAAATATTCATTCGTTTTGCAGCATCCTCCTGATATAATCCTTCAAAATCGGCAAGGCGGACAGCTTCGTATTCATCTAAATGAATAATTACCTCGCTCAGTTTATGCATAGGAATACCCGCAGGTTTATAAAATGTGCAGCCCGGGTTATTATCAATAAATCGTAAACATTTATTTCTTGGCATATGCTCAAAATAATTTCGACAAATATAAGCATATGCTCAAAATAAACAAGAGGTTTTTAATTAAAATTCATATTAAATCCAGAGGCAATCGATAAAATCGGTTAGAATGTGAAGAGTAAGGCCTATACTTACGAACCTGGTTTTTGGAATAAAAAGCATAAAAAAATAAATCCCGATGGCATAGTAGGAGTGGAATAAATGAAACCCAATACTGCAACGGGTTGGATCAAAAACCGGACTTGCAAGGATATGATCAATATCAATAAGGTTTGCTAAAAGCATAATCAGGCTTGCTTTAAGAAAATCTTTTCTAAAAAAAACGAATGCAATCAGAATTGGAAAAACGAGATGCATTCCGTAATGTATGATGTAGCGAATGATTTCCATTGGACAAGTGTCTAAAATGCCTAAAGTTAAAAGTGCCTAAAATTTTCAATAATTGTAAATGCCTAAAGTTGTTTCAAACCTTATAATACAGTTATAGATTACTTCTGCAAAAAAATAAATAATTGATGCAGACAGAATTATAACTGAATCTTGAATCCTTCTTTCAGGCTCCTTTTTTATTGAGTGGATTTAACCGGCTGTAAATACTACTGCGTTTTGTTTTTTCAAATACATTTCCTTTTACCTGACGAACATCTTCAACCGTATAGAATGCATTTGGATGAATATCCTGAACAATTTTCATGAATTTCTTTAAATCGCGACGATTGATTGTAGAGAATAGCAGTTTAACAGCACCTTCTTTGCCTTCACCATCAAATAGAGTAAATCCAAAACCTGCAGCACGAAGTTCTTCTCCAAGTTGATTCGAGTAATTCTGAAAAACTATACGAACCATAACTACTCCTATAGATATTTTTTGTTCGAGGTAAATTCCTAAAAAATTTCCCATTGCAAAACCACCGGCAAAAGCAAAATAACAATAAATATTATCGAGATGCTTCATTATCTGGCTAATTGCAGTGAGCCAGATAAACGATTCGAAAAAACCTACAATCGGGGCAATATACTTGAATCCTTTAGCTGCATAAATTAAACGCAACGTGCCAATGGTTTGGTCAGTTATTCGGGCAAGGAATATGAGCAAAGGCAGAATGAGATAATTGAATAAAGGAGTATCCACTGCTGATAAAAATTCCATAATGTATGAGTGTATAAATATTAATCTAAAAAACGATTATTGATATAATATAAAGAACATATAATATCATAAATATTAAACCTTCCCAGCGATTAATCTTGCGGCCTTTCCCGGTAAAAATAAAAATGAATAACAATAAACTTGCGAGAATATTTATCAATAAATCGTATTGTGCAGATAGGCTTACTGTTACCGGATAAATTATTGCTGATGTTCCTAATATAAAAAATACATTAAAAATATTTGAACCTACAATGTTTCCAATTGCAATATCCACGTTTTTCTTACGGGCAGCAATAACCGAAGTTGCAAGCTCTGGTAATGATGTGCCAATGGAGATTATGGTTAACGAAATAATTCGTTCAGGAATACCAAATAACCTGGCTATTTCTGTTGCGCTATAAACAATGGCTTTACCTCCTAATACCAGAAAAATAACACCCCCAATAATAAAGAGTATGGATTTTTTTATTGAATAGTTTTTTGTTTTAAATTCTTCATCATAACTTCCTGACAGGATAAGCTGAATATTATACACTATAAAAATCAGGAAAAAGGAAACAAAAATAATTCCATCAATTCGTGAAATTACTGATTCGGTATTTTTATCAATTAAAACATCATTTGCTAAAACAAGTAAAATAATTGCAGATAACAGGGCGAGCGGCACTTCTATCCATGTAGTTTTTGATTTAACTGTTAAAGGATAGATAAATGCGGATATACCAAGAATAGCAAAAATGTTAAAGAGGTTACTCCCTACTACGTTTCCAAGAGCGATGTTCGAGTTATGATCGATAGCGGCAAAAATATTTACTACCAATTCAGGAGCTGATGTTCCCAAAGCAACAATGGTTAAACCAATAACAATTGTTGGTACATTTAGTTTTTTTGCAAGTGCCGAAGCACTGTCAACAAGCAAATTAGCTCCATAAATAAGGACAATAAATCCTGTAACCAGTAAAAGAAAATTTAACATACCTGTAATTTTTTATGATTCGAAATTAGAACAAAAAAAGCAGAATTGCATATACAATTTTAGTTTTATCGAAGAATTTTCCGTACAAAAGCAACGGTAAAGTACGACATCATAAATACTCCTGTAAATGCTGTAATATCGGCCAAATAACGTATCGGCCCAATTGGTAAAATGTCTCCGTATCCCACGGTAAAATAAGTAATTCCTGTATAATAGACTGCATCCCAAAATCTCAACCAAAAGGAATCGCCTTGCTGGACCGAATTTAAACTTGAATTGGTAAGATATGGTATTATTGTATAAAGTAAAGCATACATAAAATAAATTACAACATTACTAAAAATTACTCTCACAGGTGAAGTTGCATAGAGTCCCATCCAGTCGAATACCAGCATTTTAAAACCGTAAGCAGGGAATTGCCAGATTGCAGAAATCTTGTTTTTTTGTATTGATTCCAATAATATGGCTTTTGATTCGTTTCGTTTAAATTCAATATATGCCTTATCTTCATCATCATATTGTCCGGCACTATTGAAGTTTTCTTTTAAAATACGGAATTGTTCTGCTTTTTCGCGTTTGCTGGTTGAAGATTGAGAATAAATTAAGTTTTTAACATTGTTTGAATCCCAGTTGAGATAAATCCTTCCAATAAGCCGAATACCCGCGAAATTAACAGTTTTAATGTTTACCTGAAAATCGTAGGGTTTAAAATCAATGATATCGCGTCCCAGAGAATCGGAGAGGTCAAGGAAATTACATTCAGCTAATCTCAAATCAACATAATAATCGAGATGGCATGATTTAAGCGAGAGCTCCATTATATGAGAATTGTAAAAGCTTAGGTTTCCGGTACCAAAATCGGCATTATCGAGAAAAAGCAGTGTTTTATTAAATTCGACTTGTTCAAATGAAACATTCCCGGCACCCCACTGTGATTTTCTCATTGTAATTTTTCCGCCATTGTGCTGGCATGCTTCGAAAGTTTTTTCACCATTTCCAAAAATTGCCCTGTTAAAGCTTACTTTGGCATCTTTAAATTCTACAGTTCTGAAATCTACTTTCCCGTTTCCAAATTCGGTTTGTTCAAAGACGACCTCGTTGCAATGAAAACGGGCAAAATGAAAATCTTTTTTCCCGTCACCCATTCGTGCAACTTTAAACGAAACCCTGTCGGATTTGAATTCTGAATTTATAAAAGTAATATCGCCATGATTAAATTCGGTATTCATAAAAAGAACATCCCCATTACCAAAGTGGGCATCTTGAAAGTTTTTATGCCCGTTGCCAAAATTGGAGTTTTTAAAGCTTACTTCACCATCACCAAATTGGGCGTTTGAAAAATCAACATTTCCATCTTTAAACAAAGCGTAACTGAAATTAAGCCCGCCTAAATTAAAATTGGTGCCGTGGAAGTTTATCGAACCATTCAGAAAATGAGCATTTTCAAAATTTTTATAATTGTTGTCGAACTCGGCATGTGAGAAATCGGTTTCTACACGTGAATCAAAAAAGGTGTTGTATGCAGAAAATTGGTGAAGTTTAATAGTTGCTTTCTTCTCAATATTTCTACTGGTTCGGTAATCATCAAGTGAAAAATTTTCTACATAACACTGGTCGATATTTATTGTTTTTTCTTTATCTATTAATCTATAAATATCTTCGCAGTCAATATATCCCAGTTCAATATATGCAATTTCTTTTTTATTTTCGTCCAGAAATGAAATAGCTGCTGTGTTTTGATACTTAATTCCTGATTCGGTTACAAACGGGGTATCTTTAATTTTTACTTTATAATTGTAAAAGTTATTTATCATTGTCAGGTTCGAATATTATAATTCAAATATAATAAAATAAGTTTGAGTTATGAGTTTAATTATCAATTAATCAATAATCAATACATGTTAATTACCTGTTGCATAATTGTTTATAGGGGCAATTTTTACAGGTGGTTAAATCTTCTGTTTGACTAAAGTTTATTGCCGGATTATATATTTCGTTTATCAATTTGCTTAGTTCTTCGCTAAATTCTGTATTTATTGTTTTGTAATCCGAGATGAATGATTTATCATCTTTTAAAAGTATATGAAAATCAAAATTATTCTCAAATAATTTACGCAGAGAATAAATCCCGGGAATAACAGGTAATTCTGGTTTTTCATTTTCTGTATAAAATTTTGAATAGATAAACGTTTGAAATACGGCACTATTCTGGTCATCTTTTTTACCTGAAAAAAGGGAATTTATGTTTTTAAATTCGAGTTTATCGTTTCCCGATTTGTAATCGACAATACGAATTTGTGAGTTCATTTTATCAATCCGGTCGATTTTACCGCCCAGGTTTACTTTGTGTGGTGAGTTATTAACAGTTGCCGAGACATTTATCAAATAGTTATTTTCAAGAGAGAGTATATCGAAAGGAGTATATTGTTCATCAACTTTCACTATTTGCCTGATGTATTTTTCAATCACTTCGCGGATAATAATATTCTTTCCCAGGTAAACGGTTTTACCTGCGGATTTAAAATATTCCTTGTTAAAAGCTTCATCAATTGCATTTGTAATCGTATTCTCATTTTTTAATATAGAAAGCAAAATTTCGGAATCTACAGTTTTTCCAATGTAAGGATTATACAAAACATGCATGGCCTCGTGCAGTATATTTCCAAACAAAGGAGCATCAATTTCTTCTGTTATTTCATCTTTTTCCTTTAAGCCGGAAATATGCCGGAAATAGAACTGGAGTTTACATTTTAAATACGAGCTGATAGCACTTGGAGAGATATATTTTTGTTCTTCAGTATCGGATGCATGATATTTTGCAAGTTTTTTTAAAATATCATTGTTTTTAAATATTGAAATTTCCTTTTGTGTTTTTGTATTGATATTGTACCGGATACTTTTTTCATTTACAAGATACATGTTTTCGAATTTAAGCTGGTATATAAACCGGCTCATTTCGCCCGATTGCAAACCATCTGTTTTCGAGTTGTAAACCAGGGTTATATTTTTTGCCCGCTGGATTAAACGATAGAAATAGTAAGCATATATGGCATCCTGGTGTTCGATGGTGGGTAATCCAAATCCTCGTCGCAGGTTGTATGGAATAAATGATAAGGATGATTCTGACTTTGGAAAAATCCCTTCATTTACCGATAAAACAATAAGATTTTCAAAATCAAGCAAGCGGGTTTCCAATATGCCCATTATTTGTAAGCCTGTTAACGGCTCGCCGGTAAAAGGAATGCGCAGGTTGCGGATGATTTTGCGCAATAACCTGATAAACGTATCGATTTTAATTTCAACTTTTTGTTCTGCAAGAACATCTTTTACCCTGTTTACCGATAAATAAATATGATATATGTATTCTTTCTCTATTGACAATGAATGAATATTTTCTTCTGAGTTTGTTGAATATAATGAGTTGTAAATAGAGAAAGAATTGGAAAGTATATATTCCGATAACTCAATGTAATTATTAATTCTTTTAAAGATGCCAACAAAAAAACTATTTTTTCCTAATTCATCTGATGTCAGCTGAATACGATTCCTGGTTTGAATGTGCTGAATAAGTTCTTCGGCGGTATTGGTAAATTGTGATTTTATGTATTGATGATTCAATATGGCCAGCACATTTTTATGATAAAAAGTGATAGTACCTGTTGAAGATTGTTTACTGTTTTTTTGTAGCCCGATTATGTGTTCGAGTAAGCTGTAAATAGGCGTATTTATTACAGGGTACCCCATTGTAATATTTACTTTGTTTATTGTGTCGGGTACAGAATGAATTACAGGTATAAGCAAGTGTTCATCGGCTAATACAATAGCTGTTTTATCGGGCGAATCGGTTAATTGATACGTATTCTCAAGTAGTTTTTGAGTAATTAGTTTTGCCTGTCCAACATCCGAAGGAACCGAGATTATTTCAATATTTTTGGACGATGTTAAATTTGTAAAATTTACTTTTGTTTCAAAAGCAATATTTTGCTTGTAATTTACCAGGTTCTCACGTAGAAAATAACCTGCTTCGTATTTCTCATTTTTAATATAAAGCTCATCGTAATCCCAGTAAAAATCTGCTTTTTTATTGTTATTCAAATGCGTGAATAATACTTTTTCGCAGTTGTTTAAGGCATTAAATCCAATAAAAACATATTTTGAGTGGTTTAGTTTTACATTGGAATTGTCTTTTAATTTATCGGCAACGGTTTTGTACACCATACCCTCGTATGCAATGGTGCCGGCTTTTAGATTCGTGTTGAATTCGGTATAAATATCGAAAAGAACGTTCCAAATGCTAATAAAATCCTGTTGATAAAGTGAATTTTTTTCAGGATCAAATGATTTCCAGAATTCCTGTATAGCTTCCAGTTGTTTTTCGGAGAGATAAGCAAACTGGTCATGTATTGATTTCAGGTTTTTCAGGTTTTTGAATAAATCACCAGGATTAACCAGGTACTTGTCAATATTGTCGAAATCGTTCAGGAGCATTTCACCCCAGAAGTAAAATTCGTCAAAACTTTCGTTTGATTTTTTTACTTTAGTATATACTTTGTAAAGCTCAAAAAGAAGTTTAATGTTATCGGCAACCTGTAAACCCGAAATATCCTGTACAAGCTCGTTAATTGTAGTTGTAGTTGGCGACCAGATAGGTTTATCGGCAAGCTCGGAAAGATATTTTTTAAAATACAAGCTGGCCCTGCGATTTGGAAAAACAATGCATAAATCGGAGATATTTTCTCCATACCGTGAATAAAGATCAGTTGCTATATGTTTTAAAAATGGTTCCATATTTTATTTAAAAGTTTCCCTTGCCAGGTATCAAGTTCTTCCAATCGTTTTTCAAATTTAACCAAAATCTGGTCGTTACGAATTAATCCCCAACCGGGGCCTGCCAAAAATCGTGGTGGTACTTCACCGGCAAATCTCTCAATTACAAATGAAGGGTTTAATCTTTCAATAAACTGAATAAAAAAGTCGATGTATTCAGGCAATTCGAAAAATGTAAAATTCTCCGGATGTTCATTGAATTCTTTTTCCATAGCTGTTCCTTTAATAATTTGTAACTGATGGAACTTAATGGTGTCAAGTGGGAGCGATGAAATAATTTTTGCTTCATTCAATATTTCTTCTTTCGATTCTCCAGGCAACCCGATAATAAAATGTGCACCGGTTTTTATTCCCATCTGTTTTGTTTTTTCAATTGTTTCGACAGATTGCTCGAATGTATGTCCACGGTTTATGCGTTCGAGTGTTTTATTGTAGCACGACTCAACCCCATATTCAATAATAATGTAATGCGACCGGGATAATTCTTTAAAATATTCAAGTTTTTTGTCATCAATACAATCGGGGCGAGTACCTATAACCAGTCCAACAACACCGGGAATATTTAATGCTTCGTTGTAAATAGTTTTAAGCTTGCTCAAAGGAGCATAAGTATTTGAATAAGACTGGAAATATGCAAGGTAATTTTTAGCCCGCCGGTAACGATTAATATGAAATTCTATTCCTTCTTCTATTTGCTGTTTTATAGATTTCTCAGGAGTACAGTACGATGGATTAAACGCATCGTTGTTACAATAAGTACAACCACCTGTGCCTTTTGAACCATCGCGGTTAGGGCATGTAAAACCTGCATCAATTGTAACTTTCTGAACTCTTTCGCCTAAAGTACGCTTGAAATATTCACTATACGAGTTAAATCGCCTGTTATGGCCCCAGGGATAGTTTATCATTTGATAGTATTACTTTCTATTTGTTTTTCTGTTAATTAAATTTTTACTTCACTAGTTGCAAGCTATCAGCTACCAGCTTTTAGCTACCAGCCTTAATTATTCCCAAATCTACATACCACAAGTAGCCTTCAACCGGTTTGTTGTGCATTTCTTTTATTATATCCATGTAGGTTCTTACTTGTTTATAATGTTTTTCTTCTTCCTGTTCACCGAACTTATAATCGATTACAATTATTTTTTCTTTTCCAATTAAAACCCGATCGGGGCGGGCTATTTTACCATTTTTTAAAAGAATTTCCCGTTCCGGTTTTACCAGCCATTTATCGCTAAACCAACTCTTTATCTGTTCGTTTTTAAATGTCTGATTAATTTTTTCAGAGATATCATTTTTTTCATTGCCTGAAATTTTTCCTTCAAAAGTCATTTTCTCAATTGCATCAGGAATATCTTTTTCGGTGTTAATATTCTCAAATATCTCGTGCATAATTTTGCCATGACTCACCCTTTTAAATGGGGTATTTTCCTTTCCTGTAAAAAAGTAGTTGTCGTGTAATTTTAAACGGAGTTTATTTTGAATTTCAAAAAAAGGATAATCATTCATCATGATTTCTTCGGGTAGATCTTTTGGTTTTTCACTGAAATATTCGAGTTCACCAAATTCAAGTATTGATTTTTCTTTATCAAAAGATTCTGTAAAATTGATTAATTCATTATTTGCAGGTTTTGGAAAGCTTTCAGTATTCTGGTAAACAAAGTGCAAAAGTTCTCCCACGGTTGATGGTGATTTTGATTTTTCCTTTACCTGTGAAAAAGTAAACAAGGCTTGTTCTGCGCGTGTAAAAGCTACATACAGGAGATTCAGGTTATCCACATAAGCATGCAGTTTCTCGTTAAAATAAGCATCGCTAAAAATAGTTTTTGTAAGCTCAGATTTATATTTAACAGGAATAAGCTCAAGTTTATTGAAAGGTTCTTTTTCGGGTTTACACCACAAAATATTTACCTGGCTTGGTTTATGATCAATTTCCCAGTTGCAAAACGGGATTATCACTGCTTTAAACTCCAGGCCTTTCGATTTATGAATGGTAATTATACGGATTGCATCCTGATTCTCAGAAATGTTGAGCGTTTCGTTAAATCCTTTTTCGTTCCACCATTCTATAAAGGTATGAATGTCGGCAGATTTATTCCTGCTGAAATTGAGAACAATATCCTGAAAGGCTTGTAAATAGGGAATGTCTTGTTTAAGTTGATTCAAATTAAAAATCTTTATTATTTGATCGGTTAGCTCAAACAGGGGAAGTTGTTTCAATAAATCCAGGGAATTTAAAAAAACTGACGGGAGACTTTTTTGCAATTGGTTATCCTTTTCGTGTAAGAAACTTTCAGGAAATGCCTGAGAATCTTTTTTTACAGGCTCTGTGTTGATTATATTTTTCTGATAATTCCAGGCAAGATAAGCCGTGTTTATGTCATCACCGGGATCGAGAAGAAAATTTAAAACCGATAAAATGAAAGGAATAACAGTCGAATTTACAAGGAAAAGCGAGTCATTCGAAATAAAATCAAAGCGATATTTTGTAGTTTCTGTTAACGAATTTTTATATTGAATCAACGTGTCGGCAATCTCCTGGCCTTCAGAGCCTCTCCGAACAAGAACCGCGATATCATTTAAGCGGAATCCTTTATCCTGTAAGTTTTCGATTAATTTAGGGACACGATTTTTTACTTCTGTTTTCCATTCCTTAAATTCAGAATCTTTAAAAAAGGTATGGTGAACATATCCGCCATCGTTGTCCATTCCTTCAGGATTTTGCTGAATAATATCGCTATAGGCATTTACAATTTTATTCTCGAACCCGGGATTGGATTTGGGCAGTTGTTCATTAAAATGGTTTTGCAGAATTGTTGACGAATACCAAAATGCGGCGTTATTGTATGCAATAATTTTCTTTTTGCTGCGCCAGTTGATTTTTAACGATTGTAAATCGGGAGTAAACTGCGAGAAATCGTTGTTTACATTTTCTGACAGTATTTTCCAATCGCTGTTTCGCCAACGGTAAATCGACTGTTTTACATCGCCAACAAGCAGGTTATTGTTTCCTTCGGCAAGGCTGTTTCCTATTAAGGGTTTAAAGTTATTCCACTGAATGCGCGATGTATCCTGAAACTCATCAATCATGAAATGCTTATAAATACTGCCTGTTTTCTCGTAGATAAATGGAGAGTCATTCGTGTCGATAATAATCTGTAAAAGCCTGCCCGCGTCCGAAATAAGGAATATTCCCTGTTCTTCGCAGTAGGATCGGAGTTTGTTGGCAATGTCGGTTAAAATGCCCAGTGTATGTATAAACCTGAGTATGTTAAGCGAAGTATAATAATCAACATGGTTTTCGTTGTAAAAATGAATTGCATCAAGCAGTAGTTCGAATAAACCATTATGAAGAGCATTCTCAATAATCTCTTTTTTGGGACTGTCTTTTTTAATCCAGGGATCTATACTTTCTGTTCCACTTATGGCTCTTGTTCTTGGTTCAAAATCATTTTTTTCAGAAATATTGATGAAATATCCGGCTACACCAGATTTCCCGTAACTAAAATCTTCAATGGTGAGGCCATTTTTTTCGATAATTTGTAGTCCTTGCTTACCGAAGGCCTTTAGTGTGTTTTCGAACTTCGCCTTTATTTCCTGCAGCTTGTTCAGGTAATCCTTAAGAAAAGCCTTGTCATTCATTTTTTTGATAAGTGCCTGGTCGAACGATTTATATTCTTCTTTAAAAATCTCTTGTGCCAGTTTCAGAATATCGTTTTTGAAGTCCCATTTCGAACCTTCTTCAATGTTAGTTAATGCAAAGTTTACAAGCCATTCGCGTAATTCTTTATTTGATTCGAGATCGAGAAGCAGCTCATCAACCACTTTGTTCAGCACTTCGTTGTGATCCAGTTCAACAGTATAACCAGGTTGGATGCCAACTTCGCGGGTAAACGAACGAATAATTTTTTGAAAAAAGGTGTCAATAGTATTTATAGAGAACTTTGAAAAATCGTGCAGAATAGATGATAATATCTGCCGCGATTTTACCCTGATTTCGTTTTCTGTTAAATTGAATTCATTTTTTATACTTTGCAAATAACCCGATTTTTCGCCTGTCGATAATTTATAAAGCTCGTTTAATATACGGCTTTTCATTTCGGCTGTTGCTTTATTTGTAAAGGTTACAGCCAGAATACGACGGTAATTGAAAGCACTTTTAAACAGCAATAAAATATACTCTTCGGTAAGTTTATACGTTTTCCCCGAACCTGCCGATGCTTTATATATAGTGAGTTGCGACATTGAATCAATTCTAATTTATCATTCCTGATAAAATTAAGCAAAAAACCGGGTTGAAAGGAATTTAATTATTAACATCTTCAATAGAACGCTGATAACGCAGATTTTACAGATTGATGCGGATTAAATCTCGGGGGGTATCATAATTATCAGTGTTATCAGCGTTCTAAAATATTGTTTCGTCTAAAATCTAAAATCTAAAATCCAATATCTAAAATAAATAAATACCTTTGTTTTCTGAAATCTTTTGAAAGCGAAATAAAAATGAAAACCGTTGTAGTAGGCATGTCGGGTGGTGTTGATTCTAGTGTTGCTGCATATCTTTTAAAACAACAAGGATATGAAGTAATCGGGTTATTTATGAAAAACTGGGACGATTCGTCGGTAACACTTACCAGCAATTGTACCTGGGAAGATGACTTGCTTTTTGCCGAAATGGTTTCTAAAAAAATTGATATTCCATTACATACAGTCGATTTAAGTGATCAGTACCGAAAACGGGTTGTGGAATATATGTTTGCAGAGTACGAACGTGGTCGCACACCAAACCCCGATGTATTGTGTAATCGTGAAATAAAATTTGATATTTTTATCGACGAAGCACTTAAACTGGGGGCTGAATATGTAGCAACAGGACATTATTGCCGAAAAGAAATTATTGATAGTAATGGGGCCCCTGTTTACAAATTGCTTGCCGGAAAAGACCCGAATAAAGACCAGAGTTATTTTTTGTGCCAGTTAAGTCAGCATCAGCTTTCCCGGGCATTGTTTCCCGTAGGTGAATTGCTTAAACCCGAAGTTCGTAAAATTGCCGATGAGCAAGGTTTAGCCACCGCAACACGTAAAGATTCGCAAGGTATTTGCTTTGTGGGAAAAGTAGATCTGCCAACTTTTTTACAACAAAAATTGCAGGCTAAAAAAGGTGATATTATTGAAATCCCCGAAAGTTATTATGCCGATCTTAAGAAATCTGATGACTTAAATGAACTTTCAAAAGCATATTCTTATAAACGCGAAGATGGCCATATAATGGCTGTTCATCGTGGTGCTCATTTTTATACCATTGGCCAGCGCAAAGGATTGAATATTGGTGGTACAGGAAAACCAATGTATGTGATTGCTATTGATGTGAACGAAAATATTGTTTTTGTTGGTTGTGGCGATGAGCATCCGGGGTTGTATCGCAAAGGTTTATTTATTACAAACGATGAGATTCATTGGATTCGTAGCGATATTGAGATGCGAATGGATGAGAGCAGAAAGTATCTTGTAAGAATCCGATACCGCCAACCTTTACAGGAAGCCACATTAATTAAGAAATCAGAAGGTATATATATTGTATTTGATAAACCCCAGCGAGGAATTGCTCCTGGGCAATTTGCTGCATGGTACGATGGGGAAGAATTAATTGGGTCTGGGGTAATTAGTTAGTGTTGGTGAATTGTGACCAGTGATTGGTGGAATGCTAAGTTGCTAAATTAGTAAAACTGACAACTTTATTATGTTCTTAATTTTTTCAACTTTCAACTTATAACTTATTTATGTACAAACATCTTTTTGGCCCGGTGCCTTCGCGCAGGTTAGGAATGTCTCTAGGTGTTGATTTAGTTCCACACAAAGTGTGCTCGCTGAATTGCATTTATTGCGAATGCGGAGCTACTACCCAGTTAACAACTGAACGAAAAGAATATGTTTCGTATGATGAAATTATTGCTGAGCTTTATGATTTTTTTCAGCATAATCCAAAACCCGATTATATCACTTTCTCAGGAGCCGGAGAACCAACCCTGAATATCCATATCGGAAGGATTATTGAATACATCAAGAAAAACTACCCTGGAATTCCTGTTGCAGTTTTAACCAATGGAACATTGCTTTCGAACCCACAGGTAAGAAAAGAATTGATGTTGGCAGATTTAATTTTACCATCGCTCGATGCTGCTGATGATGTTGCTTTTCGAAAAACAGATCGCCCATTGAAAGATTTTAGTATTGCAAATTATATCCGGGGATTAATCGATTTTAGTAAAGAATTTACAGGCAAGATTTGGCTCGAAGTAATGATTTTACCCGGATACAATGATGATATCCAGAATCTGAATTTATTAAAAGAAGCGATTGTAAAAATAAGTCCCGAAAAAGTACAGTTAAATACATTAGATCGCCCGGGAGTAATTGAGAATATTCGGGCTGCAAGCCGTATAGAATTGCAGAATATTATTGATTTATGGCAATTGCCAAATGTGGAAATTGTTGCTGCATCAGCAAAACGAAAAGAAAATCAGTCGTTTCGTAAAGATATTGAAAACACAATTTTTGAAACTATATCACGAAGGCCTTGTACACTAGAAGATTTACAAAATATACTGGGTTTACATGCAAACGAAATTAACAAATACCTCGATGTGCTGGATTCTGAAGGTAAATTAACTACCTACCGTCAGGAAAGAGGAGTTTTTTATCAAATCAAAAAATAGTTTTCAGCCAATAGCTAATAGCTGAAAGTCATTATTTAAAATACTCATAGCTAATGACTAACAGCTAAAAGTTTTTTTATTCAGCAATATTTTTCTTTTCGAGTTTTTTATGTATATCCGGAACAAGTAATAAAGCAGCAGTTCCATACCAGGGTTTAAGTTCCATAACCAGGCTGCCTGCCTGAATTGCCGGATCTGTTTCTGTTAACAACCGGGCTTCTTCTAAAGTTGCAACATCGAAAATATATATACCACGCATATCATCATTATCCATGAACGGGCCCGCGAGTATCAGTTTGCCTTCATCGGCCAGTCGCATAATGTTTTCAAGGTGAGCTTTTTGTAATTTGGCTGCTTCAGCAGAATCCGCCGGGCGATTTGGTCCACGTTTCAAAAAAGCAATAACATAATGTTTCATTCCAAATTCATCGGCTCCTGTTTTTTGAATAAGTGTTGAATCAAGAGTTATTTCAGCAGAAATATCAACAGGTATAGCTTCATTTGTTTTTTTATTACATCCGCTAATTATTAAACCTGCAATTAGAATAAATAGATATTTTTTCATTTTTAAATGTATAAAAGATTGAAAAATAGGAATAACGCAAATTATCAAAATAATTTATAATATCTTTTAATTAAATAAATATATTTGATACTTTCGATTGAATAATATAATTACAAATGAAAACATACATTAGTTCATTTATTGCTGTATTTGTGTTTTTTATTGTTTCAAATGCGCAAAATGAGTACGCTAAAAATATAACAATTGAATCGGTCAAAGCTCATATCGATACGCTTGCTTCCGAAAGCATGAAAGGCCGGAATACTGGTGAAGATGGGCAGAAAATAGCTGCTCGGTATATTTCTGATATCTTTAATTATTCATATTTAAAATCTCCCTATAAAAGCAGCTATTATCAGAGGTTTAATCTTTTTCAATACAAAAATGGAACAAGTACGATTCAAACTGTTTCAAATCCTTTTTTTCCAACAGTATATTTTGGAAGCGAAGATATTATCGATAGTATAAGTTTAAAAGCGGTATTTGCCGGTTTTGGAACTTCGATGGATTTTAAAAATCTGGATACTCGGGATAAATTAATTACTATTTTGGCCGATGATGTAAAAAGCTCGATTGAACGGATTAAACAAATCGCGATTCCCGATAGGCCAAACTATTTTGTAGTTGCTCTTCCTCCTGGAAATACAAAATTTAAAGAAGATGAAATTAAGGAATTTGACAGTTTTATGAAATTGTACTTTTTTGAATACATAGCTCTGGGAGGAGGTATGATGGATTCAATTGGATTATCTGAATTTAGAAATTCATATTCTATTGTTAAAGATTTAAGAATTTCTTCTACCGCTGATATTCGTGTTTTCTTTATTAGCCAGGACTGGCTGATAGCACTTTTTGGAAAAAATGCCAATGAACTAAAAAAGATTTCGAAAGAAAACCAAACGAGTACCAGGAACTTATTAACAGAAATCAATGGTGATGAGATATTACTTCAAATTGATTTTTCTCCTAAGCTTGATACAATAGGTACAGAAAATGTAATCGGGTATATTGAAGGGAACGAACTAAAAGATGAATTTGTGATTGTTGGCGCACATTACGATCATGTTGGAATAAACCATGACAGTACAATTAATTACGGGGCCGATGACAATGCATCGGGAACAGGAGCTGTTCTGGAGCTTGCCAAACAATTTGCACAAGCAAAAAAAGATGGAGTAAAATTTAAGCGAAGCATTTTATTCATGACTTTTTCTGCTGAAGAAAAAGGATTGTATGGTTCTAAAGTATTTGTGAATAATCCTCCTTTTCCATTAGGAAAAATCCATTTATTAATTAATATGGACATGATTGGGAGAAACCAGGATAATAAAGAAGAATACAATAATACAGTTTATATTGCAGGATGGGAAGGAGGAAGCAAGTTCAGGAAAGTTGCTAAAAAAGAAAATAAAAAAAATACCAATTTAAAAGTTGATTTTACACCCGGAATGTATCAACGACTTGTTTGGCGTTCCAGTTCCGATCATCATCCTTTCATGGAACATGAAGTCCCGGTTTTGGTTTTTTTTACAGGCTTGCATCCCGATTATCATACATCGCTCGATACTCCCGATAAAATTAATTACGACAAGTATCATCGGATTGTACAGTTGATTTTTGAAACAACCTGGGAAATTGTAAATAAATAGAACACTAATAATCTGCGTTCTGTTTATTTATAGAAATACGAGTTGTAATTATTTCTGAAGTTGACATTGATTCAATCAAAAAAGGTTTATCTATTTCTTCTGAATAAATAATTAAAACATCACCATTTTCAATTGAATATGAATGATTTTCAGTTTTAAATTTAAAAATTCCCGTGTAAGCATACAAAACTAAAAAATCATAGTTTTTTGATTTTTTGAATTGGTATTGTTCATCCTTTAGTAAGGATATGGCTTCTAAATCTCCAAAAGTATTACCAGTAGTCATTACATTAAAATCGGTTGCTTTCCCGTAACTTTTTGTATCCCAGCCACCACTAAATTCATCTTGTTCAAACTTTTTTAAAATTTTTGAATGATGGTTTTCGTGTTCAATTTTGATTTCCCCGTCAAGAATCATGATTTTACGTGAAACACCCGGAAGCTTGGTAAATGTTGATTCTTCTGCTTCAACAGTAGCAGTGCTAATTCTAAATAAAAAATCGAGTTTTTTGTATTCAGCGTTATCCGGGTAAATAGCAAGCTGCGTTGTTGTGCCGCCCGGCCAATTATTCGTGATGAGCCCAGAAGCTTTTATATGCCGTATTTCCATTTCTTTAGTATCTTGGAGTATCTTTAATTTCTTCGTAATACGCTTCTACTCCAATATCTTTCATCCTGGTATTTATATTTATCCATCTTTTTTCGAGATGTTCGTCAAAACCATGTTTTTTGCAGGGAAATTCTTTACACTGAAAACAGAAATCGATTGAATGAGCTTTTGAGCATTGTTTTACATTACAGGCAGTAAATAACTTACATTCGTCGTTTCTGCACCCTTTACATTGAACATTTGCAAAGAAATTGAGCATCACTTTAAAGTCAGGGTATTTTTTAAAGGCAGGTTCGTCTAAAAGGTCTTCAAAACGAGCTGCATAGATGTCAAAATTTCCAAGATTCTCTTTTAACCCGGTGCATAATTTTTTAATTTCTCCATCAGTATAAGCAAAACACCTTGAGCAGTTAAGTCCGCAAGGACCTAGTAAATTCAATATTTCTGGGTAAATCATATTATTTATTGTAATAGTAAGCTTTTATATTTTTATCAAAAATAAACTTCATTAGCTAACAACTTTTTAAAATTATTAATTTTTATATAATTCTACTAAAATACCTGTTAAAATTTGCATTGTTTTAGTTATTGTATAATATTGAATAACAGTTCATTAACATCCTTTTATTGATAATCAATATTGATTTTAATAAAAAAATCAATGATATTTGAAATGAATTTGATTATGCTGTATAGTAAATTACTAATTTATTAACTTATTAACTTTTAAAACTTATTATGAAAACACAAAAATGGATTAAATTAACATTTCTTGCTTTATTGTCAGGAGTTATTTTACAAAGTTGTTCAAAAGAAGATCAATTAGTTCCTGAATCTGATTTGGCTATCACTCAAAGTTCAAATTGGACAGTACGACCAGATTTTGCAACTCTTGATACCAGGCCACAAGACGTAATAGCTCAATTTCAGGTTACCGGAGAAGATGCTTTTCCAGTAAAACTTGACGAAAATGCAGCAAAAGGTGCTAAATATGCAGTAGTAGTTGGTATTTCAGATTATGAAGGTACATCTAATGATCTTCAATATTGCGATGATGATGCTATTGACTGGGAAGCACAATTAGAAGCAGAAGGATATACAGTAACAACTTTATTGGATTTAAATGCAACAAAAAGCGCTATAGAAGCTGCAATAACTACACTTGCAAGCCAATCAATTGCTGGTAATGAAATAGCTTTCATATACTCAGGACATGGTAGCAGGGGTAATATTGTTACAACAGACTTGTATTACATAAGTAGTGCATGGTTTGGAACAATGTTTTCTACTGCAACTAGTACAAAAATGATGTTTAGTTTTGATGCTTGCCAGATAGGTGCTATGGCTACCGATCTTAATGCTACAGGCAGAGTTATTGCTGTTGCTTCAAGCACAAAAACATATTCTTATGATGGTGACGCAACCATGCAAAATGGAGTTTTTACTTATTACCAAATGATAGGTTTAGATCAAATGAATTATATTTATTTTGAACCAGATTGCCAATATGCTTGCGACCAGATGATATTATGGGCAAAAACTGCTCACGTTCGCGTTGCTCCATCGTATGTTGATTCATATGCTGGCGATCTTGATATATAGAATTTTTTAATTGCTTATACTATACTGCATATAAATACAGAGATGCTTCCTTTTTGGGCAGCATCTCTTTTTTATGCTTTCTCTTTTCTGAATTTTAAACGATATTCCCTGGTCATTTTCTCAGTTGCATACTGAATGATTAAACGTGCACAATCGTTTTTCCATTTCATGAGAAATGTTTCTGTTTGTACCTTGTCTTTTTTACAGCATTCGCGCAGGAACCAACCTAATCCCTGGTGTACTTCACGTTCAGAGTCCATCATCATGGAATCTATAAATTCAAACATCTTTTGGTAATCGGTATCATGTTTCAGGTATTTAATCATGGCAACAGGAACACACCGGCGCTGAAACTTATTCGATGCGGTTCGCCATTCCGATAAATCTTCAAGTTGTATAATTTCATTTTTCCAAAATACAGGGAAAAAGTACATTACAATACCATCGGTATGTGCCCAATTGTTTATGCCTGATGAGAACCATTCACCAATTTTGGTAAATGTTTCTTTTGTAAATTCTTTAGAGTATTCATTTAACATGAGCATTGCAAAACTTGGTAATTCATATTCCTTTCCCTGAACCAGTAGTTTACAAACCGCGTATGTACTTTGAATATCCATTTCGTTTTCTGAGATAATTTCTTTTACTTTTTTTTCAATTAAACCGGCATCTAAACCATATCCCACGAAACCACCTTTAAAGTAACGGGAATATTTTTTTATATTTTCATCCTTCTGATTTTGAATACAGAAGTTTATAATTTCGTTTTTAATGTCTGATGGTTTCATAAATAGCAATAATTTTTTTAATAAAATGGAAATACTTTTTTAGGATAATACAAATTTAGCTTTTTGATTTTAAAAATAGAATTGGAAACAATAGTTGATTTAATTACTGCAATAGTTTATTATTTGAAAATAAAACAGATAAATAGTAAATACCAGGTAATTAAAGCATATCTTTGCAAAAATTTTAGATTTGAGAATGTGGGCTTTTATTTACTAATACCCCTCTCATTATTAGTTCATCACTACTCTCCTTTTTAAATCCTATTTTTTTACATTTTTTAATTACAGGTTCTTATGAAAGCTATGTTTGTTCAGTTGATTTTCTTGTTTAATACCTATTTCATTAGTGAAGTGAGGGATAGACAAGTTTCTTTCAGGAACAAATGCAACTACTCTGTTATTAAAAATTAACAATTTAATTTATAAAATTATGAACATTTATGTAGGAAACCTCGATTACGAGGTAAATGAAACGGATTTAGTAGATATTTTTGAGGAATATGGAACTATAAGTTCTTCTAAGATAATTATCGACAAATTTAGTGGCAGAAGTAAAGGCTTTGGTTTTGTTACAATGGAAAACCCTGACGAAGCAAATAAAGCAATAAAAGAATTGAATGGAGCCACATTTGAAAATAGGGATATTGTTGTAAATGAAGCAAAACCAAAGCGGACTGATTATTAATAGTTAATACAATATTACAAAATGATAAAAGGAAAAGTAAAATGGTACAACGAAGTTAAAGGTTTTGGCTTTATTGAATCTGAAAATGGTGAAGATGTATTTGTTCACCGGACAAGTTTGGTTAGCTCTTACGGAGGACTTCAAACCGATCAGGATGTTGTTTTTGAAACAAAACAAGGTGAAAAAGGCATAGTTGCCGTTAACGTGAAACCGGTAAATTAATTTATTTGATTCATAAAACCTGTAACACCCATTCTAATCAATTGATGGGAATGGGTGTTAATTATTAAAATTCAGAACTTTCAATTAAGCACGAGAGAAATTAATTGATATCTTATTTTAGTAATGATTTGCAGAACAAAAACCAATAAGAGAAATATCAAAAACGGGTAATTAAACAAATTTCAATGCGGCAATTAAAAATTACAAAACAATTAACTCAACGAAGCGGAGAATCGATAAACCGGTATTTCCAAGAGATAAGCAAGTATCCGATGATTTCTGTTGAAGAGGAAGTTGAATTAACAGCTCGCATCAGGAATGATGATGCCGTTGCTCTTGAGAAACTTGTTGTTGCAAATTTGCGTTTTGTAGTTTCAGTAGCCAAGCAATTTCAAAACCAGGGACTATCATTCTCCGATTTAATAAATGAGGGGAATATAGGGCTTGTAAAAGCTGCTAAAAAATTTGACGAGAAACGCGGGTTTAAATTTATTTCGTACGCGGTTTGGTGGATTCGTCAATCAATTATTCAGGCTATTTCAGATCAAACACGAATTGTACGTTTACCAATAAACAGGCTTACATCAATTAATAAAATTTCAAAAGCAATTCCATATTTGGAACAGGAATTTGAAAGGGAGCCAACTGATTCCGAAATTGCAAATTACCTCGATTTATCTTACGAAGAAGTAAACCTGGCAAATGAAATGAAAATGAGACAAATCTCATTTGATATGCCCCTTTCACAGGATAACGATAACGATTTTAACTTGTACGATTTTGTTCAGACAGGAAATATTCCTTCACCCGACAGTAATATTATGAAAGAATCGGTTACTATGAACATTAACCGTGCTTTAAGTAAGCTTACAAAAAGAGAGGCTTCTATATTAATCATGTCGTTCGGATTATTCAGTACACCATACTATTCATTGCATGATATTGCTTTAAAATTCGAGATGACTTCGGAGAGGGTAAGACAAATCAAAAGCAAGGGATTAATCAAATTGAAAATTCTCTTAGATGGGAAATATGCTTTTTTAGAATATTAATAGTATATTGACCCAAATTTTTAAATTAAATATATAAAAGTAAAAAACAAATTATGGGAAGATCTCAGGAATCATTTAACAAAAAAGAAGTAAGAAATAAAAAAGAGAAAAAGCGAAAAGATAAAGAACAAAAAAGACTGGCCAGAAAAGATAATGAGAAAAAAGGCAGCCTTGACGATATGATTGCTTATGTTGACGAACATGGAAGATTAACATCTACTCCGCCTGATATCAACAAAAAAATCAATGTCAAATTAGAAGATATCTCGATTAGTATTCCTAAAAGCGAAACGATACAGGTTGATCCCGTGAGGAAAGGAACGGTAACCTTTTTTAATGAGGCCAAAGGGTTTGGTTTTATAAAAGATTCGGTAACTCAGGAGAGTATTTTTGTACATGTAAATAACCTCCTTGAAGAAATAAAAGAAGGTAATCTTGTTAGTTTCGAAGTAACTATGGGGCAACGCGGCCCTGCTGCCGAAAAGGTGAAACTCTTTAAATAGAATAAGCCTTTCCCAGTTTTTTTAACATTCGTGCATGCCCCCATATAGCTTTTAAAAATCCGGATTGAAAATTATAGGGTAACCCATATTTTTGTGCTGTATCCTTTACCATTTTCGATATCTTATGATAATGAACATGGCTTATATTTGGAAACAGGTGATGTTCAATCTGGTAATTTAATCCCCCGATTAACCACGATAACACTTTGTTCCCGGGCGAAAAATCTGATGTTGTATAAAGCTGATGTACAGCCCAGTTATTTTCAATAGTACCTTTTTCGTCGGGAAGGGGATATTTCGAAGCAGGAACCACGTGAGCCGTTTGAAATACAATAGTTAAAATAAATCCACTTGTAAAATGCATGGTAAGAAAAAACAGGATTATCCAATACCAGGCAAAAGGCAAAACGAGAATGGGAATAAGTAAAAACGCGCAATAGTAAAGTATTTTCGATATAATTAATATGACAAATAGTTCTTTGTACGTTTTTTTGTTACTCAAAATTGCTCCACTTTTTCTGTACCGGTTCAATTGCAGAAAGTCTTTATCTGTAACCCACGAAAAGGTCATTAGTCCGTATAAAAACCATGCATAGATATGCTGGTATCTATGTACTTTTAATAATGGCTTGTGTGGTGATAATCGTAATATTGGCCCCGGGTCAATATCTTCATCATGCCCGTCAATATTTGTGTACCCATGATGCAAAGTATTATGCTGATGTTGCCAGTTCTGAGGAAAACCACCCAAGAGATACAATGATTTTGATAACCATTTGTTCGTTGTTTGATTTTCTGAAAATGATCGGTGATTTGCATCGTGCATAATTGCCATACCCACACCGGCTTTACCCAGTCCGATTACAAACCAGCATATAAATACACCACCTAAAGAATCAATTATTCCTAGTAGCATTAAAAAATAAGGAACTATATACAGTAAAAACATGAATATGGATTTTAATACCAGGTTTATATTCCCATATTTCGAAATTGCATTCGTTTCAAAATAATTTGCTACGTTCTCTCTTAATTCTGTTATAAATTCCGGTTTATTTTGCGATGTGAATGTTATTTTTTGTTGTGCCATTTTTTTATAATTCATTTATTAGGTAATCCCGATCGTAAATATTCGGGAATAATCGGACTTTACACGAAACATTTAAATTAAACTAAAGTTCATTTTACATAAAGTGTGCAATTGAAATAATAAGTCCGTTTTTATTTTAATTGTTTTTTGTTAAAACAAAACTCCAGTATTCGAACTTGCCATTACTAAACGAGTTGAATCGAGCTGTTCCTTTTGTCCCCGCAAATTTTTTAAAATATTTTTGCAATATTTCCGGAACTTTTCTCTCGATGAGTGTTTCCCGTCGATTTGTGTCTAATTCCAGCCCTTTGGCAACATTTTTAGTTATTTCTGTTTCGGTGTTGATTTTAAAACCGCTATTTTGCAGGTTTTCACGCATATTTTCAACCATTCCTTTTTCTATCATATCGGCAAAAAGGAAATGCCCATCAGGAGCAAGAACCCGGTAAACTTCTTTGAAGAAAGTAATTATGTTGCTATAACATCTTGCCGATTCAACATTAACAACAGCATCATAGGTTCCTGCATTGAAAGGTATCTTTTCTGCCCTGCCTTCAACGAATGATAACCCGGGAATATTATAAAACCTGTTGCAGAAATTAATTACACTGGCTGATATGTCAACTCCGGTATATTTTTTGGGTTTGTAATAACGGGCAATGTAATGAGCCCCGCCACCACGCCCGGAACCAATCTCCAATACTTTTTTATTTTCAATTTTCACCCCGTTTATTACATGATCGTAAAGCTGGATACAAAAACGATTTTTTTCGTCTTCTTTTTTCAGTTCAAGAACTTTTTCCCCATTCAGGCCTGCAAATCCATAATTCATAAAGTTTGCAGTAACATCTTTATCAAAACGGATTAACAGGTTATGCCATATCCTCCACATTGGCCTGCGCAATACTGCAGGAAATTCGCAGTAATTATCTACAAAGTTTGTCATAGTAACCGGGTATTAGTTAAACTGCAAGTTAAAACGAAAACCAGGGATAATAAAAAAAGAGGGCTGTATAACAGGTATTATGGGAGCAACGAGATTTATTTGGGGCAGATGTCACCTGGCAGGGGTGAATAAAGCATTCAATTATTGGCAGAAATGACTTCTTTTACCTGCATTAAATATTGCCTTGATACAGGCACATTTTCTTTAAAATAACTTAGTTTTAAGCTATATCCATTGTAATTTTTATCTAGTTTATCTATAAATAATGTATTTACAATACTTGTTCGGTGGCAACGAATAAAGATTTTTTGATTAAATAATTGCGATTCTATATTTTTCAAGGTATTTCGCACTAATTTCTTTTCAGGCAAATCATTTTCCAGGTAATATATCTCGATATAGTTGTCGGCCGACTTTATGGCGATTATATTTTTATACTTTAAGGTAAGTTTATCGGCTTTATTTTCCGAGAAAATATCAACATCTTCCTCTTCTTCTGTTTTTTCATAATCCTTAATTTTTAAGTAATAGTATTGGTTCTTATCTTTAAGTATTTCGATAACCTGTTCGAGAGATTTGTTTTTATAAAGAATGATTAAAATAATTAATGGAATAAGACATACCAGGAGTATTTTAAAAATGATATAAAATGTTAATGGAATCTTTCCAACATACCTGATATAAAAAACAAAAGATGTAGCTGTAAAAACAAGTAAAAACAAGTTTAAGATAACCGGGGGGCCACTTTCCCATTCACTTATGTTAAACCATTTAGGCATTGATAAAGGAACAAAAATTAAAAAAATACATCCTGATAAAAAAGTGATTCCACCAAACCCCGTTACATATAATAAACGATTGTTGTAATCAAGCATCCCAAGTGGAAATGGTTGGAAAAAAAGTATAAAAAGGAAAACACCAAAACTGATTAAAAACAGGCGACTTAATTCGTTTTTTAATGAATTCCTGATATATTCTTTATTATTATTCATTGATTGTTTTTTGCTAATTTACGTAATTATTGATTTTTTTTCAAACACCTATACTTATTAAAAGGTTATATATATAAAGAAATTGGTGTCAGTTAGAAAAACTCCCGATATTTTTTTATTTTGCATTCGTTTTTAAATTTAATTAATATGACTAATAGTATTTCATACAAACATTTGGCCCAGGGAGTTTTCGATGCAATGAATAAACGCGATTTTTCTGATATGCAAATGAATATCTCTGAAGACCTGGTATTTGACTTTCCTGGTGCGGGCAGAATAGCAGGGGCAAAGAGAGTTATTCTTTTTCTTAATGCTTTATTGCGAAAATATTCAACTTTAACATTTTCTGTTTCTGAAATATTTATAGATGCTGAAAGAGCCTGTGCAATTTGGACCAATCAGGGTGAATATAAGGATGGTAAATTATACTCTAATAGCGGGGTTACCATTTTTCACTTTAGCGGGGGAAAAATAAGCTTCATGAGCGATTACTTTAAAGATACTTCGTTTACAAATCCAAATAAACTATAAATGAAAAAAATATTGATACTTGATGGGAGTACAAGAAAACAAGGAAATACGTCGATAATGGTTGAGCACTTTATAAATGGTGCAAAAAACAATACAGATCAAATAGAACATATTATAGCAAAGGATTTAAAAATTGAATATTGTAACGGTTGCTTGCGTTGTAACCTGATTAAACGCTGTTCAATTTCGGGTGATGACTGGAATGAATTATCTGAAAAAATTGCTGATTCAGATGTTTTAGTGTTTGCATCACCCATATATTTCCATTATGTTACTTCACCTTTAAAAAAGATTATCGATCGTTTTAGATCATTAATCCATGTACAAATAACAGAGCAATCTGTAAGGCATACGCCATGGCAAAAATGGAACAAAGATTTTGTTTTGCTGTTATCTATGGGCTCGTCAGATGATGTTGATGCCCAGCCTGTTGTCGATTTGTTCGAATACATGAAAGAAGTGATGGGAGAAGAAAACAGGTTGCATGTTGTTAAAGCAACACGACTGGCTGTAATAAAACAAGTAATAAAAACCGAAGATGAACTTAAACAATTATATCCAAAATTAGAACTACCCGTGAAGTTAGCAAAACAAGATGCACTAAATAATAAAATGATTCTGGAAAGTTGTTTTAAACTGGGTAAGAAAATAAGCCATGTATAAGCTAAAAACAATGTAAATTAAACCGCGAATATTTCAGAAATAGAATCATCTATTTCTTTCATATTGAATGGCTTTTGAAAATATTTTGAGATCAATCCATTTTCTAATGATTCTTGAATTTCGGGTGTTATTTCATAACCTGTAAGGATGTAAAATAATATATTTGGAAATAATTCTTTTGCTTTCAGAATGAATTCTATACCATTCATGCCGGGCATTTTCATGTCGCTTATAACGACCTTTATTTCAGGGTTCTTATTTAAAATATTTAGGCCTGAATAACCAGATTCTGCCGTGAGAATTTTATATTTAGTTTTAAACATTTGTTCAAATAGCATCAGGTTTATAGGTTCATCATCTACATAGAGAATAACTAATAAATTTTCCATAGTTTACATATTTATTGGTAAATATACAATAATTTCAGTTCCCTTATTTAATTGTGATTTACATTGTATTGTACCTTTATGTTCCTGAATTATTCTTTGAACAATTGATAATCCAAGGCCGGTTCCTTTACCCGGATCTTTTGTTGTAAAAAATGGATCGTAAATGTGTTTCAGGTTTTCTGTTGAAATGCCTTTTCCTGTATCCGTGATATGGATTTCAATATTATTATTGGTAATGGATGTTTTTATTGATATTTTCCCTTCCCCTTCAATAGCCTGTATCGCATTGGTAAGGACATTTATGAAAAGCTGGTGAAGTGTACTTTCATTAGCCTTAAATTGGGGTAAATCTTTAGCATACTTTTTAAAAATCTGTATCCTGTTTTTATATTGATTAAAAAGCATTGTTAAACAATTATCAATTATATCATGAATATTGCATTCTGAATTTGTATTTTCATTCGTGCGGCTATAATTATTAAGGCTTTTTATAATGTTTGTGGTTCGGGCTATTCCCGTGTTAATTGCATTAAAAAGGGGTTTGAGAGACTCTGCGTGATCGGGAAATTTTTCTTTTATATAATTCTCTATTGCCATTGAACCATTGTAAATATAATTTATCGGGTTGTTTATCTCGTGTGCAACACCGGCAGTTAAAATACCCAGCGAGGCCATTTTCTCTGTCTGGATTAATTGCTCTTGTGCATCTTTAAGTTTTTTCAGGGTTAATTCTAAATTTTCCCTTTGATTGTATAATTCTTCATTTGTACTCTGCAATTCTTCATTGGCAGTTTGTAATTCTTCTGTTCTTTCTTTAACAATGTATTCAAGGCGTTGATTATATTCTTTAAGCTGGTTTTCAAGCAGTTTTTGTGTTGTAATATTGACTGTTGATGATATTATATGAGGTTTGTCGTCAATTATTATTGGTTGTGAAGAGTATAGTGTATAAATCTTTTCTTTCTTAGGGGACAAGATCGGAAATTCCAGATTCAGAACCTTGCCCTTATTTCTGAGTTCTTTGGAATATTTTTGCAGGCTCGTATTATCTACTTCAAACCCTAATTCATCAGGAGTTTTCCCGAGAACATCGTTCAGTTCAAACTGAAATTTTTCTAGAAAAGCCCTGTTCACAAATGAATATCTATTATTGCTGTCGCTAATAACTATTGAATAAGGAACCATATCAACCATCAGCTTGAATAATGTTTCGCTTTCTTTCAGCTTGTTTTCCAACTTTTTTCTGTCGGTAATATCAACTATTGATGATAGAATGGCTTTGGTATTATTAATATCCACAATGCTTGCATAGATAAGCAGGTTATAGGTTTTCCCGTTCCTTGTAGCTGTTATTTCATGGTTTCCTATGTATCCTTTACTGAAAAGTTCATCAAGTATTTTCTTATTATTATCAGGGTTACCATAAAAATCAAAATCAGTTGTTTTTTTTCCAATAATCTTTTCCTTAGTCAGCCCTATCTGATTTGCAAAAGCATTGTTCACCATAATGTAGTGTCCGTCTAACCCAATAAGTGTGATTGCGTTAGAATTCGAGTCAACCAGGGTTTTGAATAATTCATTACTTTGCTTTATTTCTTCTTCCGCCTTTACCCTGTCGGTAATATCAAACATTATTCCCCTGTAACCAACAGGAATACCATCTTTTTTTATTACACTGGAATAGACCTGAACAGGGAAAGTACTTCCATCTTTTCTGGCAGCAGTGTATTGGTTCCCACGAGAGCTTTCACCTCCCACGATCTTTGCGATAGCGTTTTTCAGGCGATCATGGTCTTCCTTAACAATAACATTAAAAACACTCAAACCACTTTTAATATCATTTTCAGTAAAACCTAAAGTTTCGTGGCCTGCTTTATTAATATATGTTACATGGCCTTTTATATCCGATTCGTAAACAGTTTGAGGAAGCAATAAGGTCATTTCCTTATATTTTGTTTCGCTCTCACGCAAAGCTTCTTCAGCTTTTATTCTGTCAGTCATGTCAATAATTATCCCTCTTAATCCAACAGGCGAACCTTCTTCAATAATTGCACTTGAATATACCTGAACAGGAAACTTTTCACCATTTTTCCTGAGAGCAGTATATTGGTTTCCCGACAGGTTTCCTTTTAAGCATTTTTCAATGTTTAATATTAAAAGTTCTTTTTCTAAAACTAAGGATAGTAAAGTTATTCCCTGATTAAACTCTTGCTCTGAATATTGAAAATAGTTTAATCCAGCCTGATTAATATATGTAATTTTACCATTTATATCTGCTTCATAAATTGTTTGAGGCAACAGGCCTGCCATTTCCCTGTATTTTTTTCACTTTTGGCAAAAGCTGATTCGGCTTCTTTTCTTTCTTTTATATCCTCTTCCGCCCTGTCGAGGGCAGCTTTGTTTATTGAAAAAATATTGTATCCTATAAATCCTATTAATATAAAAGATAGCGATGTATCAATGATGTAATCAATTAGATTTTTGCCGTAAATGCCAATATCATCCTGGTTTGACAAAACAAAAAATAAAAAAAAGCCAATACTTACTAATGAGTATAGAAAAGGAAGGTATTTTCCCTTTTTAATTAAAAGGGGTACCATAGACAAAACTACAAAAACGTAAGCAACTGCATCAACCCTGCTTACCGATTTGTCTTCTGAGCCTATCAATGCAAACCAAACGATAGAAATAGCAATAACAAGTATGAGATTGGCCGACAGGTTATAATACCCCCTGATAAGCAGTATTAAACAGAAGAAATATCCCAGAAAGCCCGCGATAATTGGTGTGAGAACAGGGAAATATAATTGACCATAAATATCGCTTGTAAGATGATTATAGCTTGTTTTTAGCAACACGAAAAGAGTGGTTAATAATGCAGCAACACACAGGTAATATACAAACCTTGCCCTTTGTTGAACAATAAAACCCGATTGTTCATAGGCTTTTAATGGTTTAGGTAGTTTGAATATCTTATTCATGTTATAAAAAGTTGGAATTTAATCCCGTAACGTAAATTACGTTATTTTTTATTTATCCTGAAAGTTTTAAAATCGATTTTTTAAATTACAATGCTTTACTTACTATAATTTATAAACCGTATAATTGGATATACTATTAAAAGATGTTTAAAAAAGAAAGTCAGGAGACCCCATGTTGATAGTGGAGTTACAATATATTGCTATTCATGGTAAAAGGCAGTTTTGTGCCCGGGTTCCTGGGAAAAATATAATGTCAGGTTTATTTTATTTTGGAAAGGTTTTCATCAAATTTTGCCGATATATAATTTGAATCATAATCGGGATTATAGATAATACTTCCTTCAATATAATTAAAATATCCTTTGATGAATTGTTTTGGGCAGGTATAAACTTCTTCTAAATTCTCGTCGATATACTGAGGTATTTCTGTTAAAACCTGTTCTACTGCAATATTTTTTGCCTGTAATTTTGATAATTCCCGGGTATAATGATTGAATGTTTCTTTCGAAATGCTGATTATTATTACATATTCTCCGAATTGTTTGTGTTCATTATGCCTGTGAACTAAATACAGCTTGTCGTTAAATACCAGTTCGGCAGTTTTATAAAACGAATTCACGAATTTAAACCCTTCTTTTAAAATCTCTTTTGCCACATTTTCATTTCTGGTGTAATGCAGGTATATTTTTACATCGGCATTATCTCCAAACAAGAATGAATATATATCATCGTTTAAAAATTTATCTTTAGGATTTTTCTTGTTGAACTTATCAATGTAATCGGGCATTTCTGATTTTTTCGATTCTACATCTTTTAATTGCAACCGTTCAATATAAGAGTTTATTGCTGAATTTTTCTGAACAAGTTTTAAATGCAGGTAAAGAATATAAGCAAGCAGGACAATAATGAGATAAAACTCAAAATTGGCAGTAACTGACCCAATTATTTGAATTAAAAATATCAACATTTTTAAAAAATTGATTAAAGATATTTAAAATGATTGATTTTTAAAAATATATTTAAAAGATTACATTTTGAATTAGTTGCCTGTATTTTAAATATATAACATGAATTCATGTTATATTGCTTAATCAGTTTAAAACGCAACATGAAGGGTATATAAAGAATCATTTAAAAAATCCTGTACGAAGCACCGATGTTTAAACGTACCTGGTACATCTCGTAATCGATATTATCGAAATCGGGTTTAAAAATACTTTTAAATCCAACCTGAATACGGCCATAAAGATTCATTTTGTCGCTTAGTTTATAGCGATATCCGAGCAGAATACCATAATCATAATTATCTAAAAACTCGCTAAAATCATAATTCGCATCAGCACTGCCAGGTAATATTGCATTATCAGTTATGCTTTTATCTGCATTAATTACTCCATCGCTTGCGTCAGTATTAAATGTGCCTTCAAGGATAATCGAATAATATATTCCGAAAAGTACAGCTCTGCTGTCGCGTAATTGGTAAATCCCGACTAATGGAAATTCAACCATTCGCAATTCAACATCGGTGTAGGTTTCGCCTGAGAAATATAATTTGGAACCATCTCCGGGATAATATGGCTGACTGATAACATCGGCATCGGCAGTAAATGAGATAACCCGGTAGTTAACTTCTGCTGCAATTTTCCAGTTTCCTGAAACAGGATATTCTGCACCCAAACCTAAAAAAGGATAAGGCTCAGGAGTACCCCCGGCTCCATCGGGAATATCGGAGAAAGGGAATGGAGTAGCGCCGCCAAGGTCAATTCCTAAAGCGGGATAAACAGATAATTTTCGTTCTTGCGAATAGCAATTAATATTTAATAAGAACAGGAGCAGGATTAAATTAAGAAGATATGGCAGAATATTTAATTTTTTCATGTTATTCCAGGTAAATAAGTTCCAGGTTATTGACAATTAATTCACTTCCAACAGCACCTGTCCATAAGTCGCCATCTTTACTTGATGTAAACACAACTGTAATATGTGTTGGGTTTTCGGTACTTGTATATGTAAAATCAACCATTTCTTCTGATAGTAGGTTCCCTGATGTTCCCGATATAAAATCTGCTCTTCCTATCTCGATTGTTTCGGTACCAGTCCGTTTTTCGAGTATCGCGTAAATATTGCATTTATCGAAGCCATCTAAAGAATCAATTGTAAAACCACCAAAAATATTGGAAGGATTATTAAGTGTTGCTTTAATATAGTCTGGCCCGGCAGTATATTTAAATTTAAATTTTATAGATACTGGCCTCCAGAAATAGGGAATGCCAAATGTTGTTGCTTTTTTAGGGTCTGTAGGATTTGCAATTGCACCGGCCAAACTAAACCTGCCTGTAAATAAAGTACCTGCTGTTATTGGAATTGCCCCTGAGACACTTGTTTTTATTAATACCATTGTATCTTCTAAACCAACATTTTCATCAACATAAGGCATTGTGTTATAAACACCATATGTACTTGTTCCCGAGTTAGCCGATGCCCATAATGTTGTGTTTTTTAATCGCCCTGCTTCTTTATAGCTTGCTGATGTTGATAACTGAACATCGTACCAATCCTGAAACCCCGAATTTTGTATCTGCTTGTGAATTATTTGAACAATATATGTTTCAGAATTGCCATCTTCGGCCGTTACCTCGTAAAAAACAGCATCGTCAGCATCATTAAAAACAACTTGTGTTCCTGATGATGGTGATACTTTTGCCCCTGATGATACTTTTATTGATGGTATAATGGTCAACGGGAAAAATTCTTCAGCCGGAGAGTTTGAAACGACAATATATATTTTTTTTAGTGTTTCATCAATAATAACATCCTGAACAACTAAGCCGGAATTGCTTGAACTGGTTATTTCATATTTTGAAATTTTATTTAAATCAGATTCATCGTCATTACATGAATACATGATAAATAAAACCGACAGGGTAATTAGCAGAATTTTTTTCATTTTAGTTTTTTATGATTTGTTGTAAAAATAATAAAATTTAAATAGGTGTGGCATCTGTTAGGGTTTTGGTTTAAAATCCTGAAAAAACAATAAGAATATTATTTAGAATTGTAAGATGTGTTAATTACCAGGCATCTTGTTTTTAAGTGATATTCTTAGATAAATAAATCCAACTAAAGCAGCAAAAAATGAGCCAACTAATATACCCAGTTTAGCCTGGTTTATAAGAATAATGTTAGAGTATGCCAGGGTGCTTATAAAAATTGACATGGTGAAACCAATACCTCCTAAAATGCTAATTCCAAAAATACTACTCCAGTTTATATCCCGGGGTAATTCTGCAATTTTTAACTTAATGGTGAGGTATGTAAAAAGAAAAATCCCTATTATTTTTCCAAAAAATAAGCTTAAAGATATATTTAATGTTAGCGAGTTAAATGATTCCAGGCTAAAGCCGGTGAGAACCACTCCTGCATTTGCAAACGCGAATAAGGGCATTACAATAAAAGTAACAAACCCGTGCAAAGTATGTTCGAGACTTTGAAGCGGACTCTGAACTTTATGCAGATGACTTTCCATATTATCAATAGATGCAAGCTGTTTATGGTTTAGTGTAATTGGATTTTCACAAGGTTCATCACAGAAATCTTCAATAGACTGTTTAATTTTAAATGTAAAATCTTTTAATTTTATTTTTCGTGTTGCCGGAATAGAGAATGCAATCAATACACCTGCTATTGTTGGATGAATTCCTGCTTTTAAAAATAAATACCAGACAATCCAACCAATTACCATATAGAATGGTATAAAATGAATATTTAAATAGTTAAAAAGAAACAGGATAGCAATTAAAACAAAAGCAATAAAAAGTAAACTCCAGTGGATTTCAGCACTGTAAAAAAGTGCGATTACAATAACTGCTCCTATATCGTCAACTATTGCAAAAGCAACTAAAAATACCTTTAAAGCGAGTGGAACACGTTTGCCCAAGAGGCTTAAAATACCTAAAGAAAAGGCAATGTCAGTAGCCATGGGTATTCCCCAACCACTTGAACCAACATCACCGGAATTAAGAAATGTAAATAATAACGCGGGAACTACCATTCCTCCAATTGCTGCAATTATTGGTAGTGCAGCTTGTTTTGGTGACGATAATTCGCCGGCTATGAGTTCTCTTTTTATTTCTAACCCGACCATGAAAAAGAATATGGCCATTAAACCATCGTTAATCCATAATATTATGGGTTTTGTCAGATTAAAAAGTTCTGAGCCTATAGTGAAATCTTGTTTCCAGAACAACTCATATTTACTTCCCAATCCTGAATTTGCAAATAGTAAAGCTGCAATGGTTGCAATAATTAAGAGTATTCCTCCCGATGATTCAATTTTTGAAAACCGTATAAAAGGCTCTTTAATTGTATCGAAAGGATCTTTTTCTATTTGAATGTTTGTTTGGTTTTTAGTATCCATATTTTAATTTCAGTCAAAAGATGAATGTTAATACAAAAAATTATTTTGCTTGTTCAAAATGCATTGAAAAAGTTATTCTGATTGTAAGAAATTATTTGCTTCATTCAATTTTTCTTTAGTACCTACATCAAACCAATAATTATTTTTAGGAATATAAGCTTTTATTAGTTGTTTTTTTGATAATTCGAGATATTTTGAAGTGATTGAAAAAACATGATCATTCTCAAAAAAAGTAAAAATCCCGGGATTTATAATATGTATTCCGCTAAAAGCCAGTTTTGACAATTCTTTGTCATATTTTGAGATAATTTTCACATTTGTTTTACTATTTTCCCAGCCACATAATTGATTCTTGGAATTTATAAGGAAATACCTGCTGCTTGAACGCCGGCTCATAACAAGTGTTGCCAGGGCTTTATTTTCCAAATGATAACTATAAAGCCCTGCCAGATCAATATCGCTGATTATATCTACATTGTGCACTATAAATGGTTTGTTATCATTAAAAAACCAGGATGCTTTTTTTAATCCGCCACCGGTATCCAGCAGCAAATCTGTTTCGTCAGAAATTTCGATTCGGATATCAAAATTGTTTTTTTGTTTCAAAAAGTCAAGTACCTGTTCTGCCAAATAATGAACATTAATAATTATTTCGCTAACACCGCTTTGTTTGAGTTTAAGAATTACATGTTCAAGCAATGGAATATTATTCACTTTTACCAGGGCTTTTGGTACAGTGTTGGTTAATGGGTTTAATCTTGTGCCTTTTCCAGCGGCAAATATCATTGCTTTCATTTTGGATTCTTATTTTGATTTATCCAGCCCGATGTGTTTAAGTTTAACAAAGATATTTTTGTTTTTTGAAAGATGTAAAGCCAGTTTTTCGGCAGCATATACAGACCTGTGCCGGCCTCCGGTACATCCAAAATTCACCATTAAGCTGGTAAATTCTCTTTCAGAATAAATTCTTACAGACTGATCCACGATATCGAAAACATGAGATAAAAACTGTTGCATTTCAGGTTGATTATCCAAAAAAGTAATAATCTCAGTATCCTTGCCTGTTAAGCTTTTATATTCATCAACCCGCCCCGGGTTTGGGATTGCACGGCAATCGAAAACAAATCCCCCTCCATTACCTGATTTATCATAGGGAATTGATTTTTTATACGAAAAGCTGTTTATAGTTACGGTTAGTATTGTATTCATTCAAGTGTTTTATTCGTTTAGTTGGTTAATGATGCTTTTTAATTCGGGAAGATAACGAACAATACCTGTTTTTTCTGTAATAAATTTCAGGTTTTTTATAGCTGGAGGGATACTTTCAATAAAATGTTTTTTCCCTTCTTGTAAACCTCTTCGTCCATAAGCTCCCAGTGTTTGTAATATACGTAAAAAGGCAAATCCGTAAAAAAATTCAATAAATTCATCTGTTTTTATTGCAACTTGTTTATTTACCTCATTCATATAGTAGTTAAGTAAAATCATTCTTGAAGTTTCCGGGATATTTGCTTTAGCCTGGTAAAGCAATGATGCTAAATCGTATTGCAAAGCTCCTTTTCGCCCTCCTTGGTAATCAATAAAATAGGGTTCGTTATTTTTTATGAGGATATTACGGGCCTGAAAATCCCTATACATGAAAAAATCAGAATCTGTTTTTAATAAATACCCGGCTAAATGTTCAAAATCTGATTCCAGTTTATTTAGATTGAATTTCAGGTTAAAGGATTCAATAAAATTTACTTTAAAATAGTTTAAATCAAATAAAATAGCTTCTTTGTCAAACGATTTAAAAGGATAGCAATACGAGTAATCAAGATTTTTCCCGGCTGTAATTTGAAAATTGATGAGATTCTGTAATACTTTTTTGTACATCTCTAATACAATATCGGGAAAATCATTAGTTTCCCTGTTATTATTTAACCAGTTCAAAAGCTGAATATCACCAAGATCTTCAATTAAATAAATATTATTCTGTAGTTCGTGTAAATAAATTCTTGGAACAGGAACATTGAACTTGATAAAATGTTCGGTAAATTTTATAAATGCAAGATTTTCAAAGGCGTTTTCATTATATACACCCAGTGCGTTTCTGTTTTTTTCATATAGCCGAAAGTAAACCCTTGATGATCCTGAGTTAGGCAGTTGTATAATATTCTCAGGATTACGCCCCGACCAATTTAAAAATAGCCGGCTTAAATTACCAATTACTGGTTTATAAATATTTTCCATTTTCAGGTAAAAAAGTATGCTAACACAACAATTACAACAAGTGCTGGTAAAAGATTGATTATTTTAAGCTGTTTTATTTCAAGTATATTTATTCCAAGTCCGATAAGCATAATCCCGCCAACCGATGTAAGTTCGTTGATTATTGTTTCAGAAAAATAATCGCCAAAATACATAGCTAATAAAGTAAGCCCTCCCTGGTAAATAAGCAAAGGGATAATAGAAAAAGCAACACCAAACCCAAAAGCAGCAGCCAGGGCAATTGATGAAACACCATCGAGAACAGATTTGGCTAAAAGAAGATTTGGTTTGCCTCCCAGTCCTTCTTCAATTGCGCCGAGTATTGTAACCGAGCCCATGCAAAACAAAAGAAATGAAGTAATCAAACCTTCAGAAAATTTCGAATTACCTGATTTTAATTTGGACTTAAAATAATCACCCATCCTGTTTATGTTTTGATCGAGATAAATAAACTCGCCAAAAATACCGCCAACAACCAGGCTGATGATTATTAAAAAAAAATTACTTGTTTTCAACCCCATGTAAAAACCCAGGAATAATGTAAAAAGGCCAATACTCTGAAATACTATTTTAGAGTATCGTTCAGGCAGCTTCGAATGTATCGATATCCCTATAATACTGCCAACCAGTATTGCTCCCGCATTAATTAATGTTCCTGTCATCACGAAAATTTTTATAAATATAAAGAAATCTTATTACAGATTATAAACTTTGTATATACAGGTTTTTGAAATGAATTCTAAAATCTTTTATGTTTTTATTTGTTGTTTTGCTATATAATTAATAATTTTAAACTTATGTTTTTAAAAAATACTTCATATACTATACTATGAGAATTGAAATATTTGATTCTGAATATTTAAATATTGTCGAACTAAACACAACAGGGGATGATGAAAATTATGTTAAAGGCGACTCGGAATCAAAGTTTATAGAAAGTGAAGTTTTTAATATTTTTACCAATTGCTTTGAGAATGCCAACAAACTCTATGAGTATTTTGGTGCAACAAAGTACAATTCAAGAAAAATAGTTCCCCTGAGAAATGAATTGAAAAAGAAACTCGAAGAATTCGAAACGATAGATACAATTCAGGCTTTTCATGCACACATTGAACAAATATTTTTAGGAGGAGATTTTATTGATGAGCTTTCTTTAGAAGATCCTGATTGGGAGACAAAATGGAAATATTATCTTGATAAGCTGATAATTGTTTGCAAAGGTCTTATTGAGCTGGCAGATAAGTGCATAGAGGAACAACGAATACTTTGGGTTATTGGATACTAATTTTTTTATTAACAGATGCAATAATGGTAAGCAGGAATCGTTTAAAATAATTATATATTTGCAGCTTCTTAAAAATGGCTATTATACTACTTCATATATAATAGTAAGGTTAATAAATTAGAGTGTTAGCATCCCGGGGAGCCGGGATGCTTTTTTTTGAAACCTGTTTGATTAAAATTTAAAACAGGAAATATTTTGGATTTGTACCATTGCGCGTCAAGAAAACCTTGTACCAGAGAACTATATAGTACTGATGCACCGATATAAACAAGATATTTTTTCTATAAAGATTATGCTCCCACCAAAGGCAGGCCAGTATCTGGAGCGTAAACATTAAAATATATTAGAAATAAATCAGGGTTATATCGAACTCACGTTATTTATTATGGTGGGTTTTAATTTTTTTCTTCTTCAGCTTCTTCTTTATGATACTCAGCTACTTCAACTGCAATGCCTTTTTCTGTACAAAAACAATTAATCTTGTTTTTAATTTCTTTAACTTTAGTATATGGCAGCCATCCAATTTCCATAACTTTTCTTTTACCTGTTCTTTTATAAAATGTTATACAGGTAAAGCCTAATTTAACTTTAGTAATGGTTTCCCAGATTATTTTATCGGGAACTTTACTAAAAAAACCAAATTGGTATTCCAATGCGTACTCATCGCTGTTTATGAACATCTTTGAATTGTATCCGACAAACCCGAAATAGATATATAGAAGGAAATAGATGCCCAAACCCAAAAAAAACCAAATGTTTGTATTGTCATACCTGGATAAGAGCCAAAATGTTAAAACGGAAACTGCTAAAAAAAATAATGTAAGAATTATAAGCAATCGTTTATATCGAGTACCCTTATTGGTCATCTCGTGTAAGTTAATTGAGAAGGGTTCCATAAGTATTTTTTTTAAGTTTAATACTCAAAGGTAACTTTTTTAGACATCCGATGTAAGATGTTAACTAAAAAATAAAAATTCTGATTGTAAAATCAGGTTTTTAGTGCCCGGAACAAGACTCGAACTTGCACATCCTTACGAATACATGACCCTGAATCATGCGCGTCTACCAATTCCGCCACCCGGGCTTTAGAATAACAAAAATAATATAATTTGAATAAAATAACCGAAATGTTGATTTATTTAATCTTAAAAATTAAACCTGCGTGGATTCATTTTGTCAAATAATTTTGTATTTTAAGCTGTTTGAAAAAATGTTATACTCACAAAAAACCAATACTCATGAAAAAATTTCTAGTATTTACTTTATTAACACTTATTATGGTAAGTTGGAATATTGATAACGGGATCGATATCCCTGAAAATCCATTATTGGTAAAATATGATACTCCCTTTGAAGTTCCCCCGTTCGATTTAATTCAGCCGGAGCATTTTGTACCTGCTTTTAAAGCGGGTATTGAACAACAAAAAGCCGAGATTAATGCAATTATAACGAACCCTGCTGTGCCGGATTTTGAAAACACAATTGTTCCTCTTGATCAATCTGGCGAGATACTCAGGAATGCAAGCGTTTTTTATAGTTTAAATTCTGCAAACACGAATCCAACGTTGCAGAAAATTGCCCGTGAATTAACTCCTATGATGTCGGCTCATAGAAACGAAATAGGATTAAACCAGGATTTGTTTAACAGGATAAAAGCAGTTTATGACAAACGTGAAAGCTTAGGATTAGATGCAGAACAAATGCGTGTAGTTGAATCAACCTACCGCGATTTTGAAAGGAACGGGGCTGCATTGCCAGAAGAAAAACGGAATGAGCTGAAAAAGATAAATGAACAACTTGCCATGTTGACATTAAAATATGGCGAAAACCTGTTGGCCGAGAACAATGGGTTCAGATTGATTATTGATAATAAAGAAGACCTCGCCGGATTACCGGAAGATATTATTGGTGCAGCAGCCGATCAGGCAAAAAATGACAACATGGAAGGTAAATGGGTATTTACTTTACAAAAGCCCAGCTGGATTCCTTTTTTAACTTACTCACCCAAGAGAGAGCTTCGTGAAAAAATTTATAAAGCGTATCTAAGCATGGGGAATAATAACAATGATTACGATAATAAAACCCTTATTACCCAACTGGTAAAACTTCGCGATCAAAGAGCTAAATTACTTGGTTACACTAATTTTGCCGAGTTTTCTATTGATGATAACATGGCAAAAACTCCACAAAATGTTTATGATTTTTTGAATAAAATATGGGAGCCTTCTTTAATGATGGCTAAAAACGAAGTTGTGGAAATGCAGAAAATTATTGATAAAGAAGGCGGTAATTTTAAACTCGAATCGTGGGATTGGTGGTATTATGCAGAGAAAGTGCGAAAAGCGAAATACGATTTAGATGCCGAAGCGTTAAAACCTTACTTTAAGCTCGATGATGTCAGAGATGGAATTTTTTATGTTGCAAATAAATTGTATGGGTTGAAATTTATCCAGAATAAAAACATTCCTGTATATCATGAAGAGGTTCAGGCATTTGAAGTTCAGGAATCAGACGGAACGCATTTGGCAGTGTTGTACATCGATAGCCATCCACGCCCGGGTAAACGATCGGGTGCATGGTGTGGTGCTGTTCGCAGTGGTGCATACGAAAATGGCAAAAAAATTACACCTGTTGTTTATATTGTTACTAATTTCACCCGTCCAACAGGCGATACCCCTGCATTGTTAAGCTGGGATGAGACAACAACCTACTTCCATGAATTTGGGCATGCATTGCACAATTTCTTTGCCGATGGCCATTATCGCAGAACATCGCGCGATGTGCCACGTGATTATGTTGAGTTGCCATCACAAATTATGGAAAACTGGGCTGGCGAACCTGAAGTTTTAAAAATGTATGCTAAGCATTACAAAACTGGCGAAGTAATTCCTGATGAATTGATTCAGAAAATTCAAAACAGCGGGCAGTTTAACCAGGGATTCGAAACTGTTGAATATGTTGCTGCATCGTTACTCGATTTAGATTATCATACAACTGCAAATGTTGAGAATCTTGATGTGTTGGCTTTCGAAAAAGCATCGATGGATAAAATTGGCTTAATCCCTGAGATTTTGCCACGCTACAGAAGTACTTATTTTCAGCATATCTTTTCGGGTGGTTATTCAGCCGGATACTATGTTTATTTATGGGCTGCCGTTCTTGATTCAGATGCATTTAACGCGTTTAAAGAAAGTGGCGATATATTTAATCCCGAACTGGCTGCTAAATTCAGAAAATATTGTTTAGCTGAAAATGCAATGGGCGAGGGGATGGATCAATATCGTAAGTTCAGGGGACAGGAACCTTCTATTGAACCATTATTGAAAAAGCGTGGATTAAAATAATATTGGAATTTGATAAGTTTAAAGCGCAATCGAAGGATTGCGCTTTTTTAATTCTTTTTTTTGAGATAAAATGAAGATCATGCATTACGGAATTAAATCACAGTACCAGAACCCTATATTTTCGTCAGGATTTTCTTTGCCGTGCGATTGATATTCCATGTAAACAATTTCTCCCTTTTTAAACTCAACCGGGTTTTTAAATATTGGCCCATCGAAAACGAAGCTGTGAAATTCACCATTCTCGCCACAGGGATCCACATTTTCGGGTAAATCGCCCAAGAAGGATTCATCAAAAATTCTCCCTGCAAACGATTTGCCGAGAAATCTTGAATCAACAGAAACGATAATCGCCTTAAATCCTTTATTTATAAATTCCAGGGCTAATTCTTTCGTGTTTCTTTTCCACAATGGGAATTCAGCTTTAAATCCTTTAATCGCGAGCTGTTTTTCCCGGTATTCGCGTAAATCTTCCAGAAAAATATCACCAAAAACTGAAATAGTAATATTTTTAGCTTTCTGTTGACCTAGAAATTCAGATATAATTGTTTCATATTCCTGTATTGATGGAAACTCAGGCAAAAATATTTTCTTTAAAGGAATACCAATAGATTTTGCCTGCATATCGAGAAGGTTTTCTGATACCCCGTGCATGGAAACTCTTTTGTTTACACCGTTTAAAGTGGTAAGCAGAAAACGAATATCCCATTTTTTATCCAGGAATACCTGATGGAGGCAAAGCGCTGAATCTTTGCCTCCACTCCAGTTAAATAGCGCTTTGTTGTTATAAATCACTATAATTTATTTTTTGCTAAAACCTGCACCATTAGGGCCAACGCCTGCTTCGTAGCTTCCTAAAAGAGTCCCATTAGCCTCATATCTCCATAAAGTACCGTTAACTGTATAACTTGGAGCTTCTAAAGCAAAAATAATTCCTGTTTCAGGATCGATATTAAACCCATAAAATGATTTATCAATTACAGGCCTTGCAGGAACTATGTTTTCGTTAATTCCCATTTTATAAATACCTTGTACGGCATATCCTCCCCCATAAAAAATTGAAGAACCATCGCTGCTTATTTCAATATTTGACGGATGAAATGTTTCGCCAATGGTAATTGTTTCAGCAACTTCATTCGTGGTTGTATTTACGCGGATTAGCTTTGAAGGTGTTTCCGACATATCGGAATAATCAATATACCCGGCACAGATAACCCATAAATCAGTATTCGTATCAACAACAAAATCCCTGGGGCTGTCCCCGTCTAAAGAAATGGTTTTAATTACCTCATCAGTTTCTGTATCAATAACGCTGATTGTATTATCATTTCCCCAACCACCACTGTTTGCAACATAAACAAGATTATTTAAAAGAATCATTCTTTCAGGCCCGGTACCAACCGTGATTGTTTTTATTACTGATAACGTTGAATAATCGATTACTTTTACATTTGTTCCAAACCCGGTTCCCCATTCTGATACATACCCTTTTTCCTGGTTAATTCCGATATAATACCTGGGTAACGCGACATCGGTAATTACACCAACTTCGGTAAATTTTTCGGCATTTACAACTTCAATTTTGTTTGAACCATTAACTACAATAAATGCAAGTTCGTTATGAATGGAGATAGACTGAACAACATCTCCAAGTACCCTGCCGTTAACTGTTTTAAAAACATCATTGTAAAGTTTATCTTTTTCAAAACTGTAAAAACTAACCGATCCGTTACCGGCACCGTATGCGCCTTCGTTGGTTATAAATGCTCCCCCTGTAAAATCTTTTGGAAAGGAATCTGTATTGCTTTCTTCTTCGCAAGAATTAAGGAGAATTAGAAATGATAAAAGAATTATCATCCATTGTTTAGAAATTATTTTGTTCATTTTTTTAAAGTTAAGTTTAATTAAAAGGTTTGTTAAAATTATACGATAAGCTTATTGAATAATATCTTAATGGCATGGCGTAAAATGCCATTACCTGGTATGTCGCATTCCAAATATTGTTAATTTTAAAATTGAGATGTATTTCAGAATTTTTAAGTTTTACATTGCTTCCAAGAGATAAATCAGCAATCCAGAATGGAGCAATCGACTGAGAGTTATCTTTTGTAATAAAGCGCTCACCCGTGTAATTCTGGTAATATTTTAAGTTTATCCATTTATAAGTAAGTGATAGAATTCCATTTCCTTTATGATAGGGAATATATAACAATTGTTTCCCCACGCTAACGGATTCCGTATTTTCTGATTCTTCGTAAGTAGATTTTATATAAGAATACTTTAAATCAATTCCAATATATAGTTTATTTAATTTATAGTTATAGTTTATTTGTGATTCTATACCTCTCGACCAAAGCTTTTCAACATTCTCGGCAGTCCAGTATGTACTTGTAGTTGGAAGCCATACAACCATATTCTCAAGATTACTGTTAAAAACAGTGATTCCAAGAAGTAACTGCCGGGAATTATTCTTTAAAAGAATCCCGAAGCCCAAATCTTCGCTCCATCCATTTTCATTTTTCAGGCCAGGATTGCCGCCCGGATTCCAGTACAAATCGTTAAAGGCTGGATAGTTGTATGTTTTTGATACAGTTGAATTGATGTTTACATATTTTGTTATAAAATATTTGGAATTTAACGATAGGGTTAAGGGAGTAAATGCCTTGTTAACAAGTTCTTCTCTAAAGCTCAGTACAGATGTAAAAGTATTTGAATTATTAATGTATTTAATTGATGTGAATAAAGCGGTTCTGTTCCTGCTGTTGGTTTTAGAATAATTCTGTGTTTCAACTTGCTCGAAATTATAATTTAACCCGGTATTGAAAATGAAATTATTGGAAATAGTGAATTTGTTTTCTATTTCACTGACAAACGAAGAATTATCCATCTCGGAAATAAGCCCGATAAGCGGATCTTTATAAATTAATGATTCGTAATTAAGGTAAACTCTCGCGAACCAGGAATTAAATTCGGTATTTCTGTTCCATAGTGTTGAAAACCTGAATAATTCGGAGTACTCATTAGCCAGGCTGTTTGTATTTGTCATCATGGCAGGTACTTCGCGATACAGGCTCTGTGCCCAGATGTTGGTTATTATTTTCTGGTTTTCGTTTATCCTGAATAAGTTAGATTGCAGGATTCCATATTGTAAAGCAGAAGAGTTTTGTTGTTTTACCTTTGGTTTACCAAATTCCTGTGTATTCACGAACTCGAAATCGTTCTCCCCCGATTTATGATATATTCGTGTTGATGAAGCAGTTTTATCATTACTGATATTGAATTTTAAACCTTCGAAAAAATTGCTAAAACTACCATAACTTTGATTGTACCTGATATCAATCCCTTCGTTAAGTTTCAGGCTGCTGATTAAATGAATTACTCCTCCAACAGCACCACTGCCAAATAATGCACCTGAACCTCCGTATTGAATATCAATTTCATCGATAAGGAAAGAAGGGATACAATTCATATCGTGGCCGCCATTCATGCTATTTTGCAGGTTAAACCCGTTCCACAAAACGGCGGTGTGTTTTGAAGTCATTCCCCGTAGCGAAATATTACTTAATCCCGATATTCCATAAGATTTAACTGAAACAGTAGTTACCTGCGAAAATAATTCGGATAAGTTAGACGAATTGTACGGGATTATTTCTGATTGGTAAATTTTCTGGATTTTTGCCCCGTTGGTAAAATTCACAAGCCTGTTTGCAGTAATCTCTATTTCATCAATTGCAATGGTATCGACAGGTTCGTCGGGAACATCAACTGCACCAAAGGCATTGCTTATTCCAAAAAGGCTGATTCCTACTATTGTTTTTAAAAAATTCATTAGTACAAATGATATAAATCCGTAATTGATTCAATCATTTATAACTAACAGGATATAAAGGGAAAATAGAGGTGTGGATTAAACACCATCGCTTTTTATCCGAAAGCTACAAATGCAATTGGTTAGTGGCAGGTCTTCTGACTTACTCCCTTTTTGCCGGCCTTCCCGTGCGCCAGTTGGCGAATAGTGGCTTTTCATGGACAAAAAGTTTGGTTTGGAGATTACAGCAGCGGTAACTGTTCGGGATTTTCACCCAATTCCCTCTTAGCTTTTCAGACTAAGAACCATAACCATGATGCAAAGGTATATGTAAGATTTTTATTTGCAAACTTATTTGCAAAAAACTTGATCAAAGTTTTTAACCAGGGATTGTTAAAAAAAACTCCCACCGAAGCGGGAGTATAGGATTTACATCCTTCGGCATATAGCCTTATTGTGATAAGATGTAATGATCAAATGTACAATTTTGTTTGAATAAATCAAATTATTAATAAATTTTTTGTAGCTTAATGTTTTATTTCAATGATGATAAAATTAAACAACATGAAAAAAATATTGGGCCTTGACCTCGGAACCAACAGCATTGGTTGGGCTGTGGTAGAAACAGAAGACAATAAAAAGTTTGAATTACTTGATAAAGGAGTTCGTATCTTTCAGGAAGGAGTAAAAATTGAAAAGGGTATTGAAAGTTCAAAGGCTGCTGAAAGAACAGGATATCGCAGTGCCAGAAGGATTAAATTTAGAAGGAGACTGAGAAAAATTGAAACCTTGAAAGTATTAATTGAAAATAATATGTGCCCACTTTCAATGGATGAGTTAATTGTATGGAAAGAGAATAAAAATAATTACCCCAAAAACAAAATATTCTATAACTGGCTAAAAACAAAGGACCCCAAAGAAGGGACTAATGGAACTTATATTAATCCTTATTATTTTAGAACAGAAGCAATAAAAAGGAAATTAGAAAATACTAATGATGTTGGCAGAGCATTGTATCATTTAGCACAAAGACGCGGATTTAAAAGTAATCGACTTGAGTCAACTGATGAAAAATCAAGAGGAATTGTAAAAACAGAGATTAATAAATTAAGCTCCGAGCTTAATGGCAGATATTTGGGTGAATATTTCTATGAATTATATTTAAAAGGGGAAAAAATTAGAAAAAGGCATATATCCCGTGAAGAACATTATTTAAACGAGTTTAAAAAAATTTGCGAAGTTCAGAATTTTAATAAAGAATTGGCCGAAAAACTTGAACGGGCAATCTTTTATCAAAGACCATTGAAGTCTCAAAAAGGACTTGTTGGTAAATGTACATTGCAGAATAATAAACACAGATGTCCCATATCAAGGCCAGAGTTTGAAGAATTCAGGATGTGGCAGTTTATCAATAGTATTAAATATAAAAACAGTGATGGGAAATTTGACTTTTTAAATAAGGAACAAAGAGAAAATATTATTCCTGCATTTGTTTCAAATAAAAACGCCACATTCGAATTTTCAAAAATCGAAAAAATTCTCAATAAAGGCGTACACATATATCAATTTAATTATAAAAGCAATCATACCATAGGAAGTAATCAGACAATGATAAATTTTATGGACGTTTTTGATATTGATAGAAAATTAACTAATGCATGGTTGCTATGTGTAAATAAGATATATGAATTATATACTGCAAAGACTAAAAAGGATGGTTCATTAAAAAGTAAAAGTGAAGTAATTACTGATGTATGGCATGTACTTTTTACATTTGATAATGAAGAAAATCTAAAAGAGTTTGCAAGAAACAAGCTTCTTTTAGATGAGAGTTCAGCACAAAAATTTAGTAAAATAAACTTAAAGCAAGATTATTCTCAATTAAGTTTAAAAGCAATTAATAAGATTCTTCCGTACTTACAAGAAGGATTGATATATAGTTATGCTGTTTTTATTGCAAATATTGAAAATGTTATTGGCAAAAGTATATGGAATATTAAGGAAAATCAGCAAATAATTAGAACAAGTATAAAAAAAATTATTGATAATCATAAAACAGAATTAGATATTAATACAATTACTAATAGTCTAATCAATGATTTTAAGGTTAACTATAACAATGCCCATAAAGAATACAAGGTTGATGATATTGATTTAAAAAATATCAGAGAAAAGATTATTAAATATTATGGAAACAAAACGTGGAATTGTTTGCCCGAAGATGAGAAACTCTATGTTAAGGAAAAGGTTGAAAAATTATATGAAAAACAATTAAAAAGCGGTAAACGGGGAATTTTTATAGAAAAAATAAGACTTGATGACAGAATTGAAAACTTTTTAAAAGATAATTTTGATTCTTCAGAACTAAATCTAAAAAAGTTATATCACCCATCTGATGTGAGTGTATATAAATCAGTAAAAATTACCGATTTAGGATTACGATTGTTAGGTAGTCCAATGATTCCAAGTATAAAAAACCCGATGGCTATGAGAGCTATGCATCAGTTACGCAAGCTTATAAACCACTTGATTATTGAAGGAGTAATTGATGATAGCACAATTATAAATGTAGAGATGTCAAGGGAATTAAATGATGCAAATATGCGTAAAGCTATTGAGCGTTATCAAAGACAAAGAGCAACTGAAAACGAAGAATTTAAAACAAAAATAAAAGAGCTTTATAAAAAAGAATGTGGAACCGATTTTGAACCTAACAATGATGATATTATGAAATATCGTTTGTGGGAAGAACAAAATCATAAGTGCTTATATACAGGCAAAAGTATTGGTATATGTGATTTTATTGGCTCAAACCCGGCTTTTGAAATTGAACATACAATTCCCAGAAGCTTGTCGTATGATAATTCTCTCGAAAATAAAACTTTATGCGAAAAAGAATTTAACCAACAAGTTAAGAAAAACAGAATTCCATTTGAACTTTCGAATTATAAAGAAATTATTTCAAGAATAAATAACTGGGAAATAAAAGCAGAAGAATTATTTAAACAGATTCAAAAAGTAAAAATCCAAAGCAGAATGGCTGCTACAAAAGAAATTAAGGATAATGCAATTCAGAGAAAACATTTGTTGCAAATGGAATTTAACTATTGGAATGGAAAGTTATCCCGTTTTACACGCGAAGATGTACCAGAAGGTTTTAAAAATAGTCAATTAGTAGATATTGGAATTATTACAAAATATGCCAGGGCTTATCTTAAAACGGTTTTCAATAATGTAAATACTGTTAAAGGTTCTACTGTTGCCGAGTTTCGTAATATTTGGGGCTTGCAGGAATACTTTGAAAAGAAAGATCGTTCTAATCATATACACCATTGTATTGATGCTATTACAATAGCTTGTCTAACAAAAGATAAGTACGATTTTCTTGCTCATCTTTACCATCTTGATGAACAAAATAACCGGGATGCAGTTCACCGGGCAATGATTAAATCTAAACCGTGGGAAAATTTTGTACAAGATGTTAAAGAAATTGAAAATCAAATTCTTGTTTCTCATTACACCCCAGATAATTTGCCAAAGCAAAGTAAAAAGATACTTAGAAAAAGAGGTAAAATACAAAAAAATGAAAATGGAGATTTAATATATGAAAAGGGAGATGCAGTTAGAGGAAGTTTGCACAAAGAATCGTTTTATGGTGCAATAAAAAGGGAAATAATAAATAAAAAAGGTGAAACAGAAGAAAAAGTGCTTTATGTGAAAAGAAAACCTTTAGAGTTTTCAGATTTAGGATTTAAAACTATTAGCGAATTGGAAAATATAGTAGATGATGCTGTTCGAGATAAAGTGTTAAATGCTGTAAAAGATAAAGGCCTAAAGCAAGCTTTAAATGAACCAATCTGGATGAACGAAGAAAAGCAAATTCCTATAAAAAAAGTTCGTTGTTATACTCCTTCTGTAACAAATCCAATAAATTTGAAAAAACATCGTGATAAATCTAAACACGAGTATAAACAAAGTTACCATGTTACTAATGATGGTAATTATTTAATGGTTATTTACGAAGGAAAAGATTCACAAGAAAAAGTTAAAAGAGATTATGAAATTGTAAGTAATTTACAAGCAGGTGAGTATTTTAAACAATCGGTACATGGTGTTTTAAAAGCCCAGGGAATAAATAATCTTGAAGGATTAATTCCAAAATTTAAAGAAAGCGGGAAAAATATTTTGCCACTAAAATACATTTTAAAAACAGGTACAATGGTTATATTTTGGGAAAATTATCCTGAGGAAATATGGGATATAGATAAAAATCAATTATACAAAAGATTATTTAAAGTTACTCAGTTTGAATCAGATGGAAGGATTCAAGCAAGGTTTCATCAGATAGCGAAACCAGATAATGAACTTACTAAAGTTTCTGAACTCGATTTTAGTAATATAGCAGAAAAGATTAGACTTAGTAAAGGAAATCTAAATATGCTAGTAAATGGGTATGATTTTAAAATAAATGTACTTGGACATATAGAAAAACTATCTTAGATGTTAAAACGAACCCTGTATTTTACCAAGCCCAGCCATCTGTCGGTTAAAAACAAACAACTGGTTGTTGAATTAAAAGATGAAAATCAAACCAAGACTGTTCCGGTTGAAGATATTGGTTTTATTGTAATTGAAAATATGCAGATAAGCCTGAGCACACCACTAATTGAAGAGTTGATGAATTACAACGTGGCTGTAATTTTTTGCGACAGCAAACATCACCCGCAATCCATGCTTATTAATTTCGAAGGCAACCATCAGCAAACCGAAGTTTACAGGCAGCAGGTTGCGGCATCGGAACCATTAAAGAAAAATCTTTGGAAACAAACTGTAGAAGCAAAGATTGAGAACCAGGCTAAAGCATTAATAAAATTGGGTATCAATGCCGATCCCCTGCCGCATTTGGCAAGCCAGGTTAAAAGCGGCGACAGCGATAACCGCGAAGGAATGGCAGCCCGGTTGTACTGGAAAAAGTTATTTGGCGATGAGTTTAACCGTGAGCGTTTTGGCGACTGGCCGAATGCCCTTTTAAATTACGGGTATATTGTTTTGCGGGCAGCAACTGCAAGGGCATTAACGGGTTCGGGTTTATTGCCTTCGTTTGGCATTTTTCACAGCAACCGGTTCAATGCTTTTTGCCTTGCCGACGATGTAATGGAGCCATACCGCCCTTTTATCGATTTGCTGGTATATGATTTGCATGTTAAGTACCCCGGTATGCAGGAATTACAAAAAGAAATAAAAGCAGAAATATTAAACGTGTTGTCGGCCGATGTAAAAATGAAAGACAGTACCCGGCCATTGATGATTGCCCTCACGCATACATCGGCATCGCTGGTGGCATGTTACAAGGGCGAACGAAAAAATATTGAATTTGCAACAGTTCAGTTATGATTGAATTTAACCGTTTAAATGCATATCATATCATGTGGTTATTTGTATTTTTCGATTTACCCACAAATACCAAGAAAGAACGGAAGGCAGCAGCCCATTTCCGTAAAGATTTAATTCAGGATGGTTTTACCATGATGCAATACTCGGTTTATGTCCGTCATTGCGCGAGTAAAGAAAGCGGCGATGTGCATTGCAAAAGGATAAAAAATTGTGTTCCCGAAAAAGGGCAGGTGAGTATTTTAGCAATAACCGACAAGCAATATGGAATGATAACAAATTTCTGGGGCGCTAAAGAAAAACCATTGGCCGAAGGCCCCAAACAATTGGAAATGTTTTAACTATTTATATAAAAAAACAACAGGTTCTTTGATATTCTGGCTCTTAAAAACCAATTAAAGTTTAAAATACGTTGCAGATTTTTGATTTAGAATCGTAAATTTGAACAACAGAAAACCACTTCTTGCGGGAAATGCCCGGGAATTTAATTCAATAAATTACCCCAAAGGCAGGCAAAATAAGGCCTAAAAACACCCAGGTTGTGGTTTGATGTAATTTCAAGATGATAAAAAACAATTGCAAAATGCGGGTTTAATCCATCGAGGTTGTGGTTTGATGTAATTTCAAGATGATAAAAAACACACCATATGCAGCTATACTCTCACCCATGGTTGTGGTTTGATGTAATTTCAAGATGATAAAAAACCATAGCATAAGTACCTATAATTGTATTAGAGTTGTGGTTTGATGTAATTTCAAGATGATAAAAAACTTGACCCAGATGATTTTGAAACAGCCGATGGTTGTGGTTTGATGTAATTTCAAGATGATAAAAAACCCGCTGCAAGTACGGAAGAAACCTCAACTGGTTGTGGTTTGATGTAATTTCAAGATGATAAAAAACATATTTCAAAATATTTTGAATACATAATAGTTGTGGTTTGATGTAATTTCAAGATGATAAAAAACGATGATAATTCTTTTTGTAACCACATTTGGTTGTGGTTTGATGTAATTTCAAGATGATAAAAAACTAGTTAAACGTAAATCGCGTAAAGTAATAGTTGTGGTTTGATGTAATTTCAAGATGATAAAAAACTTTGGTATTTTATAAAAACTTACCTACCTAGTTGTGGTTTGATGTAATTTCAAGATGATAAAAAACAAATATTTGGTTATTCACTGCAGCGATACAGTTGTGGTTTGATGTAATTTCAAGATGATAAAAAACACACTATGTGGTGACTAACCCTTTTGTTAAGTTGTGGTTTGATGTAATTTCAAGATGATAAAAAACATTTCTTTCTCCTGAATAAGCCTTGCCTGAGTTGTGGTTTGATGTAATTTCAAGATGATAAAAAACTAAACTTTGTTGTATTAATAATCTTTAACCGTTGTGGTTTGATGTAATTTCAAGATGATAAAAAACTTTTCATTAGTAATTATATCGCCTTGTTTAGTTGTGGTTTGATGTAATTTCAAGATGATAAAAAACAATATTTTAAATTCAATTTTAAAATATCTGGTTGTGGTTTGATGTAATTTCAAGATGATAAAAAACCTCGCGCATGGAGTCTCAATCACTTCAGTGTTGTGGTTTGATGTAATTTCAAGATGATAAAAAACAATACTTGATTTGTTTACAAATCAATACGCGTTGTGGTTTGATGTAATTTCAAGATGATAAAAAACAATGGCAGTTTTTAAAAATAATTCCATTGAGTTGTGGTTTGATGTAATTTCAAGATGATAAAAAACGCATTGTCGGTAAACTCCTTGAGGGTGAGGGTTGTGGTTTGATGTAATTTCAAGATGATAAAAAACTAGAATGCAGTATATCTCAAATAACCACTAGTTGTGGTTTGATGTAATTTCAAGATGATAAAAAACTACAGGTTGTATAATAATCGGTTAAATTTGGTTGTGGTTTGATGTAATTTCAAGATGATAAAAAACTTATACTCTTTGGGCTTGTACATCGAAACGTTGTGGTTTGATGTAATTTCAAGATGATAAAAAACGTACGAATTAATTATGATTTCAGAAATAAAGTTGTGGTTTGATGTAATTTCAAGATGATAAAAAACCATCATTTAATAATGGTGCTTATATCCATAGTTGTGGTTTGATGTAATTTCAAGATGATAAAAAACATTACCGGTCAGTTATTGACAGCATCAGCAGTTGTGGTTTGATGTAATTTCAAGATGATAAAAAACTAAAAGTGTTATCGTAGTATTCGACTAAAGGTTGTGGTTTGATGTAATTTCAAGATGATAAAAAACAGGTCGTTATGAAATAGAATTTACATTGATGTTGTGGTTTGATGTAATTTCAAGATGATAAAAAACATACGGAGCAAGATTTTACAGACGAAACGTGTTGTGGTTTGATGTAATTTCAAGATGATAAAAAACATTATGGAAAATCAATTAATAATTCCCGGGTTGTGGTTTGATGTAATTTCAAGATGATAAAAAACGAATTTCTTATTTAGTAAATGCTGCAAAAAGTTGTGGTTTGATGTAATTTCAAGATGATAAAAAACACTTAGATAATAATGGATATTTGCAAGATAGTTGTGGTTTGATGTAATTTCAAGATGATAAAAAACTCGAGAAATTACGCTAAAAAGGCAATTTTAGTTGTGGTTTGATGTAATTTCAAGATGATAAAAAACTTTTCATTTTAAATCAGTATTTCAATGATGGTTGTGGTTTGATGTAATTTCAAGATGATAAAAAACTTTTTTAGTTGATGTTGAATATTCAGGAACGTTGTGGTTTGATGTAATTTCAAGATGATAAAAAACATGTATGCGTAGCTGGGGCAATCGAAGCTAGTTGTGGTTTGATGTAATTTCAAGATGATAAAAAACATTATGTTTTCTTTTGCCTCCATCTCTCGAGTTGTGGTTTGATGTAATTTCAAGATGATAAAAAACACCTACAATTGAAAAACCATCAACTATTGAGTTGTGGTTTGATGTAATTTCAAGATGATAAAAAACTTGTGATTTAGTTGCTCCTCTTACGTTGTAGTTGTGGTTTGATGTAATTTCAAGATGATAAAAAACATCTAAATTTGTCGCATATATTAATGGATTGTTGTGGTTTGATGTAATTTCAAGATGATAAAAAACATTGGTAGTAGTGGTATTTATTACAGTTGGTTGTGGTTTGATGTAATTTCAAGATGATAAAAAACGTTTTCAACTTCTTTTGCTTGATTTTCGTCGTTGTGGTTTGATGTAATTTCAAGATGATAAAAAACAATCAAAATTTTTTCGTCATTTTCTAAATAGTTGTGGTTTGATGTAATTTCAAGATGATAAAAAACACCACCACAACGATTAGCCGGATGTAATGGTTGTGGTTTGATGTAATTTCAAGATGATAAAAAACAAGAAGCAGGAGCACGATATTTTAGGCAACGTTGTGGTTTGATGTAATTTCAAGATGATAAAAACCAGTAAAGATGCATAATTATGCATCTTTACTGGTTTTTCTTTGTAGTTACAAGAGTGTTTTAAGATTCTGTTGCCGGTTTTCGGCAGGCGAGGGCTTAAAACCGCTCTTTTTTATTTTAATGTTTAAGCTCCTGCCAAAGGCCGGTTAACCCATGGAGCTTCTTTTAAAACAAACTAACAGATTATCAATGTTTTTTGGATAGTTTTAGAATTATAATTTTTAATTCTTATATCTAACTCACGTTATTTTATGGTTGTTTTTCAAACCCCAAATCACCAACTTTGCGCCACAATATTTGTAAACCGAGGCAAAGCCTGTGTTCAATATTTTCGAAATCGGTTTTTTCATCAGAAATAACGGTCATCTCTATTAAAAACGACTGGGTTTTATCGACAGTAAAACCAACAGATTCAATGTAATCATCAATAATATTGTCGTATAAAACTTCATTGTTTTCAATATTTTTTATAATATAATGCACGGGGTATTTATTATCTTTCGTGCAAAATATTAGCTTGTAATCTTTTCCCCCGTAAAACACGATTCTTGCATAAGAAGGAATATTTACGATCATCAGGGCGCTCCTGGATTTTCCATATTCATTGTACGTTTTATCGTCATATGGTTTGCAGTATTCTGCATGGAAACCATTACAGTTCTGGCTCATTGCTGAAAAAACAAAAGAGCTCAGAATTAAAAAAAGGAATATGGCTGTTTTATATCTCGGCATTTTTATTTTTTGTTTTTAAATGTACTATTTATCCTAAATATTTCATAATCATGTTGATTAATTTAGCTTCGTTTATAGGTTTCGAGATATAATCGTCGCATCCTGATTTTATTGCTTTATCTTTATCTCCCTGTTGCGCGTAGGCCGTTTGAGCGATAATTATTATTTCGGGATTTAACTCCTTAATTTTTGCAGAAGCTTCGTAACCATTTAGCCTTGGCATTTTTAAATCCATTAAAATTAATGAAATTTCCGGATGTTTTTTAACCATTTCAATGGCTTCTATTCCATTGGAGGCTTTAAAATTCTTTATTCCCAAGTTATCAATAATTTCTTTTAAATACAAAAAGTTTATTTCTTCATCGTCAACGATTAAAATGGGTGTAAACGTATTTAATTTGGGTTTACTAATCAGTTTGGTTATTTCGGGTGATAATTTTTGAACTTCTTCGGTTTTACCAACCGGTATTGTAAAATAAAATACAGATCCTTTGTTTAAGCCGGATTCAACCCATATTTCCCCGCCAAGTTTTTCTACCAGGGCTTTGGATATGGATAAACCCAAACCGGTTCCCCCGTAGTTTCGTGACGAACCTTCATCGACCTGGCGGAACCTGTCGAAAATAATTGACTGGTGCTCCGGGGCAATACCAATTCCGCTATCTTTAACATAAAACTCAACTTCGTCTTCATCTTGTTTTACCGAATATCCAAATTGAATACCCCCATCGAGTGTAAATTTGAGTGCGTTGTTTAACAGGTTTGTAATAATTTGCTGTAAGCGCACTTTATCGCTTTCGATAAAAAAAGAATGTTTTTTTGAACCTTGTATAAGTTCAAAATCAAGATTTAAGCTGTCAAGTTTGGGTTTATACAAGGTAAAAGTATAATCCATTATTTCGTTGAGATCAAAAATACCTTTTTCAATACGAATCTGCCCGGTTTCAATTTTCGAGATATCAATAATATCATCAATAATTGATAAAAGCTGGGTTCCGCTTTTTCGGATTATGTCTAAAAAGAGTTCTCGTTTTGTATCATCGATACTATCACGTACCAACATGTCTGAAAATCCTAAAATGCCATTCATCGGGGTACGAATTTCGTGGGAGATGTTGGCAAGGAATGCTGTTTTTAACCTGTCGCTTTCTTCGGCTTTTTCTTTGGCTTCGATTAATTCATTCAACATTCTTTTCTTTTCGGTAATATCATCAATAATAGCTACAAAATGGGTTATTACATTCTTTTCGTCAATAATTGGTGAAATGATTACATTTTCCCAATAAATATTTCCGTCTTTCTTTTTATTTACAAGTTCACCCTGCCAATTTTTCCCTGATAAAATTGTTTTCCACAAATAGTCGTAAAATTCTTTGGATTGAATGCCTGACTTTGAGATGTTGGGATTTTGCCCGATTGCTTCATCGTAGCTGTAACCTGTAATTTCAGTGAACCTGGGATTTACATACTCGAAAAATCCTTCCGGGTTTACAATTGCAATACTAACAGGGCTTTGTTCTATTGATTTATTAAGTAACTTAACTTTCTCTTCGGCTTTTTTTCTTTCTGAAATATCGTGAACGATCGAGTAAAGCAGGTTTTTCCCTAATGATTTTATTAACCCGGAATATACTTCAACAGTACGTTTTTCTCCATTTGCCAGGTAATGATCGATTACAAATAAATTCTTTTCACTATTTATTGCAAGCGAATATATTTTTTTAAGCTCTGTCTCTGAAAGCCTGTTTATATCTTTCATAGTCATGCTTATTAATTCATTGTATGGCCAGCCGTAAAATTCGCAAGCTGCCGGATTGGCATCGACTATTTGCCTGGTTTCCGGATCAATAATTAGTATTACTGCCTTGTTGTTATGGAATAATGATTTATAGCGTTCTTCACTTTCTTTCAAGTTGTTTTCTATAACCTGTTTTTCTAATTTAATCTTATTTTGTTTAACAGCTTCCATCACTGCAAAAGGCAAACGGGTAATGTTGTCTTTTAAAATATAATCTGTAGCACCTGCTTTCATGCATTGTACAGCAGTTTCCTCGTTAATTGATCCTGTTAATACAATAAATGGTAAATCCGGGGAAATTTCTTTTGATATTTTTAATGCCTGCATGCCATTAAATAAAGGCATTGAATAATCTGAGATAATAAGGTCGGGATTATAATCTTTTAACTCTCTTATAAAATCATTTTCTGTTTCGATTCTTGTATAATCAAATTCGATGTTGTATTTTTTTAGTGCCCTGACAGCCATTTCGGTGTCAACCGGTTGATCTTCTACAAATAAAAATTTATACTTATCCATGATTGTGATTTTTAAATTATAGGACTTTGGTTAAGGAGCAACCAGTATAAACCGAAATTTTTAATGGCTTCAACAAATTGGTCGAAATCAACAGGTTTGGTTATATAACTGTTAACACCTAGTTTGTAACTTTCAATAATATCTCTTTCTTCTTTGGATGAAGTAAGCATTATAACTGGAATTACTTTTGTTTTATCGTTTGATTTTAATTCTTTTAATACTTCCAAACCATCAACTTTAGGGAGTTTTAAGTCGAGCAGGATTATTTTGGGCAAGCTGTGTGAAACATTGTTTTTTAAACAATTATGAATTAAACTTAACGCTTCTTCGCCATCAGTAACATGAATTATGTTATTTGCCAGGTTGTTTTTCTTTAATGCCCTTATTGTTAGTTCTGCATCGTTTGGATTGTCTTCTACAAGCAAAATCTCTATTTCATTAAGATGTTCCATATTTTATTGTTTGTTAAGTAAATATATGCTTTTTGTATGGCAGATTCAAGTTTTTTATCGTGTATGAGTGTTTGTTTTACCTTTTTGCAATACAAAATTTATTGATATTTAAATATGGCTGTTAGTATTCTTCATTTTATTCAGATTTAGGTATTTCCATTATTACAAATAATTTAACAATTCATTTATTCTTTATCTTTATCAGGAAAACTGAGATAGAAGGTTGATCCTGCTCCTAATTCACTTTCGGCCCATACTTTACCACCGTGCCGGTTTATTATTCGTTTAACAATAGCTAAACCCACACCTGTTCCTTCGAATTCACTGTCTTTATGTAAACGTTGAAAAACGCCAAATAATTTAGATTCGTACCTTGTATCAAACCCAACGCCGGAATCTTTTATATAATAAACAACCGATTTATTTTCGAAATAAGCCCCAACTTCAATCGTGCACTTATCGCTATTTCTCGTAAATTTAATCGCGTTACTGATTAAATTAATCCAAACCTGTTTAAGAAGTACAATATCACCATAAACTTCGGGTAAGTTATCTGCTGTAAATTTGAATTTTTGTATAGTTTCTGGAGTGCTGATTTCGTTATATATTTGATGAACAAACTGGTTCATGTTTATTTTGTTTAAATGCATATCGTTACGGCTAATCTTCGATAATTGCAATAAATCCATGATGAGCTGGTCCATTTTTTTCGTGTTATCGCGGATTACATTCAGGAGCCTTAATCCTTCAGCATCAAGTTTATCGCCATAATCTTCAATGAGGAATCTTGAAAATCCATCGATAGCCCTGAGCGGGGCTTTTAGATCGTGTGATACGGTATATGTAAATGCTTCGAGTTCTTTATTTGCTTCTTTCAGTTTTTCGTTAACCTTTTGTATTTCGTCTCTCGATTCATTTATATCTTCAAGTAAAAAAAGTAAGGCATCCTGCGATTCTTTCAGTTTTAAAGTTTGTTCATTCAACATGGTTGTTCTTTCCTGTACAATTTTTTCCAGGTTTTCGTGATGTTGCCGGAGTTCGAACTGAACAGATTTAAGTTCGTCGATATCGGTATGAGTGCCTAACATCCTGGTCGGGTTACCATCTATATCCCGTTCAACAATTTTACCTGTTGATAAAATCCATTTCCATTTGCCTTGTTTCGTTTTCTGGCGGAATTCAATTTTGTAATCCGAAATAATTCCGGCAACATAATCTTTAAAAGCTTGTGCAGTTAGTTCAAGGTCGTCGGGGTGAAGCCTTTCAATCCATGCCTGATTTGTTTCATGGAGCTCTGACGGATTGTACCCTAACATAATTGCATATTCATCATTAATTATGGTTTCACCGGTTAGTAAATTTAAATCATATATGCCCTGTTTTGAAGAACTAATAGTTAATCTTAACCTTTCTTCGCTATCGCGTAATGCTTTTTCTGCTTTTTTTCGTTCAGTAACATCCATAATTATTGTTAAATAAGCAGGTGTTTCTCCATAATCAACCTTTTGTAAGTAAACTTCAACCGGGTATTCTGTATTATTTTTTCGACGATGAATGGTTTCGAAATATATTTTGGGTTTTAAATCTTTTTCAACGGATTCAATTAAATCTTTGAATTGATTTAATGTATATAAGGGTTTAATATTCAGGGGAGTCATTTCTTTTAACTCGTCTAAGCTATACCCGATATTTTTTATTGCTCCTTCGTTAACATCAATGAACTTGAAATTTTTTCGCGAGAAAATATATATTTCGTTCAAAGATTCCTGGATGATCTTATTTAAATTTGCTGATTTTTCTTCTGATTTTAACCTGTCTGTAATATCATGAATAATAGAAAATAAAACTGTTTTATTTTCTATCGTGGTTGAACCACTATAAACCTCTACATTTCTTATGCTTCCGTCTGACTTGCGGTGTTTGAAAATAAAATACCCTCTTTTATTTTCAAGTGCCAGGTTCATTTCTTTTTGAATTTCGACACTTGAAAGTGTATTGATGTCGGTTATATATAATTCATTTTTAAATTGTTGATAAGTATATCCGTAAAATGAAGTTGCAGCGGGATTTGCATCCAATATTTTATTTGTACCGGGGTCTATAATAAGCATTATGGCATGGCTGCTCATAAACAGGTTTCGAAATCTTTCTTCGCTTTCTTTTAAATCAATTTTATTTTTCCAGTTTTCTTCCCTGTTAATTAATAAAAATCCCAGTAAAACAGTACCAATTGGATAGATGGTTAATGCCGGTAGTGCAATATTTTTAAATATTAACCACATTTTATCTCCAGGTAATAGAAAAATACACAGAAGCATTACTATATGAACCGATATTCCCAGTTTTAAAAATTCGTACAGGCTATTTTCTTTTCTAAAATCAGGCCTTAGTTTTCTCCATAATATCCCGATAGCTCCTGACGATATAATTGTTGCCACTCCCATAAAAACACCGTCGCCACCCAGTGTAACCCTGTAAATTCCTGTAATAAGCATTGCAATAAGGGTTGGAATTGTTCCAAAAAATAAACCTGAAACCGAAAGCATTATTGTACGGGTATCAAAAACAAGCCCGGGGGCTAAAATCCAAGGGGTGAGCATTAAAATGATACCAATAAAACCAATGATAAGGCCGGTTCCTAATTTATAAATTACAGAATCCCGCTTTTTGTATTTCATCCATATATAATCATATAGCATACTAAAAGCAAGTAGTATTGCAATATTCTGAATTAATCCGAGTATTATTGAACTTTTCATGTGTTAATTTTTATTTTTTTATTAAGGTCACATGGAATATGCCATGAAATAATCATTTTTGTTTTGTGTGAAATTTATTTCTCATGGCTATTTCATATTAATCGGTTTGTTTTTTATTTGGACTTTCAATGCTTCTCAGCTTTGTTTTAAGCTCGTTAATCCGATGTTCTCTCCCGAAAAACAGCTTGTTTATTTTTTCTAATTCTTCATTTGCTTTTTTTAATTCGCTTGTTCGTTTTTCTACTTTTAATTCCAGCTCATTGTAAAGTTTTATGTTTTCAATTGAAATTGCAGCTGTTTCTGCAATTGTTTCGAGTAATTTTATTTCAAAATCAGACGGGGTGTGTTTTTCTTTCCAGTAATTACCAATTGCACCCAGCGAAGTGTTTGAAAATATAGGTATCATAACCAGACTCTTGACAAATGTTTCTTTATAAATCTTAATAGGTATCCTGGAATCTTTATAAATGTCTTCAATGATAACTGTTTGCCTGTGTATCATAGCCCAACCGCTTATACACGATGCCATAGGATATTTATTCCCTTTCCAGAGTGGTTCTATGGCATCTTCGTCGGCATAGAAACATAAATCATCATCGCGTAAAACAAAAGTTACTCCGTCTGAATTTATTAATTTGCGCAAGGATTCTTTTATAATTTCCTGAATAGATTCAATGTTCCTGGCTGAAGCGAGTTTTTTATTTACACTGATTAATTGATTTAATTTGTTATTTAAATCTTTGATTTTTTGCTCGTTCTGTTTATGTTCTGTAAAGTCTCTTATTATCATGCTGGTTCGTAATTCGCTGTTTTTGTCGGTAAAGATGGTTGATGTTATCTCAACAGGGAATTTAATATTTCCTTTTTTCAGCATGGTAAGTTCAACGGTAGCTGTTCCTTTTTTATCTCTTTCTTCAAGAGCCGGTTTCAATCTTTCGTCTGTTAAATCGACTATCCCGTTTCTGCCTTGTTGAATTATTTCTTCTTTTGTTTTTCCAAACATCTTGCAGGCTGCCGGGTTTGCGTCATGTATGGCCCCGTCCGGGGATGTTAATAAGATTGCATCTTTAGATTTTTCGAAAAGAGAATGATACCGGGTTTCACTTTCATGTAATGCCAGTTCTGCATTTTTTCGTTCTGTAATATCCATAAATGTTCCATAAAACCGAACAGGTTCCCCTTGCTCATTGTATTCGACTATTCCTTTGGTATTACAGTATTTTATATTTTTTTTACCTGTAATTACCCTGAGATCATAATCCAGTGCCCCGTGGTCTTTAATAATTCTTTCAACTTCGTTACGGTAAATAATTCTGTCTTCAGGGTGTATATATTGGGCATTCGAGTTATAATCAGGAGTATAATTGCCAGGATTTAATTCAAGAATACGATAAAGTTCTTCTGACCACCAGATGGAATTATTTATCATATTCCAATCCCAGCTGCCAATACGGGCAGTTTTTTGAGCGATGTTAAACCTGTTTATTAATTCTGTTTTTAATATTTCTGCTTTCAGGATATTTGCATTGGTTTCAATTATTTTTTTATACTGTTCGTGAATCAGATAATAAAGCAATAGTGCAGTAACTACTATAAACATCCATCCTTTGTATGTTTGGTATTTTGTCAGGGCATGTGTATCTGATGCAATTTTTTCAAGCAAAATGTCAGAAAAAAGAATCCAGATTATTCCAAACACCAAATAAGTGCCTACTATACTTAACGGTTTAGATATCTTTAAATTCATGTTTTTTTAATATTTAATTGCTGTTAAAACAGGGAAACAGGTTTTAATTTTTATTTCTGGTATTAACAATGTTTTCAAGTTCTTTTATCTTGTCTCTTAATTCTTTAATGCGTAATTCGCGGCCAACAAATAAGTTGTTCATACGTTCAAGCTCGTCTATTTTTTGTTTTAATTCACTTGTGCGTTCTTCAATTTTTTTTTCAAGTTCAGTATTTAATTTAATTATTTCTTCTTTTGCATTTTTAAGATCGGTTATATCAATAACAAATCCCAAAAACCTTTTATCAGAAAGTTTAACAGCCGAAACTATCCAATGGTTTTTAGAGCCGTTTTTTCGAATATAAGGTATTTCAGCTATAGCTTCTCCTTCATTTTTCACTCGTTCAAAATGCTGCAAAGCAACGGGTAATGCGTCTTCAATAAACAGGTTAGGGATGCTCATTGTCAATAATTCGTCTATACCTGAACCAGTTATAATGCTTGCAGCGGGATTTACTTCTAAAAATTCCCCTTTTTCATTTGCAATAAAAACGCCAAGTGGCGAATGTTGTATGTAGCTCTTGAATTTTTCCTCACTTTCCTTTAATGCATCTTCGACATGCTTTCGTTCGGTAATGTCGGTGGAAGTACCAATATAACCAATTAAATTTCCTTTATCGTCCACTTGGGCAACAGCTTTACCACTAACCCATGATATAGTTCCATCGGGCCGTAAGAATCGATACTCAGCCAAAGAAGATTCGCTTTTTTCTACAGCTTTTTGCCATCCTTCTGTTATTATACCGCGATCATCGGGATGGACGGCATTAATCCAACCATTCCCTTTTGCTTCATTTAAGCCTATGCCGGAAATTTCGCACCATCGGGGATTAACGTAGGTTGTATTTCCGTTTGCATCAGTTTTAAAAATTCCAACCGGGGCTTCTTCAGTCAGGGCTTTAAATTGTTGCTCGTTTTTTTGTAAAGCGTCTTGGGCATGCTTGCGCTCCGTGATATCTTCTATAATTCCCTCGTAGTAAAGTATGGTGCCTTCCTTGTTGTAAAATGCTTTGGCACTCTCGCGAACATAAATGATCGAGTTGTCCTTTTTTTTCCATGTCGATTCAAATCCTTTGATAAAACCTTCTTCTTCAATATGTTTTATAAATTCATCCCGTTGATGCTTTGTTTCGTAACCTTGCAATTCAATATTAATAGATGCCAGATCATCGAAATTATCATAACCTAACATCAGAACAAGGGTTGGATTGGCAAGTAGAATCTTACCATCTGGGGAAGTACGATAGATTCCTAAAGTAGAATTTTCGAAAATACTGCGAAACCTTTCTTCATTTTCTTTACAACGTTCCTGTGCTTCTTTGTGCTCTTTTATTAACGCGTTATGTTCAAGTACCGACTTAATGGTTGGAGAAAGGCCCTGTATGTGTTTAACCGATTTAATTACATAGTCAGCGGCGCCCATTTTCATTGCCTGGATTGCAATTTCTTCGGATCCTGTACCTGTAACAATAATTACCGGTAAATCGGGTTTTACTTTTTTCACAACGCCTAAAACCTGGAGCCCATCGAAACCAAGAATGTTAAAGTCGCTTAGTACCAGATCGAACTCTTTTTCGGAGAGATACTTTTCAAATTTATCCCTATTATCAGCAGAAATAATTTCATATTCACTGTATTCTTTTTCAAGAACATCGCGTACTAAGATCCTGTCATGAATGCTATCGTCAACATGAAGAATCCGGATTTTTGTTTTCATAGTTTTTAATTTTATCACAAACCTGCCTATTGGCATGGACATTAAGAGTATTTAGGTTTACTGATTATCGGGTGGATTAATATTTAACGAAAACCAGTAATCATCAATTTTTCTTACAACGTCTGTAAACCCATCAAAAGAAACAGGTTTTAGTAAGTAACTGTTTGCACCAATGTCGTAACTTAATGCGCGGTCGCCTTCTTCTCTTGATGATGTAAGAATAATTACAGGAATGCGTTTAAGCTTTTCCGTGCCCTTAACCTGTCTCAAAACTTCGAATCCATCTATTCCAGGCATTTTTAGATCAAGCAGGATTAAAGCCGGCAATGGAAATTCGTCCCTGTTGGCATATTTGTCATTCCCAAAAAGGTAATCGAGTGCTTCCTGTCCGTTTCGGGCAACATGAATTGTATTTTTGAGCTTAGCTTCCCTGAATGCATCTAAAGTAAGCACAACATCCATTTGGTTATCTTCTACTAAAAGTATTTGAGCCAGTTTTTCCATTTTAAATTAAATTTTTGATTTAGGTAAATGTATAAAAAATGTAGTCCCTCTATTAACAACCGATTCAACCCAGATTGTACCGTTTAACATACTTACCGACTTACGAACTGTTGCAAGCCCAATCCCGGTTCCGGGGTATTCATCTTCGCTATGTAGCCGCTGGAAAATGTTAAATATTTTATCCCAATATTCTTCGGGTATTCCTATCCCGTTGTCTGAAATTTTTAATGTAATGCCTTTAGCATCCTGATCGTAATTGATTTTTATTTCTAAAGGCTCATCTTTACGTCTATAAATTACTGCGTTATCAATTAAATTGGTGAAAATTTGTTGTAACAGGCTTTCGTTTCCATAAATTTCGGGTATTTCTTTATCCACAAAAAAAGTTGCTCCCACGTTTTCGAGTTTCTGCTTAAAATCGGAATAAATATTATCGATTATTTTATTAAGCGAAACAGGGTAAATATCTATTGATTTGCGGCCAAGCCTTGAATAATCAAGTAAATCATTAATCAGGTGTTCCATTCGGACACTTGCCTGAACAATGTAATTCATGTATTGCTGCCCTTCTTCGTTTAACGATGCACGGTGCCTGTTTGTAAGTATTTGCGAAAAGCCAAATATAGCCCTGAGTGGTGCCCGCAAGTCGTGCGATATGGAATAGCTGAATGATTCCAATTCTTTATTAATAGATGCAAGCTGGGCTGTTCTTTCTGCTACACGTTCTTCAAGGGTTTGGTTTAATATTTTAATTTCTTCCTGGGCAAGCAACCGCTCATCAAGTTCAACCCGCAATTGCTCGTTTAGCAGGCTTAATTCATACGTACGTTCATTTACTTTTTGTTTCAGCTCCCTGTTATGTTTTTGCTTGTTTTTAAAGGCATAGTAAATTGTTAATACCAGAAAAACAACCAGGATTGTAATTATAGCGAGCAAATACATTAAATTTCTCTGACGATGAATTGTTGAACTCTGTGTTTTTAGTATATCGGTTTGATTTTTAATTTGATATTCCTGACTTTCAATTTCTTCTCTTTGCCGTAGCAATAACTGGCTGCCTTCGTTTACATCAGCAGAAAGGGCTCTCAATTTTTCTGATTGTTGATCAAATACCCGGCGTTGCTCTGAAATTTGTTGTATTTTAATACCCAGTTCTTTTTCACGCTGGTTAAGCAACAGAGATTGGTTATCCAGGATTCTTTGTTGTTCCCTGATTTTACGAGTTTGCCTGTTTAAACTGTCTTTATTAATCTCAACTTCTTTAGTTATAGCAGAAATACTGTTTTTAAGCTGAGCCAGGTTGTTTTCAAGATTTTCCGTGTGTTTTTGCAGGGTGCGCAGGCTTTGCTGTCCTTCCCTGTATAGTTCGGCAACATCAATTTCAGTTCCTCCAAGCAAAATCATATCCTGCATAATACCAAGATGCTGATTAATAATATTCGCCTTGTTTATTTCGAACAAGAGATTGCCCTCTTTGGAATCGATAAAGTTTATCATCACAATTTGTTTGTTCTGGTAATTGTCGCTCACCATCAGGATATTTTTTCCTTCAATACGGTCGAACAGGTTTACCAGGTTTTCTTCGTTTCCTTTTGTAGCAAAAACCAATTGCACATTGTTGATATCGCTCAGAGTTGTGGCTGATGTAACCCGGATAGGTTTATTTCTTATCGTTTTTGTTTTCGAAAGTGTAATTAGTTCATGAAGGATGTTTTCATCCTGGCCAATGATGAGAAAATGAAACTCGTTTATAGAATCTTCGTTTTGCCACTGAATGTTTTTTGCAAAATTGTAAATATAAGCGCTTATTGCAATTTCGCGACTCACTTGTTGTGCACTAATACTCCCGTTTAGCCCCCAAAAACAAGCAGTTGATAAATAAACATAAAGAATTAATTTTTTCATCTTTTTTGGTTTAATTATTTAGCGTATAACCAACAGAAAACATGATGGTACGCTGTGCCTGGCGATACCTGTCGGGGTCTCTGTTTGATGTATGATAGTATTCTGTGTTTAATATGTTTTTTGCTGAAAGTTGAACTGAAAATCCTTTGTAGTTTACTAATGACAATGCCCCGTGAAATATCAAACAAGGGTCAATATACGTGCTGCTGGTTGAAGATATCATTTTAGGATTTTCTCTTTTTCCAATGTAATTGGCATGGATGTTAATTTTTATGTATTCGTTAAAAGAATAGGTTATATTCATATTTCCTGTATGTTTACTTATTTCGGGTACTAAATCACCAGATTCGTTATAACTTTGATTAAATGTATAATTAATTGATGATTTTAGCTTACGGGAAGCATACCTGATATATATTTCTACCCCGTCGGTTTCAATTTTGCCACCATTAACCCATCTGTAATCGTCGTTAATAACTTCTTTTGTTATGGCATTTTCAAGATTATTTTTATATCCAATGATATCCATCGTGTAATTATCGGCTATAGAGAAAGTAAATGCCGTTTCCAGCGATTTCATTTTTTCGGGTAACAATGAAGGATTTCCTAAACCATCGGTGTAATCCCAGGGTTTTGGGGCCCTGAAAGCTTCAGCATAGGAGAGGCGGAAAAGATGTTTTCTGAAAATATAACTAAGGCCAGCCCTCGGTGTTAATACTTGATCATAAATACTGCTTTGATCAAAACGGGTTCCCCCGGAAAGAAAAAGATTTTTAAACAGAGTAAATCGGGGTTCTATAAAAATGCTGGTAAGGTAATTTGTTATCATTTCTGGTTTTGTTGGTACGGGGGGAGTTTGTTCTGGCGATTCGCTGTAAGATAAAGATGCTTTTTCTGACAGTTGCCCGTATTCAAATGTTAAACCACCTGTAACTGAAAAAAACGTATTGGCGGTATAATCCAGTATGTTTTCAAATCCTGTTAAATTGTTTGGCCTGTAATATCCTACCTGGGCGGTATCGAGTACAAAATACACTGTGTTGTCGAGTACGGTGGTATTTCGGTTGTATAATACTGAAGAATATGTTAGTTTATCGCTTATCTCTTTCGTGTATTTGAGATAATTATTTATAAACCGGATATTCCATGAAGTTCCATAATCCCTGTACAGCGTTCCATCAGATTTTTCCAGTGTGGCTGTTGAGGTTTCTTTATAATTGTAGTTGGTTCCTAAAATGAAATCCTTTGCTTTAATTTTAAAATCAAATGAATAATCGTTTTCAAAGTTATCCATTTCGTCAGTCCAGTTATAATCGCCAGCTCTTCCTTTTAAATCTGCCTTATCGGTTTTCTTAAACATGCCGGATGTATTGATACCAAACGTGTTTTTATTATTTATATAACTGTAATTAAAATTACTTTCAACGGTATTAAAATTACCTGCTAAAGCATTGATCTCGATTTTTTTTTCTGTTGGATTTTGAGTAATTATATTTATAATGCCTGATACGGCATTCGTGCCGTAAACTACTGATGAGGGCCCGTAAATGACTTCAATACGTTCGATATTTGACAGGTTGTATTGCCCCCCGGCATAGAAACCTCCAGAGTTGAGTTCATTTACCTGTACTCCGTCAATAAGCAGCAAGGTGAGGTTATTTTGATTAGGTATTCCTCGTTGAAAAACATAACTGTTAATTCCGTTAATATTTCTAAACTGAAACCCGGGAAGTTCTGAAAATACTTCTTCTATTGTAAAATATCCATTTTCTCTTATTTGGTCACCCGTAATTACAAAAACTGTTGATGGTACTTCGTTTATATTCTGAGACACTTTTGAAGCGGAAGTAATTTTAAGTTTTGAAAGTTGAGTTAAGCTTAAATCGTAAATACTGATACTGTCTGTTTGAGAATGGGATACATTTGTGCCGAGAAAAAAGAAAATCAGTACAATTACAAAACCATACCCGGGCTTTGTAACTAAATTCAAGGATTTCACCGGTGTTTTTTTCATATTTTAATATATAAACGAATCACGCTGATTAATTTCTGTATTCTTTTATTCCCAATCTTTACTCTTTGTATTTTAGATTTTTTTTTATTACAAAATGCTGTTAATTAGTTAAATATAATCATAAATTATGAATTGGCATTCAAAATAGTTTTATATTTTTTTAATTTCTATTTTCCAATTCCTTAATCTTTTCCTTGAGTTCTTTTATTCTCATTTCGCGTCCAATAAAGGCTTTATTCATACGCTCCAGTTCACTGTTTTTATTTTCAAGATCTCTTGTGCGTTCCTGGATACGTAATTCTAATTCCTCGTTTAGTTTAATAATTTCCTGTTCAACTTTTTTCCGGTCAGTAATGTCAATTGTAAATCCGGCAAGTATTGGCGAATTATTTTCGTCGCGAATCGGGAATTTTATTGTTGTATAGTAACGATCGTTGAAAATCTCATCTACCACGATCATCTTACCTTCTTTAACTATTTTTTTGTCATCTTCAATCATTTTATTGGCGAATTCTGAAGGAAATAGCTCAAACATATCTTTCCCTAAAAGTTCTGAAAGTGGTTTACCCAACATTTGTTCATAATTTTTACTTAAATGTATCGACTTAATATCACGGTCTTTAAAGAAAATATAAATCGGGCTGTTGTCCATTAATGCCTGGAAAAGTAATTCTCTTTCCTTTAATTGAGCTTCAGTTAATTTTAAATTGGTGATATCATTATTTACAACAATGGCTCCATCAATATTTCCATCATTATCAAATATGGGGGCCGTGTAATTCAGAACTATTTTTTTTGCACCATCGAAAGCACTGATTTCCAATAGTTCGTCAGTTATTGTAACTCCCCTGGTAATGGTATGATATAATGCCCAATCGTTGTTTGCTATTTCTTCGCCTGAAGGTAACCTGCGTGCTTTAAAAACTTTATATTCTTCAATACCAACTTTAGGTTCGGCTCCCCAAATTTTTATTCCTGCCGGATTTCCTTTAATTATTTTGCCATTTTTATCAGCAAACCATAATCCTATAGGTAAGATATCGAAAATTCTCTGAAGCAGGTTTTCCCGTTTTGTTAATTCTATTTCTGCTTTTTTTCGTTCTGTAACATCCCAAACAACAGAAATCATTAGTCCTTTTCCTGCTATCGGAATATTTTTAGCGGAAATATAAGAAATCAATTGGCCTTTACGGCTAATGGGTATATCTTCCCAGAACATCTGATCAGGGTTTCCGCTTGCGCAATCGTCTAATACTCTCTTTTTTATTTTCTCTCTAAATTCAGAATCCTCATATACTGCTTCCCAAAAAACATTGTTGTCAACAAGATTTTCTTTACTTGTCCTATAAAATCTGGCGAAATTATCATTCATGTATTCAAATTGTACAGTTGGATCAACCGAATTAACGGCAACACCAATTGGTAAATTATCTAATATAACTTTGATGTATGCTTCACTTTCGCGTAAAGCTATTTCCGAATTTTTTCGTTCGGTAATATCATTAACAAAGCCCAGGAACCTGTTTTCAGATAATTTTACTGCAGATACTATCCAATATCTTGTTGATTTGTTTTTATGAATAAAAGGAATTTCAATATGGGCTTCACCTTCATTTTTAACAATTTCAAAAACGGGTAATATTTCATTAGAAATCAGGTCGGAAATACTCATGGAAAGCAATTCATCTTTGCTATAACCTGTTATATCACAGGCAGCTTTATTAACATCAATATACTTTCCATTATTATCTGTAATAAAAACTCCAAGAGGTGAATAATCAATATAGCTTTGGAATCTTGCTTCGCTTTGGCGAAGGTTTTCTTCAGCTTTCATTTTTTCAGTAATATCTATAGACAGGATAAAAACACCTTCAGGTATAGGTTCAATACTTAAATCGAACCATCCAACAGCTCCATCAGGAAAAACAAATTTGTTTACAATATGGGCCGGAATTTTTTCATCCATGCATTTTTTTATAAGTAAGAAGATATTGGAGCCTTCAATTCCAGGCCACGTGTCCATATATTTTTTACCAAGCAGTTCGGATTTGGGCCTGCGATTATGAACTTCTGCAACATTATTGAGATACACGTATTTCCAGTCTAAATCAATAATCTGGCATCCTTCGAGCATGTTATCGAGGGTTGAACGTAATCGTTGTTCACTTTCAGTTAAAATTTTCTGACTTAACCGTTCTTCAATTTGATCTCTAAAAACCAATACAACACCTGTAATATTTCCTTTTACATCCTTTATTGGAGCGCCACTGTCGGCAATAGGTATTCTGTTACCATCTTTTGAAATTAATAAAGTATGATTTGCCAATCCCACAATCAATCCTTCTTTTAATACTTTTTTTACAGGATTTTCAACAGGTTCAAGGGTTTCTTCATTTATTATCTTGAAAACTTCTTCAAGTTTTTTCCCTTTGGCCTCTGTTTCTGTCCAACCCGTAAGTTGTTCAGCTATTGGGTTTAATTGTTTTATTATTCCTTTTTTATCGGTTGTTATAACTCCATCGCCAATGCTGTAAAGTGTTGCCCTGTATTCTTCCTGCGACTCGTGCAATTCAATTTCATTGGCCAGTAGTTTTTTATATATGTTTTTTTGCCGTGAATTGTAGATCCATGTCAGTAATGCACCGTTAAACAAGATAAGAATCAGTACCATTAATGTGATAAATGTGGCTTCTTTGTTTAGTTCTTCAAAAATTTCTTTTTTATCAACCTTAGATACCATGTACCAATTTGTACCCGGAATTTTATCTAAATGTGTTAAAACATCAATATTTCTGTAATCTCGTCCCTCAAAAAATCCTGTCTTACCTGAAGCAGCTTGTACCGCGGGCAAATTTTTATTATTTATTGAAGATTTCATTCTAAGTGCTGTTCCTTTTGCATGCCTTAATTCGTTTAGGAAAACAATACTGTCGTTTTCGGAGCGAACAATTAATGTCTCAGCAGACTTGCTTGGTGTAGGCCATTTCTGAATAAGTGGATACAAAAAATCTTCCGGATTAATACTGAAAAAAATTGTGGCAATATATTTATTATTTTCCCCTTTAACGGGAGCCATAATATCGTAATGTACCTTTTCGTGTATAGGGCACATATAAAAATCGCCGACAAAAACATCGTTTAATTTTTTAGTTTTTTGAGCCAAACTTAAAGATGTGGTATCTACAGTATTGAATGTACTATCTAATGTAAATAATAATACCCCGCTGCTATTTAGAATAAAAATATTATCATATCCATATAAATCACGGAATCGGGAAAACTCTTTGTATAAGTTCTTTTTAGAATTCAGATTTCCTGAGACTAAATTTTCAATATCATAAACCATTCGGTAATTATTAGAAATAAATTTTGCATCCGATATTCTTTCGTTTTGCCATAGTAAAAACTCATTAATTTTTAAATTGGCTATTGCTTTTAGCTCATTGTACTTTTCATTACGTGTAATGTTTTTGTCGTTATTGTAATATAACGTTCCTGCAATAATAATTATCCCGCTTATTATAATAATAAGCACAATTATCAGGTACTTATAACTACTTGGTTTAATTGCTTCCATGAAATTTTATTTAATAAATACAGAAAATAATTATGATTGATTTGCCAGTTTAGAGAAAAATGGCTGGTATAGCCAACTATAAAAAGGTTTTACCTGCTCGAAAGAATCTCTTGATAATTTATTTCTCAGAATATCCAGTACCTTATTTAACATAGTTGGCCAATATGCAAAATTGAATCCGTGATTCGAGTACACCCTGAAAACCCATAACACGGTTTCCACAAGTATTTCCGGGTTATAATCAATAAACATGGAATTCATAAACCGCAACAGGTTCCGGTGGTTATCAAGCATCATGGTTTCGTTGTTCTCGCCAATTAGCAAAACCAAATCGGGTCGCGAAAGCATTGTTTCGTTCAACTCGGAAAGCGTAATATCCATGTTGTTGAAGAATTCTATCTGAGCTTCTTCAGATGGTTGTTTTAGCTTTTCCGCGATAGAAATTAATTCACTCTTGGTCATATTTTGGGGTTTATTAGGTTATTTATTGTTTGTTACGGATTTCTTATTTACATATTTATGATTTTTAATTCATAATTTAAACTTGTTTTCAGCAGGCAGGTATTTAATTGTATTCCTGCTTTATTGGCAGGGAGAAATAAAATACAGATCCTTTTCCCAATACACTTTCTGCCCATACCCGCCCGTTATGTTCATTAATTATTTTTTTTACAATAGCCAGTCCAAGCCCGGTACTTGATTCTCCGGCGGTTGTTTCAGAATCTGTTTTACTAAAAAATTGAAATAATTTTGATAAATCATATTTCTTAATGCCAACACCTTCATCACTTACAGAAACAATTATTTCGTCATTATGTTTTTTTACAATTACTTTAATTGTTGTATTATTTTTTGAATACTTTATTGCATTTGAGATATAATTATCGAGGACCTGGTCAATTTTTGCAGAGTCGATATTAAGAATTAATAACTCTTCAGGCTTAAAGAGGTTTATCTGAATTGATTTTTGATCTGCAAAGAAGCGGTTTCTATCAATGTTTTTTTTAATTAATTGAAAAACATCTGTATTTGCTCGCTCTAAACGTAAATTACCTGATTCAATAACAGATACATCTAATAAATCGTTAATTAATTTAAGTATAGAATCGCCTGATGATTTTATTATTTCGAGAAACTGCTTTTGTTTGTCCTGATTCATATTACTATTGGCAAGCAATGAGCAATACCCTGAAATCAGGGATGCAGGATTTCGAATATCGTGTGCTGCAATACCTAAAAACTCGTTTTTTAAATCGTTTAATTTTTTTAACTCAGTATTTTTCTTGATTAATTCGCGCGAAAGGTTATTCAGTTCGTTACTTAACTGAACAAATGAGACATTCATTTTCTCCAGCTCGATCACGTTATGTTCGCCTATTGCAATGTATCCATCCCGGGTTTCAAAAAAAGAGAACTGTAATGTTATTGGAATGCCGGTAAGTGTATTTATTGAAAGTAATTGTCCCGAACCGGATTTTATATCGTTGATGTTAAATTTACCATTAAAATCGACAACAAGCTGATGAAACTGTCCGTTAAGTTGTTTTTTGCCAGCTATTTGTTCTATATATGTATTAAACGTAATAATCTTACCATCTTTATCAAGGTAAATAATTACAATAGAAGCCCGATCGTTTAAATAAGATTCAATAATCTTTGTTTTTTGATTATTCATAGTTTTATATACATATAGAACTTAGGATATCATTTTTTCAAGAGCATAGAGAGAATCTATATAATTTACATGTTTTAAACGGCTTATTGCTTGTTCGCCCCCATGTTTAAAGGCTTGTCCGCCAACAATTAATTCAATATTTTTAAAATTATCCTGTAAAATATTGATTGCCTGAACCAGGTAATTGATATTAAAATAAATACTTAACGATAATCCAACCATATCCGGTTTTTTTTCATCAACGAATTTAATTAAATCGTTAACAGGTGTATTTGAACCTATAAAATAGGAATTCCACTGATTTAATTCGAAAATATCGGCAACCATTTTCGCGCCAACCTGGTGCAGTTCGTTTGCAACGCAGGCAATTATAACATTTTTTCCATTTTTAGATTCGGAAAAGATTTGCGGGTAAAGAATTAACATTAACCGTTCGGTAATTGATGTAGCTAAATGTTCTGTTGCAACAGAAATTTTATTATTTTCCCATAATTTCCCAATTTCATACAATGATTCCTGGAAATAATCAACATATATTGTTTTAACGTCTGCGCCTTGTTCAATCTTATTTTGTATAAACAATGTACAAAAATCTTTATCTCCATTAATCAAGGCATTCAAATAATTAGTATAAGCCTTATTTTCATGCATATTAAAATAGATTATTGATCTACTAAGCTAAAAGAAAGGTACTAAAAGAATATCAGATAGTAAAGTGTTTTTATTATAATTTTGTAAAAGTAGAATTTGTTTTTTTTTATAATAACGTGAGTTCGATATATGCTTGGTTTATTTCTAATCACTATTGTCCTGTAAAACTTTTAACAAGTATTTACTGTCGTGCTTACAGCACTTTTGATTTTTGTAAGTTGCTGATTATTACCATACTTTTGCCCCGATGGGGCTTTTGTTGAGTTCCAAAGGAACGAAAGTATGGTAAAACAATGCCAACCAAAAAGGAAAGCCCTGTAAGGGCGAAAGAAACATGGATGTCTTATTGTTTCAAGATATCATTATATATCTATATTTTTTATCGGACAACAGTGATTTCTAATATATTTTAATGTTTTATGCTCCTGCCAAAGGCAGGTTAACCCATGGAGCTTTTTTCGAAACAAACTAAATGATTATCAATGTATTTTGAATAGTTTTAGAATTATAAGACAAGAATCTATTTTTAATTCTAATATCGAACTCACATTATAATCAGGTAAACCCAGATAATCATCGAGAGTTTTATCGTATTCTTTTTTTACTTTTCGTTGATTATTTCCACTGAAACCAAATCTATGTAGTAATATGCTATTCTGTTCTCTGTTATCCTGTTTTCAAGAGAATTATTAAACACTGAAACATCCAGCTTAATGTAATCTGTATGGATATCATCATAAAAATTTCCGATGGTAATATATTCTTCATTTCCCCCGGCAGTTAGTGTATCCATCAGCGTGTACCAATAACCCCGTTCAGTAAAAATGGGTTCACGTGGTACACTTGCAGTGGGTTTGTAATTAAGTACTTTACTCGAGAGCCTGCTTTTTATTTTTTTTTCGGTTAAGCATATTCCTAAACCATTTGTAGCATACGTGGAATAGTTTGCAATAGCATAGTTAATTGTAATACAGTATCTTTCCCCCTTTTTTAGAGGCCTTGTTAATTTCGCCTGTAAATATTCCCTGTAATTATTTAATTTATTTTTATTTGATTTATTTTCAGGTGGTTTTTCCAAAAGTACTATCCCTGCATACGCGTTCCCTTCAAAAGCAAATAAGTTACCAATAAAATTTTGCGGGATACCAACCTGGTATTTAGTACACGAATTAAAATAATCGCTTGTTCCACGGGTAGGCAGGTACCAATGGGGAATCAAATAACGAACCGAATACAAGGTCATGTCGGCAGGGCAGGTGGTATAAATTTCAAAACCCGGGTTTGGAACAAGGTTTTGTGATTTTACAATTCCAGGCAATACACAAATAAAACCAAAGATTAGTAAAGTTTTTTTCATTTAAATCAAAATCCAACTCTTGGTACCTTACGCCAAATGATATTAATTCCGACACAGGCTCTTGTTTCTGAGCCATCTTCGGGTTTTACCCGTTCTGCAAGGAGTGTAATTTCAAGAATTACAGAACGTGTATTCTCATTTGTAAACCCAATTGATTCGATATAATTTTCATTTGCATTATCGTATATTGTTTCTTTTGTTTCGGCATCAAGAATCCTAAAATGAACGGGTTCATAATTTGATTCAGTACATACAATAAATATAAAGTCTTTTTTCCCGTATAAAACAAATTTATATTCGAAAGTTTTGTTAATTTCAAGCATGGCGCTTCTCGATTGGCCGTAATTCTGAAATGCTTGCGGGAAATTATGCCTGCATGCTTTTGACTTATGGAAACCTGAACACATTTGAGCATGTATTGGATTCAGGGCATATAATGAAATAAAAATTAGAAGGCTGTATTTTACGATTTGTTTTAACATTTTACAGGGGATCTACTTTTCATAATAAGTTACGATACTTTTGCGAACTTGTGTAATTGATTTCTTGAAGTTTTTGAAAGCTTCATCATTAATAATAAATTCTGTTCCGCCTTCAATTTTTAATTGATTTCCCTCTCCCCTGGAAACTTTTGTTTCTACATTGGTTGCTTGCAATTGTTCAAACATGAGCTTTAATTCATTCAATTCGCCAAGAATACTTTTTACATAAACATCGGAGCTATATTGCATTGTAAAATTATAAAAGTTGTCAAATACATATTTTTGTTCAAAAATACGTGTAACCATATTTTCGAAATCCGATATGTTATTAATATTCATTGAAGCCAGGTAAAGCGATTCAACAATAGCACCGGTAGTAATTAACGCTAAAATATTATTCCTGTTAGTATTTTCTAATAAGTCTGAAAGTTTATAGTAAAGTTCCTGTGAAATGCTTTGCAATGAATCGCCATTAATTATATTCGCCTGAATCCTGTTTAATACAGATTCGTCGATTAAACCAAACAAATTGATTTTTTCAGATAAATCGCGGATAACTTTTAAATACTCAATCTCAATATGTGTTTCATCGGTATAACTTAAATAAGCGAAATCGGCAATATAAACCCCAAGTACAATAGCCTGGTAACGGGTGTCTATGTATTTTACCGAGTTTTCAACGGGATTCACGAATGAAGGATCAGGTTTCATGTTTTCCATAAAAATCTCATTTATGATCTCGTCGGGCGAAGGTAAAAGAAACATGATTTCAGAATCATTGTCTGAAACAGCTAACTCATCTGTGTCGGAAACATTTGTTTTATCGGATTTACATTGAATTAAAGTTATAATGAAACCCAAAACAAGAATAAAATGCGTGATTGTTTTCATGAGTATTTATTTAAAAAGGTTTCTTGCTAAATAACAAATATAGTAAAATTGAAACAATAATTGTCATTATCCATAATGTGATAATGTTAAATGCCAAAGTATTCATGGTATGCCTGCCAATTTTTTTTGTTGAAGAATAAAACTGGGCCCTTCCTGATTTTGAATCAGGTACCTGGTATATGGGCTCGATTTTTCGAAGAATAACATTTTCGCTAACAGTATATGTTTCCAGGTTTGTCCTGTTAAGAACAATTTCGGCAAGTTTTACATTATAATGCTTGTTTTTAAATTCGTTAAAACTTTTATTGTCCCCTATATTTTTATGCAATGCGCGAGTTATTTTATCTTTATCAATACTTAAATTATTGAGTCGTTTACCATAATATGTTTTTGCCGTTTTCAGGTAATTCTCAGTTCTGGTTATCATTTCGTTTGTTAATTCGTTTGGGTTAACCTGGTTGATATTTTTAAAACCACCGGCATAATCTATCTTTTTTAACCCGTTTTTAAGTAAGGTTATTTTATTTATTCTTTCTGAATTTTCGGGATGGTCAGAATCCTGCATTATTTCATTAAGTGTTTTTGAAAGAACGGGTATTAAAAAAATTAAATCGAATTTTACATTGCTTTCGTCCATTTCAATATCGAAATAGCTTTTCTGGTACGGGTTATTTTTAAATTGAGCAACCATAAGAGCCTCGTATGCCCAACGAGAGGCCATTATGTCGCCAATTATCGGCGTATATTGTTGTGATACAAAATTTTTATTTAGCTGATCGTATTGAACAACAACCCCGCTTAACAAAAGTTGTGGAACAATTAAAATGGGAACCAGTATATATATTACAATAACCGAATTGAAAACAGTAGAGATGAGTAAGCCTAGTATATTGGCAAAAAAGGATGTTGCAAATAACACGAGCCAGTAAATTAAAAACATTTCTTTTATTTCAAGAATAAAATTACCGATACTCACGTATAAAAAAGTCTGTATAAGGCTTAAAAAGAAAAGGAATCCGATTTTTGAAAGCAGGTAACTTTTTTTATCAAGTTTAAGAAAAGATTCACGTTTTAATATACCACGATCTTTAAATATTTCTTCTGCACTAATTATTAAACCGATAAAAAGAGCAACAATAACACTCATGAAAAGATACGCGTGAATATTTTTATTAAAAGCAAAAATATAACCTGAATCTGGATTGTATGGATCAACACCAGAGCGACAAAGCAACGAAAGTATTAAAGCCAGCACGGGCGAAACAAGTACAGATAAAAAAATATACTGGTTGTTTGATATCTTACTTAGAAAGTTTCGTTTCGAGAATATTATGAATTGTTTAAACTTCCCCGGTTTTTTAAACAAAACAGAAGGCAAATCATCATTGGTATATGTTTGATGTTCAGGTTTTGAATTTTTTTCGATGAATAACCTGTTCCATTCTTCAGGGCTCACCTTGCGTTCATTCGTGCTATTCCCGAATTCATCAATTTTTTTTTCTTCAATTATTCTGAAAACAGATTCATGATTTATGTTTCCACAAATATCGCAATGGTCGCTTGAATTGATATAACGTCCGGTGGTTTCGTTAAAATATGTAATAGAATCAACAGGATTTCCAAAATACACGGTATATCCTTCTTTGTCGAGTACTAAAATCTCGTCGAACAATTTAAAATTATCGGAAGAAGGTTGGTGGATATTAATAATAACAATTTTTCCTTTAATAGCTTGTTCGGTTAATAGTTTCATGATTTCATCGGCATCCGACGATGATAATCCTGACGTGGGTTCGTCGGCAAGTAAAATCCATGGTTCGCGAATAAGCTCCAGGGCAATATTGAGCCTTTTACGTTGTCCGCCACTTATAAATTTATTTAACGGGCTCCCGGTTTTTAAATCGCGTATATCGAAAAGATCTAAATCGATTAACAGGTTATTTACTTTTTCATTTATTTCGTCTTTTGTTAATTCTCCCAAACACAATTGAGAATTTAAAAAGAGATTCTCGTAAACCGTGAGTTCTTCAATCAATAAATCATCCTGGGGAATAAAGCCTATTAATCCTTCAGTATTCTTTGTTTCCGTGTAGAGGTTGATATGATTTATCAGAACATCGCCTTTGTCGGGTTTAAGTGAACCGTTAAGCAAATTTAACAAGGTTGATTTCCCCACACCGCTCCGCCCGATTATACCAACCAGCTGGCCAGTGTTAAATGTAACCGATAAATTATGAACCCCATTTTTGCTGTTACGATACCTGTATTCAAGGTTGTTTACCCGGATGCTTATTTTAGGAACATTATCTGTTAAAAAAAGTTTTAAAATGTCGTTAAAATAAATGGGGGCAGAGTTTTCGAAACTTATTACTGTTCCTTTGTTTAAAATATAAATGTTATCGGTGAAAATCAGGTTGTGGTTTAATTTTAAATTTTCAGAACCTTTATAATAAAACAATATTGTTTCAACATTGGCTATATGTAAAAAGTAGATTTGTCCGCCGATGTTTTCTTTTTCTATAAAGGTAAATTCTGTGTCGAAAAGTTTTTTGCTTCCAAATACCAGCAAATCTTTTTTGTTACTGATATCGAACAATTTTTCATTTATAAACGATTTGCAGTTTAAAAAATCGGATGGATTAATTTTAAAATTTTCTGCAACAGATTGCAATACCCAATGAATTGATTTATTTCCTGCTAACTGTTGCTGGAAATATTTGAATATGTATTTTTCGAAAATGAGTAAACGGATTACCAGTTGTAACCGGTATTTTTGGGGCATTGTAGCATTTATCTGCAGTGTTGTTTGTTCAAGTATCGTGTAAAGAAATTCAGAATCTTTCGATTCGTTTTTCATTCCTTTATACTGTTCATAATAATTTTCAAATAAAATAATGTACTCGTTAATTAGCTGAGCTGTAAAATCTTTTTTTAAAAATAAACGGATAAACTGCTTAATATTATCAATAGATACCACGGGAAATAAGTTTGCAATTATTGCAAATAATCTTACCAGGTAATCTATTATTGCTTTATTCAATTTTTCTTATTTGTTATTGTTTATATTTAGTATTATTTCAACAGTTCCTCCTGTACCGGCTTTATTGTATATTTTTAGTTCTCCATTATGCAATTCCGATATTAATTTTGCAATATACATGCTCATGTCGTTTACTTTATGATAATCGGAGTTATTAAATGTGAAAGGCGAAAAAATTTCATCAGGATCATTCTCTGAAAAACCTTCGCCAAAGTCTGTAATCGTGCATTTAACTTTAGAATTGAACCTGATTGTTTCAATTTCAATTGTTTTTCCATCTGGTGTATGAGAAATAGCATTTTCAATAATAAAACTAAAAAGTTTCGATAGCAATTCTTTATCGGCATGTACAAGTAAACTGTTATCCATTTTATCAAGCAGTTGAATATTTTTCTTGAAAATAACTTCGTTATAATCGAGAAGGCAAAACCTGATAAGTTCTGTAAGGTTTACCATTTCCATTTTATATGAATAACTGTTTGAACTGAGTTCGGTTGTGAGAATTGCTTTACTGGCAAAACTTTCTAACCTTGTTATTGATTTTTCGAGCAGTTCAATAAGATCTTTAAGGGTAGTAGCAGCTTCCTGGTTTTTAAGTAAATGCAGAGTTCCTACTATTCCTGTTAGTGGTGTTCGTATTTCGTTGCTTGTTAAATGCAGGAAGTGATTTTTCATTTTATCGAGTTTTTGAATCTCGATTAATGTTTCGTTTAGTTTTTTATTCGTTTCGCTTAATTCCTTTGTTTTTTCATTTACTTTTTCTTCTAACCAGGTATTCACATTTTTAAGTTTATCTTTACTTGATTTTAACTCGATGTGTGTTTTTATTCTTGCTGTTAGTTCTGTTGTATCGAAAGGTTTACTTATATAATCCTGGGCATTTAGCTCGAATCCTTTAACAACACTGTATTTATCGGTTTTTGCAGTAAGAAAAATAACAGGCACATCATCAAAATCTTTATTTTTTCTTATTTCCCGGCATACTTCAAATCCATCCATCCCAGGCATCATAATATCGAGCAAAATAAGATCGAACATTTCTGTTTTGATCCATTCCAATGCTTCGCTTCCGCTTTGAGCATATTCAACAAGATAATTGTTTTTTTCAAGCAGGTTTCCAAGTACTTGTAGGTTTTGTGGGTTATCATCAACAATTAAAAGTTTAAACTTTTCGTCAACCATATATTTGGTTATTTAATAATTATAAATATTTATTAAAAGTTATGATTTTGCTATTCCTGTTTACTTTTTTAAAGTTTTTAGCTTGTCAAGTATTTTACCCAAGTCGTTTATTAATTGTTTTTCCTTTTCAACATTAAATGATTTTGAAGCACTTAATAATTCATTTCCAATTGCTGCAATTGCATCTAATTTATGTTTTTTACCCAGGATATCTAAACTAAATCCCAGTTCATTTACCAGCTTTTTAGGCCTTATTTTTTGTAATTGATTAACTATGGGTATTATGTTATTGTTAATATCAACAATTAACTCATCTATATTGTTAATTTTAATTTCATTATATATATCTAAGTCTAAGTTATCAATTTCTCCTGATTCGTTATAGTTGGCAGAAAGAAAGGTTTTTAATATAGATTTGAGTTCCCTGTAATCTATTGGTTTGGTTAAATATCCTGCAAACCCTATATTCATAACCTGTTCCCGTTCATTGTTTAAATTATATGCTGTAATTGCAATTACAGGAATATCTTCCCATTCAGGGTTTTGCTGTATCTTTTTAAATGTTTCGAACCCATCTAAATTCGGCATTAGCAAATCCATTAAAATTAAACATGGTTTACTTTTCTCTATCAATTCAATGGCTTTGTTACCGTCTGGTGCTTCGAAAACGTTAAAGTTCAGTTTTTTTAAATACAGGCTTATTACTTGCCTGTTGCTGTCAATATCATCAACCACCAGGATATTTGCTTTTTTAAATTGATAAACTTCGTGTTGCAATATTTTATTTTTTTCAGTTAAACCCTGGCTGGTTGAAATTTCAATGTTTTTTAACCTGACAATAAATGTACTTCCTTTTCCTTTTTCACTTACAACATCAATCTCCCCATTAAAAAGCTGGATAAGTTTCTTGGAGATTGCTAATCCAAGTCCAGAGCCTTCATATTTTCTGTCGTTATCTCCTTCTATTTGTTCAAATACATTGAATATTCTTTGTTGTTGATCTTTATCAATTCCAATACCCGAATCTTCGATTTGGATTGTCAAATTAATTGTATCCTTGTTTACAGTTTTATAGGTAACGGATACTTTAATAAAACCCTGATGCGTAAATTTTAAGGCGTTGCTCACCAAATTAAGCAAAATCTGTTTTATACGAAGCTCATCGAGTAATAAGTAAGTGGGTAACCCGGGATCAACATTTGTAATAAATTCAATGCTCTTTTCTTTTATTTTAAATTTAAAAATATCTGCAATTTCTTGTACTACAAATCTTAAATTTACCGGTTCTTTTTTCATTTCAATTTTCCCTGCTTCAATTTTCGAGAAGTCGAGAATGTCGTTTATTAAACCGAGCAAGGTTTTACCGCTGGCCTGAATGGAACGTACATAATTAACCTGGGCGGTATTTGATATTTCGTTTATTAATACCTCGGCATAGCCTAAAATGGCATTCATAGGGGTGCGAATCTCGTGGCTCATGTTGGCTATAAATTCACTTTTAGCTTTATTTGCTGCTTCTGCCGCGAGCTTTGCTTTGAGTGTTTCTTCTTCCATCATAATCCTGTAAGAAATATTCTCTTCGAGTAACCTGATTTCAGTAATATCGTTAAAAATTACAACCATATTTTCTCCAATGGCAGAAGCGTGTAACTGGATAACTTTTTCTTTACCATCTTTACATGTAACAATAGTTTCAAGTGGTTCTATAGGTAAATTCGTTTTAAATATTTTTGCTATCCGTTCGTTCCATTGTTTAATATAATTGTTACGCATTTCTTTATTCGGATAAGCTCTTAAATACCAATCATTAATAGTGGGTACATCTTTTAAAGTATAGCCAAAAACCCTTGTAAATTGGTGATTTAAATCAGTAATAATGGTTTCTTTATTTGAAATACCAATGGGTATAGGCGATAAATCAATTATCTTTCTTAATTTTCTTTCGTTTTTTTCGAGCTCATCCTTTGATTCTTCCAGTTCGACAAGAATCTCGTTTTTCGTGTTAATAGATTCTTTTAATTTTATTGTTTGCAGTCTCAGCTTGTTTGTTAACTCTATGTTTTTTTGGCGTAAAACATAATCCTGAATGGCACTGTCTATTATTGGTTTAAGCTCTTCACGGGTCCAGGGTTTTTTAACATACCTGAATATTTTAGCCCTGTTTACTGCTTCTTCCAGTGCAATTATATTGTTAAAGGCTGTTAATAATATTCGGTTTGGGCCAGGTTTAATTTTTAATAAGTGTTCAAAGAATTCAACCCCCGACATTTGTGGCATGGCCTGGTCTGAAATTATTAAATCAAAATCTTGTTTTTCAATTATTTTAAGAGCTTCGAATCCTGAAAAGGCGGTTATTATAAAATAATCATACTGGAAAACTTCGGTAAAAAGAAGCAGGTTAGTTTCCTGATCGTCGATATAAAGAATTTTATAACGTTTCATTTTGGGTTTTGTTAGTATGTTTAAATATACGTTTTTTTTCCTGAATCGGAGTAAATTTTTTATGTTTTATTAATAAAATGATTATTATATTAATCTTGATTTGATGAAGTTAAAGGGTTGGAAATAAAAAATCCCGGTTGATTTAACCGGGATTATAGTGCCCAGAACAAGACTCGAACTTGCACGCTTTTGACGGCGCCAGCCCCTCAAGCTGGTGTGTCTACCAATTCCACCACCTGGGCATTCTATTTATAATATGCTGGTATATCTACCAACCTGCCTGCCGGCAGGCAGGTTCCACCACCTGGGCAATATTTTTGAGATTACAAAATTAATTAAATTCTACAAACATCAATAATCAAAACTAAAAAAGTAGTGAGAATATTCTATCTTGATACTCACATCTTGATACTCAATACGAATTTATAGATTTTCCAAAATAAAATTAGTCATCCGGGTATAAAGGTGTAATTGTGTATTTTTGCCTCTTATTCCATGACCTTTATCCATATAGAACTGTTCTTCGAATTGTTTATTCGCCTGGACAAGTTTTTCTGAAAGTTCAATAGCATTTTGAAAATGTACATTGTCATCGGCAGTTCCATGTACCAGTAAAAATTTGCCTTGTAACTTATCGGCATGATTCAATGGAGAGTTGTTATCGTAACCTTCGGCATTGTCTTTTGGTAAGCCCATGTAAAGCTCGGTATATATTGAATCGTAGAACCTCCAGTTTGTAACGGGAGCAACAGCAATTGCCATTTCAAAAACATGGGAGCCATTAAAAAGGCATAATGCTGACATGAATCCTCCATAGCTCCATCCCCATATACCTGTTCTATTTTTGTCAATATAGGGTAAACTACTCAGGTATTCGGCAGCTTCAACCTGGTCAATGGTTTCGTATTTCCCCAACTGGCCGTAGGTCATTTTTTTGAATTCTTCGCCCCGGGCTCCGGTTCCCCGGTTATCAACACAGGCAATTATGTATCCTTTTTGTGCAAGCATCTGAAACCAGTACCATTCTCTCGACCAGCCATCGGTAACTTCCTGCGAGCCGGGGCCTCCATATAAAAACATGAATAATGGATATTTTTTGTTTGGATCAAAATCTGATGGTTTAATCATGTATGCGTTTAAATCCCAATTGCTCGAAGGTGTATTTATTGTTAAAAACTCAACCGGGACGAAATTATATTGCTTTGCTGTTTCTTTCAATTTTAAGTTGTCTTCAAGAGTCCTTAGAAGTTTACCCTTGTTATCGTGTAATGTAATTACGGTAGGAGTATTGGCATTCGAATAATAGTTTATGTAATATTTAAAACCTGTACTAAAAACTGCCTTGTTAGTTCCTTTTAGTGAACTTAGTTTTTTCTTCTTTGTACCATCAAGCTTAATTGAATAAACATCCTTAACCAGAGGAGATTCTTCTGCTGCATGGTAATATATCGTGTTGGTTTTACTATCAAGCCCGATAAAAGATGTTACTTCCCATGCACCTTTTGTAATCTGGTTAATAAATTCACCATTGATATCGTATAAATAAAAATGATTCCAACCATCTTTTTCGCTGTTAATAATAAAATACCTGCCATCACGGGTTAAAGTCATGTAAGAATCATCTATTCGTTCAATGTAATATTTATTTGATTCTTTGTAAATGATTTTATGTGTTCCGTCATTTGGATTCGAAAGGAGAATCTCGATTTTATTTTGTAACCTGTTTTCGCGAATGATTGCAAGTTTATTTCCCGGGGTCCACTTTATACGTGGAATATATTGGTCTTTTTCAGGGCCAATATCCATTGTTTTTGTTTTCCCGGATATCAAATCGTAAACATGAATACTTACCACAGAATTTGATTCTCCTGCTTTGGGGTATTTAAATGCATAGTTTTCAGGATAAATCTCACTTTTATATTTGGTCATATTAAAAACAGGAACATTACTTTCATCGAACTTATAGTATGCAATTTGATTTCCATCGGGTGACCAGAAAAATGCACGTGTAAAAACAAATTCTTCTTCGTAAACCCAGTCGGTACCACCATTTATAATATAATTGAACATCCCGTCGAAAGTAATTTGTTGCTCAGTTTTTTGAATTAAGTCTTTAATAAAAATGTTGTTATCACGAACAAATGCAACTTTCGAGTTGTCAGGAGAAAATGATGCAAACATCTGTGCCCCGTTTTCGCTCAGTTTTTCGCATGTTTTAGCAGTTAAATCATAAATGGAATAATCGGCTTTGTACGACCTGCGATAGATATATTCTTCATTTGTTGCAATGAGAATTTTTGATTCATCACCAGAAAATTCATAGTCTTTTACATCAATTTCATTGCTGAAGGCATTAAAAATAATGCTAACCACATCTCCTGTTTTGTAGCTGTACTTTACAATTTGATTATCGTTTTCGAGAAGTGTAAAATGCTCGCCGTCATTCATTGAGCGTAAACCAGATACCGTTTTTTCAGTAAAAACTTTGTCTTTAAAAATATCTTCGAGTGTAATTTTTTTTATCTCTTGTTGAGCTACAATCTCTGTTGAAAAAAATAATAAGATAAATGTTAAGCTGCAGAAAATGAATGATTTCATACGATAGCATTTTGTTAGAAATGAAATTTACTTAAAAAATAAAAATAGGAATTAATTTGATAGGAAGAAATGGATATAGTTTAAATCAAGATAATTTAAAAAGGGGGTAGTACTATTTTTTATGATTTAATACAACAATATCTTTATAAAATCTTTATACCCATCATAAAAATCTTTACATAAAATTTACGAAACAGCTGGTAACTTTGTCCACTAAATGTATTGATGATGAAAATAATTATTGCGGGGGCAGGCGAAGTAGGAACCCATTTGGCAAAAATGTTAAGTGTTGAATTTCATGATATTACAGTAATTGATAATGATGAAAAAAACATAAAAAACATGAATACCAACCTCGATCTGATGACGATTACCGGTTCAGCAACATCGTTTGAAGTATTAAAAGATGCTTATGTAAAGAAGGCTGATTTATTTATTGCTGTGGCGCATTCTGAAGAAGCAAATATTCTTGCATCTATGATAGCAAAAAAACTTGGTGCTAAAAAAACCATTGCCCGGGTTGATAATTACGAATATATTGAACCGGAAAATATAGCCCATTTCACAGGTTTAGGTATCGACTATTTAATTTACCCTGAACGAATAGCAGCACGCGAGGTTGTTAATTTACTTGGTTATGAAATTTCTGAAGTGGTTGATTTTTCAGGTGGTAAACTTTCATTGTATGTTTTAAAACTGGATAAAAATGCACCGGTTATTAATAGCACATTGATGGATGTTACCAAACAAAATAAAGATATTGAATTCAGGGCTGTTGCTATTACCCGCAACGGAAAAACAATTATTCCCCGTGGCCACGATTCATTTATGGTAAACGATTTGGTATATGTTGTTACCAACAAATCAGGTTTCGACGATGTTATGAAATATTCGGGTAAAAAGAAACTCGATGTAAAAAATGTAATGATAGTTGGAGGAAGCCGTATAGGTAAACGTACAGCTAAAATGCTCGAGGGAAGGTTCAATATTAAACTCATTGAAAAAGATAAAGATAAAAGTTACAAACTGGCCGATTACTTAAAAAATACAATGGTTGTTAATGGCGATGGAAGCAATATTGATTTATTAACTGAAGAAGGATTACCTAAAATGGATACATTTATTGCAGTTACAGGAAATTCTGAAACAAACATCCTGTCGTGTGTACTTGCCAAGAAAATGGGTGTTAAAAAAACCATTGCCGAAATAGAAAATATTGATTATATCGACTTGGGAGAAAGTATGGGAATTGATACCATTATTAATAAAAAACTAATAACAGCAAGCCGGATTTATAAATATACAATGAGTTCTGAAGTTGAATCAATGAAATGTTTAACCGGTTCGGATACAGAAGTACTGGAATTTATAGCTCGTGAAGGTTCCCTGATTACAAAGGGAAAACTTCGAAATATAGAATTTCCTAAAAATGCAATAGTCGGGGGATATATCCGCGATCATAAAGGATTTATTGCTAAAGGCGATACTCACATTGAAGCAGATGACCGGGTTGTTGTATTTGCAATTCCATCAGCTATTAAAAAACTTGACAATTTCTTTAACCAGGTATTTTAGAATCAAAAATTAATAGAAGAAAAGTAAATTCAATTCCTGTTTTCAATTGCATTATTCACCAAACCGGTATCCAATACCCGATTCTGTAACTAACAAGGTTGGTTTTGAAGGATTGTCTTCAATTTTCTTTCTTAACTGAGCAACAAAAACCCGTAAATATTGAGTTTGTTCTATATAGCCAAACCCCCATATTTCTTTAAGTAAATATTGATGTGTAAGTACACGCCCCTCGTTTTTAGCAAGCAGGCAAAGTAACGAAAATTCTGTAGTAGTCAGCTTTAAAATCTCATCATTTTTCTTTGCAATATGATTAACAATATCAATAGTAAGTGAACCAAACTTAAACAGGGTTTCATCAGTCTTATTTTCTCCATGTCTTATTGCAGAACGAATTCTTGCAAGCAATTCTCTGCTTCTGAATGGCTTTGTAAGATAGTCGTTTGCCCCATTATCTAATGCCTTTATTATATCATCTTCCGAATTGCGGACAGACAGAATAATAACCGGTTTAAAGTACCATTCCCGTAGTTTTTTTAAAATTTCCTGTCCATCAATATCGGGTAAACCCAGATCAAGAATAATGAGCGATGGATGGTGGGTTGCAGCATCAATCAAACCTTCTTTACCGTTTGCCGAATATAAAACCTTATACCCATCTGCTGAAAGTGTTATTTCGAGTAAACGGCGAATTTGTAATTCATCATCAATAATTAATATGGTTTCATTTTCGTTCATACTTTTCCTTTTGTCAAAAAGTTAATTTCCGGATTTTCAGATGGAATTCTGATGGTGAACCGGGCTCCTCCGTTTTTCCTGTTTTCAACATCTATAAAACCTTTGTGTGCTTCAACAAAACCTTTAACAATAGATAATCCCAATCCTAAACCACCGGTTTTTGAATTATCTACTCTGAAAAATTTATTGAACACATTATTTAGTGCATCATCAGGAAACCCGGTACCCCTGTCCATTATTTGTATGATAAGCTCATTGTTTTTATAATTTGCAATTAACCTGATGTTTGAAGCTACAGGAGCATGTTGGCACGAATTAAATAAGAGATTATATAAAACCTGTTCCATTAAACCAAAATCAATTTTAACCAAAGGCATATCTTCCTGAATTGAAACAAGTAAAGTAAATGGTTTTAATTCGTCTTTTAAATCATCTACAACTTTATTTACCAGGTCGTTAAACTCATGCCAATCTAAATGGATTGAAATTCTGTCGTTTTCTAACCGGGACATGTTTAGAAGATTCTCTATAAGACGGTTTAGACGTATTGATGCGGTAAATATTTCATTACATAAAGCCGATTGAACATTTCCCGAATGAGATGATGTTAATAAAGTATCGGAAGCGCCAAGTATGGTTGCCACAGGGATTCGTAATTCGTGCGAAATAGAGTTAAACAGGGTTTTATATAACCTGTCGGATTCATCCAGAAAACTTGCTTTTTTTGCTAACTCTTTCAGGAATTCCCTTTCTAATGCATTTGATATTTGAGTCAGGAATGTATCCCAAAAAGTAATCTTGTCATTTGTAAGTGAATTTTCGTTATGAACTGCAATAGCAATTTGTTTTAGTCGAATTCCGGGTAACTGATAATATGTGTATTGTCCTGCAGGTAAATTGTCGGATAATTTACCCGTTTTTTTTATTTGCCTGAAAATGGAGTCTGCTAAAAGATAATCCTTTTGAATACTATTTTTTCCCAGATGAAAATTCTCAGGTGTTGAGATGTTATTATCATCCTTTAGTACAAAATAGACATCAATTAAAAAGTGATTTTTAATTTCATTGATTGCTACAGTTAAAATCTCATCAATACCACTAGCCTTTGAAAGCTCTTTAGTAAGCTGGAATAAAGCATTTGTGCGTTCTTCCCGGTCGCGTGTCAATCGTTCCTGCTTACGAACTCTCGATGTTAAAACACCATTAAGCAGGGCAATTACAAAGAATATTCCGAACATTAATATGTCTTCTGTTTTATCGATATGAAAAGTAAAATGCGGAGGAATGAAAAAGAAGTTCCAAACAAGAGAACTGAGCGCTGCAGCAAGCAAAATAGGGCCAACTTCCATAAAGGTTGCCATTATGGACACAACAAAAATTAAAATAAATGAGACAACATGGTAATTTGGTGTTTTCGAGAGAGGAGTACAAAGAAATGCCGTAAATCCAATGATTACAATAGTTAGAATATAATGATTAATCTGAAAAATAGTTTTCAGCAATGATTTACTTTTTATTTTTCTCTTTTGATTCATATTCAATATTCTGAAAACAAATTTATAAGTAATTTAAGGCTTTTCATTTCAAATTAAAAAATATTTAAATCTTTCTCGGGTTTGTACCTAAAAAAACAGCTCTTATCAATGCAAGTACCGGGATAAATTCCAATCTTCCTGCCCACATCTGAAAAATATATAAAAGTTCAAGAGCAGGTGACATGGAAGGATCAGTAATTCCTGTTGATAACCCGGCCGTACTTTGTGCCGAAGCTGATTCAAACAACGAATCGGCAAAATCGAAATTATTTCCCGTAAGAAATGTGCCAAGTATTGCAGAGATAATAATGAGCATAAAAAACAGGATTGCATAAGAAGCTGCCTGGGTAAATTCATCGTTCATATCGTCAGGGAGCATTGTTTTGTTGTTAAACCTGATAGTTTTTATAGTATTATCTGAAAAGAAAACTTTATTAACCTGCCATCGAAGTCCTTTGCTTATAAGCAAAGCACGAACCATTTTAATACCCCCGGCTGTTGAACCTGATGCACCACCAACAAATAATGCGGTTGCCACGATAAAAACTATTGATAACCAATCCCACCCGGCAATATTCGATGTTTGCCATCCTGTAGTTGATAATGCACTTACGAATTGAAAAACACCTTCACGAAAAGGATTTGAAACAGAATTAGCAAAGAATAATAAAAACGATTGAATTATACTTCCGACAACAAATGCAATAATCAATCCATGGGTTTGAATATCTTTCCAAAATTCATTTATTCTTTTTTCAAAAATTACTTTGTAAAAAAAGGGTAATGAAAAAGAACCAATAATCATGGGAAGTAAATAAAGCATATCCATATATGGGGAATTGTAATCAGCAATGCTATTGTCTAATGTACTAAAGCCGCCGGTTGATTGTCCGGTCATTGCGTGATTAAGGGAATCAAAAAGATTGTCTTTTAAAGGATAATCAGGTAAAATTATGTAGGTTCCAATAATTAAATAGATAAAAGAAAAAAGAGTGACAATTAAATAAGCTTTCCAAATATACCTCGTTGTTTCAATTATTCTCGGCCTGAGTTTCATACCTGTAGCTTCAGAACCATAAAGTAAAACTGCACTTTTACCCGAAAATTGTTTAAAAACAGCTAAAGCCATTATAATAAAACCGGCTCCGCCTAACCACTGTGCAAATGAACGATAAAAGAGCACACCTTTACCAACCGATGGTTCATGAACAGTCATTGTAAGTCCTGTAGTAGTATAGGCACTCATACTCTCGAAAAAACAATGGATGTAGTTTTTAAAATAAATGAGACTTGATGATGTATATGTTGCTCCACGGGGTATAAATTCATTCATTACTTCAACAGGTGTAATGTGTGCAATTACAAAAAATGGTAGTCCACCCATTATTGTTCCCAATAACCAGCTAAAAGCGGCAATTATAAGAGCATGATGGAACAGGGGTTCGTCGGAATGATAAAATCCTTTGTGCAGAATATAACCTGCTCCGGCAGAGATTAATGCTGATAATAAAAACCCAAGAGCCGAATACCACTCTGCATAGATCATTGATACGGGAGCACAAAAAGCAAAAACAAATCCCAATAAAATAAGCAGGTTGCCGGTTTGTTTCAATACAATTTTATAAGTACTTCTTTTCATTATATATTAATATTTTCTATTACATGATGGTGTAAGTAATAGTAAAAAGGTGTAAATCTCAATACGTCCCAGGATCATCAGGAAGATTAATATTATTTTACCTGCTTCTGGTAAGCCAGCCAAACTATGATTATAACCAAAAGTTGATAGAGCTGAAATTGATAAAAAAACAGATTCTTTAAAACTAATTTTTAATAACGAAAGGGCCATTGTTCCTAACATGAAAGCGATTCCGAAAACGGTTATATAAGTTATTACTGAAAGGTTTGAGTTTTCATTCAGGTTTTTATTGTTGTATTTTATCTTATAGTCAGTCAATTGCGAAACAAACATCTTGAAAGTCATTTTCAGGTTTCTAAACAGAATAAGGAATCTTGACATCTTTATCCCGCCTGAAGCAGAAGAAGTACACCCTCCTGTAAAAAGGAAGAAAACCAATATAAGTAAAGTGTAACTGGGCCATAACAAATAATTGGTTATTGAATATCCCGAAGTAGTTATAAATGAAATAACTTGAAAAAGGCCTTCCCTGAATGCAGGTTCAATACCTTTAAATAATTTAAAGTATAGAATTCCGCTAATTAATAAAGTAATAAGAAATATAGTTAATACAAACAGCTTTACTTCTTCATTTATAAATGCAATTCTGAATTTCCCGGTTATAATGAAATAATAAAAAATATAACTTATGCCGGATAAAAACATAAACAGGATCATTGTATAATGAATATATGGTGAATATCCTGCCAAGCCTTTGTTTGCAAGTGTAAAACTTCCTGTCGATACTGTTCCGAATGAATAACAAATACTTTCAAAGAAATCCATTCCGCCCGAATAAAGAAACAAGGTTTGAGCAAAAGTTAAAATGAAGTATATAAGGATCACGCTTGAAATAATATTACGGAATTTATAACCCGTATGAGTATTTGAATATGAATTAAAAGAAAATAATTTATTCCCTCCAAAATTAAGTTTAGGCAGAATAAATATTGCAGTAATAATTGCTCCAAAACCGCCTAACCAGTGTGTAATACTTCGCCAAAACAGAATTGATTTGGGTAAATTTTCAATATTTGTTAATATTGTTGTTCCTGTAGTTGTAAAACCCGAAACAACCTCAAAAAGCATATTAATATAGGAAGGTACTGATTTGTCTATAAGATAAGGGAATGTTCCAAGTATAATTAATAACATCCAGGAATAGAATAATAAAGCAATAACCTGGTAATTATCATTAATTCTATTGATGGTTTTATAAGAAAAGATGAAGAACAACAATCCAAATGCAATAGTAAAGAGGCCTGGAAGTAAAAATGGAGTAAGTGGTTCGTGATAGTATAGAGCAAAGGGAATACAGAAAAAAAAAGATATTCCCTCAATTATTAAAATTAAAGATGTTACAAATACTGTTGTATTAAAATTTATGTTAAACATAATTTTTTGATAAATGATAATTAAACTTCATACAGGTGTATTAACATTACAAAGTTACCAGCCGTTTCATAAATATTATGTTAAGATTTTCGTGATGGGTATAAAGATTTTATAAAGAAACCTGTTTGATTTAGCCGGGAAAATGAATTTTTGCAATTTTTTAAACATTACAGTCAAACCATTGTTTTTAATTGAAAGGCTTACTTTTAGCTAATATTTTTATTTATAAAACAGGAATATTTTTATATCTTTGCAAACTTGTAAATAAATGTACGATGATAAAGATAACATTACCCGATAATTCAATTCGAGAATACCCTAAAGGTATTTCTGGTTATGAAATTGCCGAAAATATTAGTCCTCGTTTAGCTAAAGAAGTACTTTCAATAAGTGTAAATGGCGAAGTGTGGGATTTACAACGTCCAATCCATATCGATGCCCGAATAAAATTGCATAAATGGGAAGATACAGAAGGTAAAGATGCTTTCTGGCATTCATCTGCCCACTTAATGGCTGAAGCTTTAGAAAGTTTATATCCCGGAATTAAGTTCGGCATAGGTCCAAGCATTGAAAATGGTTTTTATTACGATGTCGATTTAACTGACGGGAAAGTTATTACTGATGCTGATTTTCAGAAAATTGAAGCAAAAGTAATAGAGCTTGCTCAACAAAAAAACAATATAACACGTCACGAAGTCTCTAAAAAAGAAGCTCTTGACCTTTTTACAAAAAAGGGTGATGAATATAAAACGGAGTTGATAAGTGAACTGGAAGACGGAACCATTACTTTATACAAACAGGGCAATTTTACCGATTTATGCCGTGGCCCGCATTTACCCAATACCGAACATATTAAAGCATTTAAAGTTTTAAGTGTAGCCGGAGCATATTGGCGTGGTGATGAAAAACGTAAACAACTAACACGTGTTTACGGGATTTCTTTTCCTAAACAAAAAATGCTTGAAGAATACCTTGTTTTGCTTGAAGAAGCTAAGAAAAGAGATCATCGTAAAATTGGAAAAGAACTTGAGCTATTTACTTTCTCTCAACGGGTAGGGCCGGGGCTGCCTTTATGGTTACCTAAGGGAGCTATGCTTCGGGAAAGGCTGGAAAATTTTTTGAAGAAAATTCAAAAACGATACGGATACCAACAGGTAATTACTCCTCATATTGGATTAAAAGAACTGTGGGTAACATCAGGACATTATGCTAAATACGGGAAAGATTCATTTCAACCCATTCATACACCAGCCGAGGGCGAAGAATTTTTATTAAAACCTATGAATTGCCCTCACCATTGCGAAATATACAAATCGAGTCAGCATTCATACAAAGATTTACCTGTTCGTTATGCTGAATTTGGAACAGTTTATCGCTACGAGCAAAGTGGAGAATTACATGGTTTAACACGTGTTCGTGGATTTACACAGGATGATGCACATATTTTCTGTACTCCGGATCAGTTGAAAGATGAGTTTAAAAAAGTGATGGATATTATTTTTATCATTTTTAATGCACTCGATTTTAAAGATTATATAGCACAGGTTTCCTTACGCGACCCGAATGATCATACCAAATATATTGGAACAGACGAAAACTGGGAAAAAGCTGAAACAGCTATTCTCGAAGCCGTAGAAGAAAAGAAACTGAATTATGTAGTTGAATATGGCGAGGCCGCATTTTATGGCCCGAAACTCGATTTTATGGTTCGCGATGCTATTGGACGCAAGTGGCAACTTGGAACAATACAGGTTGATTATAATTTACCAGACAGGTTTGAATTGGATTACATTGGTGCAGATAACCAAAAACACCGTCCGGTAATGATTCACCGGGCACCTTTTGGTTCAATGGAGCGATTTGTTGCCGTTCTTATTGAGCATACAGCCGGAAAATTCCCTTTATGGCTGACTCCTGATCAGGTTGTTGTATTACCTATCAGCGAAAAATTTAACGATTATGCAAAAAAAGTTTTGAATTTCCTAAATAATTACGATATTCGCACTCTGATTGATGACCGTAACGAGAAGATAGGTAAAAAGATAAGAGATAATGAGTTAAAGCGTATTCCGTATCTTTTGATTGTAGGTGAAAAAGAAGCTGAAAGTGAAACAATTTCGGTTCGAAAACAGGGCGAAGGAGACAAAGGAAGTATGAATTTGAACGAATTTGTTGATTTTATAAATAAAGAGATTAAAGCACAAACAGAGAATTTTAAATTATAATTGCATCTAAATATAAACTAAAATTATTGGGAGGACCTAGACATAGCAGTACCAAAAATTATTAAAAGGGAGCAGGCGGCGCATCGCATCAATGAATTTATTCGCGTAAAAGCCGTTCGTTTAGTAGGGGATAATATTGAAAACCCCGATATTTATTCAATACAAGATGCCTTAAAACTGGCAGAAGAATTAGAACTCGATTTGGTTGAAATTTCACCAAATGCTGATCCCCCTGTTTGTAAAATTGTTGATTACCAGAAGTTTCTTTATCAACAAAAAAAGAAACAAAAAGAAATTAAATCGAAAGCTGTAAAAGTGGTTCTTAAAGAAATTCGTTTTGGGCCACAAACAGATGAACATGATTATAACTTTAAACTTAAACATGCTCAAAAATTTCTTGAAGATGGAGCTAAAGTAAAAGCTTTTGTATTCTTTAAAGGACGATCAATCCTGTTTAAAGAACAAGGCGAGATTTTACTTCTCAGATTAGCCCAGGATCTTGAAGAATATGGAAAAGTAGAACAACTGCCTCGGTTAGAAGGTAAACGAATGATAATTTTTATTGCACCAAAAGCAGTAAAAAAGAAATAGTAAACATTAAATTAAATTTTTAGAAAAATGCCAAAGATGAAGACAAATTCGGGAGCTAAAAAAAGATTTAGCTTAACCGGATCAGGGAAGATTAAAAGAAAGCATGCTTTCAAAAGTCACATCTTAACCAAGAAATCAAACAAAAGAAAAAGAAACCTTGGTTATTTCGGACAAGTTGATAAAACTGACGAGAAAAATGTGAAACTTTTATTAGCAATGAAATAGTATTTTAATCACAATTTATTATTAGTATTTAACCAGAGTGAATTAGCAGGAAAAAGTGCCGAAAAAGAGCGGCCGCTAACCATTCAAAAAACAAAAAATTATGCCAAGATCAGTAAATTCAGTTGCTTCAAGAGCACGAAGAAAAAAAGTTTTAAAGTTAACCAGAGGTTACTTTGGAGCAAGAAAAAATGTATGGACTGTTGCAGTGAATGCCTTCGAAAAAGGTATGGTATATGCTTTCAGAGACAGACGTACCAAAAAGAGAAATTTCAGGGCCCTTTGGATTCAGAGAATTAATGCTGGTGTTAGAGAACATGGTTTATCATACTCGGAGTTCATAGGCAAACTAAACAAAAAAGGTGTTGCTTTAAACAGAAAAGTACTTGCCGATTTAGCTATGAATCATCCAAAAGCTTTTGCCGAAGTTGTTAAAACAGTGAATAAATAAACGATTCAAATAATATATGCATTTGAGGGAAGTAATTATGCTTCCCTTTTTTTATATTTACGCTTTCATTTTAGGTGCATAAAATGCCTAAATTTGTAAAATATTTAACATTAATTAAGAATCTTTTACAATACTTTCAGAGAATCTTTTATACTTTGCACAAATATTATTATACAAATGAAAATTGCAATTATAGGTTATGGTAAAATGGGAAAAGAGATAGAGAAACTTGCTCTTGAGCGTGGCCATTCTATAGGTATAATTATTGATAAAGATGATTTGAACAAACTTTCTCCTGAAAATCTTGAAAATATTGATGTCGCGATAGAATTTACAACTCCCGATAGTGCTTATCAAAATATAATTAAATGTTTTAACACAAACATACCTGTTGTTTGTGGAACTACCGGTTGGACTAATAAATTAAATGACGTGATTGATATATGTGAAAAACAAGGGAAAACATTTTTTTACGCGCCAAACTACAGCCTGGGAGTAAATATTTTCTTTAAACTGAATACTTTTCTTGCCAGCATAATAAATAATTACCCGGCCTACGATGTTCGCGTAGAAGAAACACATCATACACAAAAACTCGATGCCCCGAGCGGAACAGCAATTACAATTGCTGATGGTATATTGAAAAATATGGATAGAAAATCGAAATGGGTTAAAGAAAAAGCTGAACATAAAGACGACCTGGTAATCAAATCATTTCGCGAAGGGAATGTTCCGGGAAATCACAAGGTAATTTACGAATCATCGCTCGATAAAATTCAAATCGAGCATGATGCAAAAAACAGGCAGGGCCTTGCTTTTGGAGCCGTGCTTGCTGCAGAATACATACTGGGGAAAACAGGTTATTTTACTATGAACGATCTTTTAAAAATATAATAACAAATACATTTGCAATGACACTAAAAGAAATCCTAAAACACAAGTATTTTAAATTCTCATTAACTGTAATTATTTATATTCTTTGGGTAATTTGGTTAAGAAACCTGTGGTTTTTATTCGGTTTACTTGTAATAATTGATATGCATATTACAAAATATGTAAACTGGACATTCTGGAAAAAACGTGATGAACCTAAAAAGAAAAATGCACTTATTGAATGGATTGATGCATTGATTTTTGCAGTTATTGCAGCTACTTTAATCCGGATGTTTTTTATTGAGGCCTATACCATTCCGACATCTTCAATGGAAAAAACCTTACTTGTTGGCGATTATTTATTTGTAAGCAAAGTAAGCTATGGCCCCAAAATGCCAAATACACCCGTTTCTTTTCCATTTGCACATCATACTTTGCCATTAACAAAAAGTACGAAATCATATGTTGAATGGATTAAACGTCCATATAAACGTATAGCCGGTTTTGGCGATATTAAACGTAACGACATTGTTGTTTTTAATTTCCCGGCAGGAGATACTGTTGTTCTCGAAATGCAGGAAAAAGATTATTACGGCATTGTTCGTGAAAACGCTTACGAATACATGCGTCGCGATATTCAAATGGGGAATCCCATAAAATCATTTGATGAGTATGTTGCGATCATGCGTAAACTGGTATGGGAAAAATACAATATCGTTGTTCGTCCTGTTGATAAACGCGAAAATTATATCAAGCGTTGTGTTGCTATACCTGGTGATACCTTAAAAATCGTTCACGGGCAGGTTTATGTAAATAGCAAGATGCAGCCCCATTTTGAAAAAATGCAGTACGATTATTTCGTGAATACCAACGGCAAGGAAATAAATTCAAAACATTTTGAAAAACTGGATATTGCTGTTGATGATCGCCGTTATATTGCATCAAGTTCATTATACGAACTCCCCTTGACAAAGGAAAATGTAGAAAATCTTAAAAACTTTCCCGCGGTAACAAGTATTACAAAGTACGAAAATACAAATACAAACATGTCGGGAATTTCAATTTTCCCTTTTAGCCCCGAGTATTCTTGGAATGAAGATAATTTTGGCCCATTGTATGTGCCGGAAAAGGGAGCTACCGTTCTGCTTAATTTAACAAATTTGCCTTTATACAGCAGGATAATTGAAACATACGAACACAACAAATTAACTGTTATCGACGATAAGATTTTTATTAATGATAAAGAAGCTAATTCATATACTTTTAAAATGGATTATTATTTCATGATGGGCGATAACAGGCACAATTCAGCTGATTCACGTTATTGGGGATTTGTTCCTGAAGATCATGTGGTTGGTAAAGCTGTATTTATCTGGCTATCGCTCGACAAAGACAAACAGTTTCTGAATAAGATTCGCTGGAACAGGATGTTTTCACTTATACATTAAAAATAAATAAATCAGGAAAAATACATCAGCCAAAAATGACTGGTGTATTTTTTATTTAAAAAGATTATTGCAATTGACTGGAAAAGGAAAATTAACAAAGAAAAAAACTTCCGGCAGGAAAGGAAAGAAAAAAAACAACCCTGGAAATTGGTTCCTGGCAATATTAATTGCTTTTATAATTCTTTTAATTATAAAAGCAATTGTTGCTGAACCGTATATTGTCCGATCAACAAATATGGGACAAACTGTTATTCCCGGCGAGTTAATTCTGATTAATAAAACCGGTTATGGAGCGCGTTTACCCGGTACTTTGCTTAGTATTCCTTTTTTTGGTTTGAATTATTATTCCACTTTAATTGAACTTCCTTATTTCAGATTAGCAGGTTCTGATAAAATCAACCGTTTTGAAATAGTGTTGTTTAATTTACCTTACCAGAAAGAAAAACCAGTTGATAAGCGAACACAAAAGATTTCACGAATTATAGGTATGCCAGGTGATACTCTTGAGATTGTAAATTCAAAAATTAAAATCAACGACTTATATACCGATATTCCTGAAGATAAATTGTATTTCGGCTATACCGTTATTTCTGCAAATCCTGAAAAAATGAGTGGGATATTCGATAAATATGATATAAACGAAGGTTCTATGAATGAAAAAGAACAATACATTATATCAACATCAATAAGTAATTATGAAAACCTTAAAAACGAGAAGGATGTAAGGAAGATTTATAGAACGGATATTTCCGCGTATAATGAGAATCTTGTTTTTCCTGGTGAAAAATCATATCATTGGAGCATGAATAGTTTTGGCCCATTGGTAGTTCCGGGAAAAAACAGGAGCGTTTTTCTGACTAAAAACAATATTGCCGTTTATAAAGATATAATTGAAAATTTTGAGAATTGTAATTTGAAAATTACTTCATCATCAATAAGTATTAATGGGAAAAAGGTCAGCGAATATACGTTTAAATACAACTACTATTTTGTTTTAGACGATAACAGGGAAAATGCAAATGACTCCAGGTATTGGGGTTTCTTGCCTGAAAACTGTATTATTGGAAGATGCTCAACTGTTTTGTATTCTATTGATAAATCAAAAAAAGATATTCATAAAATTCAATTATCAAGGTTTTTTAAAAGAATTGAATAATGAACACTAAAATTATACTTTCAACAGCATACCTGGCCCCGGTTCAGTATTATTCAAAACTTATTTCATATGATGAAATATGGGTTGAAGCACACGAAAATTTTATAAAACAGACATATCGTAACCGGTGTACAATATATGGAGCAAACGGGGCTTTATCACTTTCTGTTCCAATAAAAAAAACAGCTGCAAAAATTAAGATTAACGAAGTATATATTGATTATGCAACCAACTGGCAAAAACTACACTGGAAATCAATAGAATCAGCATACAGATCATCCCCGTTTTTTGAATTTTATGCAGATGAGCTTTTTCCTTTTTATAAAAGAAAATACGATTTACTAATAGATTATAACCACGAATTACAGAATACTATATTGAGTATTTTGAATGTAGATGTTTTATTTAAAGAAACTACGGATTTTAACCTGAACTATAACCGCGAATATGATGATTTTCGATATTCGATACATCCCAAAAAAGATTTGGGTGATTCGAATTTCCACCCAATTGAATATATCCAGGTTTTTAAACCGAAATATGGGTTTATCCAAAACCTCAGTATTATAGATTTGATATTTAATTCAGGGAATGATGCTTTATCTGTACTCCGAAAATCTTTTCAAATATAAATTTCTTAATATCTTTTTAAAACTTTATAAATCAATTGTTTTGATATTTAAAAAATTCTATTAAATTTGATATAGATTTATAAATGAAAAGAGATGCAAAACTTATTTATTGATGGTACAGATACAACTCCTGCTATTAATTTTTATACTAATGGCAAATTATTAATAAAAGGCAGATCATTGCCCGAAGACGTTCATAAGTTTTACGAACCAGTATTTTTTTGGATCAAAGAACTGGAAGCAGAAAATGTCCATATTGAACTTAAAATGGAATACATCAATACATCATCAACAAAGAAAATCCTAAATCTTCTGATTGAGCTTGAAGGAAGTCCCAAAATAAAAAATATTGATATACACTGGTATTATGAGTATGATGACCTGGATATGATGGAATTGGGAGAATTATTCGAGTCTAACCTTAAACGATCTGATTTTCAACTAATTGAAGCCGTAGATATTTTTTAAATAATATATTATTAATACTCAGATATTTACCGTCAAATCGATGGTTTTTTTATCGTTTATTGATAAAACATGTTATTAAACATACAATTGAGTGTAACCCTGTTTTGTAATGAATTCAATATGTACAGTAAGTTGCGTGTTTTAAATGAAACAGTATCTGTAAATGCAATCAAAAAAAGAATTGAAGTTTTATTTAAAGTATTAAATTTACTTTTTATATAACAAATAATGAGAAAGTTATTGAAAATGAATTGTATTTATTACCCGGGTATTTATCGAAAATGTTAACCAAAGGCATAACAAAAAATTTAGATATGGATATGCCCGATGGCAAATGGTATTAGATTTAAGAAAAGTTTAAAATGTATTATATGAAGCAGCTGTTACTCCCTTTTTTATTATTGTTTGCATTAAATGTTTCCTCTCAGGAAGGTACAAAACAATTTATGCCCAATTCAGAAGAATCTGAAAGATTATGGCTTGAGTTTTACACGTTCGACGGAAATGATTTTGGTACTTATGATTGCGATACAAACGAACGAATTAACATTTATCTTAGAAATGGCGAAAAAATGCATTTTGGAATGAAAATGCAAACAGCAAGTAATTACGGGGGAGATGTTTTAACCGATGATGATTTGGTAACTTTTCGTGTAAAAGATCCTGATGGTATTATTGTTTATTCGGAAAGCTGGATGAGAACTTCGGGAAACGGATATATTGATACGTACGAACAGGCTGTTAAAGGGCCCAATGATGTAATTTTAAATGGTACTACAATTAGCGGGGGCTACGATCCATTAATAATCAATGCAACTAAAGATGGCAATTATTATATTGAATTTGAAACGTGGAGGTACAATAAGTGGGGTGACAGAGTTATTAATCCGGGCAGGCGTTTTGCACTCCAATATTTCGATGTAACAGTTACTGATGGTTCTTATAATGTAATTACAAATCCCGGCGAACCAAATAAGTCGGCTGGCAGGTTATGGTCGTACGGTTGGTCATTTACAAATACTGCATTTTCTGATCAGTATCGTGTCAATGCGCATTTTTATGTATTTACATCCGATGAGTTTATTAATAAAGTAAACTTCCAAATGTATCCTTATTCTTTTGCTTTTGTTGTAAATTCTTATGGAGTAACTACATTAACAGACGAGAGTAATTATATAAAAAGAACACAAAGTCAGGAAGGAGACCAAACCACTGACGATAATATTACTGAATATAAGGTCTTTTTGAATGATCCAGATCGTACCGTTTGGCCAAATACAACACTCGTTCCACCAAAAGCAAAAGTATGGACTGAAGATACACTTTTTATGGACTACAGTTACAATCGCGATCCCTTGTACCTGCCATTAGATCATAGTAGGGTTGTTATGGAAAAAAATATGCCATCATGTTTATATGATGATATTGCTATTTTTAAAATTGAAATAAACATTGATGGATTTACAGCAATTTTAATCGATATAGATAATGATGGCGAATATTCAATAGGTGGCAGCGACAGGGTTATCTATCGCAATATGAAAAAAGGCCTTAATTATGTTTTATGGAATTTTAAGAATGATGCTGGTGCCGAGGTTGCTGAAGGTGATTATAATGCTTCTGCAACTTTTTTAGGCCGTGGCCCGGCACATTTCCCTTTATACGACGTGGAACAAATGGATGGAGTCACAACTTCGTCTATTCGCCCGTTTATTAAACTGGAAACTACAATTTATTGGGACGATACAGAGATTACTCTCTGGGGCGATCAGGACGGGGGCGACCTTATGGATGAAACTCAGCGAAAACAACTTGTCGTAGAAAATGATGTTCCCCGGATTTGGTCATATCACGAAGATTTAGCCGATGTAAATTATAACGGGAATAAAAATACCTTAAATACATGGTTCAATGCACTCGATTTAGGATATTCATCTATTGGTTTACATGTTCAGGAAAGTGCTACTAAATGCGTTTATGGTTTAGCTCCGTGGGTTGGAGATATTTACATGGAAGGCCCCAAAAATATTGATATTGAATTTGATACATTGGATTTTACGTACAAATTTTTTGATCCACGGGAATATTTATTATCAAGCATTCAAATACTTTCATTACCTGAAAATGGTACATTAAAACTTTCAACAGTTGATGTTGCGGTTAACCAGGTAATTTCTAAAGCTGATTTATCAAATTTAACTTATACTCCCGATGGTGATTGGTTTGGAAAAGACAGCTTGCAATGGAAAGCATTTAATGGAGAGTACTGGTCAAACAACCAGGAGAATATATATCTAATTATTAATACACCTCCCGTAATTTCTGATATTCCTGACCAGACATTGTGTACAAATAATCAAACCGATTCAATTGATTTTACAATAAACGATGATGAAAACGATATCAATGAGATTGAAGTTACAGGTTTTTCCGCGGATCCAACATTTGTTCCAAATAGTAATATAGTAATTAGTGGAACAGGTACAAACAGGATAGTAACTGTAACACCAGTTGCCAATAAATCGGGGATGGCTATTATATACATTATGGCCGACGATGGGCTTAGCCAGGTAATTGAAGAATTTACAGTATATGTTGGCCCGGATTTACAATTCTCAGGCGATACCAGTATTTGTGTTGGCGATCCTTTATTTCTTACAGCCCAGGAACCCGGTGCAACATCCTATTTATGGAAATATGAAGGTTCGGTTATTTCGAATTTGCAAACTGTGCAGCAAGCAGCAGGAAGTGTTAGTATAGGACAATGGTCGCTTACAATTGAAAAAGACGGATGTACATCAACCCGTTATTTTACAGTATCTGTTTCTCCATTAACTACATTTACCGGAGATGTTGATGTGTGCGTTGGAGAAACACTTTCGTTAAGTGCTACTGAAGTGAATGCCAGTTATATTTGGAGAAAGGGAACAACTACAGTATCTACTTCAAAAATATATACAATAACTACTGCAGCACTGACAAATGCCGCGACAAATTATTCTCTTTATGTTGATAAAGATGGTTGCACGAATACTTCCGATACATTTGCGATAACAGTAGAAGTGCTTCCAAATAATAGTCTTACTGTATCAGGCAATACTGTTGATCCTGAAGAAGATGGTACGATTACTGTTAATAGTGCTCAAAACGATATTACTTACAATGTATATAATAGCGAAAATATTTTAGTTGCAGATAGCTTGGGTGCGGGAACTAATCTCGCGATTAATATTCCACATGAATATTTATCTGTTGGTGATAATATTTTTCATGTAGGGGCTAATAATGGAAACTGTGAAGTAGATTTAACAGATACAGCGAAAATTATAGTTCGGACACCCGGAATTATCGTATCAACAATAAGTGGAAATACTACTGAAGCATTAGGAACAGCAACATTTACAATTAGATTGAATACAGAACCTGATTCAAGTGTTACTATTGCACTAAGTTCAAGTGATCCAACTGAAGGTACAGTATTTCCTGCAAGTGTAACATTTACAGCATTAAATTATAATACAAACCAAACAATTACTGTTACAGGGGTTAATGATTTTATTATTGACGGGGATATAAGTTATACTGTCAATACAGCAGCAGCAATAAGTACAGATATTAAATATAATGGATTGGATGCAGCTGATGTTGATGTAATTAATACCGATAACGATGTTGCGGGAGTTACTGTTTCGCCAGCAAGTGAATTAATAACAACCGAAGCATTAGCTACAGCTACATATACTTTGACGCTTGATTGTGAGCCGGTTTCTGATGTTACCATTGATATTAGCTCTAGTGATACCGGCGAAGGAACGATTTCCCCAGTTCAGGTTATTTTTAGTTCTGCAAACTGGAACACTCCACAAACAGTAACAATAACAGGTGTTAATGATGATATTGACGATGATGATCAGTCCTATACGATTATTAATTCAAATACAAATAGTTCCGATACTCATTTTGATAATATAAATGTTACTGATGTTTCTGTAACAAATATCGATAATGATGATGCAGGAATTACTGTGTCACCTGTTTCCGGGTTAACAACAACCGAAGCAGGTGGAACCGGTATATTTACAATTGTTTTAAACACAGAACCTGCGGCAAATGTTACCATTGCGTTAAGTTCAAGTGATACCACCGAAGGTTCGGTTTCTCCATCAAGTATTACCTTTACTCCTGAAAATTGGGATATCCCACAAACAACTACTGTTACAGGTGTTAATGATGACATTGACGATGATGATCGGCCCTATACAATTTTTACTGCTCCGGCAACGAGTGATGATTTAAAATATAGCCTTGTAGATCCTGCAAATGTCTCAATTACAAATACTGATAATGATATATCCGGGTTAACCATTTCAAAATCAGGTATAACAACAAGTGAAGCAGGTGGGGCAGAAAGTTTTACGATAAGATTGAATACTCAGCCAACAACATCAATAACAATAGAACTAATTTCAAGCGATACTGGCGAAGGAACGGTTACAACAGGGAGCTTTTTAACTTTTACAACCGCAAATTGGAACACCTCGCAAACAGTTACAATAACGGGTGTTGATGATTATATTGTTGATAGTGATGTACCCTATACAATTTCAGTTTCAATAAATTCAGGCGATAGCAAGTATTCTTCTGCTTTAAATACATCAGTATCCGCATCCAATACCGATAATGATGTAGCAGGGGTTACAGTATCCCCCACATCAATTGGTACAAGCGAAGCATTAACAAGTGCTATCTTTAGTTTAGTTCTTACATCTCAGCCAACATCAGATGTAACAATTAGCCTTACAGGAGTTGATGCAACTGAAGGTACAATTGATAAAACAAGTGTAATTTTTACATCAGTAAATTGGAATGCTGTACAGAATGTTACTGTGACTGGAGTAAACGACGATATTGCCGATGGAAATATTCCTTATACTATTATTACAACAGCAACAAGTTTGTATGGATTATATAACGGGATAACCGTGGATGACATTTCGGTTACCAATGCCGATAACGATGTGCCTGGAATTACCGTATCACCAACTACTCTTACTACTTCCGAAACAGGAAATAATACATTTACAATAGCTTTAAATACACAACCTGCAGCCGATGTAATAATTACTATTACTTCACTCGATTTAACGGAAGGAACAGTTAGCCCGTCAGATATTACTTTTACAAATTCAGATTGGACTGCTAAAACAATTACAGTAACCGGAGTTAATGATGCTATTGATGATGGCGATATTACTTACACAATTCAAACATCCAATACAGCTAGCACCGACGGAAACTATAATAACAAACCTGTTGATGATGTTTCAGTTACGAATACAGATGATGATATTGCCGGAATAACCGTTTCGGCTATAAGCGGAAATACTACTGAAAGTGGAACAATGGCAACGTTTACTATTGTTCTTAATTCCGAACCTGCTGCAAATGTAATTATTGATTTAAGTTCCGGTGATGCTTCAGAAGGAACAGTTTTACCGGCAAGTTTAACATTTACTTCTGCCAATTGGAATATTCCACAATCTGCGACAGTTGCAGGAGTCAATGATGATATTGACGATGGAGATATTGAATATACGATTATTACGGCTACTGCAAGCTCTACTGATGGAAAATATAATATATTAAATCCTTCTGATGTAATTGTAACAAATACTGATGATGATACAGCTGATTTTATTGTTTTTCCAACGAGCGAATTAACTACAACCGAAGTTGGCGGAACAGCTACATTTACTGTAAGACTTGCCAGTCAGCCAACAGCCGATGTAATAATAACTTTAACATCGGGAAATACCGCAGAAGGTACAGTTTCACCTTCAAGTCTTACTTTTACAAGTGCAAACTGGAACTCTGCACAAACAGTTACAGTTACAGGAGTTAATGATTTTGTGGATGATGGTAATATTTCATATACAATTTTAACGAATGCAGCTTCGAGTGGTGATTCTAAGTATAACGGATTAAATGCTGCTGATGTTTCTGTTACAAACACAGATGATGATACAGCGGGTATTACCCTTTCAGCAATTAGCGGGTTAACAACCACAGAAGCTGGTGGTACAGCAACATTTACTATTGTGCTAAATAGCAGGCCTACTACTGATGTTGTAATTGGATTCAGTTCAGGAAATACCGCAGAAGGTACAGTATTACCTACAAGTGTTACTTTTATTCCTTCAAGCTGGAATACTGCAAAAACAATTACTCTTACTGGAGTTGATGATCATATTGTTGATGGTTCAGTACCTTATATCGTTTCAATATCAATAAATACCGGAGATAGTAAATATAATTCATCAATGAATACAACTGTTTCTGCAACAAATACCGATAATGATGTTGCAGGAGTTACTGTTTCCCCAACATCAATTAGTACAAGCGAAACGTTAACAAGTGCTGGTTTTGGCTTGGCACTTACATCACAACCAACTTCAGACGTAACCATTGCATTTACTGGCATAGATGCTACTGAAAATACTATTGATAAGACAAATGTAGTATTTACTTCAGAAAATTGGAATGTCGTTCAAAATGTAACTGTTACAGGAGTGAATGACCTTGTTGATGACGGGGATATTACATATAATATAATTACTACAGCAACAAGTCCTTATAGTTTGTATAATGGCATTGATGTTGATGATATATCAGTTACCAATACAGATAATGATGTTTTTGGAATAATAGTAGAAGCAACTGCCGGTTTATATACAAGAGAAGAGGGCACACAAACAACATTTGTTATTAGATTAAATAGCCAGCCTGCTGATGTTGTTACCATTGCGCTAAGTTCAAGCGATTTAACTGAAGGAACTGTATCACCATTAAGTATATCGTTTAATTCAACCAACTGGAATACAAATCAAACAGTTACAGCTACCGGTGTTAATGACAATGTTGATGATGGCGATATTGCATATTCAGTTATTACAGGCCCGGCTGCTAGTGGTGATCCATTATATAATAATCTGGATGCACAAAATGTATCAATAACCAACCGTGATAATGATGTTGCCGGAATTACAGTTAATCCGGAAAGTTTAACATTAAATGAAGAAGGCTCGGCAAAAACATTTACAATGGCATTAAATAGCGAGCCTGTAGCAAATGTTACAATAGATATGAATTCTGATGATATTGATAAAGGTACGGTTTCTCCTGCCAGCATAACATTTACACCCGTTGATTGGGATATAAATCAGGTAATTACAGTTACTCCTGTTGATAATTCAATAGATGATGGAAATATTATATTTAATGTAGTTACTGCACCGGCATCAAGTTTGGATGATAATTACAAGAACAGAAATGCTGCTGATGTTACTGTTACATCTATTGATAATGATGTGGCCGCTATTACCGTTTCCTCAATTTCTGGAAATACATCAGAAGATTTAATAACAGCGACGTTTACTATTGTATTAAATAGCGAACCAACTGATGATGTTACAATAGGAATTATTTCTGATAATACTACCGAAGGTACAGTTTTACCTGCAAACATAACATTTACACCTGCCGATTGGAATATTCATCAAACAATTACTGTAACGGGTATTGACGATGCTATTGCTGACGGCAACCAAACATACCATATTATTATTGGTGCATCTGTTAGTACCGACTTTAATTATGATGGAGTCGATCCTGATGATATTACCGTTGTTAATAGCGATAATGACAGCCCCGGAGTTACAGTATTTCCAATCAATAATTTATATACAACCGAAGCTGGTGGTACTGCAACTTTTACTGTAAGGTTAAATAGTCAACCAACTGATAATGTTGTTATTGATATTAGTTCTGGTGATACAGAAGAAGGAACAGTATCTCCTGCAATTGTATTATTTACAACGGCTGATTGGAATACTCAGCAAACTGTTACAATTACCGGTGTTGATGATTCAGATAATGATGGAGATATTGCATATTCAATAGATTTAGATAACCCCGAAAGTGCTGATACAGGTTACGATACAATTACTTATGTTCAGGATGTATCTGTTACAAACAGGGATGATATTGGGCCAAGATTATTTGATGATTCAGCAACAACCAATGAAGATACAAATATCAATACAGATGTATTAACAAATGATTTTGGATTAGATGATGGAAGTTTAGTTATTACAATTTCTACACAACCATTACATGGAACAGCTATTGTTGAGCCTGATAAAACAATTACATACCAACCCAACGGGTTATTTAATGGAACCGATACCTATGTATATAAGGTATGCGATGCCGAAAATGATTGTGATGAAGCTGTAGTTTCAGTTAATGTAACTCCTGAAAATGATGTTCCGGTTGCTTTGCCCGATACACGGGGTACAAGTTTAAACACTCCTGTTGATATAGATGTTCTCTTTAACGATTACGGAATGGAAGATGGCGGTATTCAAATAACAGTTGAAACATCTGAACACGGAACAGCTATCGTTAACCCTGACAAAACGGTTACATTTAATCCAACATCAGGATATATTGGTTTAGCAACATTTATTTATAAATTACAGGATATCGACACGGACTCTGATACTGCAATTGTCAGAATAAATGTCCGTGATGTTAATCATGTTCCTGATGCAGTTAATGATGCAGCAAGTACGTTGATAAATACACAAGTAGATATACATGTTTTATCTAATGATACAGGTATTCAAGATGGTTTTGGCAGTTTATCACTACATTCGGTACCATTACATGGAACAGCAAGTGTAACTGTTAACAGAACGATAATATATATACCATCAGCTGGTTACACGGGTAATGACTTATTTGAATATTTTATTGAAGATGTCGATGGTGATTTTGATATTGCAACAGTAAATATTACAGTTAACCCTATAAGCGATTCTTATCCTGTAGCAGTTAACGATAGTCAGGCTACAGAATTTCAAACAGCAGTTACCATTGATGTTTTGGCAAATGATACAGGACTCGGAGATGGAGTTCAAAGCATAACAATTTCTTCTTTCCCTGTAAATGGGGTGGTAGTTGTTAATGGAGATTTTACGATTACTTATACACCAAATGGAGATTTTACAGGAATAGAAAGTTTTAGCTACCAAATATCTGATTCAGATGGGGATAATTCGAATATAGCCACGGTAACGATAACAGTGCTGCCTGACGGGGTACCCAATCATGTTCCAGTAGCAGTTTCAGATACGTCAACAACTTTAGCAAACACCCCTGTAGATATCAATGTGTTGTCGAATGATACAGGCTTAGAAGATGGTTTTGGCGATTTACTGATTTTTACAGAACCTGTTCATGGAACAGCGATAGTAAATCCAAACCGGACAATTACTTATACGCCATCGAACCTGTTTATAGGCGATGACAGCTTCGAGTATTGGGTAGCAGATATCCATGGCGATTATGATATAGCAGGAGTAACGGTAACCGTAAGCGAGAAGCCGGATTATAAGCCATTAGCGCACGATGATTCGAGAGCAACAGAGTACGAAACTTCCCGAAATATAGATGTATTAACAAATGATACAGGATTGGAAGATGTACCTGTTGTAGTAACCGTTACCACAATCCCAACATGGGGAACAGCAAATGTTGAGATTGATAATACAATAACCTATATCCCTGCATCAGGTTATTCAGGCGAAGTAACATTTAACTATACCGTAACGGACAATGATGGCGATTATTCAACGGCCACGGTAACGATAACAGTGCTGCCTGACGGGGTAATTAATTATATTCCTGTAGCAGTTGCTGACACGACAACGACTTTAGCAAATACATCCGTAGATATCAGTGTACTGTCGAATGATACAGGCTTAGAAGATGGTTTTGGCGATTTATTGATTTTTACAGAACCTGTTCACGGAACAGCGACAGTAAATCCGAACCGGACAATCACTTATACACCATCAAACCTGTTTATAGGCGATGACAGTTTCGAGTATTGGGTAGCAGATATCCACGGTGATTACGATATAGCAAGAGTAACAGTAACCGTAAGCGACAAACCCGATTATTTTCCTGATGCTAATGATGATAGAAGAGGAGCAAGCTTTAATACTCCTGTAATAGTTGATGTACTTATTAATGATACAGGATTGGAAGATGTTCCGGTTGTTGTTTCAATACAAACTCCACCGAATTCAGTATATGGAACAGCAGCAGTAAATACAAACGATAATACAATTACATTTACACCGGAAATTGGGTATATTGGAATAGCAACATTCCAGTATAAAGTTGCTGATAAAGATGGTGATTTGGATATAGCAAATGTATCTGTTAATGTTAAGGAAGGTACAAACTATGTTCCTGACGCTGCTGATGATGATATATTAACTATAGAAAATATCACAGTAGATATAAATATTTTAGCTAACGATAAGGATTTGGATGATGGTATTGATAAAGTAGTTATATTTAATTTACCGCGATATGGAAGTGTTATTGTTAATGCCGATTATTCAGTAACTTATACACCATCGGCATGGTTTATAGGTACTGATTTTTTTGATTACATGATTACTGATATTGATGGTGATTATGATATTGCCACAGTTACAATTACAGTTAATCCTGTTGTAAATAATATACCTGAAGCACATGATGATTCGAGGGGTACAAGTATAAATATACCTGTTAATATTGATGTATTGATAAATGATACAGGTTTGGAAGATGGGGGCTTAGTTCTTTCAATTACTAACAATCCAACAAATGGAATATTTTTAGTAAACACCGGTAATACAATTACTTATACACCTAATAATGGATTTTTAGGAATCGATAACTTCGATTACCAGGTGTGTGATGCAGACAATGATTGCTCGTCAGCAACGGTCACGATTAATGTAAAAGAGAATAACTCTATTCCGATTGCAATTGATGACAGGTTTTATACAAATATGAATACTACCAGGATTCTTAATGTGTTAGATAATGATACAGGTTTAGATGACGGTGGTATTGTTATTGAAATATTAACACAGGTAATTGCAGGAGAGGTAACAGTAAATGATGATAACACCTTAACCTATACTCCGCTTACAGGATTTGAAGGAACGGATTACTTTGCATACAAAGTTTCCGATGTTGATGGTGATTACGATATTGCTTTAGTTACTGTTGAGATTGTGCAGGGAACTTTACCTGATGTTATTATTTCTTCATCAGGTAACACAAATGAAGATGGTACAAGCGTATCTGTTTCGTTTGCTCTTAGTGTTGCTCCGGTTGATGATGTTTCAATTGATATGCATTCAACAGATGAAACTGAAGCTACATTGTCTGAATCAAGACTTACTTTTACACCAGAAAATTGGCCAGAAACACTAAATATTATTGTTACTGGTATTGATGATTATGTTGTGGATGGAAATATTGATTATTCAATTATTACAAGCAATATTGTTACTACCGACAATACATATAGTAATTTAAGTATTGATAACATAAACCTGATGAATGAAGATAATGATACAGCCGATGTAAAAACCACACTTGCAAATAACATTACATCAGAAGATTTAGAAAATACTGATTTCTCTGTTGTATTATTATCAGAACCCGTTGAAGATGTAATTATTAATATGAGTTCGTTAAATACATCCGAGGGAAGTTTAGATTCATCTCAAATTATATTTACTTCGTTAAACTGGAATATTCCACGATCGGTATTGGTAAAAGGAGTTGACGACGATCTGAAAGATGGAGATATTGAATACGAGATTCAATTTACAACATCAAGTACAGATCAGAATTACAGCAGTTTAATAATCGAGAATCTCGAGTTGATAAATATTGACAACGAAGGTGTTAGCGGTTTAATTATTCCGGAAGCATTTTCACCTGATGGAGATCAATACAATCAAAAGTTTGAGATTCTGGGATTAGAAAAATACGATAAAGTTTCATTAAAGATATATAACCGTTGGGGCAACCTGGTTTACTCTAAAGATAATTACCAGAATAACTGGGATGGTAAAACAGATTCCGGCTTAGCTGTTGGAAACGACTTACCTACTGGTACTTATTTCTATATTCTTTATATCGAAGATATTAATAAAGAAATAAGTGGTTACGTATTTATAAAGAGATAAATAACTTGGACAAAATAAGTATTATGAGAACCATTAACTACAGGTATTATTTAGTATTCCTTTTTGTATTGACATTATTGACAGGTGAAATTAATGCACAACAAGAACCCATGTTTACTCAATACATGTTTAATACTTTGTCAATTAATCCGGCAATTGCAGGCACAAAAAAATCGATAAATGCAAATTCATTATCCAGATTTCAATGGGTTGGTATGGAAGGATCGCCTAAAACCTTTAGTGTTGGCTTGCATTCTCCTGTTAACAACAGGAAAATAGGTGTCGGGTTAACAATTTTAAGTGATAAGATTGGCCCTGTCACAAATACACATATCTCATTAAACTACGCCTATCGATTAATAATTACAGAAGATTTAACGCTATCAATGGGAATAAAAGGCGGAATAAGTAGTTATTATGCCGGGTTAAGCCATTTAGATGTAATTGATAACGAAGACCCCCAGTTTATTGATAACGAGAAAAAATTAAGCCCTAATTTAGGATTTGGTTTTTATTTGTATCACGAACGGTTTTATGTTGGTTTTGCTGTTCCTAAATTGCTTGAAACATCCATAGATGAAGAGTATGCAGAATCTTTTACTGATCTTAAAAGGCATTATTATATACATGCCGGATATACCATGCAACTGAGTTCAGAATGGGTATTTAAACCATCGCTTTTAACTAAAGCAGTTTCAGGATCTCCGACTTCAAACGACATTACACTGCAATTCCTGTACAACAATAAAATCTGGATTGGCGGTATGTATCGTCTCGGAGATGCTGCAGGCTTATTTGTTGATGTTGCCATAAACCGCCAGCTTATGTTAGGCTATGGGTACGATTTCTCCTTAAATAGCATGATGGGTGCAAATAGTGGCTCTCACGAATTAATGATTATATATGAATTCGATATTAGAAGAAAATCTATACCATTGTTCTAATTCTTTTTTATTAGAAATACAGTAGGTTTTTTATTCAAATCAGGAACTTTACTCTTCCATTCTTTTATTGTTTTTGTTTTAATAAATTCTGATTCAAGCGTGATATCTGTTGCTATACAGAGCATCGTTTCAGGATGGCAGGTTGTAATAATATCTTCAAGGAGGTGATTGTTTCTATATGGGGTTTCGATGAATAGTTGGGTTTGATTCTCGTTTAAAGACCGTTTTTCAATCTCTTTTAGTGTTTTAATACGTTCTGCTTTCTGAATCGGTAAATAGCCTAAAAACGCAAAATTCTGCCCATTTAAACCGGATGCCATAACAGAAAGTAGAATAGATGACGGCCCAACCAGCGGAACAACATCAATATTTCGTTGATGGGCTATTTTTACAATTTCTGCACCCGGATCGGCTACTCCGGGGGTACCTGCTTCTGAAATAATACCAACATGATTATCCTCGAATATTGGCTTTAAAAACGATTCATATTCTTCAGGTGATGAATGCTTGTTTAGAGTATAAAAGGTGAGATCATCAATTCTTGTTTTTATCCCCGCTTTAATCAAATACCTGCGGGCAGTTTTTACATTCTCTACAATGTAATGATTGGTTTGGTTAATAATATCAATTAGATATGATGGTATTACATTTTCTATAGGGCTTTCGCCGAGGGTTGTTGGTATTAAATATAGTTTAGCAGTCATTTTAACTAAGGTTTGTAATACAAAAGTAGTTAACTATTTGGTATTATTTTCAATTTAATTGTTTGAATTGAATAGGAGCTTTACACATGTACCATGAGTACCAGAATCAATCACAATATTCCCTTTATTTGAAAACATGATTTGCTGAGCAAGAGCCAGGCCAATTCCACTGCCTTCTTTTTTGGTCGTAAAAAATGGAATGAATACTTTTTTTATGATTGATGAATCAATTCCATGCCCATTATCACATATTTCAATAACTATATGCTTATTAACAAGGTAATTTGTAAATACAATTTTCGGATTATCACTTTTGAATAAGGATTCAATCGCATTTTTAATAATATTGTTAATAACAAGCTCTAAAAGGGCTTCATCGGCAAAAATTGCCAGCGGATTGCTTGTCGGGTTATTTATAAATTGAATGGCTGGGAAATTTGACCTGTATATTTCGATTATGTTCTCCAAAAATGAATTTACGTTTATTTTAGCAGGTTCGGGCATGGGTATATCAGAAAATTGCCTGAATTTGACGATAAAATTCAGGCAATTTTCTATCCTGTTTTCAATGAGTTTTATTCCTTTTACTGAATCACTGATATCTTTAATATCCAGGTTATTAATTTCTTTTTCAATCCCATTTATAGTTAAACACTCGCTTAAAGTATTAATTACTGTAGTTAATGGTGTTATGGTATTCATAATTTCATGAGAAAAAACTTTTATTAATCCATTCCACGATTGTAGCTCATAGTCGGTCATTTCACGATCAATGTCGTGGAATGAATAAATTTTTTGCAATTCATTCTTTTCTTTAATTTCTGAATATGAAATTAGTATCCTGCGGGTTAAATTTGAAACATGAATGGTTGTAATTTTTTGTTCGCCTGGTTGCAGGTTTGCAAACTCGTTTATTGATGAATTAATTCTTTCAAGTATAAGTTTGCTGTTTGTGTTTTCGTAGATTTCAAATAAATTTAATAATGCCATGTTATGAAGCACTATTTCCTGATTATTGTTTATAACCAGGATTCCTGTTCCCACGCGATTTAGTATTAAGTTCAGGAAATTTTGCCTTTTTATTTCCTGATCCTTAATTTCGCTTAACCTGTTATTAATATTTTCAAATTGTTTTGTTAAACCACTAAAGGTTTTATCAAGGTTGTTTTTTGAAAATGCCAAAGTTGTATTTTGTTCTTTTATGTGAATAAGAAAATTGGCCAAATCACGGTTTATTTTTGTTGAATATCTTATTAACATGTAAACCTGTAAAATAAATAATAAACACAAAAAGATGAAGGTAAAAACCCACTCGGAATTTGCTGCTAAAAAAGCTATTAAAAGTGAATTTATAGCTAATAATACAGATCGCAATATAATATTCAGGGTAAACTTGTTAAAGCCCATATTTAGATAATTTAAAGTACAATGTAGTTCTGGAAATCCCTAAAATCTCAGCTGCTTTTGACATATTGCCTCCTGATTTTTTAATCGCTTTTTTTATAGCAACTTGTTCCAGTTCCAGCAGGTTTAATATTTGGTCGTCTGTTTTAGCTTCCAAAGGTTCAATAAATGCAAAATCTTCTGCTTTTATATTATTATTTGTCGAAAGAATAGAAATTCTCTCGATAGAGTGTTTTAACTCCCTGATATTTCCGGGCCAGTGATAGTTCTCTAGTTTCGAAATTGCAGATTTCGATAAAGTATTCTTTTTCGAATATTTTTTGTTATAAATATCCAAAAAATACTCGCAAAATGGCAATATATCTTCTTTTCGGTTTCGCAAAGCAGGAATTTCAATCTGAACCGTATTTATTCTGAATAACAAATCTTCTCGAAACAATCCTTCCTGAATCAGCCGGGTTAATGGTTTATTTGTAGCACAAATAAGCCTGAAATCAATATTCCTGGATCGTATTGAACCTAATCGGGTAACTGATTTGGTTTGAATAACCGTTAATAATTTTGATTGCAGGTTAACAGGTAAATTTCCAATTTCATCAAGGAATAAAGTTCCATTATGCGATGCTTCAATTTTTCCTAACCTGTCTTCTTTTGCATCGGTAAATGCTCCTTGTTTATAACCAAAAAGCTCGCTTTCGAATAATGAGTTAGTTAACGACGATAAATCAACACTCATAAATACCTGGTTGTTTCTAAGTGATCTCCGGTGAATCTCTCTTGCAATTACTTCTTTTCCGGTACCATTCTCTCCCAAAATTAAGATGTTTGCATCAGTCCCGGCTACCTTATTAAGTATTAAATCAATTTTCTTCATCGATAAGGACGGCCCGTGCAGGTATTTATAATCGTTGATTTCTGATGTATTAAATAGTTGTTGCTTTTCTTTTAGTTCTTTTACTTCGGTATTTGATTTTTTAAGTTTTATACCTGCTTTAATAGTCGATAACAACTTTTCATTTTCCCAGGGCTTCAGAATAAAATCAAAGGCACCTTCTTTTATTCCATTTACCGCTAAATCAATTTTCCCATAAGCTGTAATTAATATAATTACCAATTCGGGATTTCGTTTCAAAATTTCTTTTAACCAAAACAACCCTTCATTACCAGAATATTTTCCTCTCGAAAAATTCATGTCCAGTAATATGATATCGAAATTGTTGTTGTCAATTACATAAAACAGGTTGTTTGGAGCTGACAGACTAACTATATTTGAAAAGTGGCGACCCAGAAATAGCTTGAGAGATTCACGTATTTCATCATTATCGTCAATAATTAGAATGCTGGATTCTGTAAGAATCATTTTTTTATTTCAAAGATAAAGATTTGTTCGGTTTCCTTGCAAAAAGTGTTAAGTTTCTTAACACTTTACAGCTCTTATTTTCTATTGCTCGAAAATAAATTACTGAATATTAAGAAGATGCATTTAATGGTATATCAATTGCTAAATTATGGTAAAATAAATAGTTTGAATTAAATTTAGAAAGTTATGATAAGAAGTTATTTAAAAGTTTTTTTACGAAACACGATTAAAAACCCGTTTCATTCTGCAATTAATATTCTGGGATTGGCAGTTGGTTTGGCATGTAGCATTGTTGCATTTCTGTATATACTCAATGAAACGAGTTATGACAAAGATTTTGACAATTATGATAAAATTTACAGGATTGGCGCAGGTATTCGAAATGAAACGCTAAACGATTCAATGGCAACCACTTTATATGAAGTGGCTCCTGCTTTAATAGACCAGGTTCCGGAAATTGAATCTGCCACGCGATTTGTTAAATGGTATTTTGGGAATGCTTTGTTAAAAGTAAATAACGAATTTTATCCTGATATTAAAGTGCTAATATCGGATTCGTTGTTGCTTAAAGTGTTTTCATTTAAAATTTTAGAAGGAGATAAAAACACATTTTTAAAATCGCCCAGCCAGATAGCTATTACCAGGTCGTTAGCGGGTAAATTATTCAAGAATGGCGATGCAATGCACAAATTAGTAAAATTCGAAGGTGTTGATCTGGAAGTTGCATGGATCATGGAAGATACAGAGAAAACAACTATCAACTTTGAAATGCTTGCCAATTTTGAATTTAAAAAACCTTTTAAAGAATATCTAAGACTTGATGTTGTTACTTTTTTTCGTACAAAAGATTATTTAAACCAGGAAACTAATGCTAAAATCAGAAGAGTATCTGACAAAATAATTCTGGATAATTTTAGAGATTGGACGAGTAAAACAAATAGCCCAATACAACCTTTAGAAGAATTGTACCTGAAAAGTAATATTGGAAACGAACTTGGCAGGTCGGGCTCATTGCGTACGCTTTATATTTTTGGTTTTCTTGCTGGTATTATTCTGCTTATAGCAGTAATTAATTACGTGAACCTCCTTACATCACGATCGGAACAAAGAAATAAAGAAGTAGGTATTCGAAAAGTGGTTGGTGCAAATAATTTAAATCTTAAAAAACAGTTTCTGGGCGAATCAGTTGCTTTATCAACTCTTGCATTACTAATTGGTTTTGTAATAGCTGAATTTTTTTTATATATTTTAAATAGCAGGTTGAATATTAAATTGTCGTTGTTTCATCAAAGCAATGGTTTAATTTTTGCCGGTTATTTTTTTGTTACAATAATTATTGGTGTTATTTCCGGCATTTACCCTGCTTTTGTAATGGCGCGATATAATCCATTAAAAGTTATAAAAGGAATATTTGATTCTGATGGCAACTCCAATTTCCTGAAAATCATACTTGTAATTATTCAGTTTTCAATTTCAACCTTGTTGTTAATAACTATATTGTTATTTAATTCTCAAATTAAATATCTAAAAAGTAAAGATTTAGGATTTGATGAGAAAAACCTCATGGTTTTTCCTGAATGCACAAAAAAAATGCAAAATAGTTATCAAAGTATTCGGAATGATTTAATGTCATATCATCATATAAAAAATGTATGTGCTTCGCAAAGCGTACCCGGATGGGGAAGAAGTGGACAAACAATTAGAAAAACAACGGATGATTCAAAAATGGCAATTGCCTGTGCTGAAAACAGGGTGCAGGATTTTTATACAGAAACCCTGGGAATTGAAATTATTAAAGGCAGAACATTTGATCCCGATTTAGATGACAATAAATCAATAATAATAAACGAAACCGCTGCGAAATTGCTAAATGTCGATAATCCTATTGGTTTGGATGTAATTACTAACAGAGAATCAGTTGTAATTGGTGTTGCAAAGGATTATCATTTTGATGCGACTACACAAAAGCTAGAACCACTTTACTTATCAAACTATGCCGATAGGTTTTATAATATTGTTGTTAGAATTGATCCGGAAGATAAATTGGCTACTTTACAGTATATTAAAGATATAATTATGAAGTACGATCCAGATTACTATTGGAACTACATTTTTATCGATGATATATTTGCCGATATGTACAAAATGGAAGACCGACTATTTACTATGATTACATGGAGTTCAGGCATAGCTCTTATTTTATCGGTTTTAGGCTTATTTGCATTAACATCCTATACTGTTTCTAAACGATTTAAAGAAATTGGCATTCGAAAAACTTTTGGGGCAAGTGTAAATAGTATTATATATAAGTTAAACAGAGATATAATTCGTTGGGTGTTACTTACGAATATCATTGCGTGGCCTGTGGCATATTATTTTATGAAAAACTGGCTTGGCAATTATCCCTATAGGGTTGAAATTAACCTGTGGTATTTTTTAATCGCCAGTTTTATTAGTTTATTAATAGCATTTTTAACAATATCCTTTCAGTCATTTAAAGCAGCCAGAATGAATCCGGTAGATGCAATACGATATGAATAAAAAATGATTTGTAAATTGTAAAAGCTAACCAAAAATCAAAGGTTAGCTTTTTTTATATCTTATTGCCCATATTTAAATGCCAATTCATAGATTTTATGCTTGTCAGATACAACAATAAAAAATTTAAAATAGGTTCCGTCTTTCTTGTATTCGGTTCCGTGTGGATTCCACCCATCGTTAGGTTTTGTCCATCCTTTGCTTAGTAAAATATCATCGAATTGTTTTTCGTAATATTTCTGTAATGAATCCTGAATATTCTCAAAAGGTTTTATAGTATAAAAAATCTTGTAATTGCCATCACTGGTCTTTTTAAGTTCTTTAAATGTTGCTTTTTCATGAATAACAATCCCCCTGTCGGATAAGAACTTCTCATAATTCTGCTGTGTTGATAAATTAATCTTTTTATCAATACTTTCAGTAGTTTCTTTAGTTTCAGTTTTTTGATTACACGACGGAATAAAAACTGTTATTAATAATGTAATGCAGAATAACCGGGTTAAATTTTTCATAGGATGTCTTTTTTTGATTAATAATCAAATTTATTAAAATCAGATGCTATATTCAAATAAAGTTTGTTTCTTAGAACAATCAATATTTAAAATTGTACTAAACAAAGGTATTATTGAATTATTATAATTCGATATTAGCGTTTATATTTGTTAATTAATGAAATATGTTGCATGAATTTTATTTTTAGAATAATACTAAACAGGAATTTTATTCTTGTTATTGCTGTCATTATTGGATTAATATTTGGCGATTATGCTGCCTATCTCCAGCAATTGACCATTCTTATTTTGGGATTAACTATGGTTTTTTCAACTACCGGTATTCGTACAAGATCTTTTTTCCCCTTAAAAAAGGTTGTGCAACCAATAATATTAGGCACAGTATTAAATTACCTTGTATTTGGAGCAGTAATTTTGGTTACGGCCTGGTTTTTAATGCCAACCAAAGAGTTATTCCTTGGTTTTGTTGTCATAGTTGCAGCACCTCCCGGAGTAGCTGTTATCCCGTTTACAGGAATATTAAAGGGAGATTTGGAATATTCAATATTTGGAGTATTTGGAGCATTCCTGGCATCAATTGTTATCGCTCCTGCATTAGTTGGAATTTTTTCTGATGGAGTTATCAGCTCTTACAGTTTATTTATTTTAATGGTGAAACTTGTTCTTATACCTTTACTTATATCGCGGATTTTACTACATAAAAGTATTTTTAAATATGTTAGCATTGTTCGGGGAAAAGTGGTTGACTGGGGTTTTGCCTTGCTTATTTTTATTGCTGTTGGAATGAATCGCGATGTTTTCTTCAGTAATCCCGAATTATTGATTCTTATAAGTACGGTTTTAATATCTGCTACATTTATTATCGGAAGCATTTATGAATATTTATTGAGCAAAACAACTGTTTTAAAAGAACGGATCACGTCGCAGGTTTTATTGTTAACTATTAAAAGCTCTGGTTTTTCAGTAGTTACTGCTTTAACATTATTTGGTAAAGAAGCAGCAATACCATCGGCTGTTTTGGCTGTAATAGTTTTACTATATTTGTTGTTTCTGTCAATAAAAATGGAATTAATTAAAAAGTAAAATTTTGAAAGTTAAGATTCTTGGTACTGGTACTTCGCAGGGCGTTCCTGTTATTGCCTGCAATTGCAATGTGTGTCAATCAACAGATCCAAATGATAAACGACTACGTGCATCGGTATTATTAGAAATAAATGAAACCACTATTGTTATTGATGCAGGGCCTGACTTCAGGCAACAAATGCTTCGCGAAAAAATAAATAATATTGATGCTATTCTTATTACCCACGAACACCGCGATCATATTGCAGGCCTCGACGATGTCCGTTCCTTTAATTTTAAAAAACAAAAACCGGTTGATATTTATGCCGAACTACGTGCCAGGGAAGCTATAAAACTCGAATATTCTTATTCTTTCGGCGATAATAAATACCCCGGGGTTCCGCAATTTAATCTCTTAGATTTAACTGATGAACCATTTTTTGTGAACGGGGTAAAAATTATTCCTTTACGTGTAATTCATTATAAATTACCCGTGTTTGGTTTTCGGATTGGCGATTTTACCTATATCACCGACGCCAATTATATTACAGAAGAAGTTAAAGAAAAGATTATTGGTACTAAGTTTCTGGTTATAAATGCTCTCCGGAAACAAAAACATGTTTCTCATTTTTCATTATCAGAGGCAATAGACTTTATTAATCAAATTAGTCCTAAACGGGCATACATCACTCATATCAGCCATCAAATGGGATTGCACCACGACGTGAACGAAGAATTACCCCGTCATATTTCACTTGCCTATGATGGACTGCATTTTGAATTATAATAGAATAGATAAGAGTTATTAAACTTTATATTCAATTTTAGTTTATTTACATTGTAATAAAAATGAATTAAATTTATTTGCACTTAATTTTATGAATATGTCAGATAAATCTATTGCCGACAGGCTTTTTATAAAAACAGGATATCGCATTGCTTTAATCGGGGCTCCTGATACATTTTTAGATCAAATAGGCAACTTGCCTGAAAAAGTGATAATTACAAGATCGGTTGGAAAAACAACAAACATCGTTCAGGCGTTTGTAGATAAAAAAGAGAAACTTATCGATTTCCTGGAAAACCTGTTTAAAGAAAATAAGGAATTGATAGTATGGATAGCTTATCCCAAAGGAACATCAAAGATTAAAACAGATATAAATCGGGATATAATTGCCAAAATGGCTCTTGAATATGGCATGAAATCTGTTGCAATGATTTCCATTGATGACACATGGGCTTCTATGCGGTTTAAATTTTTATAACGAATAACTTTATTATAATGAGAAAATTATTGATTTGTATGTTTGTAATTGCATCAATGTATTCATGCAATTCTCCAGGTGGCAGGCAATCTGACAAAATGGATATGGATAGTTATGAAATGAATGAAGCTGTTGCGCCAATAACCCGTTCTATGGCTGCTCCCTCATCGCCTATGCAGAAACCCGCGGAGTTTAGTATTGAAAAAAAGATAATTAAGGATGCACGCGTTGGTATTGAAGTTTCAGATTATTATGTATTCAGGATAAATCTCGATTCCTTAATTGTTATTTATGGCGGATATACTTCAAACGATAATTTATACAACAATGACGAAGCTATAAATTGTGATATTGCAATACGAATACCTGAGAAAAACTTCGAGAAATTTATTACTATTCTGGAAAAAGGCAGTGAGAAAATACTCTATAAAAACATTTCTGCCCGTGATGTAACCGAAGAATTTATTGATATTGAAGCTCGTTTGAAGAATAAAAAAGATGTTGAAAAACGATATTCAGAACTGCTTTCGCGGGCAAAAACAATTAAAGATATACTTGAAATTGAAGAGAAACTCAGGGTAATCAGGGAAGAAATTGAATCTGTCGAAGGCCGGTTAAATTATTTAAAATCACAGGTATCGTATAGTACTATTGATTTAATGATTACCCAGAAACTTGATTTTAAATACCAGCCATCAAAAGAAAAGAACTTTTTCCAGCTCCTTATTAAATCGCTCGACAAAGGTTGGAAAGTATTTCTTCAGTTTACTCTGTTTGTATTTAAACTGTGGCCTTTCATTATACTTATTTTGATAGTAATTTATGGTATTCGTTGGTATAGAATAAAAAGAAAAAAGAAAAAAGAAAAAAAATAATTAATCATTTTAAAAAATAAAAATATGGAAAAGCAAAGTAACATCGGAAGGGCAATAATTGGTGTTGTTCTAATTTTAATAGGTATTGCATTTGTGGGAAGAACATTTGATTTATTTCCTCACAGAATATTTCACCATCTTTTTTCGTGGCAAATGATTCTGATTATTCTTGGGGTTATTTTTATTTCATCCGATCATAATAAGACTACCGGATGGATTTTACTCGTGTTAGGAGTTGTTTTTTTAATTCCGGATTTTATTCATATTTCATACCCGGTTCGCCATTTATTCTGGCCATCAATTTTAATATTAATTGGCGTTTTTATACTTGTTCGTTCATTTAGCTCCCACCAACCAGCAAAAACATTACCAGGAACAGATTATATTGACGATTTAGCCATTTTTGGCGGAGGAGACAAGGTAATAACGAGTGAAAATTTTAAAGGAGGAAGAATTACAGCAATATTTGGAGGTTCAAAAATAGACCTTACCCATTCTAAACTTGCGGCTGGCCAAAATTCAATTGATGTTTTCTGCATGTTTGGAGGGTCTAATCTCATTGTTCCTGAAAACTGGAATATTAAAGTAGATGTGGTTTCAATATTCGGTGGTTTTTCCGATAAACGTCACAAAAAGCCTGAACCTGTTGATGTTGGTAAAGAACTTATTGTGAAAGGTTTCGCTATTTTTGGTGGTGGCGAAATTAAATATTAATTTTTTCATGCAAATATGTAAATATTCAAATGAATCTGTCAGGCTTTTGCCTGACAATATTAAAATTAAATGAAAATTAGTGGTTTTTCTTATGTGAGAAATGGAATTGAACTTGATTATCCATTTGTAGAATCTGTAAAGTCGGTTTTGCCCATTTGCGATGAATTTATTATGGTCGTTGGCGATTCGCACGATGGGAGCAGGGAAGCTGTTGAAGCAATTCAATCGGATAAAATAAAAATTGTTGATTCTGTCTGGGATATGAATCTTCGTGTTGAAGGTGGTGTCTTTGCCCAGCAATCGAATTTGGGAATTGATCATTCAACTGGCGATTGGTTAATTCATATTCAGGCCGACGAAGTTATTCACGAAGATGATCTGTATAAAATCAAGGAAAATATTCTAAAATACGATTCCGATAAACGGGTTCAGGGATTACTTTTGCCTTATTATCATTTCTGGGGAGGGTATAATTATATTCGCACAACACGCAGGGTACACCGTTACGAAATTCGTGTTTTACGAAATATTAAAGGTATTCGTTCTTTTAACGATTCGCAAGGATTCCGGATGTATGCATCAAACGAAGCATATACGAATAACAAAGAAAAAGGCACAAAACTTCGGGTAAAAAAAATTGATGTCCCGATTTATCATTACAAGCGTGTTCGCCCACCGGCCGAAATGAAAAAGAAAATGAATGTGTTTTTTCATTTCTATAAATCGGATGAATGGCTCGAAAAATACAAAAATAAAAGCCAGGAATACGATTATCAGAATGTGGATGCACTCGAAGAATTCAAAGGTACACATCCTGAATTAATGCACGAACGCATGGCTAAACAAAATTGGGAGTTTGTTTATGATAAATCGAAATCGAAAATGAAGTTCAGATACTGGATACTTTATAATTTCGAAAAACTAACAGGAATAAGATTATTCGAGTACAAGAATTACAGGCTATTAAAATAAGGATTTGAATATTGAATCTTATTTCATACTGTAATAGGTTTTCCCAATCGATTCATTTTTTAAAATTTTAGGGTATAACTCGTTTTTTACATAAACTAAATCGGGCTCTTTCTTTAAAACGATTTGAAGTACAGATATAGCCTGCTCTGTTTGCCCGTTTTTATCGTATGAAATTGCTAACCAAATCAGGGTGTTTAAATATTGCCAGTTGTTTTTATCCTGATTTTTTAATTCTAATAATTTGATAGCTTTTTTGTAATAGGATATGGCATTTTCAATACTTCCTCCTAAAATAGATGGAGTGTGGTATGCATAATTACCCAGCTCAATTATCACCGAAGGAGTGATATTTTTTATAGATGAAGCTTTTTCGATATAATTTTTTCCTTTTGGGCCATTAATCATAACATAACCAGGATACAACATTATTTTGAAACCGTAAATACCAGCCAAAAGAGCATTTGCATCAGCTGACCCGGGGGCTTGTTTTACTAAATCCTGAACATTTTTTTCTGCTTTAGGTAAAATACTTTTTGCTTTTTCAAACTCTTGCCTGTCAATCAATAACCCGATATAACCATACTGGCTCCTGGCAAGTTCGAATAAGATAATTGGATTCTTGGTTTTATTATATGAAAGCTCTAATTCATTCATTCCGGTTAACCACAATGCTGTGTTATTGGAAATATATGCTTTGTAAAGTTTTAAATGTATGGATTCAATGTTATTAATACTGGCTGATGCTGTTATATTGATTAATAATCCAAGCATTAATGCTGTTATATAATTTCGTGTTTTCATGTTTCTCTGTTTTAGATTTATTACTAAAACAAAAAAATAAACATTATGTTTAAAAATAATATAAAAAAATTAAACAAGAAATTATAACAATGCCGGAATAACTCTAAAAGTTATAATTATTTGTTTTTTATCAATGATATTCCATTGAATAATTTACAATAACAATTCTTTGCAGATGATAATTATAATTAGAACATATTTGAATCTTTTTTTTTAATTTTTCGTATCCCCACAAGTAAGAAAGACATTACATGTATTAGTTTTTGCTAACAAATAAAAAGAGTATGAAAGGCCTGGTTTATAAGTTATTTTTATTTATCTTTTTTATTTTGATTAATATCTCGGTATATGCTCAATGTGGAGCATTTAATGCAGATTTATTATTAAGCCCTTCAACTCCTATCCCTCATTGCGAGCAAACTCCCTTAAAGTTACAGTTGTCATTAAATAAATCAGTTACCAGCTTAGCAGAACCTTTTACATTATATTACACGGATCCTGTACTGGGTGCTCAAACAATATCAGGGATTGTTTCTTCTGATTTTGATGCAACACTTAAAATATATGAGTTTTCTGTACCAGGCTATGCCGGAAATTATATTCTTACCGGATTTGAATCAAGCGATCCATGTGCTGTTTCTATCTCGGGAGTTAATACAGTAACTGTTACAATTCTTCCATCAACAACAATTGTTTTCACACCTCCAGCTCCATATACTTCAATTGGTGTACCTGTTAATATTTCTGCTTTGGCAACTAATACAGACGATCCAACTGGAGCATCATCAACTTATACCTGGGTTGATTTAACGCCTTCTGTACTGACACCTCCATTAACTAATAACAATGTTAATTTTACCAGTGGCTCTGCAGGGGCATTCAATGTAACATGCGTTGCAACTGATATTAACCTTTGCAAAACTTCTGACCAAATTACTGTTAATGTTTATGCCCTAGATGCAACCCTAACAGCATCTAATATTTCAGAGTGTGCCGGAACCACTGTAACATTAAATGGTAATCCAATAGATGGCTCTGGCTCATATACCAATTTTTGGGATGTTACTCCATTTGGAACAGTTACTCCTACAGGAGTTGGTACTACAGCAGAATTTACTACTGCAACCCCTGGTACTTATAATATAACATATCAAGTGATAGATAATGTTACAGGAGCTTCTGCTTCTGACAATATAGATATTACTGTTAATGCTATACCTGCGTCAAAAACAATAGTCAGGGTAAACAGATGTATTCCTGTTGATGGTTCGGTAACTGTTATAAACTCAGATATTGGAGTAGATTATAGTTTGTATGAATCAGGCTTGGGCTTTCTTGGTACTGAACCTGGCAATGGAGTGGATATAACATGGGTACTAGGGGTAGGGGACTATTCTGTTATTGCAACAAATGCTGTTGGATGTACCCGATCGTTTCCAGGACCATATACAATAGGTGCGTATATTCCTCCTACAGTAAGTCCAACAGCTGTGGATCCTACAATTTGTGAAGGAAGTTCAACAGAGCTTAATGCAAATGCGGTTGCTGCCCCGGGCTCAAGTATTTCTTCTTATACATGGGATAACGCAACCATATTATCAGTACCTAATACTGTAGCAAATCCCACGGCATATCCTATTGCACTGGGTACAACAACCTATTCTGTTACAGTAGTTGACGATAAGGGGTGTAGCGATAGCGAAGGTGTTGATGTTGAAGTTACACCAGCGCCAATTGTTACTATTAATAGTACTGATAATCCTATATGCGTGGGCGAAACTACAACTTTGTCTGCTGCTTCTGATAAAACAGTAGCATCCTGGTACTGGGATTCAAATGTCCCGACAGCAACTGCCACTATTGGGGACTATTCTATAACGCCATTGATTACAACCAATTATGATTTAACTGTTACGGATATTGATGGTTGTTCAACAACAGAAACTTATACAGTTACTGTAAATAGTAAACCTACAGCTAATGCAGGTTTGGATCAAACCATGTGTTTAGGTGCCGGTACTATCTTATCGGGCTCTGCAACAGGAGGAACAGGTGCAGGTACATATATCTTTAGCTGGAGTGGGGGGGCAATTGTTTCACCTACAGATGTTACAGTAAATCCTTCACCTGCAGGGGTCTATCCTTTTACTTTAACTGTTACTGATACAAATAACTGTACCGATGATGACCAGGTTAATGTCACTGTTGTTACAAATCCTACTGTTGATGCCGGGGCAAACCAATCGTCTTGCTCTGGCGAAATGGTTAACCTGGCTGCTTTACCATTATCCGGATTGGCACCTTATACCTATTCTTGGGAAGGTGGAGCATTTATTGCTGCCACAAATTATGATGTTAGTCCAACAAATCCAATTGCAGGTTCAGCACCAATATTGGTTAATTATAATGTAATTATTAAAGATGCAAATAGTTGTACGGGTACCGATAACGTAAGTGTTACCGTTAATGCACCTGCTAATGTTACCATTATCAATGATGGGGCTAAATATTGCACAGATGCTGGCATTATTACTATGAATGCAACACCTGCAGGAGGAACATGGACTGAAATTTCAGGTACAATCCCAATGCCTGGAAATACGTTTGATCCCATGTTGTATCTTCCTGGATTTTATACATTTGAGTACGAATATACAGATCCTGTAGCTGGTGGATGTACTACTTCAGAGCAAGCAACAATTCAAATTCTGCCTTATGCAACACCTAATCCAACAGACATTGATATAGAAAATGAACCGTTATATTGTAATACAGATATTGGGCCTTATTTAGTGCAGGGAGTAATGGTTCCGGATTTAACTGCTCAACCCGGTGTTGTTGAATCATATTCCGGCAATGGAATAACCGATAATTTAGACGGAACTGCAAGTTTCGATCCGACAGTTGCAGGCGCCGGTGTTCATACCATTACATATACAGTAACAACACCCGGATGCAGCAACTCGTTTACCGAAGATGTTACTATTGGAACCGAAGTGAATTATATTGGCTTACCTGCATTTATGTGTATGGGCGATCCTGATTTTGTCCTTGCTGCAGATAATGTAAACGGTGAGTGGAGCATTCGCTTTATAGATGATGCTACTTCAACAACACATCTATTAGGACCTTATACTTATGGAGATCCAGGTGCGGTTTTACAAGCTGCTGAACCCGGGATCTATTATATTAGTTATCAATTAACAAACCCGGGAGAATATAATTGTTCGCCCGAAGCATCTGTTAGAATATACGATATCCCAACTGTAAGTTTTACAATTGATGGAAAAGATCACGATGAGCTGGATATTAATTTCTGCGATAATAGCACTTTTGTAAGTTTATCAGGTACTGCAGATGGGATTACTTCTGCCATAGGTGTATTTACTGGTGCCGGAGTAACGCTTAATCAGTTTAATCCTGCTACCGGGGCAGGAACTTATTATGTAACTTATACACATACTGATGCCAATGGATGCTCAAACTCGGTTACAAGCGAGGCTATTACAGTAAATGCTGCACCAATTGTTACAATCGATGGCCTTAATATCACAAATTCATATTGTAAAAGCGATATTGAATTCACAATAACAGGTAACCCGACTACCGGTTCAGGAGGAATTCCCGGAACATTTAATTTCCCTGCTACATGGAATAATGGCGACGAATATACATGGCCTACAGCTGTAGATGGTGAAGCACAAATAGACCCTTCTATTGTTGATCCTACAGGATCGTATAGTATAAATTATCAGGTAACCGATTTAAATGGTTGTATAGGAACTATAACGGAAATTATTGATATAAATCCTTTGCCAACACTTGATATTAATGGAATACCTGCACCCGGGATTTGTAAAAACGATACTCCTGTTACATTAACAGGAAGCCCTACAGATGTTAATGGATCGTTTACCGGAGATGGAATTACAGATAACGGAAATGGAACAGCTACTTTTGATCCTGGCTCACTGGCTGTTGGAACATATGCCATAACCTATACTTATACCGATGTGGTTACAGGATGTACAAATAATATTACCAAAAATATTAATGTAATTGAAATTCCAATACAATATTCAATTACCGCTCCAGGTGGGGATGAATATTGCGAAGGTGCTGCCGGGGTTCAGCTGGCAGTTAGTAATGCCCAGAATACATTTGAGTACGATTTAGTAAGAAATGGTACTACTGTTGTTATTACTTATACTGCTTTAGCTGATGGTACATTTACATTTCCAGGAACATATTTAGATGGAATATATACTGTTGTGGCGAGAAACCCGGTTTCAGGATGTACTGTTAATTTTAACAACTCTGTTACTATAACTGAAATTCCTGCAATTGATGATGCTGGAGCAATTTCTGGTAATACGGATATTTGCCCTGATGGAATAACTGTTTACACATATTCTGTTCCTGCTATAACAAATGCAACCGATTATGTCTGGAATCTTCCTGCAGGCGTTACATTATCTGTTGATGGAGGAAATACAATAGGCGTTATTTTTGATATAACCTATGTTACGGGTGTAATAGAAGTGTATGGGATTGATCCTGCAAATACTGTTTGCCCCGTTGGAGCATCAAGTACTAAAACGGTGAATAAACGAAATATTCCGGTTGCTCTGGGTGCTGCAATTTCAGGTGATAATGTTGTTTGTACAGGTGAAACAGGAAAAATATACTCAATTGATCCTGCGAATTTTGATTTTGAAACATCATTCGAATGGCAAACAACGGCAGGAACAATTACATCAGATCCAACAGCAGCGAATGTTACAGTTAGTTTCCCTGTTGGATCAACCACTGGTATTTTGAGTGTAAGAGGAGTTAATGCTTGCGGTACTTCTGCATGGGTAACATTTGCTATTACAACAAACCCGATACCAAATGTAACTATAAGCCCACTTGGAGCAGGCGATTTAATAGATTGTGATCCTGCAAGCCAGGTTCAGCTAACGGCGAATACAACGGAGGTAGGAGCATCATGGTTATGGACAGCCAGCAATGGAGGCATTATTCTGGTTGGAGATGAAAATGTTCAAAATCCACGTGTAACCCACGAGGGAGATTTTACAGTTCAGATTGAAGTTACAACCAGTGGCCAGGCTTGTTACAATACGGCAACAATTTCTGTTGGTGCCGATAAAACAGCTCCGGTAATATCTATTGATCCACATGATATACTTACTTGTGATAATACATCAATTTTCTTGCAGGGAAACTCCAATGCCACGAATTCTGATTACAACTGGACATATACTCCCCCGTCAAATGTAGTAGGTTCAACAAATACCGATAATCCTGAAGTGGATGCCCCGGGAACATATACTTTAACAGTTACCGACCTGGATAATAGTTGTATATCTACAATATCAACTATAGTCACAGAAAATATTTTAGCTCCTAATATTTCTGTTACAGATCCTGCAACGAATACAATAACCTGTGTTGTTCCTGCTGTTCAGGTAGCAGGAAATTCTACAACGCTCAATGCAACGTACGAATGGACAACAGCAATTGTTGGTGCCACAATAAGCACGCCAACGAATAATACAACGAATGTTGATAGAGGAGGAGTTTATTTATTAACGGTAACCGATCCTGCAAATGGATGCATTTCATCTTTGCCTGTTACAGTGAACGAAGATATTGCTTTACCTGTAATTACATCTTTACTCAATAATGATGTTCCCGGTGAACTTTCGTGTAATAATTCATCTGTTGAATTAGAAGCTCAGGCAGCAGCCGATCCAAATGCCACTTTTGCCTGGAGTACAATTACAGGAACAATTGTTTCAACATCAGGAACTAATAATCAGCTTGCCGAAGCTTCTGCTATTGGCGATTATTATGTTGTTGCAACAGATCCTGTAAATGGATGCCAGTCATTAATTGCTGCAATTACAGTTACTGAAGATTTCACTACTCCGAATATAAGCATAATATCGCCACTTTCAGAGCTCGACTGCAATAATACAACCACAACTATTGATGCATCTGCAACAACCGATGCTGATGTTTGGACATGGACTTATTCTGCAGGCGGGAATATTGTTGCCGGGCAGGGAACAAATACGATAACAGTTGATGCTCCTGCAACATATACCTTAATAGCCGAAAATACTACAACAGGTTGTACATCTGTAGGTAATTATATTATAACTGAAGATATTATTGTACCAGCAGTTTCTATTAATGCAGGAATATATGAAATAGCCTGCGATAATCTTATTGAAACAATTAATGCTACAGGTGACACAGATCCTTTAACTACTTATTTATGGACAGGCCCTGTTGGAGGTATTGTTGGCCCGGATGACATTTTGAATATTTCTGTAGATTTGCCCGGAGTTTATACTATTACTGCAACATCAGTTAATGGTTGTACTAATACAGATGTAGTTACAGTTGTTGATAATACTGCTATACCAGATATTACTTTAGCACCTGTTTTAGATTTAACCTGTACACAAACAAGTGTACAGATTAGTGGTTCTTCAATAGTGGCCGACACGTATTTGTGGAATGTCCAATCTGGCAGTGGAACTATATTAAATCCAAATGTTTCAACAACAACTGTTGACGGACCAGGTACTTTTAGATTAACTGTTACGAATAGTTCGAATGGCTGTTCAGCCTTTGGTGATGTTGTTGTAAGTGAAGTGCTGACTACCCCGGCATTAATGGTTACATCCCCGGCTGCCAATCAGCTTACCTGTGATGTTACTTCTGTACAGTTAGAAGCAGACGCTGTGGCAGGTACTACCTTTAGCTGGACAACGGGTGTCGTGGGAGCCATAATTAGCGATCCCTCGGTTGCAAATCCTTATGTAAATAAAACAGGTAATTATACTGTGGTTGCTCAACATCCAACAACGGGTTGTACTCAAAGTGCCGTGGTAACAGTAAATAGTAATTACCTGAAACCAACGGTAAATATTGTTCCCGATGCATGGACAATAACCTGTACACAATCAACAATTAATTTAAACGCATCTTCCAGTACAGATGCAACCAGTTTTGTTTGGTCAACTGGCGATGGAAATATTGTAATTGGCGGAACAACAAGTATTGCAACAATAAGTGAGGCTGGTACCTATGATTTAATTGTAACCAATGGAGTAACAGGTTGCACCGAAACGGGTCAGGTAATAATCACGGATAATTTAACGGCTCCGAATGTTAATATTATTGGTGGCCCATATTCTATTACTTGTACTGATCCTACACCTGAATTATTAGCAACTGTTGATGCCGGTTCAACAGTATTGTGGTCGGGTCCGGGTACTATTACCAATGCCACAACATTAAATCCAACCGTTGATGCTGATGGGACATATACAATTACAGCTACGGCTGCAAATGGATGCATTGCAACAGATAATGTTCTTGTTTCCCTAGATAACAATAGCCCTAATATAACAGTTGATACAAATGCCGATGATATTACCTGTACCAGGGCAACTGTAGATGTTTCAGGAAGCTCGACAACAGCCGGGGTTACTTTTTTATGGAATGTATTAAGTGGAGGCGGAACAGTTACAAATCCTGCAAATCCAACAGCAACTGTAAATGCTGATGGAGATTACCAACTTACAGTAACAGCTCCAAATGGGTGTATCAATTCTGACATTGTAACTGTTGGTGAAAATACAATAACTCCAAATGTTAACCTGCCATTAGTTGATGATGAGCAAATTACGTGCAATCAGACAATTGTAACATTAAATGCGTCATCAACAACACCAGGTGTTATGTACTCATGGTCAACATTAATAATTGGTGCAACAATTAGCAATGGAAATTCTCCAACACCTGATGTAGATAAAACCGGTGATTATACAGTTACAGTTACGGATCCTGTAAATGGATGTACTTCTTCAGCAACAACAACTGTTACCGGAGATTTTACTGTTCCTGCTGTAAGTATAGCAGCTGCTTCGCAAATAACCTGTTCTAATCCAACGGTAACTTTAAATGCGTCCAGTGTAGATGGTATTAATTATACCTGGGTAGCCACTTTAGGAGGGCATATTTTATCAAATTATAATACAGCAACTCCTACTGTTGATGCTGCAGGCAGATATACAGTTACCGTGGAGCATATAACTACAGGTTGTACAACCACTGGTTTTGTTGATGTTAATCAGGATAATTCAGTCCCTGTGATTGATGTCTTCAATTCATTTCCCGGAGAAATAACATGTACGAACCCAACAGTAACTTTATTGGCCGATGCAACTGCCTTAACAACGAATAAAAATATACTCTGGACTACTTCTGACGGACATTTTACAACGGCAACCAATATTTCAAATCCAGCGGTTGATGAGGCTGGAACTTATGTTGTGACAATAACGAATACCGACAATGATTGTTCTACAGTTCGAAGTGTGACTATTGATGAAAACACAACACCTCCCGCAATTTCAATTGATGTACCACTTGAACTTACCTGCTCGAGAACACAGGTAAATTTAAATGCCACAGGAACATCGGTTGATTCGTCGCCTGTTACATACTTATGGAGCGCGGGTGCCGGAGGTAGTATTGTTTCTGGCGCATCTACTGCAACAGCAGTAGTAAATGCTGTTGCCAATTACACGGTAACTGTAACTGACCTTGGTAATGGTTGTACAAACTCATCTACCGTATTTGTTGACGAAGATAAAGTACTGCCTGATGTTTCTGTTAATACAAGTCCTGATTACATAACATGCGATAATGCAACAGTTATTCTGAACGGTGTTTCAATATACCCAAATGTAAGTTATCAATGGACTACAACCGGATCGGGAACTATTCTAAATAGTACAACCCAAACACCTGTAGTTAATGCTGCAGGTACATATAATTTAACAGTTACAAATCTTGATAATAATTGTTCTGCTACTTCAGTTAATGTGATTGTTACAGAAGATAAAGTTATTCCTGTTGTTTCTGTAAATGCTCCATCAGGAGATTTAACTTGTTCTGTAAATGAAGTAACAATAAGCGTTAGCAATAATATTGATTATAGCTATAGCTGGAGCGGACCTGGAACAATTATTACCCCGAATTCCTATTCAACAAATGTTGATGCTGCAGGAACATATACTGTAGTTGTTGAGGATATCGAAAATGGTTGTACAAATATGTTTACTGTAGATGTTGATGAAGATTTGACACCGGTAACCAGCCCGATAATAAGCAATATTGAAACATGCTACGGTACATCAAATCCGGGCTTTACTGTGACATCAGGAACAAATGTTCGCTGGTATAATGATGCGGGATTAATAACTTATCTCACAACTGGGAATTCATATACTCCGGTGGTAACCAGTGCAGGAACACATAGTTTTTATGCAACATCAACAGGTGCAAATGGTTGTGAAAGTTTACCAAGAGAAGTTACATTAACAATTCATGAATTACCCGTGGTACCCGTGGCTATAGGTAATACAATTTGTGAAGGAGATGCTCCTGAAATGCTGACAGGTATTGGAACAAATATTAAATGGTACGATAATACAAATGCCTTTATTGTAGCAAGTACCACCTATGCACCAACTGATGTTTTAAATGGAACATATACGTATTATGCCACACAAACCGACGCCAATGGTTGCGAGAGTGCTACCGCATCAGCTCAATATGTTATTAATTCAATTCCTGTACCGCCTATTTTTATTGATCCAGATATTGAAGTATGTCAAACACTTACCAATCCCAGTTTTACTGTTGTAGGAAGTGATATAAAATGGTATAAAAATATAATTGGTACTGCCATTGCAACTGGAAACACTCACCAACCTGATGAGATTATTCCGGGTACATATAATTATTATGCTACACAAGCTGTAAATGGATGTGAAAGTAATGATGCAACAGGTACTTTTACTATTAACCCAATGCCTGTAAAATATAATGTTACCGGCGGAGGCTCTTATTGTGAAGGTGGATTGGGGGTTTTGGTAGGATTAGCAGATTCAGAAACAGGTGTTAACTATGAACTTTGGTTAGATGAATCAATTCTAATGGCAGATTTACCGGGTACTGGTGCAGCATTAGATTTTGGAAATCAGACAGATGAAGGGAACTACACTGTTTATGGTTATAATACTACAACTTTGTGTAAATTTAAAATGAATGGAGGCGTATCAATAGTTATCAAACCTTTACCCGGAGATGCAACTTCAATTGTTGGTTCAACAACAGTTTGTCAAAACGAAACAGGTGTTAATTATACTGTCGATCCAATTTCAGATGCAACAGACTATGTTTGGTCAGTGCCTGTGGGATTTACAATAGTTTCAGGGGATAATTCAAATTCAATAACGGTTAATATTGATAATACAGCAGTCGATGGTGATATTACTGTATATGCTCAAAATTCTTGTGGAGCAGGGAATGTTTCCCCGGTATTTTTTGTAACTGTAAATCCGATACCCGGGCCTGCACTTAATTTAACGGGTCCCGCGATTATATGCAATGATGAAGATGGTGTTCTATTTTCGGTTGATGCCGTGAGTGGAGCTACATACTATAATTGGACATTACCTCAGGGCGCAACGGTTGTTGCAGGCGCAAATTCAAGACAAATCACACTTAACTTTGATTATACCGCGGTTGATGATGAAATAAGAGTAGCTGCAGCAAACGGTTGCGGTGAAGGTACTTCAATCAGCCAGATGATAAGCGTAACTGATCTTCCGTATGTGTCAGCAGGGGATCAACAGGATTTATGTGATGATAATACAATATTGGATGGAAACACTCCTTCTGTTGGAACTGGAACCTGGAGCATTTTTAACGGGGCCGCTACAATATCAAATATTAACGATCCAACAGCAACTGTAACTAATATTGGTGAAGGCCAAAATACTTTGGTTTGGTCAATAGTTGCAAGCGGTTGTTCGTTGAGTGATACTCTTGTAATTACAAATAATAAAGTATTTGTTGAAGCAGGAAATAATCAGGCCATTTGTTCTGAATCAATCACTTTGCAAGGGAATGCTGTACCTGTTGATGCTGTAGGCAGTTGGTCTGTAACTACAGGTACTGCCAATTTTAGCAGTGGAAATATCCCAAATGCTGTAGCTTCTGGCTTTGCGACCGGAATAAATATCCTGAAATGGACAATCTCTAAAAACGGATGTACTAATTTCGATACTGTTATAGTTGATAATCAAAGACCAACCCAGGCTTATGCGGGTATTGATCAATCTATTTGTCGTGATACAACACAACTTGGAGCAAATACCCCTGTTGTAGGTACAGGCTTATGGACAGTAGCTGTTGGTGCAGCTACATTCGATGATGCATCTAATCCCAATACAATTGTCAGAAATTTAAGTAAAGGAGATAATGTGTTAAGATGGACCATTTCTAATGGTATTTGTACAACATCAGATGATGTTAAAATTAGCAATAACAAGGTAAATGTTTTTTCGGGAGTAGATCAGGTAATCTGTGACAGAACAACTACCATGGATGCTACAGCTCCATCATCGGGTACAGGGTATTGGGCAGTGGTTTCAGGGTCTGCGGCCTTTGTAAATCTGAATCTGTATAATACAATTGTTACTGGTTTGTCTAAAGGATTAAATATTCTTTCGTGGAATATTAATAACAATGGATGTATTAGCTCAGATACTGTTTTTATAACAAACGATTCTCCTACAGAAGCAAATGCAGGTTTAGATCAAATTATAACGGCAAATCTTACAACACTTCAGGGAAATACCCCGGTAATAGGTACAGGTGTGTGGAACTTAATAAGTGGTTCGTCCATTATTGATAATATAAATGATCCTAATACAAATGTTTCTTCATTAGGAATTGGAGAAAATACTTTCCGCTGGACTATAACAAATAATTCATGTATTTCAACGGATGATGTTGTAATTACAAATTTCATGTCATCAGAAACAAACGCCGGTTTAGATCAAACAATTTGTGGTAGTGAGACAACTCTTTCCGGGAATCAACCTGCTTTTGGATTTGGAGAATGGTCTGTTATTCAGGGTACAGCTCTGTTTACTAATATTAATGATCCAAACACAAAAGCTTCGGGATTAGCAACGGGGGATAATATATTGAGATGGTCTGTTTGGGAAAACGGGTGGACTTATGATGATGTTATAATATCTAATGATTCTCCTTCCGAAGCAAATGCGGGAACTGATAAAGTATTGTGTTCCGATAGCACATTCTTAGCCGGGAACGAACCTATAATTGGTAAAGGTAAATGGACAGTAATTAGTGGTTCAGGGATATTTGAAAACGATACAATTTACAATACAAAAGTTAGAAGTTTAGCTAAAGGGGAAAACATATTTAAATGGACAATTACAAATAAATCATGTAGTTCAACAGATTTTGTAAAAATAACAAATGATTTACCAACACTTGCCAATGCAGGTATTGATGAAATAAGTTGTGAAAATTCTGTTGATCTTTATCCAAATACCCCTTCAGTTGGAGTGGGCGAGTGGAGAGTTCTAAGTGGTTCGGCAAATTTTGTTGGTAATACGGCAATTAATTTAGCAACTGGCCCGAATATTTTAAGATGGACCATAGTTAATAATTCATGCAGTTCTTATGATGATGTAACTATAACTAATAATGAACCATCAGATGCCAATGCAGGAGCGAACAAGGTAATTTGTTATGATTCGATATTTCTGGCTGCTAATATGCCTGTTGTTGGAACCGGGGTATGGACAATTCAGAGCGGGTCAGCAACAATTGCGGATTTAAATAATCCAACATCCAAAGTAACAAATTTAAGCCAGGGAATTAATGTATTTCGCTGGACAATAACATACAATGGCTGTACTAAATTTGATGAAGTCACTATTAATAATGCATTAATTGAAGCAACTGCAGGAATTGATCAAACAATTTGCAGTGAAACCACGGTCTTGGAAGCAAATAACTCCGGGGTGGGAAATGGAACCTGGTCTGTTTTGGGAGGCTCCGGCTCGGCTGTTTTTAGTGATATTAACCAGCCAGATACTCGTGTTAACGGGTTACACACGGGCGCAAATGTTTTGCGTTGGACTATTACAAATGAGATTTGTGTTTCTTATGATGATGTTATTATTACTAATAGTTTACCAACTACAGCATTTGCAGGCCCGGACCAGGCTATTTGCTTAAACAATACAAGTTTGCAGGCAAATACGCCAATCGTGGGAGTTGGGGAATGGTCAATATTAAGTGGTTCGGCTTCCATAACAGATTTGAACGATGCGGCAAGTACGATTAACAATCTTGAGTATGGCGTAAATACTTTAAGATGGACAATCACAAACGGAAGCTGTATATCATCTGATGAAGTTGTTATATCAAATAATTCAACAATTACAAGTAATGCAGGAATAGATCAAACCTTATGTACAGACTCATCATTTTTATATGCCAATATCCCGACAAACGGTACAGGATATTGGTCGGTTGTATCAGGTTCAGCCACTTTCGTAAATAATAATAGTTATAATACTAAAGTTATTAATATTGGAAAAGGAGAAAATATTCTTCGTTGGGTTATTTCAAATGGAGAGTGTTCATCAGCTGATGTTGTCTCAGTTGTAAATAATTCTCCGACAAAAGCTGTCGCCGGGGGTGATCAGGCTATTTGTGGCAATTCGACTTACCTTCAGGCCAATATCCCGGTAGTTGGAACTGGAGCATGGAGTTTAGTCAGTGGTGCAGCTACATTTGCTAATAGTAGCCAGAATAATACACAAGTTACAGGATTAAATCCCGGTTCAAATACACTTCGTTGGACCATTGAAAACAATGGATGCACATCATATGATAATGTTGTTATATATAACGATTTGCCATACCTGGCTAATGCAGGAGACGATTTCGGGGTTTGTGGAAATTCAACATCTCTTTATGCAAACGATCCTGTTATTGGAGTTGGAAAATGGACTGTTGTTAGTGGTTCCGCAGCCTTTGATGATGATTCGCGATATGATGCTATTGTTTCGGATTTAGGTTTCGGGGCTAATACTTTACGCTGGACTATTACTTACGATCATTGTACTACATACGATGAAATTATTGTTACTAACAATAAAACTGAAGTATATGCAGGAATAGATCAAACTGTTAATGTTTCAAATACCTTGCTGGCTGCAAATAATCCTTCTACAGGAATAGGAGAGTGGACTGTTATTGGAGGTTCCGGTGTATTTGAAGAACCAAACAATTCAGTTACAAATGTGTCGAATTTAGGTTCCGGTTTAAATACATTTAGATGGTCGTTGTTAATTAACGGATGTGTAAGCTCTGATGATGTTTCCATTATTTACAATGTACCTCCCGAAGTAAATTTTGTAATTTCAAGTTCAGCAGGTTGTCCGCCTTTAACAGTTTATTACATCAATAATTCTTTAAATAATTTAGATTTTATATGGGAATTTGGCGATGGAAACACATCAACGGATGTTACAGTTCAACATGTATATAATGAACCTGGCGACTACCAGGCAACTCTGAAAATATTTGGTGCAAATGGAGAAATAGTTTCAAGGGATACAACCATAACTGTATATGAACAACCCAAAGCATCATTTATTGTTGTAAACCACGAGGTTTATATTCCCGAAGAAGATGCTATATTTATTAACACATCCGAAGATGCTGTTAAATACAATTGGAATTTTGGCGATAGTACAACATCAACACTTAAAGATCCAAAACATGAATATACCAGCGAAGGAGAATATGATGTATTTCTTGAAGCCTGGTCTGAAAATAATTGTTACGATTATCATTTAGTGGAAAAAGGTGTTGAAGTATATGATATTGGGGTGATTTCATTTCCAAATGCATTTACTCCAAATACCAATGGCCCGTCAGGCGGGGTTTATAACCCAAGTGATTATAGTAATGATGTATTCTACCCAATTGGAGAGGGAATAAATGAATACCATTTAGAAATATTTAATAAATGGGGTGTTTTTCTGTTTGAAAGCAATGATATTCTGATTGGTTGGGATGGTTATTACGATAATAAACTCTTAAATGAAGGAGTATATGTATGGAAAGTTACTGGAAAATTGAACAATGGCAGAGCATTCAAAAAAGTCGGAACAGTTTTGTTAATTAGAAAGTAAACAGGAGGTTGATGAATTATGAAATTTATTAAAGGAATTATAATAGGTTTACTGTTTATAAGCAGTCAGTTAAAAGGACAAGATTCTTATTTTTCGCAGTTTTATGCATTACCCATTTATTTAAGCCCCTCGTTAGCAGGCTCAACTGAACAAACGCGGTTTGTATCTATATATAGAAACCAATGGGCTAATCTCCCGAATGCTTACGTTACCTATGCATTTTCATTTGACCATTATATTCGAAATTATAAAAGCGGTATTGGAGCAATGGTTATTAGAAACCAGGAAGGAGGTTTATATAATAATACAAGCATAGGACTGTCTTACAATTATACAATCAAGATAAACGAGCAGCTTAATATACGGCCGGGAATTTTTGCAGCAACAAATATTAACAATATTGATTATTCTGAGATCGAGTTTGCCGATCAGATGACAAGGAATTCATCAACAACAATTGAAGTTCTTGTCATCTGACAAATTCAATATTATGATTTCTCTGTTTCAGCACTGGCATACACACCAAAATACTGGTTTGGTGTTACGGGTGATCACCTCATGACATTAAACAAACAAGTTGCATTTGATAATATTTATCCTCCGTTAAAAATGGTGTTTTATGGGGGTGCAAAATTCAAATTGTTCGAAAATGTCAGATCCCAGGTCGATAGATATTTCTCATTATCTGTCTTGTATAAAACTCAGGCTGGATTTCATCAGTTTGATTTAGGAACAAACTTCGAACGTGAGCCATATAGAATAGGATTGTGGTTGAGGGGATCCCCGGGAATTAATGAGTCGTTTAATATAAATGCTTTGGTATTGCTTGTAGGAACTACCTATAAAGATTTTTTAATAAATTACAGCTATGATATAACTCTTTCAAGGCTGTTATCGGCTACTGGCGGGGCCCATGAAGTATCATTATCTTACAGGTTTGATTTTAGGGGTATAAATAATAAAAGAAAAAGAATGGCTGCTCTTCCATGCCCCAGTTTTTAGGGTGTTAAAAGGAGATATAAGAGAATTCTCAGGAAATCTGTTGATTCGCAGGAAGTAAAAAATAAAATACACTCCCTTTCCCAATTGTGCTTTCAACCCGGATTTTACCACCATTTTTTTCGACAAGCTCCTTGCAAAGGATAAGCCCTAAACCGGTTCCTTTTTCTTTTTCAGTACCATAAGTTGAAATATTGGTTTCAATTTTAAATAGTTTATCAATATCTTCTTTAGGAATTCCGACTCCATTATCGGTTATAGCAACTTCAATAAAACCTTTCTGCAAGGAGTTTAATTTGGCGTTAATTAAAACCTGACTGCTTCTGTGAGAAAATTTTATGGCATTCGATAATAAGTTTCTAAAAATAGTTTTTACCGATGTGTCATTTGCATAAAAAAAGAGGTTTTCGTCAATGGTGTTAATGATTTCAATATTTTTCTTTTTGGCATTTTCGCTAACTATTTGTATTGATGAATTCAGCATTTGTGACAGGTTATGTACCCCGGGTGTTAAATCAATTTTATTCATTTGTATTCTCGACCATAATAAAAGATCATCAAGCAAATTGTTTGTTTTAATCGAGAGTTCGAATAGTGTTTTAATAATATCGTCTTTTTCTGATTCTGAGTAATCCGATGACTTTTCGGTTAACAGCTCCAGGAATTGAACAAAATTTCCAACAGGACCTTTTAAATCATGAGCAATAATTGAAAAAAACAAATCTTTAGCAGCGTTTGCACGTTTAAGTTCTTTTTCTGAAAATTTCAATGCATCTTCGGCTTCTTTTCTGGCTGTAATATCTTCTTTTACGGCAATATATTGAATTATTTTGCCTTTCTCGTCAATAATTGGTGAAACAGTTGCAAGCTCCCAATACAATGTGCCATCCTTGCGTTTGTTATGAAATTCTCCTTTCCACATTCCTCCTGTTGTTATGATTTTCCATAATTCTTCATATTCTTCAGGCGATGTGTAGCCCGATTTTAAAATGCGGGGGTTTTTACCTGTTGCTTCATCATACGAATACCCGGTTATTTTTGTGAACTGGGGATTAACGTACTCAATATTTCCTTTTAAATCTGTAATTACTATTGATGCAGGGCTTTGCTTAACTGCTGTTGATAATGTAAGAATCTCCTTTTCTGTTATTTTACGTTCACTTATATTTCTAAAAGCAACAACCCTGTATTCTTTACTTTCAATAAAAACATTTCTGGCTTCAATTTCAACAACTAAACTTGAATTATCGGCGCAAAGAATAGAAATCTCATATATTCCTGAGAATTTATTGGAAATTTTGGATTTTACCGATTCAACAGAATCGGGGTGGATAAAATTTAAAATATTTTTTCCAATTATCTGGTCGCGGGTGTACCCTGTTACTTTTAATGCTGATGGGTTTACATCAACGATTATCCCGTTTTCATGAATAATTATTCCTTCTACAGTAAGATCTGTTAATATTTTATACCTTGCCTGGCTTTCGTTCAATTCTTCCTGGGTTTTCTTGCGATCGGTAATATTACGGCATACACTTACGATTCCAATATATTCATTTTGCTTGTTGTACAATGGGTTTGTTGATATTTCAAACCATAGATATTGACCATCTTTATGTTTTACTTTAATTTCCCATAGTTTTATATGGGTATCAATAACATGGTTTTTTGTTTTAGCTATTCTGTCTGAAATAGCCGAATTTAATATTTTTAATGATTGATTGTCAACAATATCTTCAAGTTTAAACGCGAGAAATTCTTCAGGAGTGTATCCTAAAATTGTTTCTACAGAATTACTTACGTAAGTTAATTTAAAATGAATATCACAACTTAAAATTACATCGTTTATATTTTCGGCAAGCAACCTGTATTTTTCTTCACTTTTGCTTAATTCGTTTCTTAATAATATGCGTTGAATAACTATCCCCGTTTGTTTTACCAACGATTCAATAAATTCAAAATCACTGATTTCGGTTTTGTTTAACGCGAAAAAATGGATGGCTGCAAAAAGCTGTTCGTCTTTATTAATCCCTATGGTATAAACCTTGTTTATTTTTAGTAGTTTTTGTGTCGAATTTACTGCAAATGTAGGAAACCCGTCGGATACAAATTCTTTTAAACCTTCACTAATCTCAATTACTTCGCCCTGCTTAAAATAGTTGATATGATTCTTATGTAACCGGTAATGTTTTCCAACAGGATTGATACCCAGTATTTTAATTATTTTTTCAACTAAAGTAGATCCTATGCCTTTTACCTGTTTTAATTCAATTTCATTAAGTTGTGTATCAATAGTTATCAAGAGTACGGCTGTATTTTTAAAATAACCTGAAAGGACATTTGTTAAATACTCGTAAACATTTTCTATGCCTGATAAGTTAATTAAATCGGAAAGCGATTGATTAAGTATCCTGAATTGCTCCTGGTGTTTTGGAAGTGATTCGTTATATGAAACTTTATCACCTGGCATTTCTCTTGGTTTTATTGAATGATAGATAAATGTAATAAATAAAACGTAATAATCTATACTGTTTATCAAAATGTGCCCTGGTTTGTTCTACACCATAATGCTATACCTGGTTTGTATTTTTTCTGATACCGTGTTAGGTGCTGATGTTTATATCATAGTATCTATTGAAGTTATCTTAGTATTTCCCCATATTGTTTGATTAATAACCCCTCTGTATTCTCAGCTGTACCAGATGTTGAATAAACTACAATCATCAGCCATTATGCACCAATCTATTTCACCATTGACGCTTTCAATAAATCCGCCTAAGTTTACCGCTAAGCCTAGAATTACTTTTCTCATTTTGTTTAATCTTCTATTGCCTCAATACCTTGTTCTTTAAGTTTTGCCAGTCCCTCTTTCATTGCTTTGACTTGTTCTGGTGAGTGCCCTTTCCAAATAGTAATCTCACCAACAACCTTAAACGGGTGTTTCGAGCGGTAAGACATTGTTGGATTACCCGGAAATTTTTTATCAGTTAAATTGGGGTCATCTTCAATTGGTCCTGTTGGCTCAACTAAATAAACTCTTTCACGTCCTTCTCCCAGGGCAAGTTCAGCACCCCAAATCGCAGCATCCAAAGTTGCTGTCAGGTAGATATACTTTGCATTTTTTCTTTGCCCGTAGTTTGAGCTAAGGCCAACTTCAATAAAGTCCCCAACCTTTAGTTCAGCCTTCGTGCCGTGGAAAAAAGTCTGAGCGAATGGGTTTTGAGTTGGTTCATTCAATTGGTTCTCACTTTTGTTTTTTTCCATTGTCGTATAATTCTGTGTGATTGTCCTTTCCTCTGTGCAGGTTTGTCGGTTACAATGACTGCTAATGGTCACGCTTACGTTTCGCCTGGGAATTATTCGCCAGTGCTCATGAGATAGCTTCGCTTAGTTTCGCCCGGCGTTTTTATTTGCTGCCAACCAGATTTAAAAATAGTAAAATTGTTAAATTGTTAAAAAACCACTGAACCCCGCATTTTTTCTGACGCCGTGTTGTGCCATCGTGTATTAATCTATATCAATAACTATCATTATGTTTTCTTTTACCAAACTTATCAAGTTGCCAGGTAAATCACCAACTTTATTAAGTAATCTTTTATTATCAATTGCTCTGATTTGGTCAATCATAATATCACAATCTTGATTTAAATTAGCGATGCCTTTTTTAAGATGAATTCTTAAAATATCAGAATCCTTCTTGATATTTGTTGTAATTGGACAAACAATCGTTGAAGGATGTGGAATCTTATTAAGCAGGTTTGTCTGAACAACAACAACGGGTCTTGTTTTTCCAGGTTCTTTCCCTATCTGTGGATTCAAATCTGCAACCCAAATTTCAAATTGTTTAATCTGCATAATCAATGTTTTCAAATTCATTAAGTACAGACATTGAATCCATTCTTACCAATTCAGATTCTTTTTTAAGCTTTTTCTCAAGAATCAGTCGCTTCTGAAATCGGTTATAATATTCTATCGCTTCGTTAATGTATCTGTTACGAGGCTTTTTTATCTTTGAAAGAATCTTTTCAGTTTCTCCAAATATAGAATCGTCAATTTTTAGTGATACTGTCTTCATGATATGAATTAGTTATTCCACAAAGGTATATCATTAAAGTATATCTGTCAAGTATATTTGCGTTTTGTTATGCCTATTAAATCAAAAATGTTATAAACTCATCGCCAAATTTTGTATTATTTTTAATATAGACCGACTTAGGCAGAGCCTAAGCCGAACTGAGTTGGGCATAGTTTTATGGTATAAGTTGGAACAAATCAACAAATATTATAATCATTGAAAACAGAAATAGTAATGAAAACAGCATTGCAAATAAAAAACTCCATGAATCTTTATTACCAAAGTCAAATGTTAAGTCATCTGGATATTTAGGATACGGAAATCTTGCCCAATCGCGGTTGTTTTCAGGATTATACTTGAATCTTTCTATCAATTCTTTGTTTTTGGAAAATTTTTCATCGATATATAATTTATAGGATTCATAATATTTTCTCATCCAACTTTTTCGCTTACTAAATCCAATAGGATTTACAATTAAGAATCCAAAAAATACAATTATCATTAGGCCAAGGAAAATAAGTATAATTATATAAATAGATTTCTTTATTTGCTTTGGAATAAAGTCAGTAAATAATAGTCTCTCCGAATGATTTTCGGATTTAATAAATCTTATTTCACCATCGAGAAGTTGTCGTTCATTAGGTTGATAGAAAATTTCATCAGGAAGTAGTTTAATTGTATCTGATTTGATGTAAAATGAATACTCAATAGATTCTAATTTTCTCCATTGAGCAAATGTTAACTGAACAGTATAATTTGATTTTATGCCTAACCAATGCTCAAAATCACTTTTAAGGTTTTTTTTATCAATTATCTGTAAACCAGGTTTTACAAAAAATTCTATAGTGTCGACAAGTGTATTTTGAATTTTTCCTTTGCCAACAAAAGTCTTTTCTGAAGTATTAACCAATTGGACATTCACTTTCCAAAGTCTATTAATTGGTTGTCCTTTGTATTGAAACTTTGTTGTAAACTCAGGTTCATTGTTTTTTTCAATATCAGTTAGATTCTCAATTGAAATACATTTAATATCTAATGTAGCAATATTATACTTTGGAAGAAATATGATAATCAAAGCGATTATTGAAGCTATTGAACCAATTATAGTCAAAATTGTCAGTAGTCGTCTATATCCCATAAATTAAATCTTTAAAGTTTAATTGAACTCTCAAATTTAACATTTAGTTTTATATATTATCAATATTTATTATGGTGCTTCTTAAAAATTATGCCCAACGGTCGCGGCATAGGAAAAGTGCGGGTTTTCCGCCCAGCGTTCCAATCAGTTGAAAAAGTAAATTTAAATTTAAAATATCAAAAAACCGCTGAAACCCGCATAAAATTTGAGCCAATGTTATGCTTTGTTGTTTTATGTCATAAATTTAGTCCAATTTCTGTTATTCAATATCCGATAATTTTTGAAGATTGAGTCTATCTAGCGCATCTGTTTGACTTTTAATCTTCCTCAATATATCAATTGCGTTTTTTTCAGAAACAAAAGTATGAACGTAAGGTGTTGTCGTCATTATAAGAATATCTATAATATCCGATTTTTCAATCTTTCTTGTGCTATCAGAATAGAACTTATAAAAGATTGCATGTGCAAGAATGTTCAAAGATTTCATTAGTTTTAACTTGTTCTTGTCAATAGGAACTTCTTGTTCGTTCATGAATCGATATTTTAATTCATATCTCATAAATGCTCGAACGAAATCACCTTTTCTTTTTGTAATGCAATCTTTGTCAATATGGGCAAACTCGGGTTTGTCTAGAATTGAAATAACTTCGGTATAGAACTTAAATGTATAATTGTCGATATTTTCAAAGGACGCTTTTACTTCTGGTTGTTCCAGCAACAAATCTAGTGAGTTTGGAATGAGTGATTTACCATCAACACTAATACCTTGAGGAGAGAGTAGAATTGGATTTACAAACTTAATGTCACCAGCAATATAATCAATTTCTTTTACTGCCAATGGAAAATAAGAAAGAACAATTACGCTTGGATATAGCGAATAAAATTTTTTGAAAGTTGGAAGTAGTGTCTTGTTTTTTGCAATCTCATATAATGAGTAAGTGCTATAACAAAGTAAGTGTTTTTCATCTAAGGGGTATTTATCGAGAAACTTGTGAATTAAATCACCTTCTTTACAAATGTTGCTGATTGCATTTGTATCTAGATAAACCAATTTGTGTTGTATGTAAATTCCATCTATTCCTGTCATACTAAATTGGGGGTCATAAAAACTAACTTTTCGCACTTGGTTTTACAATAAAGCATAACTTATTTATATGATTAATGATCAATATTCCGAAATAAGCCTTTAATAGCCTAATTCTTAAATTCAAGAGTAAAGCATGTTCCTTTTTCCAATTCTGATTCAACAGAAATGTTAATTTTATGGTAATCGCAAATTTTCTTTGCCAGGGCAAGGCCTAAACCAAAGCTGTCCTTATGATTGCTAAAATTTTTAAAACGAGAAAATAGGTAAGGCAGATTTTCGGCACGAATCCCGATACCTGTATCAGAAATACGCAAAACAATCTGATTATCTGCTATTGCCGTTTCTATTTGGATATGCCCCTGTTGAGTATAGCGTATGGCATTATTAACAAGGTTATAAATTAAAATAAATAATAAATTCTCATTCCCGTTAATTGCAGGAATGGATTTGTTCAAATCAAATTTTAATTCTAAATTTTTTGCATGTATCTTATCTTCAATTTCTTCGGCAACATTTTTAATTAGTTCATTAAGCTCAACTTTTTCTGTTAACAGGTACTCTTCGTTTTCAATCCGCGACATCATCAGAAGCGTGCGCACCATTTTTGTGAGCCGCCCCAGGGTATGTTTCGAATCCATAATTTTTAACAACTCGGCATCAGGCAGAGTTTTATCAGCTATAATATTATCGAGCTTGCTTTGGATAATGCTGATGGGTGTTAGTAGTTCGTGCGAAATATTACTAATATACTCTCGTTCGTTAGTAAATGCATCTTCAATTTTATACATGAGTGAGTGAATTGTTTCGTCTAAATAAGCAAAATCAATGGTTTTTGTTTTTACAGGAGTATAATCAAATGATGAGGGATGCCGGGTGTTTTTTAATTTTTTTACAATCTGTTCGAATGGGTTTAAGAGGTACTGAATGAATGCAATATCGGCTATAAGGGTTATTATAATGATTAGCAATAAAAAAAGAAATGCAAACTGTTTAAGATTTTGCTCAAAGCGGGCTATGGTAGATATGCTTCGGCCAATTTCGATAAGGTATTGATTCCCGCTTTCTTTGATTGAATAACTTAAAACCCTGTATTCAACCAGTTCACCGTCAATTATACGTTGTGAATACTGAATAATATCAATAAGGGTATCTCTTTCTAACTGCTCAATCGAAATAAATTCTTCTTTTAAAATGTTATAACTCCCAAAGGCCTTAATTTCGTTGTCCATATTGATGTACGCGTCAATTCCCAGGCTATCAACCAATTCAATTACCTGGTCCAGCTTTCGTATCAACAGGTCATCTGTATCGCGGATAGTTATTTCACTAACAATCCAGGGCACCAGTAAAAGCAAGGTTGTTACGATAAAAACCTTCGATAAAGCATTAAATAAAGCAAGTTTACTCTTTAGTTTTAATTTAGGTAAATCCATATTTAGATTTCAAATTTGTAACCAATGCCGCGTATTGTTTTTATCCAGTTGTTCTCGTCGTATTCGGCCAGTTTTTTTCGAATATTCTTAATGTGTACATCAATATAGTTGGAATCATAATCATCCTCGTAAAATTCGCCCCAAATGTGCTCTGTTAATTGTAACCGATCGAGTACCCTGTTTTTATTTAAAATAAGGTACGAAAGCAATTTATATTCTTTTTTAGTTAAATCGACAGGTTGGCCTTCGTACTCCAGGTATTTTTTAATCGTGTCGAGCGAAAAGTTTCCGAAATGGATTATTGATGATTGTTGCCCGAATTTTCGGCGGGTAATAGCCTGAACCCGTGAAAGTAATTCCAAAAGTGAAAAGGGTTTTGCTAAATAATCATCGGCACCTAAATCGAATCCTTTTATTTTATCTTCCAGCTCACCACGGGCGGTTATAATAATAAAATACGCTTCTGAATTATATTCTTTGGCTTCTTTTATTAAATCTAACCCGTTATAATCGGGTAATCCTATATCAAGTAAAATAAAATCATACGGGTTAACAGCTATCAACTCCGATGCTTCGTTCCCGGTTATTGCCAGGTCGCAGTTATATTCTTCCTTCTCAAGAAACTCTTTTATCTCTGTTGCTAATCCTTTTTCATCTTCTACAATTAAAACCCTCATTCTTATTTATTAAAGTTTAAAAAATAGGTTAATGAAAACATTATACCCGACTGGTTTTCCCATCCCAGATATTCATATTTATTTCCCGGGATTTTATATAACCAGGAGCCTGTGAGATAGATGTTTTTTATACCGTAACTTACGGGTAAGAATATTGTAAATCCCTCGTATGAAAAATTCTCGTACGAATATCCTTGATTCTCAAGTTCTGTAAAGGTTGTTTGCTTTTCGGTTAACGACATATTCTCGTAAAGCCAGTAATCTGTTCCGAATGATATTGAAATTCCCGGGTTTATCATTAATACATCATGTTTAGTAAATATTTTGTCAATTTGTATAAACCTCGATAAACTTAGTTCGGAAAAGAAATTATTTGTTGTACCCAGTTTATACGAGCCGTTGCCAGATAAGTAAAATTTTCCAGCTTCGATACCTGCCGATAAATCTATTGAATGGTTATAATTTATCCCCTCGAGTAACGAATCTCCTGAAAAATTATGCCAGCTATAACTTAAATCAATATCAAACCCGTTATCGAAGTATTTTTGATAACCTGCCTGCAAGCTATATTCATGTGAATTTAGAGAATCGCCAGATGAACTCGAGTAATCAATTCCTGTATATAATCCCGTTTTATGGAAGTAGGAAATAGTTGCAAAAAGAGTTGGTAGTTTTTCCGTTACACCTGTAAGGTATTCCATGTTATTACTGGTATAGCTTACATTAAACATAACCGAGCTAAATTCTTCTTCCAAGGTCTCGTTGGTTGCATTATCTTTTGAGTTTTGGCTGTATAAAAAATTTGGAATAACAGCCAGGATAATAAATAGTTTAAAAATAGAATAGATTTTCATATAAAAGAATTTGATATTTTATTAATGGATAATTACATCTTGAATGGAATAAACTACAGTAAAATTTTTATGAACCGAAATTACAAAATAATCCCCAGATTGAAACACCCGGGGATTATTTTTCAGGACGGAATTATCTTCCGCTACCTCTTTTCTTTTTTGATACAGCGCCCTGGTTACGTTTCGACATTTGTTTTGAGTTTTGTTTTTGTACCTGCGACTGCTCTTTTTGTGCTTTCTTAACCTGGCTTTGATTCTGTTGTGATTCAGGAACTGTTTTTACCTGATCTTGTGTTTGTTCTTTAGTACGAACCTGATCCCTGGTCTGGGTTTTTACTTGTTCGCCAGTACCTTCTTCGGTACGAACCTGATCTCTTGTTTGTGTTCTAACTTGTTCGCCTGTACCTTCTTCTGTGCGAACTTGTTCTCTTGTTTGTGTTCTAACCTGATCACCCGTACCATCTTCTTTTTGAAGCTGTTCTCTTGTTTGAGTTTGAGTTTGTTCTTTCACCTGACTTTCAGTTTGAACCTGATCTTTGTTTTGTTCTTTTAACTGGGTTTGTGTCTGTTGTTGTTTTTGCTCTTTTATTTCTTCCTGGGCATAGCCTGTATAAGAAATGGCTAAAGCTGCAACAATGATTACTAATTTTTTCATGATTTTGTCCTCCGTTTTTAGTTTTATTTTAAGATGTTTTATTTCTTTCCTGGTACAAATATAAATTGCGAAGATGAAGCGAAGATGAAGAAGAATTATTTTCAAATAATTTTTAAAAGATAATCCCACTCAAAAAATCATGGGATTATCTTTTTCTATCAACATATTATTTACTTCCACCCTTTTTGCTTGTTGTACTCTTGTTTTGCTTCGACATTTTCTTCGAATTTCTTTTTTGTGATTTTTTTAACTGTTTCTCGTTTTGTTTGGCTTGATCATTTTCAGAAACTGTTTCTTCCTGGGTTCTTGTTTGTGTTCTGACTTCTTCTCCGGTTCCTTCTTCGGTACGAACTTGTTCCCTGGTTTGGGTTTTTACTTGTTCGCCAGTACCTTCTTCAGTTTTAAGTTGTTCTTTTTCTTTTGTTTGAGTTCTAACTTGTTCACCTGTACCTTCTTCGTTTTGAACCTGTTCTCTTGTTTGGGTTTGTTCTTTTACCTGGGCTTCAGTTTGAACCTGATCTTTGTTTTGTTCCTTTAGTTGTGTTTGTGTCTGTTGTTGCTTTTGTTCTTTTGTTTCTTCCTGTGCAAATCCTGCTAAGGAAATAGCCAGTATTGCAACAATAATTACTAATTTTTTCATGATTTTATCCTCCGTTTTAGTTAAACTTTAAAATCTATTATAACTTTCTGGAGACAAATGTAAAATGTGAAGATGAAGTGAAAATGAAGAAATAAGAAAACCAGAAATTTTTCTGGTTTTTTTATAATGGGTAATAAAATTTAATCAATCAGACTTTTAGCATAGTTTATCCCTTCATGGATAAACTTCCTGGTTATTTTTCCCGTGGGATCGGCTGTTTCATAAATACGTTCAGGAATATCAAGTTTTTCGAACCGGAATCCTTCACGCATTTTAAATGTATATTTATTCAAATGAATTTGTTTACCAATTTCGGCAAGCCGGGTATCAGATAAATCATAACCCAAAAGTTTTAAGGCTTCACTTACCATTTTCAAATCGTAAATGCCTCGGGCAAAGAAACAAACGGCAACGCTCGAAAGAATTTGACGGATAGCTTCTTCTTCGAGTAACTTATCAACAACCTGTTGAGCTGTTAAATCAATTTTAATCAAATCTTTCTGATCAATAGAATATCCGCCGTTATCGAGATGACTATGACGTGCGCCAAGCAAAAAACCAAGATATCCTGAAGGGCCAGTATGATATCCGGCCATTTCGTTTTTCCCGAATTGCATTGCAAACTCTTTGCCTCCATATTGGTTTGCAGCATGATCAACACCCCGGGAGCATGCTTTTAGAAAATCAGTTGTTGGGTTTACAATTTTCCTGACAATCTCGATATAAGCATCCGAATCGCCCCATTTGATCTCAGTTCCGTCCAAATCATCCGGGGAAATCATCTTTCTTTCATACATTTCAGTCATCCAGGCTAAAATAACACCCATGCTCATTGCATCAACACCAACCTGTTCAACAATATCAATTAATTTTAACAGGTTAGTTGGTTCGTCAATGCCAACCATTGTTCCAAGTGAATAGATTAACTCAAAATCGTAACACACGGGCGATGTTTTGTAAAAATAAGGATCATCATCATATGGTTCGCGCAGAAAAGCAAGATGGATACATGCAACAGGGCAATGAGCACAAGCAACACGACGGGCTAAATGATGTTGTGCAATAGATTCTCCTGATACCGGCTCAATAGACTCTGATGAACTGAATTGTAAATTTTTTACAGGTAAAGCTTTAATAAAATTAAGGGCTTTAATATTAATAGCTGTACCAACATCGTGGTATTTCTTCATTATCGGCGATTCGGTTGCAGTTTTATATATTTGATCGTATAAATTCCTGTATTCTTTTTTATTATTAACTTCAATCATTTGTTTACCGGAAATAACCATTCCTTTCAACTTCTTGCTTCCAAAAACGGCTCCCAACCCCAAACGCCCGAAATGCCTGTATGTTTCAGTTGTAACGTTCGAATAAGTTACCAGGTTTTCGCCAGCCGTTCCAATACGAAAAATTGCACGCAAACCTTCACCCTTTTCGTTCTGACGCATAACGCGTGCCGGAATTGAACCATCTTTCATTCCCCAAAGGGTGGTGGCATTTTTAAATTTTACTTTTCCACCCTGGATAGTTAAATAAACAGGGATTTCACTGGCCCCTTTTATAACAATTGCTCCATAACCTGCCATGCGAATGGCAATGGCACTTCGCCCACCTGCATGGCTCTCGCCTAAATCGCCTGTATGTGGTGATTTAAACATGGCACAGGTTTTCGAAGCCAGCGGAAATACTCCGGTTAATGGCCCTACTGCAAAAATGATTGGTGCATCGGGATGAAGGGGATTTAAGCCTTCCGGGCATTCTTCAAGTAACAATTGTGTTGCTACTCCTGTTCCCCCAAGATATTTTTCAAAAAGATCACGACGATCTTTTGTTTCAAATTTCTTCTTTGATAAATCGATATAAAGTACTTTCGATAAAGTATCATTCGGCATCATGGGTAACTCCTTTCTTATCTTTTTTTAATTCCAGCACTTCGTATGGGCAATAATCAACACAGTACCCGCACTGCACACATATCACGGGTTTGTTTTGTTCCTCGTTCCAGAATATGGCATCAATAACACATGCATCTTTACATAAACCACAACCGATACATTTTGCAGAGTTTAGCCGGACACCGCCTCCTTCTTTAGGAACTAAAGCCCCGGTAGGGCAAACAGCAGCACAAGGTGGATTCTCACACGACCTGCAAACAATAACAGTAAATCCCCGTGATATTCCCCCTGTAGATTTTATCCCAATGCAAGTGTTTGATAATCCTGCATTTCCACTTCTTCGCGAACATGCAAACATGCAACTCTGGCACCCTACACATCGCATTACATCTTTTACGGAAAGTTTCATATTTTTTTATGTGATTCATTTAAAAATGGAGCACTAAATAATGAATAAATTTCTGATAAATCACAATAATAATCAAGGATTTAATAACAAATTGATTCATGAAAAAAGAAAAAAAACCTGTAAACTTTATTTAAAACGTTTGCAGAAATTTTTATTTTTTTAATTTCAGCCCTAATCTTTTTTATTTCACAGATTAAGTTTCAATTTCGTTTTTGATTTCATAAATTTATATAATTTAAAAGTGTACTGAAATGAAACTCAATTTGTACGAAGAATTTATATTGCTATCGCTTGACAAGGTAAAAGGAAAGTTTCTTATTGATTCCTTGTCTGTTAATTATGGACTAGCCGGTGCAATTTTGTTAGAGCTTTCGCAAAAAGAAAAACTGTCGATTAATAATAAAAAAATTGTAATTAATGACCAAGGTAAAACCGGAGATAAAATTCTTGACGATACGACAGAACTCATCCGAAGATCGAGAAAAACACGAAAAGCAAAATATTGGGTTAATAAAATAGGTTCAAAAGCAGGAGATTTAAAATATGAAATAATACAACAACTATGCGATAAACGAATTATTTCTACCAGGAAGAAAAAGTTTTTATGGATTTTCTCTGCTACCTATTATCCCGTAATTTATGCTGAGCCTGTTGATGAAATTAAGAACCGGTTAAAAGATATTGTTTTAAATTTCAAAAAACCAGAACTTGAAAATATTCTGTTACTCAGTTTAATGAACAGTTGCCAGCTGACCCGTATATTATTCACAGACAAAAAAGACCACAAAACGGCAAATAAGCGAATTAAAGAGTTAACAAAAGATGTTGAAATAAGCGAAGCAGTAAACCAAACAATAAAAGAAATTCAGGCTGCTGTTTTGGTGGCTTCTACTTCGGTTTTCGTTTCTGCCGGGGCAACGAATACATAATTAATTGTCGGATTTTATTCTTTTCAATAAAAACACCTGTGTAGTTAGAGCAAAAAATAAAAAAATTAAACCCGATAAAAGTAAAGCCGATTGGAGTGTATATTTATCGGAATACCAACCTGCCAGTGGCCCTATAACTGCAAAAAATACCCGTATCACAAAGTTTCTTACCGAAAGTACTGTTGCTCTTACATCTGAATCGCATAAGCGATTGATATAGTCTTTCAGTACCGGGGTTGCTATTCCCCTGAAAATATAAAACAGAAATAATATGGCAATTCCCCAAAGTGCATGAATCCGGCTTAAAGCAATAAATCCGGCAGGAATAAGTATTGCAATACCAATAATTGTGTTGGGCTGTTTTAAACGAAATTCAATTTTATGAGCATACATAGAGCTTATTCCAACGGTTAGGTTAAGCAAGGTCCACATAATACCAAAAAAGGACAGGGGTAAAGCTACGAGATTAAGATAAGGCTGAACAAACCAGGCCATGGTTAATGTAGCAGCTCCAATTACCGACGAATAGATAATATTCCATTTCAACTCTTTATTATCGTGTAGTGAATAACGAACAATTTTCAGAATATGGTTTAAACTCATTTTAATTATTTTTTTATGAGTTTTAGGTTCAATGAGTAGCATGGATGCAGGAATTGCAGTTGCTGAAATTACTGTTTGAACGTAATAAGGATAACGGAGACTCATTGTTGCCAATAAACCACCTAAGATTCCTGCAAAAGCTTCGGCAAAGTTACCTGTAGAAACCAACCGGCCTTCGTATTTAATATATTCTTCTTTTTTCCCCGATTCAAGAAGCGAGTCATACAATAACGCAGAATCGGCTCCCGAAATCAAACTTTGACCTATTCCCAGGATAATTTCAGCAATTAAAAAACCGGTAAATCCATACGAAAAACTGTAAGTAAGAAATCCAAAAAAACCAAGTATTGATCCCAGAACTAAAGTGTATTTTCGTCCCCAGGCATCGGCCAGGTATCCCGATGGAATTTCTAAAGCAACAATGGAAACGGAATATATGGCTTGTAAAATAAACACATGTCTCAGTTCTAGCCCGTTTTCTTCATAAAACAACACTACAATGGGCATGAACAGCATGAACCATTTTGCAATTTTTACGAGATAAAGCTTTAAAATATTTGATTGTAATGATTTCGACATGTTCAGGTATTAGCTCACAAATGTAATTTAGAAAGGCTAGAGTAAAAAAATATTTTTGTGGATAGTTCTATATTTTTTATTTAGATATCGCAAAATTCAACCAAAATCATTAGTTTTAAAAACTTAAAAGACAATAAGTATATTTATTGAATGATATGAATATCACGTTTATATATCCGCGATTCGAAAAACTATTAGAGTCAAGGCTCGAATTAAATAAATCGGAGAAAGCAAAAAAGCATTTGGGCGATTTTAGTATGCCTCCTGCTTTGGGTATTCCAATAATGACTGCATTATCCAAAAACAAACATCAGGTAAAGCTTTATGATGAAAACATTGAAGAAATTGATTATAACGATAGTGCAGATATCATAGCAATCAGTTTTTTTACTCCCCAGGCCAATTTTGCATACGAGATTGCCAAAAAATTTAAAGCAAAAGGAAAAACAGTAATTGGCGGCGGAATGCATCCATCTATTATGCCAGAAGAAGCAGTTCAATATTTCGATTCGATATGTATTGGTGAAGTTGAAGACATCTGGGATGAAATGTTATCCGATTTTCAAAGGGGGGCATTAAAAAAAACATACCAGAAAGAGATTTCAAATTTAGATACCATTCCTTTTCCTGAGCGAGGAATCTTTGTAGGAAGAGACAAGTACGATTGGGAAGCAAAATTAATTCAAACCATGCGGGGTTGCGATTTTTATTGCGAAAACTGTATTATTCCAACCGAGTTTGGCCGTAAGTTCAGATTCAAATCCATAGAACGGGTAATTGAAGAAATGAATGTTACACCAATTTCAGGTGATTATTATTTGATTGACGACACCCTGTTCCTGCCTCATCGTGAATGCCGCGATTACAGGACTAAGCTGTTAAAAGCTTTTGCCAGGCTGCCTGTAAAACCAAGAATATTTATGTCAGGCTCTTTAAATACCAGTCACGATCCCGAATTTCTTAAACTCCTGACTGATGCCGGAGTTATTAATTTATACCTGGTTACCGGCTGCGATCCTTATTCAATTAAAGCATTTACAAAAGATGGAAAGCAGTATTTTGATTATGGTGTTGATTTTGTAAACAGGTACCAACAAGCAGGAATAGAAGTTTATATCTCTGTTGGCTTGGGTTTTGACCATCAGGATGAGTCTGTATTTGATCTTGCTTTAGAGTTTATACACAAGGCAAATATTAAAACCGCAGAGTTTTATATTTTGACTCCATTTCCCAAAACACCAGTTTATAATCAGTTTCAAAAAGAAAACAGGATTTTACATTACAACTGGACCAAATACAATACGGCAAATGTAGTTTTTAAACCCAAAAACTTTACCGAGCAAAGCTTACTCGATGGGTATATTCATTGCTGGAAGGAGTTTTATTCCGCTACCAGCATTGATGAATCACTTAGTAATTTTGTAAAATAAAATTGTTTAAAAACAGCAATATCAAAATTTTAACTTTCACACTGATACAGATTAGATAAATAGTTTAATTTTGTTCTATAACGATAAACGCAATATATAAACCTTAAAAAGATAAATAATCATGGGAATGACATTAATTGAAAAGATTTTGGCCAATCATTCGAAACACGATATTGTTAAGCCAAATGATATTATTGATATTTTTATTGATGTACGTGGAGCCAGAGATTTTGGCGGAGCAAATGTGGTAAAAAATATTGTTGATAATGGTTTGGGAGTAAATGATCCAACCCGCACATTTTTTACTTTCGACTGCAACCCGACAGGATCGGATCAGAAATACGCTGTAAATCAGCAGATATGTAGAAATTTTGCTCGCGATAATGCTATAAAAGTACATGACATTGATGCCGGTATTGGAACACATCTTATGATTCATGAAGGTTTGGTTTATTCTGGTTCAACTGCTGTTACAACCGATTCTCATGCAAATATTCTGGGTGCTATTGGCGCATTTGGCCAGGGAATGGGCGATCAGGACATTGCTGTTGCATGGGCTAAAGGATCTGTTTGGTTTAAGGTTCCAAAATCTATCAAGTTAAACTTTATTGGAAAAAAACCAGAGAATGTTTCTGCTAAAGATATAGCTCTTAATCTATTAGCTAAGTTTGGTGCAAACGATTTATTAGGGTATTCAGTTGAATTCTATGGCGAAGCTATTGATAAACTTACTTTGGATGAGCGAATTACAATAGCATCAATGGGCACTGAAATGGGAGCAATTATTTTGTTTTTTACCCCTAATGAAGAAATAATGAAATACAGCGAAGCCCGCGTTGGAAGAAAACTAGAGCTGGTTAAAGCAGATGCTGATGCTCAGTATGAAAAAGTAATTGATATTGATATCTCTAAATATACACAACGTGTTTCTCGTCCCGGGAAACCTCACGATACGGTTGATATTAATTCAGTAATGAAAACTAAAATTGATTCAGCTTTTATTGGAAGCTGTACCAATGGACGAATTGAGGATTTACGAATTGCTGCTGAAATTTTGCAAGGCCGTCAGGTCGCTCCGGGTGTAGTTCTTAAAATTGTTCCTGCAACCAACGAAATATGGGATCAGGCATTAGAAGAAGGGTTGATTCAGATTTTTAAAAATGCTGGTGCATTATTATCAAATGCAGGATGTGCAGGATGTGCAGCAGGACAGGTTGGCCAGAATGGTGCTGGAGAAATTACGATTAGTACAGGAAACAGAAATTTCCCCGGCAAACAAGGTAAAGGTGAAGTTTATTTAGCTTCTCCGGCTGTTGTTGCTGCATCTGCTGTTGCCGGATATATTACTAATCCTGATGAGATTCCTGAAGAACCCATGTTGTTTACACCAAAAACAAATGTTGCTTCAAAATCTGTAAAAAGTGCTGAACATAAAAAAACAACCGACAGGCCAAAAGTTATTGAAGGTCAGGTTTGGTATATTAAAGAAGATAATATCGATACCGACATGATTTTCCATAACCGATACCTTGCAATTACTGATATAAAAGAAATGGGTCAATATACCTTCGATAACCTTAAAGGATACGAAAAGTTTGCTAAAGAAGCTAAACCAGGTGATATTGTTTTAGTTCAGAAAAATTTCGGTAGCGGGAGCTCTCGTCAGCAAGCGGTTGATTGTTTTATCTCATTGGGAATACAAGCTGTAATTGCAGAATCTTTTGGTTCAATTTACGAACGTAATGCGATTAATGCTGCTTTTCCAATTGTTACCTACAAATCAATTGAAGAGTTAGATTTAAATGACAAAGACAAAATAAGGGTAAATTTTGCAACAGGTGAGATAACAAATCTTAAAAATAATAAAACAATTAAAGCAGATCCGTTCTCCGAAGTTCAGATGGATATTTATATGAATGGGGGAATGTTTTAATTTTTAACTTTATAATTCATAATTTATAATTCAATAATATGGCTGCAAAAACTTTTGTTGAAAAAATATTTAATGCTGAATGTGGAAGTATAGTATTTGCTAAACCACATATCGTTTTAACTCACGATAATACAGCAAGTATAAAGAAAACCTTCGAGAAAATGGGTGGCGATAAGGTTTTTGATCCCGATCAGTTGCTTGTGGTTTTAGATCACAATGCACCTCCAACGGATGCAAAACTGGCTACTGATTATCAGGCAATCAGAGATATTGTAAAACAACAGGGTATTAAGAAGTTTTACGATGCCGGAAAAGGTATTTGTCACCAGATTATGTCGTACCATGCAATGCCGGGAATGATAATTGTTGGAAGCGACAGTCACACAGGTACTGCCGGTGCATTTAATTCAATGGCTGCTGGTATCGATCGTACCGAATCTGCAGGATTATGGAAACGTGGCGAAACCTGGTTTCGCGTTCCTGAATCCATAAAAATTACTTTAAAAGGTAAACTAAACGAAGGCGTTTATGCTAAAGACCTTTCGTTATGGATTATTGGTATGTTGGGTTCTGATGGAGCCAACTATATGTCAATTGAATATCATGGCGAAGGCTTAAAATCATTGAACATTTCAGACCGAATGACAATCGCTAACCTTGCATCAGAAATGGGAGCAAAGAATGCTGTTTTTCCTGCTGATGAGGTGTTAGCTCAATTCTACGGTAAGAAAAGCATTGATGGCATTTGGGCCGATGCCGGTGCTAAATACGAAAAAGAAATTGAAATCAACTTGGGTGATATTTTCCCTTTGGTTGCTGCTCCACATCATGTTGATAATGTTAAATCGGTTTCCGAAGTTCAGGGAACTAAATTAAACCAGGGAATAATCGGAACATGTACAAACGGACGTATTGAAGATATTCGGATTGCTGCAGAAATTCTGGATGGCAAACAGGTTGCTGAAGGATTTCAATTGCTTGTGATTCCAGCTTCACAAAAAATATATTTACAAGCTATAGAAGAAGGATTAATTACAAAATTGATGAATGCCGGGGCTAATGTTTTAAGCGCATCATGTGGCCCTTGTTTAGGAACTGGCCAGGGAATTCCTGCAAATGGTTTCACGGTTATTTCAACAGCAAACCGAAATTTTAAAGGAAGGATGGGGAATAAAGAAGCTTCAATATATTTAGCTTCTCCTGCTACAGTTGCTTATTCTGCAATAACTGGTGAAATTACCGATCCTCGTGGCAAAAAATACACGGATAAATTCCCTTATAAAGTGGCTCAAAGTGCTACCGTTGACATTAAACCAGGCGATAACAGAAAGATTAAAGGCGTATGGAATTATTCCGATGTAGATAATTTGAATACAGATCAAATGTTTGCAGGTAATCTCACATACAATGTTTTAAGTTCGGATGCAGCAGCAATAATGCCCCATTTATTTATAGATTTCGATGCAAATTTTCCAAAAAGCATTCAGGCTGGTGATATTATTATTGCAGGTGATAATTTTGGATGTGGAAGTTCACGTGAACATCCTGCTGTTGGACTTGCTTATGCCGGGGTGAAAGCAGTAATTGTTAAATCAGCAAACAGGATATTTTATCGTTCATGTATCAATCAAGGACTTGCACTCATTGTGAATGCTGAAATTGTTAACAATTATAAAGCCGGTGATGATGTGAGTATTGATTTTATAAAAGGTATAGTTAAAATAAACAGTAAAGAAATTAAGTTTGCACCGCTTCCAGACAAATTGATGAAGATTATCGAAAAGAAAGGTTTGGTTAATTGGATGAAAGAAGAAGCATGATATTGAAAATACAATAAAACTCATCCAGTTTGGGATGAGTTTTATTTTTAAATTATAAATAACTGGTATTATTTTTCACGATTAAAGATATTTTTATATTTTTGCACCACTAAAATATTGGTCTCGTAGCTCAGTTGGATAGAGCAACAGCCTTCTAAGCTGTGGGCCGAAGGTTCGAATCCTTCCGAGATCACGAAGAATAAAAAGCTTGCTGTATTTGCAGTAAGCTTTTTTATTTACCTCATTTCCATCTTAAAATCTAAAGTATGTTTTAATATTATTTGGTGATATTGTATTTAACACCAAATTTTAATATCTTGGTTAAGTAAAAATTCCTGCTTATGACAAACATTTTACTTAAATACCTGGAAGAAAGATATAAATCTGTAAAATCTCCTTTGATAAGTCAGGATATGGGTCCTGTAATTACTATTTCACGGGAATTTGGTTGCCCGGCAAATTTAATTGCTACAGATCTTGCAGAAATACTCACTAAACGTGATGATCCGGATTTTGAACCCTGGAAAGTTATTACAAAAGAAATTCTGGATCAGGCTGCCAGCGAACTTGGACTGGAACCTGAAAAGATTGAATATATTTTTAAATTCGAAAAAAGAAGTCCTGTAGATGAAATTCTGGAAGCATTTTCAAGTAAGTATTATAAGAGTGAGCGTAAAATCAGGAAAACAATACGCGAAGTGATTCATACTTTCGGGGAAAGAGGAAGAGTTATTATAGTTGGCCGTGCCGGCAGCACTATTTTAAGAGACATCCCAAGCTCGTTACATGTGCGTTTAATTGCTCCACTGGATTACAGGATTGATGGTGTGAGTAACAGGCATCAAATCTCACTTAAAGCAGCACGAAAATTAACTCTTGAAATGGATAAGAAAAGAGCTATTCTCAGAAATGATTTTGCAGGTAAAAAAATTCATGATGTTGATTACGACCTTGTATTAAATTCAAAGACCCTGACTTCGGAACAAATGGTGAAAATTATTGAGAAGACAGCCGAATTAAGAAACCTGATTAAATAAATTAAGATTTTTAAAATGAGAAACCCGGTTTTTAAACCGGGTTTCTTTTTCTATGCAGAGTAAGGCAAATAAATTAGAGTGTGTATTATAGGAATGCATAGATGGTTTAAATAAGAAGGTTGTAAAACAACCTTCTTATCTGGGTTTTATTTTTTAATAAATTGTTTCACTAATGGTTCTTTTTCATCGTCAACAGTTATTAAATATGAACCGGCTGGCAAATCAGAAATATTAATTTCTTTTTCTTCACCTTCTATTTCAACAACTTTAACAATTGAACCAATCATATTATAGATACTTACTTTTCCAAAGCGGGTTCCATTATTTACAGCTACGTTAATAATATCAGATGCAGGGTTAGGCCAAATTTCTACCTGTGTATTTTCTTCATTACCAAGTGTTTCTGCAAACGGACTTTCATTTGAGAAACCATTGAATGTTGAGCTGACAACAGTAACTGTGTAATCTTCTACTTCACCATAAGAGAATGTTTCGCAAGCTGTTGGAGCAGAGTTGTATTTCATTGTTACTCGCATTCTTGTTGAACCTAAAGTTGCATCTGCAGGAACAGTAAATGTTGATGTTAATGTACCGCTGCTGCTTGATGAACCTGCCACCATTAACTCATCGCTATCAAATGTAGCATTTTGATCCCAATCAATCCAGATATACCAGTATTCGGTATAAGTACTGCTCTTAAATCCACAGCTGAAACTTATTGTTGTACTTGCACCACGGGTAACGGTTGCAACTTTACTTGTAAAGTCAGCATATCCGCCATTAGATGCTGTTGTATTGGCCATGCCTCCATAAGCAACATAATCAATCCATTCATAAGTAGCATTGCTGCCTTTTGATGTACAATAAGTTAATGATACCGATAATGTTGTTACACTTAATGCACTGCTTGCAGCGGAAATATTACCTGCTGCATCTTTTGCTTTTACTGTAAACGAATAAGTAGTTGCAGCAGTTAAGCCTGTTGCATTATAGCTATTTGTTGTTACCGTGCTAAGTAATGTTCCGTTTCTGTAAACTTCATATCCTGTAACACCCACGTTATCGGTAGAAGCTGTCCATGAAATAACAGCTGTAGTCTGAGTAACACTTGATGCTGTTAATCCTGTTGGAACAGTTGGAGCTTGTGTATCGGGTACAGCAGCACCAAAAGTAACAGTATAATCTTCAACTTCACCATAGCTGAATGTTTCGCAGGAAGTTTGAGCAGCATTGTATTTCATTGATACTCTCATACGGGTTGTTCCTGTAGCTGTTGAAGGAACGATAATAGTTCCGGTTTCTACGGTGCTTATTAATGCTCCACCATCGAATGCAAGTTCGCCTGCATCATCAAAATCTTTATCTCCATTGTAATCAATCCATATTTTCCAGTATTCGTTATATGTTGAGCTGGCAAATCCCGGAGTTAATGATACACTATAAGATGTACCTGCAGTTAAAGTGATAGTTTGACTTGTAAAGTCAGTATATCCTGCAGCAGTAGATGTATTTGAGAATGTACCGATAACAACTTTCGAAATCCATTCGTAGCTGTAATTACTTCCTTTTGAAGTACAATAGCTAACAGTTGCAGCCAATGTAGTTACACTTAAAGCGGTACTTGCAGCAGAAACATTGCCTGCAGCATCTTTAGCTTTTACTGTATATGAATAGGTAGTTGCAGCAGTTAAGCCTGTTACACTGTAACTGGTTGATGTTGATGAGCCTTTTAAAGTACCATTTTGGTATATATCATAACCTGTAACAGCAACATTGTCCGTTGATGCAGTCCAGCTTAATGTAAATGTAGTTTGAGCTATACTTGCTGATGCCAAATTGGTTGGAGCAGTAGGAGCCTGAGTATCAGTTGACACTAAGGTTGTTACACTTAAAGCAGTACTTGCAGCAGAAACATTACCTGCAGCATCTTTAGCTTTTACTGTATATGAATAAGTAGTTCCAGCAGTCAACCCTGTTACACTGTAACTGGTTGATGTTGATGAACCTTTTAAAGTACCATTCTGGTATATATCATAACCTGTAACGGCAACATTGTCCGTTGATGCAGTCCAGCTTAATGTAAATGTAGTTTGAGCTATACTTGCTGATGCCAAATTGGTTGGAGCAGTAGGAGCCTGAGTATCAGTTGAAACATAAGCACTACCAACACCAACAGCATACATTGCATTTGTAACAGCTATTTCTTCAGCAGAACCAGCACCATACAAATCAATGGCAGATTGAATAGCAAATGTTCTTGCATTAGCATAAGTTGAGCTGGATGTCATATAAACACTTTCGATACGGTATGTAATTTTTTCTGCTTTATCAATTCCGATTGCAGAAATATTATAAGAATTACCATTATCGTTTGTTCCTGAACCACCAACTGAAATTAAATAGTACCAATAACAGAAAGGGCCGTTGTTTGTGTGAACACCATAATAGTCAGATGAGCTTGTTACCCAATATTCTCCTAAGTATGTATCAGGCAAACCTTTTGATTTAGGGTCGCTTAACGAACGAAGAACATATCCAAGATCTTCTCCCATTAACCAGGTGTCTTTATCTGGAGCATAGTAATACTCAACAGTACATCCCCAAATATCACTGAAAGCTTCGTTTAATGCTCCGGGTTCTTTAGAATATACCAAGTCGCAGGTGTATTCGCAAACAGCATGTCCAAATTCATGTCCAAAAACATCAAGTGATGTTAAAATGTCAAAAGTTGATGCACCATCACCAAAAGTAAATACAGAACCATTCCAGAATGCATTCTCATAACTTTCGTCATAGTGTACATATGTTTTAATTAGTGCACCGCTTCCGTCAAAGCTGTTTCTTGCATGAATATTTTTGAAATAGTCGTAAGTAACCATTCCTGCCCAATGAGCATCTAATGCACCATTATCTTTTGCAGCATTATCATATTCTGCAGCTGTCCAATTGTTATCAACATCGGTAAAATCAACTGCACTGGTATAACTTGTTGATTCATTGCAATCGTATGTATAAATACCACTACCACGTGATACATCTCGCAAACGATAAGAGCCATTATAACTATCAGTAGAAATTGATTTTGTTCCGCTATATCTGGTTACTGCAGTACCTGTTGCCGCAGCTTTCTTTATAATAGCATTTGTATGTACTATTTCGCCTGTGTGGGCATTAACATAAATATAGTCACGGCTTAATGGTTTTGATGCATAAACATCAATTTTATAAGCTAAAACCATTTCATAAACATCATTAGGATGTTTATTGTAATCAGCAGCAACAATAACTAATTCGGGTGCAGGAGTGAAAGATTTGTCTTGTTCCCACATGTATTTTTCTGCATTTACAAATACTTTTGCATTCTCAAAAGCTTTTTCAGCAGAAATTGATGGTGTTGTGTTTATGTTGTTAATTAACTTGTATTCACCACTTAATGATTCAATAACATTGTTACGGCTATGTACAATGTAAGTACCATTTTCAACTTTAATTCCTTTATAATACTGTTGGAATCTTTCGTGAGTAAAACCAATCTGATCTTTTTCAGTTCGCAGGGTTTTGTACTCATCGTTTTTTGTCATATTTAAAACGCTTGACAAAATAGCTTTTGATTCAACTTGAGAAACGGTTTTTCCTTTTGTTTCAAATTTAACAAAAGTAGGACTTCCATTACGGTCAAGTTCCTTTTTTTGAATTTCTTGTGCCATCAAAGATGCACCTGCAAAAAGAAAAACAAGTAGCAGGGTAAAAAATCTTTTCATAAATAATTTAGTTTAGGTTAAATAAAATATTTGTGTAATTCTGGTGTGAAATTTATTATTAAAAAAAAGAATAAAAACTCTTTATCGACAAACAACAACTTCCTACCCCCGAAAAGTTATTATCTCGGGGAAATGAAAAATGGGTAATTTGTCTCGATGATGTTGTTCTGTTTGTTATTGTATTGATATATATGTATATATGATTAATAGCTTAAAAGAGAAGAATAATTACCTTTAAAAAAACATTTTAAAATTAAACGTATTTCAAAAATTAAGGTCAAAAGTTTTACGTAATAAATAATTAATCTTAAATAACATGAATAAAAAATTAATTGCTTACATCGCTATTCTTTTACTTGCGAATGGTACTTTGTCAGCTCAGGAAAATACGGGAAAGAAAAGTGCTTATCAGTTTACTGTTGTAAAGGAAATCAGGACAACACCTGTAAAAGATCAAAACAGATCGGGAACATGTTGGAGCTTTTCAACAATATCATTTTTAGAATCGGAAATGCTAAGAATGGGTAAACCCGAAGTTAATTTATCTGAAGCATGGGTCGTTAGACATTCTTATTCCGATAAAGCTAAATTATACGTAAGATGGCAGGGAAGTCTGAATTTTGCTGGTGGTGGTGGTTTTCACGATGTAACCAATTGCATAAAAAAATATGGTATTGTTCCTGAAGAAGTATATGCAGGTTTAAATTATGGTACCGAAAAGTTTGTTCATAACGAAATGGATGCTGTTTTAAAAGCTTACATGGATCAGGTTATTAAAAATCCGAATAAAGAATTATCTACTGCATGGCATAACGGGCTCGAAGGTATTTTAGATGCTTATCTGGGTGAGAAAGTTGAAAAATTTACCTATAATGGAAAAGAATACACACCAAAAACTTTTGCAGCCGAATATGTTGGAATTAACCCTGATGATTACATCGAAGTTACCTCATTTACACATCACCCGTATTATACCAAATTTATACTTGAGTTACCTGATAACTGGTCCTTTGATGAAGTGTATAATGTTACTCTTGATGATTTTATTCAAATTATTGATAACTCTATAGAAATGGGTTATACAGTTGCCTGGGGCGGTGATGTAAGCGAAAAAGGATTCTCATGGAAAAACGGTGTAGCAATTGTACCGGATATTAAATACGAGGAAACAAGCGGATCGGATAAAGAGCGATTAACAGGATTAACAGCAAAAGAAAAAGATGAAATCTTGTATTCATTTGAAAAACAACTCAAAGAATTAGAGATTACTCCGGAATTACGTCAGAAGGAATTTGATAATTACAATACTACCGATGATCACGGGATGCATATTGTTGGTATTGCAAAAGACCAAAACGGCAATAAATTTTATAAAGTAAAAAACAGCTGGGATATTGATAATCCTTACAATGGATACATTTTTATGTCGGAAGCATTTATAAAATTTAAAGCTACCGACATCATGATTCATAAAAATGGAATACCAAAAGAAATAGCTAAAAAACTGGGGTTATAGTTAGGTTTTTTTCGTAATTGAGAGCCGCTCTAATTTGAGCGGTTTTTTTTAACCAAAATTTATAAATATTTTTGTTTGTCATTCAAATTCGAAATGATTATGGAATGTAAAAAAGATCAGAACAAGAAGAATTGTAACTGTACCTATCCATGCAGTAAGCAGGGAATCTGTTGCGATTGTATTGCTTATCACCGCAAAGCTGGTGAATTGCCTGCATGTTATTTTCCAAATGATGTCGAAAAAAGTTACGATCGCTCAATCAGTAATTTTTTGGATACCATTCAGGAACGCGGATATTGGTGGAATTAATCTTATATACAATGACAAAAGAACGATGCCCCTGGCCAAAGAAACCTCTCGATACAGAATATCACGATCATGAGTGGGGTGTACCACTTCATGATGATCGTAAGTTATTTGAATTTCTTGTGCTTGATGCTTTTCAGGCAGGACTAAGCTGGAGTACTATATTGAATAAACGCGAAAACTTCAGGAAAGCATTCGACCAGTTTGATTACCATAAAATTTCAGCTTACGGGCAGGATAAAATCAATGAATTGCTCCATAACGAAGGTATTATCAGGAATAAATTAAAAATAAATGCTACCATTAAAAATGCCAATGCATTTATAAAAGTACAGCAGGAGTTTGGTAGTTTCGATAAATACATCTGGTCGTTTACAGGAGGGAAAACCATTATAAATAAGTGGAATGAGTTAAAAGAAATACCAGCCAAATCGAAAGAATCCGATGCCATGAGCAAAGACTTGCAAAAAAGGGGATTTACCTTTGTCGGGTCAACCATATGTTATGCATTTATGCAAGCTGCCGGAATGATAAACGATCATCTGGTGAGTTGCTACAGATATAAAGAAATTAAATATGATAACTAACGATATCATTTGTGCCATATCAACACCCCAGGGTAACGGGGCAATAGCTGTTATCCGTTTAAGCGGGATTGGCTCCATTGAGTTGTGCGATAAATTCTTTCAATCCCCCAAAAACGATAAAAGACTTATCGATCAGTCAGCAAATACAATTCATTTTGGCGGGTTAAAAGATAACGATCAGCTAATTGACGAGGTGCTTGTTTCCATTTTTAGAAATCCCCATTCTTATACAGGAGAAGATAGTATCGAAATATCGTGTCATGGCTCAGAGTATATACAACAACAGGTATTGCAACTATTTATAAAAGCAGGAGCCCGGTTGGCCAGGCCGGGTGAGTTTACCATGCGTGCTTTTCTGAATGGAAAAATGGATTTGTCGCAGGCCGAAGCAGTGGCCGATCTGATTGCATCCGCATCGGCAGCATCGCACAAAGTAGCGATACAACAAATGCGTGGCGGTTTTTCCAACGAAATAGCTGTTTTACGAGGACAATTACTCCATTTTATTTCTTTACTCGAATTGGAGCTCGATTTTAGCGAAGAAGAAGTAGAGTTTGCCGATAGAAAACAGTTAAATCATCTTTTACTGAACATTCAGCAAGTAATTGCAAAACTGATTAATTCATTTAAGCTGGGGAATGTTATCAAAAACGGAATTCCTGTTGCTATTGTAGGACAAACAAACGTGGGAAAATCAACTTTGTTGAATCGTATTCTAAACGAAGAAAAAGCGATTGTTTCCGAAATTGCAGGCACAACGCGTGATGTTATTGAAGATGTAATTAATATCGAAGGTGTTGCATTTCGTTTTATCGATACCGCCGGTATTCGTGAAACAACCGATACCATTGAAACGATTGGCATTGAACGAACATTCGACAGGATAGATAAAGCATCTGTCGTTTTGCTTTTAATTGATGCCAGCGATAACGAACATGAGATTTCCAGTGCCATAAAAAAAGTTAAAGACCGGATAGGGAAGGCTGATAAGAAACTCATTGCATTGGTAAATAAGATGGATCAGCTTGATAAAGCTAAAGAAACAATAATTGACAACATCCTTTCTAAAAACCTTTCAACGGAAGATACCCGACTTAAAATATCGGCTCAGACAGGAAAAAATATGGAACAATTGGTTTTCGAGTTACTGTCTGCGGTTAATTTAAATGCGTTAAACCAGAACGAAGTAATTATTACTAACATTCGCCATTACGAAGCTTTACAACGGGCATCAGAATCGTTGCAACGAGCCATTGAAGGTTTAAACACAGGTCTCACAGGCGATTTTCTGGCACAAGACATTCGTGAAACACTCCATTATCTTGGTGAAATATCTGGCGAAATAACTACAAATGAAGTACTTAGTAATATTTTCAAGAACTTTTGTATCGGAAAATAGTATCAAGTATCAAGATTTTAGTATAAAGACTCAAATCTCTAGTATCACATCCCATATCTCACGTCTCAAATCTTGATACTTACGTGAAAAATATACCCGATCTGATATAAATTTTATAAAATTATTTGTTTTTATACCTGAAAAGGTATAGAAACTAAAGTTCAATTAGTTGTATTCTTTTATCTAAAAGTTCTTTATAATTATCTTTCAGACCTTTTCTTAAAAATGAATTATCAATTAGTTCAAACCACGATGGTATTGCACTTTGCAATTCTTTAAGTGTTTTATCAATCACCGTTTGGTTGAGTTTTAATCTTTCAAATCCTAAATAGTCAATTAGTATATTTCTTGTCAGGTTTTTCTTTTTGCCCTTTAACGTTAGGGCTGATTCTTCTGTATTTTTTCCTAAAACAATACTAGAGTTTAAAAAGTCGTAAGCTGGGCATAATTCAATTTTATCATTTTGATTAATGAGCGAGTAATTTTTAAGATGCATATCTTCGTTTCCAGTTAGAAAATTAAATAAAAACCGCTTAAAAAATTTGATTTTTTCTATTTGCGGGAAAGTACAGTTATGGTCAATTAGATTTATTAATTTTTCTACTGAATAATTATACTTGGTGTCTCTTTTTTCACCTGCTAATTGTGCAAAATCTTCTACGTGTAATTTACTATTTTTACCAATTCTATCATACCTCTTTATAAAATAGGATAATGTGCCATCTTTAGAATATACCATTCCATGTATTGGAGTATCAATTCCGCATTTTGATGCCATTTTCATTGTTAAATCTTCGTTTTCAGGCAATTGTGGATAAATATGGTGCTGTGGTTTTATTATATATTTACCTTTAATATCTACAATTTCAAATTTTGATTCTTTGACATTTAAAATAGCACTTAGCTTAGGTTGTACACCTTGTATTGACATTCTGGTTGCTCTTTTAGCAGCTTCATGTCTTTGTTCTTCAGCTGAATAATCTAAATCATTTAAGTCTGTTAGTTTCCGTGAAAGAATCTTTAATCCATTTAGTGAGTATTTGCCTTCACAGCTTTCATATGTAATAGGACATTTGTTCATGACATTTCCTCCACACTAACAGCGCCAACTAAATCTGCTCCGGTAGCAATTAACTGGCTGAAATAATCATCCTTATCTATTTTTTTAAATCTCAAAAGGCCGTCTAGCTGTATACCTTCGGGTAACAATCCATCAAAAAATGCTGGAAAAGAATTAAAATAGAATTCCTTAAATTTAACCGGCATAGTTAATGAGATAGGTTCTCCTTGATAATTATCCTCATAGGAGAACTTATATTCCTTATTTTTTTCAATTTCGGTTAAATAACCAGCCAGCTTATTATGCATATATATTTTAGCTATTCTCATGTTCTGTTTTGTATTTATCCATTAATGGACTATTCAATGATATACTAATATTTAAAGCTTTTAATACATTTATAATTGATTTAAATTGGACAGTCTCTTTTCCCTTTTCAATATCAAATACCACGGTTTTCCCAACCCCTGCTATATCAGCAAGCGATTTTTGACTTAGTCCAGCCTTTTTTCTATGATATATGACAATATCACTTAAATGTTGAATATAATTCATCTTTAATTACTGTTTAAACAGTAAAAATATGTGTTTTTATTCAATTATCCAATTTATTTATGTTAAAATCAATATGAATTACTGTTAAGACAGTAATGTTGTGTGTTTTTTACTTAAACTAGAGAGAAATTAGATTATAATATGTATATTTACTGTCTTGGCAGTAAAAATGCTTTTTGTAGAATGAAGTTAATGCCTGTTTTTTTACAATAAATTTACACTTTTTTGAGTTTTGAAATTTTGTAAAAACCAGTATAGCAGTACTATAGAAAATTAAATTACTTTCTGTATCGGAAAGTAAAGTAGTTAGCTATTAGCTTCCAGCTTTCCTTCTCCCTGGGGAAATTTGAATACATAATTTATAACTTATACCTGCTATACTGATAAGTTTCCTTCTGAACTTTGCACCTTACAAACCGTTAAAGCTTACAATTAATTGCTTCATGTTCTTTAGCTAATTTTTTCTGAACTTTTGAAATTTATTTTTGTTTTAAATAATAAAAAAGAAAAAATATGGCACGAGTAAGTATTTACCTTAATTTCAGTCGCGATACTGAAGAGGCATTCAGCTTTTACAAATCCGTTTTTGGGGGAGAATTTAGCGGAAATGGAATAGCCCGTTTTAGTGATATTCCTGCAGAAGAAGGTACTCCATCAATTGCTGATGAAGATAAAAACCTGGTTATGCACATCGAACTACCAATTCTGGATGGTTTTGTATTAATGGGCACCGATGCTCCCGAATCCATGGGATTTAAAGTGAATAAAGGCAACAATGTACACATTAATCTTGAACCAGACTCAAAAGCAGAAACAAAAAGACTTTTCGAAGCATTGTCTGCTGGCGGTAAAGTAACAATGGAACTTCAGGTAATGTTCTGGGGAGCATATTATGGAAGTTGTACCGATAAATTCGGTGTACACTGGATGTTTAATTGTACTGAAAATTCAAAGGATTGAAGTATGGAATCAAATAGTAAAACAATAATTTCTATTCAGGAAATTATAAATGCACCAATTGAATTGGTTTGGAAATATTGGACTACGCCCAACGACATTATTCAATGGAATAATGCATCCGACGATTGGCGAACCTCACGGGCAGATAACGATTTGCGTGTTGCTGGTAAATTCCTTTACCGGATGGAAGCAAAAGATGGAAGTGCAGGTTTCGATTTTGCCGGTGAATACAATATTGTAAGTAAGAATAAACTTATTGAATATACTATGAGTGATGGAAGAAAAGTAAGAGTTACTTTTTCCAAAAATGAGAATGAGACCTTAATAGTAGAAACTTTTGAAGCTGAAAGCGAAAATTCTATTGAATTGCAACGTGCAGGGTGGAAAGCTATTCTTTCCAATTTTAAAAGATATGTTGAAACTAAAAAATGAAACCAATGAAAAATCAAATTTCTACTTGCTTATGGTTCGATGGACAAGCAAAAGCAGCCGCGGAATTTTATTGTTCCATTTTTAAAAATTCCAAAATTTTTATTGACACACCAATGGTAGTAACATTTGAATTAAACGGGACTCAATTTATGGGATTAAATGGTGGGCCACAATTCAAGTTCGACGAGGCCATCTCGTTTGTAGTGAATTGCGATACTCAAGACGAAATTGATTATTACTGGAACAAGCTCACCGATGGGGGGCAGGAAAGCATGTGTGGCTGGTTAAAAGATAAGTTTGGTGTTTCTTGGCAAATTGTACCTGCAATATTAGCTGATTTAATGAGTAATCCTGCAAAAGCCGAACGAGTTACAAAAGCCCTTATGAATATGCGAAAACTCGATATTGAAACACTCGAAAACGCATAAAAATGATTAGAGAATCCTTTAAATTTTATCTTAAATCTTACTTCTGTTAATAATTGTTAAATATTTTATGTTCATTGATAATCTCATTCCTAAAACCTAATTTTAAATCCATAATTTATTACTTATAATTTAGGTTAGAAATATGATCACTTCAACAGAAATAAAGCAATTAGCAAGCGGATTAGGAGCAGATTTATGCGGAATAACATCTGTTAACAGCTTTAATGATTCCCCAAAAGGATTTCATCCTACAGATGTATATAAAAATACAAAATCAATTATTTCAATTGCATGCAGGATACCTGAAGGCTCTTTTTTTGCAGATACGCAAATACCATATACTGCAGTTGAGGATTTAGCATTAGCCAGGGTGAGTCAGATAGCCTTATCTATAGCTCTGCATATAGAGAAACAAGGTTCAAAAGCGGTACTGATTCCTTCAGAACCATATGATTATTGGGATGCAGAAAATAAGGTGGGAAAAGGAATTTTATCATTAAAACATGTAGGATATAAGGCTGGTTTAGGATACATCGGGCGAAACTCATTATTGTGCAACGAAACGTATGGTAATCTGATTAAACTGGGATGCGTAATTACAGATGCAGTGCTGGTGCCTGATAATATAGTTGCAGGCGATATGTGCCCCGATTCATGTAATCTTTGTGTTTTGAGTTGCCCCGTGGGAGCTATTGATAATTTCAAAGTATCTCAAAAAAAATGTCGTGAAAATTCAGAAATTATAAATAAACGAGGAGCTGAAATATACACTTGCAATATATGCCGAAAAGTTTGTCCGAACCGAAATGGGATTAAGTAAAAATGTACTACAGCTTAAAATATTCCTTTTCTAAAGGGATTAGGGATTAATTAAAAAATAAATGTATTCCGTTTCAAAATTAATTTCTATATTTATATATTAATTAACCTGTTGATTTTCAGAAAATAAATAATTTAATCCTTAATTCTAATCCTATGAAAAAGCTATTTGTCTGTTTATTTGTTTTAATATCGTTCTTAAGTTCAGCTCAAACCAAAGAAGATATTTTTAATAAGAATATACCTGTTGTTTTCCTCGGTGCCGATTATTCACTGGCACAATTTACAAAAGCCGAAGAGTTTGAAAATAAATCAGATATTCTGCGATTATTTGTAGATATTAATAATTTATTTAAGCCCAAATCGACACAGGAGTTAATCCGAAAAAAATTACGTCGCGACGAAGTTAAACTGGATCTTTCGTATGTGAATACCATCAATGCATTGGTTGACTGGCAAAAAGTACATACCGATAACGTGGATTACGCTATTTCAGACGAAACCATTGCCGAAATGATTGTGAAGTTAAATGTCGATCAGAATTTATATAAAGATCACATTGGCATGGTTATTATTAACGAAAACTGCTCGAAAACAATTAAACGCGGAAAAGTTGCGGTTGCTTTTTTTACGATCAACGAGTTGAAACCTGTTTTAATAACTCATTATGTAATTAAGTCGGATGGTATCGGATTCCTGTATTATTGGATGGATGTGAACTTAGAAGCAATCAAAAATTTGGACGATCTGTATAAAGAGATGAAAAAGAAATAATTTTAAATTGATCTTTTATAAGCGAGCATGGATGAAAAATCCGTGCTTTTTTATTTTCTTAAACCGGGCATGGAATACCATTTCAGTATTTTAGAAAAGAGTTAAGTACGAATTATTTTAATCAGGATATAAAGGCATAAAAAAAGGGAGGATGGATAAAACCCCTTCGAAAAACACGAAATAACCAATATTTGTAACCATTTAGTAATATTGAATGTACAAGTTATTTCCTTTCAGTAAAAAATAGCCTACCTTAGCCCTTAATTATATTTTATTACGAATCCCGGTTTTCAGATATTGAAATTATATATAAAAAATATGGTATGCATTCGCTGCCAGATGGTAGTGAAAGATGAACTTGAAAAATTGGGTCTTCATTATATTGATGTAAAAATTGGTGAAGCAAATACTATTGAAGATATCCTTCCGGAACAAATAGATAAACTGGATATTGCCTTACGTAAATCGGGTTTAGAACTAATGGATAATAAAAAAAGTGTCCTGGTTGAGAAAATTAAGGCTGCCATAATTGAGCTTGTTCATTATACTGAAGATCAAATTAAAGTGAATCTCTCGGATTACTTGAGCGAAAAACTCGATTACGATTATACCTACATTGCCAATCTATTTTCTGAGGTTAAAGGTACTACCATTGAGAATTTTTACCTCTCTCATAAAATTGAAAAAGTAAAAGAGCTGATTGTGTACGATGAGTTAAATCTTACCGAGATAGCTTACAAAATGCACTACAGCAGTGTAGCCCATCTCTCCAATCAATTTAAAAAAATGACCGGTTTAACACCTTCTCACTTTAAGCAACTCAAAAACAAACGACGTGGTACACTCGAAGGAGTATAATTGAATTAATTAAGTTTTTGGATTTCTTCGGGAAATTTATTTTTGGCTATTTTAATCTTTATGTTTAACCTATCTTTGAAATCATAAAATGTGTGAATAATACAAATTAAAGTATCAATTGTATAATACTTCCGAAAAATACCCGATATACCTTTGCTATGATCAAACAGGCATAAATTCATGAAAACAAATGAAATAGAAAAGTCGAAAACACATAATCTTATCGATCTTATTGAATATGTACCTAATTCTGAAGTAAGTAGAACAATTATGCGTAAAGTAACAGGTTATATCAATATTATAGCTATGGATACCGGTGAAACTTTAGCAGAGAAAATATCTCCTTTTGATACTTTTATTTATATTATTGAAGGCGTAGCTGAATTGGTAATTGATGATAATTCTAATGTACTTAAAGCAGGTCAGGCCATTATTATTCCTGCTCACTCATCAAATGTATTTTTTGCAAATCAACGGTTTAAGATGATTTCATCAGTAATAAAAAGCGGATATGAAGGAATAATATTATGATAATCGTATAATTTTTTAGATCATTTATTTTATTAACTTTTAAAACTAAAAATCATGGTAAAAGAAAAAGAAGGTAAAGAAAAAAATACAAAAAAAGCACCAGCTAAAAACCTGAAAGAGAAAAGAGCTGCTAAAGCAGCTAAACGTGATGCTAAAAAATAGGTGGTAATAAAAAGTCCTGCAATATACAGGACTTTTTGTTGTAATGTTGAATTGGTATTAAACAGTTTCTAATTTTGCAATAATATCTTTCAATTCTTTTTTTGTTTTCCCTAACTTAAATGATATCGGCATCAACAAATCATCTATTGATCCATGTCGCCATTGCAAATCAGCAGTAGTTAATGTGCTGTATTTCTTTTTGAGTTTAATTTTAAGATCATTCCAATAAATAATGTCAAGTTCTTTGTCCATGTTTTGTTTTTTAAGTAAAAATTCTGTTTCTATAGACATAGTCTATAAATGCATTAAAATGTAATTAAATAAAACCAAGAAGGTTTTACTAAAGCGAATAAAATAGATACTATTGTAAATATTCAAAAGAAAAAATCAGTTGTATTGAAAACAATAAAAAAGGATTAATTGTACCAGGTACGTAAGTAATCTTGAGTATGCAACGATTTAGTCAGAGATTCTGTACAAAGATACTTTAATTGAATATATAAAGCATTATACAATTCAATATAAGATTTACATTATTCCCATATTTCAATTCTTTTGTTACCTGAGTTTTATTACTCAGTTATTTTTTTCTTTTTAAAATAGGTTTTACAATTAATAATGGGGGCATGGTATCACCTAATAAAAAGCCCCAGGGTTTTAATGGTTCAATATGATCGAAAATAAGTTTTATAATTGCAAGAAGAGGTATAGACAAAAACATACCAGATATACCCCATAAAGCATTCCCGGCAATAACCACTATAATTGAAAACAATGCATTGATTTTTACTTTAGATGCAACTATCTTGGGAACAATATAGTTGTTATCGATTATTTGAATAATGTAATAAATTATTAATATATAAATCGAGTACCATGCAGAATCTTTGGTAGCCAATGCAACTATCATGGGTAATGCAACAGCAATTAATCCTCCAATGTAAGGAATAAGGTTCAGAAATGCACCTAAAAGACCTAATAATATAGCGTATTCAATTCCAAAAATGAATAATGTAGCGATTTGTAGTATTGCAACTAAAGATGTTTCTATAATAAGTCCTATAAGGTAGCGTTGAATAACAGTTTTTGTTTTAGTAATAATTTCACTTACCTTGCTTTGGTTGTTTACTCCAAAAAGCCGATGAATAAATTCAATAATAAGCGGTTGGTATAATAATAGCAAAAAGATATATACAGGAACTAATAACAATACAAGCAACCCGCTTCCTATTAACATGAGTGTTTGTCCCATTGCCGCGCTGCTTTTTTCAATAATTTCTACTTTTGCTGTTTCAATCCACTCGTAAATTTTTATTGGTTTAATATCAAAATAATATGCAACCCATCCAATCGATTCATTCAGTGTTTTAGTAAAGTTGTCGACCAACGATGGCCATGATTCACTAAATTGGCTTATTTGAGAAATTATTAGAGTGCCACAAGCTGCTATTACTATAAAACTAAGCAATAGTGTAATAAAGATTGCTATTAACCTGTTTATTTTTAGCTGTACAAAAAAATTTACAACAGGATGAAGAACTATAGCTATAATTATCGAAAACAGGAGTGGAACAATAATGCTTTTGGCAATGTAAAGCATAGCCATTAATGCAATTAATCCAATAAATAATATTGCAGTTTTTGCAAAAAATGGAATTTTCATTTCGTTATCTGAACTCACGAGTTATATAATTTTTAAAAGTGAAATTTAATTTGATTAGGGGTTTTAAGAATATCAAAACTAAAGTTGATTTTTAAATTTTTTATTCTTTCTGTTCAGGATCGTTTTCGTTTTTTTTTCGAAAAAGCAGATCAACTATAAATCGGCCAAATGATTTAATAGCTTCAGGGTGTTGAGCTACTGCATTTGTAACACTATATTGTAATACAGAACCTAAAATATTACGCAATATACCGGATGAAGAACCTACAACTATTTTTTTCGAAAGATATCCTGAAGTTATTCCTGTTGCTATTCCTATTATATTTTCAATTACAAAAGGCGATGATGATATATCTTTTATAGTGTTTTTTAATAGATTTATGGGTTTCAAACTCTCGTAGGTTATGTAGATTTGTTCTTTTAATAATTTCCCCTTAATAGCTTGTTCTGATTGTAGTATTTCAATTGCTTTTTTAATATCGGTTGAAGAAGTTATTTTTTCCATGTCACTTTTTATTTAAGTAGAAGTTTAATGATATAATTACGAATATGCTTTTTGATCCATTTATGCATAAATTGATGAATAATAATTCCCACAAAACCATAAAAAGCTGCAACAACAAAAAAACCATAACTTATTTCTCCAAGAATCTCCCCAAGCCAGAAAGATAAACCCAGGTTAATAAGCAGTATAAATGATGCTATAAATACAAAAACAATAGAACGTGGCACAAATGATGAAACAATATCAGATGTTTTATCTATGGCTTTGAGTTTTATCAACTCAAAACTTACCTTGCCGTAATCGGCAGTTTTTTCGTACAACGATTCTATTAATTTTGTATTTTTTTCCATGTTATTAATCTATTGTAATTGTTAAAAGGTAATTATTCTTGTGCAGTTTTGGCTTCATCTTTTTCAGTTATATCGGAAGTTTTATCTTTAACTTCTTCCATTTTCCCGGCGATGCTTTCAAGAAACTCTTCAAATTTTTCTTTTATTTCGCCTGCAAAGTCATCACCTTTTTTAATGATTTTTTTTCTCGTTTCTGAGCCTTTGTCGGGAGCAAATAATATTCCTAATAATGCTCCTGCAGCAACACCTGCAAGTAAACCCAGTAATACTTTTCCTGAACTCATAGCTTTAGTTATTTTTTAATACGTTTAAGCGATAATTAAAAAATTTTCTTGCCTTGAATAAGTCTAAGAAGTACAGCAATAACTGCAATAACCAGCAAAATGTGAATAATGCCTCCTGCATTGTAGCCTACATACCCAATAGCCCAAAGAATAATCAGAACTACTGCGATTACATAAAGTAAATTTCCCATGATCTTTATTTTTAAGTGTTATTATTAATATTAGTTAACTGGCTATTTGTAAAGCTTAAAAAAGTTATACAAACAGCCAGTTGAATTTTAAAATCTAAAACCTATAGTCGCCTGATACCAAACATTTTTGTATTGAGGAGTTGTAGATGCTTCATCTTTCGTATTGTTCTGAATATCCCATCCGGCTCTTGCACCAAAAACAATATGTTTAAAATTATAATCTCCGCCTATTACAAAGCATAAAAGGTTATTTCGAAGATCGTCATTGTCAAATTCTTCCTCTATTTCGTCACTATATGCGTCACTTGTGAACGCATCTTTTTGTTTAATCAGGTAAGAATATTGTGGTCCTGCAACGATTGTTAAAGGCGCAATAGGTTTAAATGCTATTAATAAAGGCACATCAATAAAAGTTGAAGTACGTGTATATTCATAAGGCATTGTAAGAAAAGTTCCTGTACCCTGATATCCTTTTTGAGATAATTGAATTTCAGGATGAAATCCTAAAAATTTACCTATAGGAATTTGTACAAAAGCACCTGCCGTGAATCCAATTTTCGAATCAGCATCAAATTCTTCATCTTCAGAGTCATATACGTTTGACAGGTTTAAACCGGCTTTTACACCAATCATTAGTTTTTCACGTAAATCAATTCCGGGTTCCTGGGCTTTAGTAATGGTTGCTATAAATACAACAGCCATAATCATTAGAAATAGTTTTTTCATATTTTTTATCATTATTTGTTTTTAAATTTTTAGCTTATTTAACATTATTAACTGTTATGTCCTTAAATGCTTTTCCCAATTCGTCCATGTCATGGATAAATTCAGTTCTGAATTTATCCCAGTTTTCATTTCCTGCTTCTTTATATTCATCGAGTTTCTTTTTCAAATCGATGTTTTTTTGTTCTAATACGGCCAATTTTTCTTCGTATATGGCTTTATCTTCTCTTTTTTCGATTGCAATTCTTGCTTTAAAATCAGCAATACTCTTTTCATGAGCACTAATTCTTTCTTCAGACTCCTTTTTAAATTGCAGATATTCTTGTTGAGCCTGATTTAAATCCTTTTGTGCATCTTTTACATCATTTTTTGCTTCTTGAACTTTGTCTTGCGCATTTTTTGATTTTTCTTCTGCTGATTGGCAGCCGGTAAAAATTATTCCTGCTGTAAAAGCTAATACAACCAGGGTTAAGATTCTTATTTTCATAATTTTAGTATAAATTGGTAAGTAAATTATTATTTTTTATAATCTGAATTAATTAAAAATATTCGCACTTGAGGCAATACCAAAGCGAATTACATTTAAAGTTCGCTCATAGTATATATTATAATAGTCTTGGCCGTAATTGTATTGTGCAAAAACAGTTACATCGTTTAAAAATGCTGGTTTAAATGCAATGGTATAGCGAAATATAATTCGTTTACTATCAATTGTTTTTATATCAACTAAATCTCCTGCAATCCATCCAAAACGAATCGATTGTTTTAAAGTGAATTTACTGTTGTTGTACGATTGCCTGTAAATCCTAAAAAACTTAGTGAGATTTACATTGTTCTGAGCATCAAAGAAAAAGCGATATCGACCATATGTATCATTTAACTCTTTATCCTGTGAGTAATTATAAGCAGCATACACTTTAAAATCGTTAGATGTGAAAGGAACATAAGGATCGGGTCGCGATAAATACACTCCACCCTCTAACCAATTGGTTGAGAAACTTCCGTTTTTTGTATTTACAGTAGTACTGTCCGAATTATAAAAATATCCATCCTGCCCGTTTGAATGATGAAACCAGGAAAAATACATAAACAAATCTCGTTTTTTGTTTTTACTATCGACAAGCTGATAAAAGATAGTTACTTTTGGTATAAACGATGGAGTTTGTATTGGGTGCGAATATTTGTTATACATTCTAATTATTATGCGTGGCGATAATTCCAAACCCCATTTAACATCTTTATTAATACCTATCATAAAGTAGGGAGCAAGATTTCCTTCGAATATTAATGGTTCTAAATTACCTAGTCCACTTCCCAACAAAATATAACTTGGTTCGCGAAACATACTGAATTTTGATATGCTCCAAACCGAACTGTCTTTGAAAATCTGAGCATTTGATACTTGTTGCATACTCAGTAAGATGAATATTATTAATAGTATGTATTTAGATTTTTGCATCAAAATTATTTTTTATTGATTTTAAAATCATGAATTCAAGTAGGTTTGTTTTTTAATTAAAACCGTACAGAATGCATGTAAATAATTGTTCGTAACTATTTTCAGTGTCTTATTTCTTTTATTTGCTTTTCGATTTTCCGGGATTTGTACTATTTAGATGATGCGGATTATTTGAATTTTTATGCCATCCTTTAGGTGTTCCACTTACCTTTCTTGGAATTGCAACGCAAGATGTGGTGTTTAATAAAAATCCTATGATTAAAGCAAGTATTGCAAATGTTTTAATTAACTTCATTTTTTAAATTTTAATTGTTATATAGGTTCTCCTGTTAAGAATTCTTCCTATTTGTGTATTATTTTCGCTAACAGGTTCATTTTCACCTTTCGATTCAATAAGAATCTTACTGGCAGGGATACCTTTACTTATAAAATATTTCTGTAAACTTTGAGCTCTTCTATAACCCAATGCCTGATTGTATCTTCGAGAGCCTGTTGCATTGGTGTGACCTGTAATAATGAGCTTTGCATGTCCATTTTGATTAAGATATTTTTCTGATTCTATTAAGAACCTTTCTGACTCTGAGTTTGAGTGAAAATCTGATTTGTCGAATGAAAAAAATGCAATAAACACGGTTGGAATTTTTGCTTGTTCATCAGTTACTAAATTGAATAAGCTATTTTCAGTAATTATATTATATTGATTTAAATTGCCTATTTGTATTGCAATTGGCTCATAACAGAATCCTTTTAATTTGTATGTATAAATAGATGTTGTTGCAATTAAAAATAGCAATGTCAATATAAAAACTTTCATGTTTTATTTATTAATTTATTTGAACCGATTTTTCTTTATTGAATAAGATTAATTATCTGATTTGTTGAAAATCTTTCAGATTAAAACCATCGGGATTTTCATTGGTAACTCTTCTGTAATTGTAGTAGTAGAGATTTCCTTCAACATCAAAAATCATTTCAAAACATTTTCCTGAACCTGTATCCTGATTTGGTCCAACATGAAATTGAAGCAAGGCATTCGTTGGATTTGAAGAAAGTTCTACCTGTATTTCCGAAGGAGTAAGTAGTTTAACATAGTAAGGATAAATTGTATTAATTTTTTCAGGTGAATTTGCATTAGTTGCCATTCGATTTTTATTCAATAGCAATACTTTTTCCTTAAATCCTGTTGACCCATTATAATATTTTAACCCTTTTAACGAGATAAAAAAGCGATTTTTCTCTAATTCTTTTGCATGTTTTTGCATGAACTTGACTATTGATGGTATCGCATAACCATAATCTGTATCATTATCATTGGAATAAGAAATTGGAATGCTGCATAATTCGGGCATGTTTGTCATATTATTTGTTGCATCACCCATTACAAGACTTATGTAATTGTAACTCACTCCGCCGGGATCTTTTTCGTAAACACCTTTCATAAGCACTAAGAATGAATATTTTGAATCATATCTTCGTTTTTCAAATTCTTGTTGTTCAATAAACTCATAATCAGTAATTTTCCAATATTTTTCAACAGCATCTTTTATAAATAAATTATATGAAATGATTCCATTTTCAAGTACAATACAAGTTGTTGAGTTTTTAAACATCCCAATTTGTTGATTTGATACCAAAGGAGGATTTGCAAAAGCACCCACACTAAATAATCCTAATGAAAAAATTAAGATAATTTTTAGTGTTAGTAATTTGGGAAAAAAATCTGATAACGAAAGTGATAAAAATGCTTTTTTCATGGTATTTTTTTTAAGTTGGCAAGTAAAATTTTACTTGAAACAAAGATATATGTCTTTGTCAATTAATTCATTACACAACTTCGTGCATTAGTTACATCATTCACACATTTTTAAATTAACAATACTATTAAAGAAAAATGTTTTGTTAATTTTTTAGTAGATAAAATTCAATTTGAATAAAAATCAATAATTAGAAGATAAAAAAAGAGATTGTTATTAAAACAATCTCTTTTAAAAAGTAATCATTAAATTTTTATGGTTCTACCACAGTATTTCCATCAAGAATAACAGCAGTTTGTGCAAGAGCTCTTCCATTAAATGATGCTCCTGTTTGAAAAGTAATCCCTGTCATTGACAAAATGATACCTTCAAAATGTGATGTTGCTCCAAAGCTTGCTTCGCCAGCTATTTGCCAGAAAATATTTTCAGCTTTTGCTCCACCAGTAAGGGTTACATTAACTGAAGTACTCATTGATAAATCACCAGAAATCTGAAAAATCCAAACTTCGTTTTCATTACCAGAAATTGTTATATCAGTTGGGATTGTAACTGTACTTGTCCATTTATATAATCCCGAAGAAAGTGTTAGTCCACCAATATTACCTGTTCCAAGTTCAAGAAAATCAGGAAAAGGGCGTCCGGCAGCATCGTTGTATGCAGTAATCATATTTTCAACAGCTGTTGTAAGATTTGTCGATGTTGGACTAGCCATATCAGCTGCAAATAGTTGTCCTGTAACTTGCGCAGATGTTGCATATCCGGTAGCGTTTACTAAATCTAATCCAGTTATATAAGATGTTGCAGCTGGACTCAATCCTAAATCACCTGTAATAGCTGAAGTTGGATTGTTATTAATAGCTGTTTTAGCCAGAATTACATAATTACCTGAAGTTCCAAGATCAACTGCTAAAATACTTGCTGTAGTATTTCCTGTTGTAAAACTCCATTCCTTTATAGATTCCAGAGCAATCCCATTCAAATTTTTTGCTCTAGTGGTTATTGATGCAGTATAACCAGTTCCCTCTGTCCACTTTATTAGAGGTATAAATGTTGCTGTATTTCCTGAATACGAAACTGTTCCATCAACTGCTATTCCATCGTTTTTTACTTTAAATGTGGATGTATTTATTGTTAAAGGGTCCATGACTTCGCTGAAAGTTGCAGTGATAATTTTATTTAATACAACATCGGTAGTATTATTTATAGGATCAGTAGAAATTACAGAAGGTGAGAAGCTATCGTAGTTATTATTGTCGTCATCTGTTGAACAACTAGCCATTAAAATAACTGATGCCATTACAAAAGTTATAAATAGATTTTTAAATTTCATTATTCATTGTATTGGTTTTTGTGAATTATTTTCACATGACAAAAATAACCACAATAAAATCCTAGTTAGTTACACAACAAAACTTATTAGTTACATAATTCACACATAATCAATGTAATAATGTTTGAATCCTTTGCTGTTGAGTAGTTGTACCATTAAAATTTGGGGTTTACATACTAAAGATTGAGTTTTAAAAAGATGGATAAGAATTGAAGTGATACAAAGGGTTTAAAAACAAAAATCAGGGTAATAAAAAAATCCCGCCCAATGGCGGGATTCAAGATTTTAAATGTTTATAGTATATAAACTATGCAATTTTTACATTTACTGCATTTAATCCTTTTTTACCTTCTTGTAAATCAAAAGTTACTTCATCATTTTCTCTGATAATTTCTTTTAAACCTGATGAATGCACAAAGTATTCTTTCGATGAATTTGCGTCTTTAATGAATCCGAATCCTTTGGTTTCATTATAAAATTTTACTGTTCCGTTACTCATAATATGATTTTAATTAATGGGTGCAAATTAGGCTTAATTATCGAGATAGCAACTATTTATTTAATAAAATCAATATTATTTTTTAATATCGATTGGAACAGCACCTGCCATTTCACCAATAATATTAACTAATTCGGAGCCTGTTGGAATAACAATTTTAGCATTTTTCTCGAGTGATGTTTCAAGGGCTTCCAGTTTTCTCAATAGTTGAGCATTCCCTATAAAATATTTATTTGCAGCCTCATTAACCAGTTTAATGGCTTCGGCTTCTCCTTCGGCATGTAATATTTTCGATTGCTTGAATCCTTCAGCTTCTTTAATCTTTGCCCGTTTTACCCCGTCAGCAACAGTTTCGGCAGCTGTAGCAGAATCTACGGCAGCTATTTTTTCATTTTCTGCTTTAACTACTTTATTCATTGTTTCCTGAACATCTTTTGGCGGATCAATCTCTTTCAATTCTGTTCGCACGATCTCGATACCCCAGCTCTGGGTTTCATTGTGAAGAGTTTTATAGAGTTCGGAATTAATTTTTCCACGTTCGCTGTTGGCCGATTTTAAAGTAAGTGTACCGATAATATTACGTAAAGTAGTACGTGCAAGGTTTACAATCTGCCATTTGTAATTATTCACGTTGTAAATTGAACCTTTAACACTTTCTTCGTCAGATTTAACCTTGAAATATACCTGTGCATCAACACGGGCATTCAAATTATCGTTTGTGATAATTTCCTGTGGCTCTGCATCAACCATTTGTTCGGTAATATTTACCATGTACAGTTTGTCAATAACCGGTATAATCCAATGAAACCCTGGGCTGGCAAAACTATGATACTTACCAAGTCTTTCAATTAAAGCTCGTTCTGTTGGCCGTACAATTCGTATTCCCATAAAAAATAGCAATACAACCGGAATTATAATATACAAATAGTTCATTTCTTTATCCTTTCGTTTTAAGATTAATAAATTTATTTTCAGTAATTTCTATAAATATACTAAAAATATCGCGGTATTCTATATACAATTCCTTTTATAGTTTGTTAAATTTAAAAAATTCAGGATTGAAAGATGAATAATGATATGGTTTTCAATTTGTTTTGCGATTTTAATTTTGCGAATATTCTCTAAAAAACAATTAATCCCTTTATTTTGATTATCTTTGCAAAAGATGAAACTTTTCTGGTAGTTATTTGTTAACTCTTTACACCATTCTTAATTCTATTACATTTTCTAATTAAGAATCATAAGCAGAACTGCATTTATAAGATACCTGAAATAATTATGAGTCAGATATCCTGTTTATTAATAAATAAAGCTTTTAAAAATTGACTGAAAAACGGGGAATGTTTTTTATACAATCAACACATTTGAATTAAAGAAAATAAATATAGTTTTTACTAATTGGAAGGGAACAAGAAATTATGGCAATGTACGAGAAAAAACAAGTAGTATTTAAATCACCTGATGTGTCGAATATGCAGGTGGTTATTATCGATTTCAAAACAAGAATTTACATAGCTCCCGGTGCCGACCCCAAGGAAGCAAGAAATCGCTATTTATCACGTTTTGATAAAAAAATATAATTTTTTTCAAAACAAAATTCTTAAACTTATAATTCAAAAATGCAATCCTTACAGGTTGCATTTTTGATTTCATCAAATTTATAACCATATTTACAAAACAGTATTTTAATTACGTACTTTTATTAAAAAACGGGTATTAATTAATGAGTTAATTTTTATGGAGCAAAACCCTGAAATCATATTTGATCCACATATTCTAAACGAATTGGTTACGATGAGAATGCCTTTTGGAAAACACAAAGATGTACTTATTTGTAATCTTCCTGAACATTACCTGGTATGGTTTTATCAAAAAGGATTTCCTCAGGGGAAACTGGGAATGTTGTTGGCAACTATGTACGAAATAAAACTCAACGGGCTTGAATATTTGTTAAAACCACTGAAAAATAAATACAGATTCAAATAATATTTCAATAAAAATACTTATTTTTAAATTTTATCGTTAATCAATGATGAAATTATTTTTTTTATTTACTCTTTTATTAACAGGAAATATAAATAAATTATGAAAAAACTATCTTGTCTTGTTTTGCTAACAAGTCTGTTAATACTTTTTTCGTGCGGGAAAAAAGAAGATGAACTCAATATCAGTTACGAAAAATATACATTAGCCAATGGGCTTGATGTTATTTTACATATTGATAAGTCGGATCCAATTGTTGCATTTGCAATTCAATATCACGTTGGTTCGAACCGTGAAGTTCCAGGAAGAACAGGCTTTGCTCATCTTTTTGAACACATGATGTTTCAGCGTTCAGAAAATGTTGGTGAAGACCAATTTTTTAAATTGATTCAGAATGCAGGAGGAATGCTGAATGGTGGAACAGGAAATGATGCTACTACTTATTTTGAAGTTGTTCCTAAAAATGCCCTTGAAATGATTCTTTGGATGGAAGCCGACAGGATGGGGTACATGATAAATACAGTAACAAAAAAATCATTTGCCATACAACAAAATGTAGTTCAGAATGAAAAACGGCAAGGTGTTGATAACCGCCCTTATGGCCATACCAGTGATGTTATTTCAAAAGCACTTTATCCGAAAAATCATCCTTACAACTGGCAGGTAATTGGCGAAATGGAAGATTTATTCAATGCTACAGTTGATGATGTGAAAGATTTTCATAAAAGATTTTATATCCCTAACAATGCTACTATAGTGCTTGCAGGAGATTTTGAAGTTGAAGAAGCTAAAAAGCTTATCGAAAAATACTTTGGAGAGATACCAAAAGGTGAAGATATTACTGACCCACAACCTCAACATGTTACATTAGAAAACACCATAAAATTATACCACGAAGATAATTTTGCACGAGCGCCTCAGTTTACAATGGTTTGGCCGACTGTAGAAGCGTATAGTGATGATGCTTACGCGTTACAATATCTGGCACAGCTATTATCGCAAGGTAAAAAAGCTCCAATTTATCAGATTCTGGAAAAAGAAAAAAAGCTAACTTCACGTCAGTACGCTTATAATGGAAGCCAGGAAATAACGGGCGAATTTACAATAAATGTTACAGCTAACGAAGGGGTTAGTTTAAATGATGTTGAACAAAGTATTTTCGAAGCTTTTAAACGATTCGAAGAAAAAGGAATTACCGATGATGATTTACTGCGAATTAAAGCTGACCTGGAAACCAATTTCTATAACGGAATAAGCAGTATTTTAGGTAAATCGTTTCAATTGGCATATTATAACGAGTATGCAGGTGATCCATCTTATTATCAAACCGATATTGACCGGCTAAAATCGGTAACTAAAGCTGATATTCAAAGAGTGTATGAAAAATATATTAAGAATAAACCTTATGTTGCAACCAGCTTTGTTCCTAAAGGCCAACTCAATTTAATTGCTGAAGGTTCCGTGAAAGCTGATATTAAAGAAGAAGATATTTTAAATGCAACCGAAGTTAAAATTGAAGAAGGTGATGATGAAATTGCTAAAACTCCTTCTGCCATCGATCGCTCAGTTCAACCTGCATTAGGACCAGATCCTGCCTTAACTATCCCGGCAATATGGGAATCAAAATTAGCAAATGGCATAAAAATTCTGGGAGTAGAACAAAACGAGTTGCCTCTTATTCGTTACACAATTACAATAAATGGAGGACAATACCTCGATAAAATTGAAAAACCGGGTGTTGCAAACTTAGTTTCCAGCTTAATGATGGAAGGAACAAAAAATAAAACCCCTGAACAGCTGGAAGAAGAAATTGAAAAACTGGGTGCTAATATCTGGATGACAACAAATCCTGAGAACATTACCATTTCGGTGAATACCCTTGCCAGAAATTATGAAAAAACATTAGCCCTTGTTGAAGAAATACTACTGGAACCCCGATGGGATGAAGAGGAATTTGCATTAGCAAAAGAAGCAGTACTGAATAATTTAAAAAGACAAAAAGCAGATCCAAGTTACCTGGCTCGCCTGGCCTTTAATAAGCTGGTATATGGCGAGAAGCATATTTTTGCGTATGACATCAAAGGTACTGAAGATGTTGTAAATCAAATTACGATTGATGATTTAAAGGCATATTACGAAAGTAATTTTTCACCATCAATAACTACAATGAGTATTGCTGGTAATATTACCAAAGAAAAAGTTGAAAAATCACTTGCAGGCTTAACATCTGCCTGGCAAGCCAAAGAAGTTATATTCCCTGAATATCAGTTACCCGTGAAACCTGAAAAATCTCAAATTTATATGGTAGATGTTCCGGGAGCAAAACAATCTGTGATTAACATTGGTACTCTTGCACTTTCACGTCAGGATGAAGATTATTTCCCTGCTTATGTAATGAATTACCAGCTTGGAGGTTCATTTAATGGTAAAGTAAATATTGTTTTACGCGAAGAAAAAGGGTTTACTTACGGAGCAAGAACAGGTTTTACAGCTTACAAAATACCCGGATACTTCTCTGCAACTTCGAGTGTTCGTTCTACAGCAACATTGGAATCAGTAAATATTTTCAAATCATTAATGGAAGGTTACAGGGAAGGAATCAGTGAAGCTGAATTAGAGTTTACGAAAAACGCGTTGATAAAATCGTATTTACGCCAATTCGAAACTTTAGGTGCTTTGACTAACATGTTGCAAGATATTAATGTATATAATTTACCGCTCGATTATGTAAAGAAAGAAGAAAACATAATTAGAAATATGACCCTTGATATACATAAAAATATTGCTCAGAAATACATTACACCTGATAAAATGTATTATGTTGTTGCAGGTGATGCCGAAACACAGGCTAAAGAACTTAAAAAGGTTGGTTTTGGAGAACCTGTTATTCTAAAATATTAATTATCATTTGTTTAAATGAGAAGCATGGAAAAATCCATGCTTTTTTTATTAGAATCTAAAAAACCACCGTCTTTGACGGTGGTAATGTATGTTTTAGCTTTGCTAACTAAATTTTTTTAAATTAGTAGCATGGTAAAATATAAGAAGTTAACACATACGGTATACCATT